>JACXXQ010000126.1_pt1 | contig 51317 bp, 45 predicted proteins | sample 8621361 | NCBI WGS metagenome assembly JACXXQ01 (sample SAMN15503820, study PRJNA645414) | gut metagenome | isolation source: feces | host: Bos taurus | place: USA | collected 2016 | reverse complement strand
GTACCAACAGACTAGTACTCGCCGTAGGGGAAAAGGCAGTTTCCTTCACAAGAAACGGCAGTCCGGTTATGGCTGAGAGCACATCTCCCCAGAAAACAGAGGAGATGGCGTCGCTGTCAGGCATGTCATTGAGCAGGAACACCCCGGCGTAGGCCAGACCGGACAACAGGGCCAGCACATTGCCCAGCCCCCCTCCCATCTCCAGGCTGTCCAAAAAGAAGAATACCACGCCGCCAAAGACCACCACACAGGTGATCACATCCAGCTTATCGGGCCGACGGTGAAAAAACAGCAGGGTGATGAGCAGCACAAAAATGGGTGCGGTAAACTGGAGCACGATGGTGTTGGCCGCCGTGGTCAGCTTGTTGGCAATGGAAAACAGGGCGTTGCAGCCAAAGACTGAAACTGCCCCCAAAGCCACCCAGCGGTTGAGGCGCAGGGGATGCTTGACCCAGATCAGATAGGCCCCGATCACCACCAGGGCAATGGCGGTGCGACTGCCGTTGATGGCCATGCCGCCCCAGGGGATGAGCTTGATGCACAGTCCCCCAATGCTGTAAAGCAGTGCCGCGGCAAATACACACAGGGTGCCCTTTTGGCTTTTGGTCATATCATGCCCCCTTTCCATGCAAAAAGCCCTCTGTCCGAATATTCGGACAGAGGGCATAGCAATGCGGTACCACCTCTGGTTCGTCCCTGCCTCGCAACAGAGACCTCATGGAGTACGTGACTCCCTTCGCAATAACGGGCGAAACCCGGCCTGTCCCCTACCCACGCAGGAAATACGCTTCGGGCGGCTGCTCCAAGGGGTAATTTCACAAAGCGTCCTCTCCCCCTTTCACCAGCCGGGGGCTCTCTGCACAGGGTGATGCCTTGCTAAGGTTCCTTTTCTTCGCAGTATAAGAACTTTATCATAGTTTTTCCCCTTTGTCAACCACTGGAAGGAGGTACCCCTTTTTTACTCTTTCAGAGGCGAAACGCAGTTTCGCACAAAGTTCTTTTGCCTACTTTTCTTTCAAGAAAAGTAGGTTACAGTCTGGCGACGCCAGTCTTCCGGGCGGCTTCGGCCACCGCCTTGGCTACCGCAGGCACGACACGCTTGTCAAAAGCGGCGGGGATGATGTTGTCCTCACTCAGCTCCTCATCGGGAATGATGGAGGCCAGCGCCATGGCGGCGGCCATCTTCATCTCCTCGTTGATATCGCTGGCCCGCACGTCCAGAGCACCGCGGAAAATGCCCGGGAAAGCCAGGACGTTGTTGATCTGGTTGGGATAGTCGCTGCGGCCGGTAGAGACCACCTTGGCTCCGCCCGCCTTGGCATCCTCAGGGAAGATCTCCGGGGTGGGGTTGGCGCAGGCAAAGACAATGGCGTCCTTGTTCATGGTCTTGACCATCTCGGTGGTCACCAGGTTGGGAGCGGACACACCGATGAACACATCAGCACCCACCAGCATATCGGCCAGAGTGCCCTTGCGCTTTTCCAGATTGGTGCGCTTAGCGATCTCCTGCTGGGCCCAGTTCATATCGGGGTTGCCTTCATACAGAGCACCGAACTTGTCGCACAGGGTAATGTCCTTGAAACCAGCCTCCAGCAGCAGCTTGGTGATGGAGATGGCGGCGGAACCGGCTCCAGAGAAGACCACCCGGACCTCCTCCTTCTTCTTCCCTACCACCTTCAGAGCATTGGTCAAGCCAGCCAGAGCAATAATGGCGGTGCCGTGCTGGTCATCGTGGAAAACGGGGATGTCACACATCTCCTTCAGGCGGCGCTCAATTTCAAAGCACCGGGGAGCGGCGATATCCTCCAGGTTGATGCCGCCGAAAGAGCCGGAGATGTTATACACGGTCTGGACAAACTCATCCACGTCCTTGGTCTTGACACAAAGAGGGAACGCATCCACATCGGCAAAGCGCTTGAAGAGCACGCACTTGCCCTCCATGACGGGCATGCCGGCCTCGGGGCCGATGTCACCCAGTCCCAACACGGCGGTGCCATCGGTGATGACGGCCACCAGGTTATGGCGACGGGTCAGCTCATAGCTCTTCTCGGGGTGCTTCTGGATCTCCAGGCAGGGCTGGGCCACGCCGGGGGTGTAGGCCAGAGATAGTTCCTCCTTGTTGCCCGCAGGCACAGTGGCCACCACTTCAATTTTACCCTTCCACTCCCCGTGCAGACGCAGGGACTCCTTTGCGTAATCCATAACAGTTCCTCTCTTTCTATGTAAGTCAACAAAATATTTGTTTTGTTTCCTCGTCCTTCATTTGGGACATAGTATGTTTTATTATACCACCCCTTGCCCCCGCTCCGCAACCGAAAAGCGCCTCCCAGAACCGGGAGGCGCTTTTCCTTATAAAATAATGCAGATGAGTCCGCCGGAGCCCTCGTTGATGATGCGCTGGAGGGTTTCCCGCAGCTTCTCCCGGGCGTCCTCGGGCATACGCTTGACCTTGGCGTTCAGGTCCTCCCCCACCAGTTCGTGGAAGGACTTGCCGAAGATATTGGACTGCCAGATCTTGGCCGTGTCCCCCTCAAACTCCTGGAGCAGATAGTGGATCATCTCCTCGCTCTGCTTCTCGCTGCCCACGATGGGCGAGACCTCTGTCTCAATATCCGCCCGAATCATGTGTATAGAGGGGGCGCTTGCTTTCAGGCGCACGCCGTAGCGTCCCCCCTGACGCACAATCTCCGGCTCCTCCAGTACCAGGGAGTCGATGGATGGCACGACAATTCCGTACCCCGTCTCCTCCACTTCCTTGAGGGCGTCGGCTACTTTGTCATAGGAGGCCTTCACCTGAGCCAGCTGGGTAAGCAGCGCCATCAGATCTCCGTCGTTGCCGATCTGGAAGCCCGACTGCTGGGAGATGGTGTCGTAGAACAGAGATCTAGGCAGCTCCAGGCTGGCACAGGCCAAGCCGGTACCCAAATCGATGGAAGTCACCCGCGCCTGGCTGACCTGCTCACACTCCCGCATCGAGGCTACCGCCTGCTCCACGTCCCGGATGCGTCCCAGCTGCCCCGCTCCCTGGCGGATGGCCTCGTAGAGAGCAGCCTTGATGGGGTGCTCCTGAGGCAGGGCATCCACCCAGGGAGGCAGGAACAGGTCCATCTCTTTGAGTGGGAACTCATAGAGCACCTGCTTGAGCAGGGCGCTCACGTCCTCCTCCTCCATCTCCAGGCAGTTGGCGGCCACACAGGTGACCTGGTGGCGCTGGGCGATCTCATCCCGGATGGCCTGGGTCCGCTGAGAATTGGGATGGGCGGAGTTTAGAAGTACCAGGAAAGGCTTGCCCAGCTCCTTCAGCTCCCGGATCACCCGCTCCTCCGCCTCCAGATAGTCCTCCCGGGGAATCTCGGTGATGGTGCCGTCGGTGGTGACCACGATACCGATGGTGGAGTGCTCGGCAATCACTTTTCGGGTGCCTACCTCGGCGGCCTCGGACATGGGGATCTCATGGTCAAACCATGGAGTGGTGACCATGCGCTCGGTCTCCCCCTCCAGCTGTCCCACTGCTCCGGGCACCATGTAGCCCACACAGTCAATGAGCCGCACCTGGAACGCCGCCGAGGCGTCCATGGACACGGTCACCGCCTCCTCAGGGACAAACTTGGGCTCTGCCGTCATGATGGTCCGCCCGGAGCCGCTCTGAGGCAGCTCATCCCGGGCCCGCTCCCGGCGATAGACGTTGTCGATGTTGGGGATGACCAGACTCTCCATCACCCGTTTGATGAAGGTGGACTTCCCGGTGCGCACCGGCCCCACCACACCGATGTAGATATCGCCGTCGGTCCGACGGGCAATATCCTCATAGATCTTGCGCTCTTCCACTGCCATTCCTCCCTTTTGGCTTGCCTTGGTATTTCGTTACACTGTATGAGGATAAGCTGTAGAATATGCCCTGTTTCCTGGATCACAGAAAAACGCGCCCCGTCTCCGGGGCGCGTGTGTGGTATGGATCAAAAAGAAGATGGGATGAGCAGCATCTTCCCGGTGGGCAGGCTCCCCTCATCCAGCTGATTGGCCTGAAGGATCTGATGCTGGGTGGTGGCGTAGGCCTTGGCAATGTCCCACAGAGTCTCCCCCGGTGCGGCCAGACGCAGCACCACCGAGGGCTGCTGCCCCTCCTGTTTTCCTCTTGGCTCCCCCAGAACAGCGGAGCTCACCGCCAAGGCCCGCTGAGGCTGGAGCAGTTGGAACTGGAACTCGGCAGTAAAACGCACCTCCAACCCACCTGCTGCCGGAGTGGAAAACACCTCCCCCGGACACAACAGATGACAGCGGCACACCACTCCGGCGGGCGCTTCCACCCGGCAGCTGAGAGGCAGAGTGCGCTGGAAGGCCTGCAGGTTCTCCTCCTCGTCCAGATAGAGCACCGTCACCAGGGCCGGGCCGGTGAGGACCACCTCATTGCCCTCCCGGCTCTGGGTGATTTCCCCCAGGTTGACCCAGCTGTCCACCACGCTGCGGGGCAGCGACCCGGTCTCCAGCAGCTCCCGCACATTCTGGGCACGGCTGGACTGGTCCAGCAGCTTCCACAAGGTGTGCTCCTCCCGGGCCACCTGGGTCTCCCAGGCGGTACTGTACAGATCCTGTAAAAGCTGCATCGGCCGATGGCACCACACCTGGGCCTGAGCCAGCACGTCCAGGGTGACCTCTACGCTGCGGCCATCCTCTCCGCTGGGCAGACAGGTAAACTGGGTCAGCTCCAGATCCATCTGGCACTCGCTCCCCTCGCCCACGCCTGGGATCTCCATTACCTGGGAGAAGGGCATGGACTCCCGGTAGGGAGTCAGAGCGCCCCCCGCCTCCTGGACCAGCAGTTGGAGCTCCACCGTGCCTTTGAAGATCAGCTTACTGCCGATGAGCTTACACTCCCCGCACACCGGCTGGGCCTGGCAGGCCATTACTTCCATGCCCTCACCCTGGCCGCCGTTGAGGCGGATCTGGTCGGTGAAGGTAAAGGGTTTCTCCTGGACGGCACTGAGCTGATAGGTCTCCGCCTGGGCGATCATCTGCTCCACCTTGTGCTCCTCCGGCTCCAGCACAGACTGACAGCACATGTGCTCCGTGGGCTGGAAGGCGGTGATCTCCACCGCCAGGTCCACCCGCAGCAGTACCTTTCGGGGATTGAGGGCCCGGGCCTCCGCACCCCGTACCCGGGCGCAGGCGGATACCATTCCCTGTTGGGTAAGCGTGGGTGCGTCCATCTGACTGGTAAAAGGCAGGGCGGCCTCCAGACGGCGCAGGCCGCCTCCCTCCTCCGGCTGGTAGAGTACCACCGCCCGCACACTGCCGCTGGCCTCGGCCAGTCCATCCCGTGCCTGCTTGCCGTTCAGGGTAGCCTGGGCACACACGGCCACGATACGCAGAATGTCCGGACAGGCGTCGGGCACGATGGTCTCCAGAGTCTCCTCCTGGCACACTGTCCCGCTTGCCGCCACTTCGTAGCAGTGGGTCACTTCCCGGTCAAATTCCAATTCCATACTGTCCTCTCCCTTTTCCTTGAGTGTCCCGCCGCGGCGGGCTATCCGGCTTTGGGACACTATATGCGCCGGAGAGGCCGCTTATGTCCAAAAACAGTTGCTCCCCCCTTCAAGCCCGCAGGCTTGAAAGGGGGAGGTCCCTCACGGCTCCCGATGCAGGCCAAATAGCCGCCGCAGCAGTCCCCGCAGACATTTCGGAGAACGTACCACCACAATGCCCATCTACTTATGCCTCCCTCCTGACAGACTGTACTTTAGTATATGGCCCAGTCCTCCGCCTTGACACAAAAAAAGCGGAACACCCGAAGGCGTTCCGCAAAAAAGTTTATTTCCGTTCCCAGTCGGGAATCTGCTTAGCCTGCTCATAGAGGCGCACATAGCTCTCGTGGCGGCTTTTGGTGATCTCTCCCGCCTTCACCGCCGCCAGCACCGCGCACCCCTTCTCCTTCACATGGGCACAGTCCTGAAACTGGCACTGGTCTACATAGGGGGCAAACTCTCGGAACCGTCCGGCCAGCTCCTCCTTGCGGCACAGCTCCATCTTGTCCACGTCAAAGGACGAGAACCCCGGGGTGTCCGCGACGACTCCGCCGCAGCTCAGCCGCACCAACTCCACATGGCGGGTGGTGTGCCGTCCCCGGCCCAGCTTGTCGCTGACCTCTCCGGTCTTCAGGGCGATGCCCGGCTCCAGGGCATTGAGGATGCTGGACTTGCCTACGCCGGAGTTTCCTGTAAAGGCAGATACCTTACCAGAAATCAGTTCCTTAAGCTGGTCCATGCCCTCTCCGGTCTCGGCGCTCACTTCCAGCGCCTGGTAGCCTGCCCTCCGGTAGAGGGCGGCCAGCTCCGCTCCGGAAGCCAGATCGCACTTGTTCACACATACGATGCTCTCGCAGTGGTTTCCCTCCGCGATGGCGATGACCCGGTCGATGAGGAATGGGTCGGTTACCGGAATGGACTGGGATGCAATGATGACCAGCTGGTCGATGTTGGCCACGGCGGGCCGGGCAAACTGGTTTTTCCGGGGCAGGATGGCATCCAGAGCTCCCTGGCCGTTATCCAGGGGGGTGAATTCCACCCGGTCCCCCACCAGAGGGGTAATTTTCTCATGGCGCAGCTTGCCTCGTCCCCGGCAGGCGGTGATGGTGCCGCTGCCGTCGTCCACATAGTAGAAACCGCTCAGGGCCTTAAAAATGATTCCTTCCATCAGCTGTCAAAGTCCACGGTCTGGTCGTATGCCTTGGCACCATCGATATACACGGTGTACACCTGCTTACCGGTCCCCTTCAGGTCCAGCTGGAAGCCGCCCTCCAGGTTGGTATCGTAGGTTCCGCTGTGGACCTTATTGCCCTGAGAATCGTAGACATCCACGTTGACCACAGCACCGGCGTCCGGCAGGGTAAAGCTGACCGTTTTGGTGACCTCGGTGGGAATCGGCTGGGTGTTGGGGTCGGGACCGTCGCTGATGATGATGTTGATGGCCGTACCCTGGTCCACCTTAGTGCCCTCGTTCACCGACTGGAAGCACACCTGGCCCTTGGGGTAATCATTGCTGTACTCGTGCTCCACACTTCCAACATCCAGGCCCTTGCTGGTCAGCATCTTTCGGGCCATATCCTCCGTTTGTCCCAGCAGTCCTGGCATATCCACCTGCTGTGTCTCCTTGCCCAGGCTGACCACCAGAACCACAGTATCTCCGTCCGAGAGGACAGAGTCCTTCTCAGGAATGGTAGAAATCACGTGATCCTTCTCGATCTCATCGCTATACTCCGTTCTGGAGCTGAAGTCGATGTTCAGGGTCATACCGTTTTCTTTGGCCAACGCCTTTAGCTGCGCACTGGCGGTGACGTAGTCTTTGTCCGCCAGATCAGGCATGAGCACCTCATCGCTCTGTCCGGTGCTGACCACCACCTGAATGACCGTACCGGTATCCGCAGTAATCGCACTGTTGGCGGTAGGATCCTGCGAGAGGATGGTACCCGCAGGCTTGTCGCTCTCCTTCTCCTGCACGATCTCCAGGGTAAAATCGCCCAGCAGATTGGTATCCACGGAAGCCTCACTGTACAGAAGGCCGGTCACCGTAGGTACCCGCTTGGTGTTCCCACCCTGGAAGCTGCCGGAAAAGACCGTGGAGAACATGATGAAGACCAGAGCGGCTACAAACACCAGAATGGCAGCCACCGCGCCGATTACCGGCCAGTTGGGGCCGCGGCGCTCCTCCTCTTCATCTTCCTCCTCTTCCTCAATGCGGCGGGCTCGCCGATCCTGACGCTCCGTTCTGGAGACAGGCGTCTCTCTGCGCCCACTGGAGGTACGAGGAGGAACGGTGTGGATCTGAGTGCGGTCCACGTCCTCCTCCTCTTCGGGGTGGAAGTCGTTGGGGCTGAAATCAAAGTTGATATTGGGGTTTTTCCGGAACTCCTCCAAATCGGCCAGCATAGCGTCGGCGGAGGGGTAACGGTTGTCCGGGTTGGGGGCCATGGCCTTCATGGTGATGGCCTCCAGCGCCTCGGGAATGGTGGGATCGATCTCCCGGGGGGAGAGCGGAATGGAATTGATATGCTGGATGGCCACCGAGACAGGGGTATCCCCCTCAAAGGGCAGGCGGCCGGTAATCATCTCATAGAGGACCACACCGGCAGAGTACAAATCGGAGCGCTCGTCAATGTGGCTGCCCCTGGCCTGCTCAGGAGAAATGTAGTGTACCGATCCCAGAGCCTCCTGGGTGAGGGTGCTGTGCCCTCCGGAGGTCACCCGGGCAATGCCGAAGTCGGCCACCTTCACGCTGCCGTCCCGGAGCACCATGATGTTATGGGGTTTGATGTCCCGGTGGATGATGCCGCGGCTGTGGGCGTGCCCCAGGGCCTTGACGATCTGGGTGATGAAGTGCAGGGCCTCCCGCCAATTGAGCTTGTTCCCCTTCTTCTGCATGTACTGCTTCAGGGTGATGCCGTCGATGAGTTCCATGACGATATACTCGATATCGGAGGAGCGGCTGACGTCGTACACGGCCACAATGTTGGGATGAGACAGCATGGCAACAGCCTGAGACTCATCGTGGAAACGGCGGCGCAGCTCTGCGTCCTGGGCCAGATCGTCCCGCAGGATCTTCAGGGCCACCAGACGGTTGAGCCGATGGCAGCGGGCCTTATAGACCCGGGCCATACCGCCCACGCCGATGAGCTCCAGGATTTCATATCGATTGTCGAGTAATTTACCGATGTACTGATCCATGGTAAATATCCTCCTTTGTAGGCTTTCCCAGTCGGACTGGGGATTGACTGGTTTGGGCTTGACAGAATATCAGCACTGGATCAGCACCGCCGTCACGTTGTCCGGCGCCCCCCGGTGCAAAGCGATATCCAGCAGGCGGCGGCAGCAGGTGCATGCCTCGCCTCCGTGGATCACTTCGTACAAAATCTCCTGCTCGGAGACCACATTGCTCAGCCCGTCGCTGCACAGCAGCAAAAAGTCCCCTTCGTTCAGCTTCTGCCGGAACAGATCGGCCCGCAGCTCAGGGTCCGCGCCCAGGGCGCGGGTAATGAGATTCTTATGGGGATGGGTTCTGGCCTGGTCGGGGGTCAACTCGCCTCGCTCCACCAGATCCTCCACCAGAGAGTGGTCACGGGTCACCCGGACGATGCCGCCCTCCTCGGAGAGATGGTAGGCGCGGCTGTCTCCCTCGTTGAGGATCAGGGCCTGCCCCTCCTCCACCAGAGCGGCCACCATGGTGGTGCCCATCCCGGCGCAGTCGGGTTCGGTAACCGCGCGGCGGAAGACTTGTTCATTGGCGGTGGCCGCAGGGCGCTCCATCCGGCTGCGGTCCGACAGGCCGCTGCGGCCCTCGTCCTGCAAAAATTCCCGCATGAAGATGTCCACCGCCATGGAACTGGCCACATTTCCTGCCTTGGCTCCGCCCATGCCGTCGCACACCAGGGCCACCACCCGCCCGTCGGGCAGGACCTGGTGGGCAAAGGCGTCCTGATTCTGTGTCCGGATCACACCGCGGTCGGTGATACCCCACACATTCATGGCACATCTTCCTTTCTTCCGGCGGCCCTGGGACCGCCCTTACGTTCTCTTGCTTGCTCCCCCATGGCCTTACGCCGCAGCTGTCCGCAGGAGGCGTCGATGTCGCTGCCCAGCCGGCGGCGGACCGTGACGGTGACGCCGTGGCTCTCCAGACGTTTCTGGAACGCTGCCACCCGGCGGCTTGGCTTCAGGGGACTCTCCTCCACGTCGTTGAGAGGGATGAGGTTCACATGCCCCGGCATCCCTTTCAGCAGACCGGCCAGCAGGTCGGCCTGGCGGTCGGAGTCGTTGACCCCGTCGATCATGGCGTACTCATAGGAGATCCGCCGCCCGGTGGTTTCAAAGTACCGGCGGCAGGTGTCCATCAGCCGCTCCACTCCCACCGCGCGGTTCACCGGCATAATTTTGGACCGGGTCTCGTCATCGGGAGCATGCAGGGAGACAGACAACGTTAATTGTAACCCACGTTGGGCCAATTTGTCAATTTGATCTACTAATCCGCAGGTGGACAGGGAGATGTGGCGCATGCCGATGTTCAATCCCTCGGGGTGGTTGACCAGGGTGAGGAACTTCATCACCGTGTCATAGTTGTCCAGAGGCTCGCCGATGCCCATGAGCACAATGTTGGAGATGGGCGCCCCGCTGTCCAGCTGGGTGAAGAGCACCTGGTCCACCATCTCAGCGGGGGTAAGGTTTCGCACCTTGCCAGCCAGCGTGGAGGCACAGAAGGCGCAGCCCATGCGGCAGCCCACCTGGCTGGAGACGCAGACGGTGTTGCCGTGCTTATAGCGCATGAGCACCGTCTCAATGCAGTTGCCGTCCCCCAGCTCCCAGAGATATTTGATGGTTCCGTCCAGCTGGGACACCTGCTTGCGTGCCACCTTGGGCACGGTAAGAAAACAGGTCTCCTTCAGCTTTTCCCTCAGCGATTTGGACAGGTCGGTCATCTCGTCAAAGGAGGTGACTCCCCGGTAGATCCAGCGAAAAATCTGCTTGGCACGGAAACCTGGCTCTCCCTGGCTTTTGAGCCAGGCGGTCAGCTCCTCCAGGGTCATGGATTTGATATCGGTCAAGGGGCCTCCCCTACCTTTCGCAGTTTACAGATGAAGAATCCGTCCGTTTGGTGGACCTGGGGCCAGAGGGTGATCTCCCCTGCCTCCACCCGCCCTGCCGCTCCGGGCAGTTCAAAGGCCTCCCGGACAAACTCCGGGTGCTTTTCCAAAAAGGCGGACACGATCTCCCCGTTCTCCCGGGGCAGGATGGTACAGGTGGAGTACATCAGCACTCCGCCCGGCTTTACATAGCCCGCCGCGTTCTCCAAAATTGCCTGCTGAACCTGGGGCAGGTCTTCCAGGGGCTTGGGGTCCTTGTAGCGGATATCCGGCTTTTTCCGGATGACACCCAGACCGGAACAGGGCGCGTCCACCAGCACCAGATCAAAGGCGGACACCCACTCCTCCCGCCGCACCTTGCCGTCGGCAGTCATAGGCTTGATAATGCTGAGGCCCAGCCGGTCGGCTCCGACCTGAATGAGCTTCTTTTTATGGGGATGGAGGTCGCAGGAGATGACCTCTCCCTGATTGTCCATCTGGATGGCGGCGGCAAAACTCTTGCCGCCGGGCGCGGCGCACATATCCAGCACCCGCATCCCGGGCGCGGCACCGGAAGCCAGAGCCATCAGCCGGGAGGCCGGGTCCTGTACATAAAAGAACCCCTTCCCATAGGCATCCAGCCGCTCCAAGTTACCCGTCTTATTTAAGATGAGGCAGTTCTCCAGCCAGGGATGGGGCGTGACCTCCACCCCCTGCTCGGCCAGCAGCTCCGTTGCCTCCTGGGCGGCAGCCTTGGTGGTGTTCACCATGGCGGTCATGGGCGGCTTGCTGTTGTTAGCCTGGAGAAACTCCGCTGTCCCCTCGCTGCCCAGCAGAGGCAGCAGCTCCTCCACCAGCCACACCGGGTGGCTGTACAGGATGCTGAAATACTCCGCCAGGTCATTTTGCGGGATGGTCGGCAGCTGGTTTAAATTCCGCTGCAAGCTGCGCAGAATGGCGTTGACCATCCCCGGCGCTCTGGGGTTCTTGCAGTGGGTGCGGGTGAGCTCCACCGAGCAGTTCACCGCCGCGCTCTGGGGAATTTTGGCGAGAAACAGCATCTGATAAAGCCCCAGGCGCAGGGCCTGGACCACCTTGCTCTCCATGCGCCGCAGGGGGATGTTGGAGAACTTGGAGATATAAAAGTCCAGCAGCATCTCATTCTGCACCGCTCCGAAGCACAGCTGGGTGGCCAGAGCGGCCTCCCGGCCCTCCAGTCCCCCGGCGGCCAGCTGCTTTTTCAGCGCGCCGTCCGACCAGCCCCCCTGCCGCTGGCAGGTATTCAGCGTCAACAGTGCCGCCTCCCGTGCATCCATCTCGTTCGCCCCTTCTCTTTCTCTTAAGTCATTGGTACACCTTATTTGTAATGGCTTTTTACCTTACGAAATTTGTTTCTTTGCTCCGGTTTGCACCTCAGCCTACCGTCACAGGGTGTCCGGCCAGATAGTTGGCTGCCGACATCCGCCGGGAGCCTGGAGCCTGGATTTCTGTCAAGCGAATTACCTTGCCATCCCCACAGGCCACGTCGATTCCCGCCTTGTTGGCGGCAATGACGGTACCGGGAGCCTTTCCGGTCTCGATCCCCGGCTCCTCCACGGCGAACACCTTGATGGTGTCCCCCAAAATATCGGTGGAGGTGGCGGGCCAGGGGGTCAGACCCCGGACCTGGTTGTGGATCTCCTTGGCGCTGCGGCTCCAGTCGATGGGGCTGAGCGCCCGGGAGAGCATAGGCGCCAGGGTAGCCTGGCTGTGGTCCTGGGGGGTGCGCTTGGCGGTACCGGCAGCGATGTCGGCCACCACCTTCACCAGCAGCTCCCCGCCCAGCTGGGCCAGGCGGTCGTGGACCGCCTCCACATTTTCATCCGGGTCGATGGGGGTCTTCACCTGGTCGATGATGTCCCCCGCATCCAGCCCGGTGGCCATATGCATGATGGTCACGCCGGTCTCCTTGTCCCCGTTCACCACCGCCCAGTTGATGGGGGCAGCCCCACGGTACTTTGGCAGCAGGGACGAGTGGACGTTGATACATCCCTTGGGAGGCAGGGCCAGAATGTCATCGGGGAGAATACGGCCGTAGGCCGCCACCACGATGAGCTCCGGATTGAGCTCCTGGAGCTGAGCCAGAGCCGTGCCGTCCCGCAGCTTGGTGGGCTGGAAAACGGGAATGTCGTGGCTCTGGGCGCACACCTTTACCGCCGGGGGCTGGAGCTTGTTCTGGTGCCGTCCTACCGGCTTATCGGGCTGACAGAACACCCCGCACACCTCATGTCCCGCCGCCACCAGGGCTTCCAGGGAGGGGACGGCAAAGTCGGGGGTGCCCATAAAGACGATTCTCATTCCATCTCCTCCTGGGCCTGCTCATCCATCAGCTCGTCCAGCTCCTCGCTGTTGTAGAGCTTGTCGGTGAGCTCGGTGTACAGGTGGCCGTCCAGGTGGGCCAGCTCGTGGCAGAAGCAGCGGGCGGTCAGGCCGGTGCCCTCCGCCTCATACTCCTTGCCGAAGCGGTCCTGGGCCTTCACCTTCACCCACTCGGGGCGCTTCACAAAGCCCCACAGGCCGGGCACAGACAGGCAGCCCTCCAGGCCGTCCTGCTCTCCCTGCTGGGCCACGATCTCGGGGTTTACCAGCTCCAGCACCTCGTTGGCCTCATTGATGACGATAACCACCCGGCGCAGGATGCCCACCTGAGGGGCAGCCAGTCCCACGCCACCGGCCTCAGCCAGGGTCTCTTTCATATCATCGATCAGGTCCCACAGCTTCTGATCAAATTTCGTTACGGGGTGGCACACCTTAGTGAGGGCGCTCTCTCCCCGGGTCAGAATCTCTCGAATGGCCATTTCCATGTTCCTCCTTTATCTCATTCCCTTAATAGGGGTTCAAATCTCCGTAAACAGATATGCCCCGGTTCTCCCGGTCCTGATGGGCCTGGGCAATGAGCCGACCCAGCAGCTCCCGCACCGCTCGGCAATTCTTAGTGGACAGAATCAGCCGGTAGCGGTAACGGTTATTCACCTTGGCCACCGCCGCCGGGGCAGGTCCCAGCAGCTCCCACGGCTGGTCAAACCGTCCTAAAGCTCCCTCCAGAGCCTGGCGCAGCTTCACGCAGCACCGCAGCACCCCTGTCTCCTCGGGACCCGAGGCGGTGAGGACAAACACGTCCCGGAAGGGGGGCTCCCGGCGCAGGCGGCGCAGCTGGATCTCCTGCTGGTAAAAGTGCTCGTAGTCCTGGCGGGCGGCAAAGCGGATGACATCGTGGTCGGGGGTGAAGGTCTGGATCACTGCCCGGCCCGTCTTCTCCCCCCGCCCGGCCCGGCCCACCACCTGGGTGAGCAGGGAGAAGGTCCGCTCCCCCGCCCGGAAGTCGTCCACGAACAGGGACTGATCGGCCAGAACCACGCCAACCAGGGTCACGTTTTCAAAATCCAGTCCCTTGGCCACCATTTGGGTGCCCAACAGGATGGGAGCCTTGCCGGAGCGGAACTGCTCCAGAATTTTCTCGTGGGAGTGAGCGGCGGTGACGGTGTCCGAGTCCATCCGCAGCACCTCTACCCCGGGAAAACGCTCCTCCAGTTCCTCCTGCACCCGCTGGGTACCCACACCGATGAAGTTGAGCTTCCCGCCGCAGGCAGGACAGGCATGGGGCAAGGGCTGGGAAAAACCGCAGTAGTGGCACATGAGCCGCCCGTTGGCTGAGTGGTAGGTGAGCTTCACCGAGCACCGGGGACACTGTGGTACCTCACCGCACTCCCCGCAGGACACCATACGGCTGGCCCCCCGGCGGTTGAGAAGCAGGATGGTCTGCTCCCCACGGACCAGGTTGTCCCCGATTTCCCGGGCCAGCAGGCCGCTGATGGCTCCCCCGTTGCCCTCCCGCAGCTCCTCCTTCAGGTCCACGATATGGACCTGAGGCAGGGCTTTCTGGTTGTAGCGCTGGGTAAGGGTAAATTGGTGGTAAATCCCCTCCCGGGCACTGTACATGGTCTCCACCGCCGGGGTGGCAGACCCCAGCACCAGCAGGGCATTCTCCTGGACACAGCGGTACTTGGCCACGTCCCGGGCGTGGTAGCGGGGGGTGTTCTCCGACTTGTAGCTCCCCTCCTGCTCCTCATCTAATATAAGGAGGGACAGGTTTTGCAGCGGCGCGAACACCGCCGAGCGGGTTCCGATGACTACCCGGGCCTTGCCGCTCCGGGCCCGCTTCCACTCGTCGTACCGCTCTCCGGCGGGCAAAGAGCTGTGAAGGACCGCAATCTCCTGTCCAAAGTGGGCGGCAAACACCCGCAGCAACTGAGGCGTCAGGGCGATCTCAGGCACCAGAACCAGGGCGCTTCCCCCCCGGTCCAGCACCTGCTGGATGAGGCGGATGTACACCTGGGTCTTGCCGCTGCCCGTCACGCCGTACAGGAGCGCCACGGCGGGCTTTTCCTCCCGGCACAGCCGGTCCAGCCCCTCCAGGGCGGCCTGCTGTTCCTCATTGAGCTCCGGCAAAGGCTTGGGCGGCACATCGTCCAGCTGGACCCGGCGGAATACCTCCTGCTGCTCCAGGGTGAGGATGCCGCTCTTGGCCAGGGACTTGATGGTGGCCGAGGAGGCTCCGGTGAAGTAGCACAATTCCTTAGCGCTGGCCTCACCCAGCTGACAGAGCAGCTCGGTGACCGAGTAGCGCAGAGGGGCCGTCTTTCGCCGGGGAGTGACCAGCGCCATGGCCTCCTCCGAGGGCATGGCCAGCACCGCCAGCTTCTCCGTCTTGTCCCCTACGCCCCGCTGGGCGCTGGTGACGATCTCGGCCGCTCCGTGCTCCACCAGATAGCGTATGGCCGGAGTGGGGTCCTTGGGGCCAAAGCCAGCCCGGATCTGCTCCAGTTCCCCCTGGCCCTCCCAGGCCAGCAGCATGTCCACCAGTTTTGTGGCGGCGGCGGAGCCTTGGGCGGCCTCATAGGCCCCCTCCCGGTCCACGGTCAGCTTCACGCAGTCCCGCAGGGCGTAGTAGAGCCCGGCGGGCAGCATGGCCTTCACCGCGTCGTACACCGTACAAAAGTACCGCTCCCGCATCCAAAGAGCCAGCTGGAGGCCGCGGCGGTCCAGCACCGGCTCCTCGTCCAGAGCGGCGGTGATGGCCTTTAAGCCTCCGCCCGTCTCCTGCTGAGCCAGCGCCAGCACGATACCGTCCGATCCCCGGTTTCCTGCCCCAAAGGGGACCAGCACCCGCATGCCCGGCCGCAGCCGTTCCTCCAAAGCCGCGGGAACCAGATAGTCATAGGGCTTATCGATGGCGTAGACCGCCTTGGATACGGCGACCTTGGCCACGACGCACCCCATGCTTTCTCCCTCCTTGCAAGCCTAAGAAAGGGCGGAACAACGGCGCGCTCCGGTCCATTGCTCCCGCCCTTTCTCCGTTGTGTATTCAGGGCCGGGATAACCTCAGCCCACCTGCTCCAGCCGCTCGTCCAGCTTGCCGTCAGCCACCTCCTGGATGGCAATGCTCACCGGCTTGTCGTCCAGAGGCTCTCCGGCGATCTCCGCCTCGCTGGCGATCTCGCGGGCACGGCTGGCCACCACATTCACCAGCTGATAACGGCTGGGCACCTTCTTAAGCAGGTCTCTCATAGCAGGATAGAGCATCATAAGGCAAAAACTCCTTCATAAATAGATTTCCGGTTCTCCACGCGGCACTCGGCCGAGACGAGAATGGACTCGATCTCAGACACCGCATTGGAAACCTTGTCGTTGATAACCAGATAGTCGTACTTGGAAATTTCCTTCGCCTCCTGGCGGGCCTTCTCCAGCCGTCCCTGGATCACTTCCTCACTGTCGGTGTGGCGGCCGTGAAGACGGCGGGAGAGCTCCTCAAAGGAGGGCGGGATAATGAAAATAAACAGGGCGTCGGGGCAGCGGGAGCGGACCTTGGCCGCGCCCTGGACCTCGATGTCCAGCAGCACATCGATGCCGGCGTCCAGCTTCTCCTGGATCACCTTCAAGGAGGTGCCGTAGTAGTTATTGACGTACTCCGCATACTCCAGCAGCTCGTCCCGCTGGATCATGCCCTCAAACTCCTCCCGGGAGACGAAGTTGTAGTTCACTCCGTTCTGCTCCCCCACCCGGGGCTGCCGGGTGGTGTAAGAGACGGAGAAATGGATGTTGTTTCGCTGGCCCAGCAGCTCGGCGATCACCGTGCTTTTTCCCACCCCGGAGGGGCCGGAGAGCACGATGAGCTGTCCCTTCTCTTTCTTTCGGATCATTCCGCTTCCTCCTCTGCGTTGTCCTTCTCCCCCGCCGCCCGGTTGGCCACCGTCTCTGGCTGCAGAGCGGAGAGGACCAGGTGGTCGTTGTCCATGATGAGCACCGCCCGGGTGCGCCGGCCGTAGGTGGCGTCGATGAGCACGCCCCGGTCCCGGGCCTCCTGGACCATACGCTTGATGGGGGCAGACTCGGGGCTGACAATGGCGATGAGCCGCCCGGCGGAGATCATATTGCCAAATCCAATGTTGATCAGCTTCATGGACCGGCCTCCTTACTCAATATTCTGCACCTGCTCCCGGATCTTCTCGATCTCGGCCTTGATGTCCACCACATGGCGGGCAATGTCGATATCGCTGCACTTGGAGCCGATGGTGTTGGCCTCCCGGTTGAACTCCTGAATAAGGAAATCCAGCTTGCGTCCGGTGGCTCCTCCCTGCTCCAGCATGTGCCGCAGCTGGCCGATGTGGCTGCGCAGACGCACGGTCTCCTCATCCACCGCCACCTTATCGGCAAAAATGGCCGCCTCAGTGAGGATACGGGCGGGGTCCAGCTGGGTGTTGGAGAGCACCTCGTTCATCCGGGCCTCCAGCTTGGCGCGGTACTCGGCCACCGTCTGGGGAGAGCGCTCCTCCACCTTACCCACCAGTTCCTCGATGCGGGCAGCACGGGAGAGCACGTCAGCCTCCAGCCGCGCTCCCTCCCGGGTGCGCATCTGGTCGAAGTCGGCAAGAGCCCGGTCCAGAACGGAACAGATGTCCTGAGCCCGCTGCTCCACATCCTCCTCCGCCTTTTCCGCCAGCAGCACGTCGGGGAACCGGGACAGCAGGGACACGGAGATGTCCTTGGACAGGCCGTAGCGCTCGGCCAGCTGGGTAAGGGCGGCGTAATAGCCGTCGGCCAGGGGCTGGTTCACCGACACCTGGACCTGTTCGCCCCCGGTGGAATCCAGGGTGACGAATACGTCCACCTTTCCCCGGGAAATAGTGTTCTGCACCCGGCTTTTGATGGTCTCCTCCGCAAAGAGGTAGAGCCGGGGCATGCGGACATTACAGTCCAAGTAGCGGTTATTGACCGAACGCAGCTCCACCGTGATGGTGCAGCCGTTGAGGGTATCCTCTGCCCGGCCGTAGCCGGTCATACTTTTGACCATGGGGGTCACTTCCTTATGTCATGGATTGTACCCAGTCATGCGGGAACCAACCCGCCGCCGGGAAAAAGGGGACGCCTTACCGTCCTCGTCCGGGACGCAGACGCACCATCACCGCCCCGATGAGGCGGCTCAAACCGATATCGTAGATGAGAAATACCACGTTGCCCACCAGATAGACAAGCCAGGTCTTTTCTCCGATCCACTGGGGCAGCGCAGGAAGGAACAGAGAGCGGAAGACAAACCAGCAGATGCTCAGGGCCAGATTGAGGAAGGCAAACTTTCCAACCCACTCCACCACACGGCTCTTCACGTTCTCCATGCGGCTCTTCACCGTGGGATACAGCCCCAAAAAGCACAGGTACATCAGGGCCACGCCCTTGTCCGGCAGCAGCAGAAGCCCCAGCACCGAGGCCGCCGCCCAGCACAGAAGGCCCGCCGGACGGCCTGCCGCAATGACTGCTCCAATGGGGAACAGGCCCGCCGCTGCGGTCAGCCCCAGCTTTCCCGTGGGGAAAAAGCAGGCCAGCCACATTACAGCCAGACTGCCCGCAGCCAGTACGCCGCCCAGCGCCGTGCGCCGGGTGGAATCAGACGCCCGCCCGGCCATATCAGTTACATCCTCCGCACAGGCACTGCCAGCACAGCAGAGCGGTACAACAGTCCATGCTGTCGATACCTCCTCCGGAGTTATAAGGCCGGTAGGCCTGGCCGCCACGCTGCATCATGTTCAGGGCCTGACGGTACTCCATATTGCCCGGCTCCATCTGGACGGCCAGGCTGTAATTCTGCATAGCCTCGTCCAGCCAGCCCCGGCGGTAGGCGATGCTTCCCCGCAGGAAGTACCACTCGCCTCCGTGCTGAGGCATCTCATCCAGCAGCCGCTCGGCGGTGTTCAGATCCCCCATGTTGATGAGGTTTCGCACCCGGGCGTAGGTAGGGTTGCCGCCATACTGCTGTTGCTGCTGGTAGCCCCCCTGGTATCCGCCGGAGGAGGTGCCGCTGCTCTGATAGCTTCCGCCTCCCCCGCTGCGCTGCTTCTGGATGGCCTCATAGGCCTCGTTGATCTCTTTCATCTTCTCCTCAGCCAGGTCGGCCAGAGGATTGTCCACGTAGTTGTCCGGATGGTACTTCCGGGCCAGCTCCCGGTAGGCTTTCTTGATCTCCTGATCGCTGGCATTGGAACTGACGCCTAAGACGGTGTAGGGATCTCTCATTGATTCTGTCTCCATATCGTTTGTTTTTGGATCTGCTTCCAGCTGCCCTCAAAGACAGCCCGCTGTACCAGAGGCAGGCCCAGGTACAGGATATTCTCAATTACCGGCCAGCGACTGCCGAAGGACAGCAGCTGAGCGGCGGAATACATGCGGTTCAGGGAGTGATTCAGAGTGCGCTCCAGGGCCTCCCGGTCTCCCTGAGGACCAAAACGGGCGGCCACCGGATTATAGCGTGCCGCCTGGGCATCCTCCCCCAGGTCATCCTGGGCATCGATCAAATAGATCCACCGCCCCAGGTGGTAGAGAAGCTCCTCCAGCGGCCGATCCCGGAGGGGATCGCCGGTAGAGGGTGCCGCCGCCTGAAGCAGGCGCGCAAAGGTGTCGGCGGTCCGGTCTATGGATGGGCACTTCTCCCGCTCCAGAGTATCCAGCTCCTCCAAACATGTCCGCACCGCCTCATTAAAATCCGGGCAGTGGCGGGCCGCTTTTTTATAGGCCCGGCGCAGGAACAAAGCCAGTCCCCGGGCGGGCAGGCCTCTCCAGAAGCCGTCATCCCGGATCTTGTCCCGCAGCTGCCACCAGGTGAGGATCACACTCTCATCGGCCGCCAACTCCAGAGCCGGGCTGGCAGGACACATGGTTTTTTTTAATACAGGATGGACCGAGCAACGCTTCCGGCAGGGGGCGTAAGGCTCCTCCTCCGGGGTGAGCAGCAGGGCCAGAAAGGTAAAGTCGTAGTTGAGAAACCAGGTGGACGTCCAGCCGCACCGCTCCTTCATGCACCGGCACAGCCCGCAGTAGGCGGCCCGGTACAGATCAAAGTCCCGGCACTTCAGTTCGTCCCGCACCGGCCTGACATAGCCGAACATGACCGGTTCCTCAAAACTGGCGCAGGATGGTAAACTCCGGTTCCTGCCGGCGGGTCACCGCCCGGTTCACCAGCACGGCGGGCAGGAAGCCCACCACCAGTCCCAACCCGGCCATACCAACCGAGGGCATTTCACCCATTCCCAGCGCCTTGCCCAGCAAATAACCCAGGACCAGGAACACACAGGGAATGGCGAAGATCAGCAGGGCGATGCCGATGGAGCTGCCCGAGGTGGCCTCTACCTCCACCCGCTCTCCCGGCTTGGCTCCGATGGGGTTGCTGGCCAGAGCCAGGATCTCCCCCTTGGGCTTCTGCATGCAGCCGGCGCAGTCTCCTCCGCAGCTCAATCCGCACTCCACCTGGCGCAGGAGAGAGACCTCCACCACGCCGGAGCGCACTTCTTTTTTTACGATGGCACTTTGATTCATGATGCTGTTCTGCCTCCAGAAATAATGCTAGATCTTTTTGATGTTGACCACAATTTTATATTCTCCAATGACGCCCACCTCATCGCTTGCGTTGAGATAGACGGTCACCGGCACGGAATTGGTGCCTGTGGCAGTGATTTTGGACATATCGGCCACGATCCAAACCTGATTGGGGTCCACCTGCTCCAGGGCGCTCTCGCTGCCTCGGATGACGATGGTGCGGGTCTGGGTCACCTTTTCCACAGAGTACCCATCGGGTACGTTGGCGATCTCAATATTGGACACATCCAAAGACCGGGTGGACAGTCCCTTGATGGTGACGTTCACCTGGGCCTCCGTGATCCCCGAGGCGTTGTCCAGCGCCGAGGAGAGACGGATGGGCATGGTGATAACGCTGGTATCCAGCACGGTGGACAGGTCGATGCTGCCCAGGGAGATCTCGGTGAGGCCGGCCACCGCATCCTCGGTGCCGATGACGTTGATGGTCTTGGGCTGGATATCCACCTCCACATCTCCGTCGCCGGTGGCGCCGCCGCCGGGAATGAAGCTTACGGTCAGAGGTACCTCCTTCATAACTCCCACCGGCAGCGTCAGGTAGGCAGTCTCCTCACTCAGGCTGATATTGGTATCAGTAAGCGGCTCGTCATTCTCATCCAGCAGGGTGATGGGCAGGCGTCCGGAGTAGCTCTGTTTCAAGCCGTCCGCCTCCAGGATCACCACGGCCCGGCTGACCTGAGCCAGCTGCTCCGCCGTGCCGCTGAGCTCCACTGTCTCCGGATCGAAGACAGGGGTGCCGGCCTGATAGCCGTCGGCTACGCTGCCCTCCAGCTTCAGTTCCAGCGTCTTGGTCTCGGTGGACAGGTTATCGATGACTACGGTAACGATCTGGGCCGAGTCGGGGAAAAATGCGCCGGTGGTATCAATATTGCTGGGCAGCTTGGGGGTACAGGCCAGCTGATACTCACCCGGCTCCGAACACTGGGACACATCCACCGTGGCGGTAATGTTCTCCCGGCTCAGATCGTTGTGGACACTGATGGGAGCATTCACGGTAATATTCACTGTCTTCTGGGATATGGAGGCCACGGTCAGTCCCCGCTCCTCCAGCACCCGCTCACCGGACACCTGGATCTCGATGCCGTAATAGGTGCCATCCTGAGTGGGGTTCTCTACGTCCCGGATATACAGCCATACCAGCACTGCCAGCAGGATCGACAGGAGGATGTAGAACGACCGGCTATCACGCAAACGGTTGATCATTTTTCTTCCTCCTCTTTCTTCCACCGGGCAAACAGGTTGGTCAGCATCTGCATGGCAGCTCGGTTCTTCTCCTCCCCGCTTCCGTCGTCGGCCAGCAGTTCATTGCGCAGCAGCCGCTCCAAGGTCTCGGGAGCCAGATGGCGCTTGAGCATGCCGCCCACGGCCGCGGAGATGGAGCCCGTCTCCTCCGAGACGATAACCACCACGGCGTCGGAGTGCTCGCTCATGCCGATGCCGGCGCGGTGGCGCATGCCCAGGTCCCGGCTCAGGTTGGTGTTGCCCGACAGGGGAAGCATACAGCCCGCACCAACGATCCGACCGTCCCGGACGATCACCGCTCCGTCGTGGAGAGGCGCCTTGTTCCAAAACAGATTTTTCAGCAGTTCACTGGAGATGGAGCAGTCCAGGGCGGTACCGGTCTTGATCACATCATCCAGAAGATTTTTCCGCTCGAAGACCATCAGCGCCCCCACCTTGTCCTTGGACATGGAGGTGTAGGCCTCCACCGTCTGGGTGATGGCGGTATCGATATCATGAAGCGGCAAGGGACGGGATGTGGAAAATACATCGGTGAGCTTTCCGCTGCCCATCCGCTCCAAGGCCTGACGCAGCTCGGGCTGGAACAGGATGACCAGCATCAGGATGCCCCACTCCACCACCTTGTTCAGCAGGTACCCCGTGGCCGTCAGCCGGAAGCCATAGGCCAGGCACAGCGCCAAAATCAGCACCGTGATGCCTCGCAGCACCCGCCCGGAGCTGGTCTTGCGCATCAGCCACAGGGCCTTATAGATGACCAGGGAGAGGATGGCCACATCGACAAGATCCTTCACCTTGATGGTGCTCAAAATCGGGATCTCCTCCTGAAAGAAGCTGAATATGGTCTGCAACAACACTGATCTCCCCTTTTCCACCGGGCATTGGCCGCCCGGCGCCGCAAAACAAAATAAGGCAAATAGACAGATACGCTTATCTTAGTTATTATACGATATTCCACCTCCAATGGCAACCTTATTTGGCCATGGAAGAATGAAAATTTCATGAATTTTCCCTTCAAATTTTCTCCTAAACGCACACTGCGCCCCCACAATTTTTCTGCCGCCGCAGCCATCCCATCATTGACTTCCGCCCTGCTTCCACGTATAATTTTTCTATCCGGAGACAAGCTGTCTGACAGACTTTGTCCCAACTGTGCAGGAGGTATTCCCTATGAAATTTTATGTCTGTGAACACTGCGGCAACATTGTCACTTTCCTCAACAACACCGGCGTGCCCGTTATGTGCTGCGGGCAGAAAATGACCGAGATCGTCCCCGGCACCACGGATGCCGCCGTGGAGAAGCACGTCCCCGTCATCAGCGTCAACGGCAGCGCTGTCACTGTAAAGGTGGGCTCCGTGGAGCACCCCATGATCCCCGAGCACTTTATCCAGTGGATCGCCCTGGAGACCAAGCAGGGCCAGCAGATCAAGCACCTCACTCCCAACGACAAGCCTCAGGCTGTCTTTGCCCTGGCCGAGGGCGATGAAGTGGTTGCTGCCTACGCCTACTGCAACCTCCACGGTCTGTGGATGGCCTAAGCTTCGTGCTCATCCGTTTTGCCCGCGGACCTTACCGGTCCGCGGGCTTTTTTGTAACCAACCGGCATTTTTTGTAACCGGATTTAAAGAATTTCTTTCTTGGTTTCCCTCCTGCCCCATGGTATAATCCGCTTACTCTAATATCCGGTAAAATGTGTGTTACCGGTTTTTCAAAAAACAGGAGGACCCTCTATGCAACTATGCAACTGCCCCATCTTCACCCCTGCCAGGGCCAGCACTGCACGCCGCCGCCCCCCCGTCCCAAGCTCCCCGCCTGGACTCTGGGGCTGTACCTCCCCCTTCTGCTGGTCTGTCTGGAGGTTGTCCTGCACTTGGCCACCGAGAACGCCATGACCTATTTCCCAATCTACCTTCTCTTCTCCCTGTCGGCTGGAAGTCTGCTGAAACTGCTGCCCATCCTGCTCCCCCAGCGGGCCGGCCACATCCTTACGGTGCTGCTGTCGTTCTTACTTACTCTGCTGTTTGCCGCTGAACTGATTGCCAAGCATACTCTCCAGGCCTACTACCCCCTCAGCACTCTAGAGACCGCGGCCGGCAACCGTTTGAGCGACTATGCAGGCGTAATTTTGCCTGCCATCGCCGCAGCCCTTCCCCTGCTGCTTCTCTTCTTTCTGCCCACTCTCCTGCTGTGGCCTCTGTTTCGGTGGGGACTGGCCCAGGGACAGCCTCCCCGCCGGAGTGCGGCTCTCTTTGCCGCCGCTGCCGTGGCCTTTCATCTGTTGGGTCTGGCCGTGGTCCACGCCCCGTGGCCGGGAGATCTGACTCCCGCCAAGCTCTACCGCTCCGACACAAACTTCGACGACCAGGTGGAACAGCTGGGGCTGGTGACCATGCTGCGCCTGGACGTCAAGCACATGCTCTTCCCTGCCAAGGCCGGGCTGGACTCCGACTTTGATGGTCTGGACAGCTCGGGAGATGGCTCCGGCGGAGACACCTCCGCGGCGGAGGAACAACCCGTGATAGACACCTCTCCCAACGTGATGGATGTGGACCTGGATTCTCTCGCCGCCAACGCCCCCTATGAGGACGTTTCCTGGCTGGCCAACTACTTCAGCAGCGCCTCCCCCACCCGAAAAAATGAATACACCGGCATGTTTGAGGGGTACAACGTCATCCAGCTGGTCATCGAGGGCTTCTCCGGCTACGCCATCGACCCGGAGCTGACTCCCACCCTTTACAAGCTGGCCAACGAAGGCTTTGTGTTCAACAACTACTATACCGGCGAACATTGGATAAACTGCGCCTGAAGCTGCTGGAAAGCGGCCTTGTCCATACCGTGACGCTGAAGCAGACTGAATGCCGCAAAAATAACAAAAAAATTGCCGCCGCTGTCTACCTGTATCAGGCAGACAACGACGGCGAATGGGGTGAGCTTCGGTTTGATTTTGAAAGCGGCGCAGCGGAGATCGTCAAACTGGCAGATTGGGACACGATAAAATCCAATGTCTTTGCTAAGACAGCAATACGATATGTCCAGAGTTCGCCGGAGGTACGGATGCTGAGATTCGTAGTCGTGCCGTTTGAGTTGGAGACTTTGGGAAAATAAATCGTTGGAGGTACGCATTATGCCAAAACCGAAATGGAATTTGAATACCATTTACATATCTGAGCGACTTCAGGAGAGCCTGCGGCCTATCTCCCGCTGCGCCATGACCACGGTGGTCGCTCCCATGGGCTACGGAAAGACCACGGCAGTAAACTGGTATCTGGAGGAGCGCACCAAGGCGGAAACCTTGAAAATCATCCGCATCAGCGTGTATTCCGATAACCTTGCGATCTTCTGGAAAAGCGTACAGGAGGCGTTTGCCCGTGCGGGCTTTCCTTTCCTGCGGGAATATCCTTGCCCCACGGATGCAGCGGGCGGCGGGCTGCTGGTGGATGACCTCTGCCATACGTTGGTGGGAGAAACATCCTGCTACATTTTCATTGACGATTTTCATCTGCTGACGGACAGACGCGCCTCAATGTTCCTCTGTATGCTGGCAAACCGCCTGCCCATCAATGTGCATTTGATCATCGCCAGCCGGGATCGTTTTCTGCCTGCTGGGGAGACGGTGCGGCTGGGAGCAAAGGTCTATCAGATCGGCACGGAGCAGTTGCGCCTGAACCATACGGAGCTTGCTGTCTATGCCCACCGCTGCGGCACGAAGCTTTCCGAAGCGCAGGTCGAAAGTCTCCTCTATTCCAGCGAGGGCTGGTTCTCCGCCGTATATCTGAATCTGCGAACGCTCTCCGAGCGCGGCGTGCTGCCCAGCCGCAATTCCGACATCTACGCCACTTTTACCGCCGCCATGATCGATCCGCTGCCGGAAAAACAGCGGGAGTTTTTGGCGGTCATGGGGCTTGCCGATGAATTTACCATCGAAATGGCGCAATGTATCACAGGCGACGCGGACGCTGGGCAAATTCTCTCCATGCTGACTGCGCAAAACGCCTTTGTCACGCGCCTGCCGGACGGCGTGACCTATCGTTTCCACCACATGATGAAGGAGTGCGCCGAGCGGAGTTTTCTGGTGATGGAGTCTGAAACGCAGCAATTCTATTGGGAGCGCTTCGGCCTGTGGTATGAAGAGCACCGACAGTATCTTCATGCCATTGCAGCTTATTGGAAAAGCGAAAACTATGATGCGCTGTTACGGGTCGTGCAGGACGACGCAGGCATCCTGCTGGCGTCGCTGAAGCCCTCGGAGGTACTGGAGATACTGGATGGGTGTTCGGTGAAAACATTGAAGGCACATCCCCTTGCCATTCTGGTACTGATGCGCCGGATGTTCACATGGCGGCAAATTCCGAAAATGCTGGAGCTGAAAGCACTGCTACTGACTGCCATCGAAGAACACCCGGAGCTGCCTAAGGAAGAACGCGGCAACCTGCTGGGCGAATGCGACCTCATTCTGAGTTTTCTCTGCTACAACGACATCAGCGCCATGAGCCGCCTGCACCGCAGCGCCAGCGCGCAGATGTCCCGCCCCGCCATCAGCATCCAGTCGAGCGGCGGCTGGACCTTCGGTTCACCGTCCGTTCTGATGATGTTCCACCGTGCGCCGGGAGCGATGGAAAGCGAGCTTGCGGAGATGGACGAGTGCATGCCGCACTATTATAAGGTCACCAACTGCCACGGGCAGGGTGCGGAGACCATCATGCGTGCTGAGGCGCTGTTCTGTCAGGGCCGCTTCACCGATGCCCACATTGAACTGGAGCGGGCCTATGCGCAGGTAAAGGACAACGGGCAGATCAACATGGCGCTGTGCTGCGATTTTTTGTCGCGGCGGCTCTCACTGTATACCGATGTGGAGCAGCGGTACACCTTTGAGGAGCGGTACGCGGACCTGCTGCGCTATCACGACGCCTCGTGGATCAACATCTGGAACGCCACCAGTGCTTACTACCATGCGCTGCTGGGCGAAACGGACAAAATCCCGGAGTTTTTTTCGCAGGACCGGCTCTCCGCCGTCAATATGCTTGCGCCGGGTAAGCCCATAATGGAAATGATCGAAAATCAGGTGTATCTTGCCCAGGGCGCTTATGCCAAGGTAGTGGGACGCAGCGCAGAGCTGCTGGCCGTCTGCGAGGCGATGCACTACGCATTGGTAGAGCTGCATATCCGCATCCAGACGGCGGCGGCCTATGAGCAGCTTGGCAAGCCCGAGGAAGCCCACATATGGCTGAGAAATGCGCTTTCCGATGCCGAGCCGGACGGTTTTGTGATGCCGTTCGTAGAAAACTACGACCGCTTGAAGCCTTTGCTGATGCGGGAGATAAAAAATGGCTTGATTGCGAAAATCATCGAGCTTGGCGAAGCAGCAAAGGCGCGAAGCGCAGCCAGCGCCCGTCCAGTAGCCTTCGATGTGCTGTCGCTGCGGGAATTTGAGATCGTGGAGCTGATGGTGCAGCGGCTCAGCAACCGCGAGATCGCAGAGAAGCTCTTTCTCTCCGAGGGGAGCGTCAAACAATACGTGAATCAGATCTATTCCAAGCTTCATATTGAGGGTGATACCCGAACCAAACGAGCGCAGCTTGCCAGACTGCTCCAGGAAAAGACCTAACCTTTGGTTAATGGTTATCTTTTTGCATCCACCGTACAATATTTGTACGGTGGATTTTTATTTTTGCGGAAAGGAGGGCACGCACTTGAACCGAAGGTATCTAACAGCCGTCACACCGCTGCCCGATCATGTTTTGCAGATCGATTTTGTGTCCGGAAGTCGTCTTTTGCTGGACATGAAGCCGTATCTGGATAAGATTCGTTTTCGCCCGCTTGCAGATGTGCGGGTGTGGAACAGCGCTGTGACCAACGGTATCTTTGTCCGCTTCGGCGATGTGGAGCTGAGCCATGATGAGATATTGTCCATGGCGGAACAGGAACATTGACACTGTTTATCTGAAAAAGGAGAAGAATGCGATGAAACACTTAAATAGATATCTGTCTCTTGCTCTGGTGCTGGTGCTGTGCCTGAGCGTTGCCGCCTGCGGCAGCAACGGCGGAGACTAACCTATAACCCACAAGAGGGCAAAAAGCACGGGAGGGGCGGCTATTCGTCGCTCCTCCCGTATGCTTTGAGCCCGCCCTCTTGCGTGTGCCGCTCCCGTGCTTCTGGGGGGGCGGTTGACGCAAGCGAGCAGGCTCGGAAATGCTTCTAAGATTGGCCCATTTTTTCTCAAGTATGCTGTCCCAATTTCTCAAAAAACTTGTCGCGCTACAGAGTTTTATCAAAAAATGGCATAGCGGCTGCGGGAAGGAGAAGTTTGAAACAAAGCGATAGCCGAAGCAGAAGGAAAAAGGGCGCAAAAACACAGCCGCAGGGACTGCGGGAAAAAACGATATGGAAGAGGGTCTCAACCTGACTCGACGGCCAGTTCGTCCTTGAAAATATAGCCCCGCTTGCGAAGTAGAGCCAGGCCCTCCGCCTTGGAAATAACAACGGAATGCTCCGTCAGCTTGTCGGCAAGATAACCCTTTGCGGAATAAGGCTCCAGCTTGGACAGGACGTTCCAGATAGCGGTCAGAAGCATCCGGCATACAGCGATAATCGCTTTCTTGTGCCCACGGCGGGCTTTGATTCTGCGGTAGCGTTCCCTGCATTCAGGGTGCCTGTCGGATTTTATGACGGCATTTGCTATTTGAACCAGCAGAGGCTTCAAATAGCAGCCAGCTCTGGAGATTCGTGTGGACTTCACTTTCTTATTGCTCTGGTCATTTCGAGGACAGCATCCAGCCCAGGAAGCCAGGTGCTTTGCAGAGGGAAATACCGACATATCAACGCCGATCTCGGAGATAAGGGCCACAGCCGTCAGCGGAGCGGCGGCAAAGCCAGGAACCGTGCGGATCAATTCCAACTGGTAAGGATAGGGCTCAGCAAGCCGGAGGATTTCAGCTTCGATACGCTCCCTGTGCGCATTCAGTTGGTCGATGTGCAGCAGGCATTCCTTGAGTTTGGCTGCCTGTTCACGGGATACCACCCCGTCCACAGCAGCTTGGATTTCCTCAACAGGATGCTTGCAGCGCCGGTGGATACCAATATGCAGAACCTGCTCTCTGAGAATCATGACGACGGTACCTACCGCTATGAGGACATCACCGAGGATAGGCAGCTCCTTGTGGTCAATACGGTGGAGCAAAGCTGCTTTGTTCCGGATGTGCAGGAACTGGACGATTATCTGACAGCCTGTGCCCTGTCTTTAGGTGACGCGGGTACCTATGAGCTGTTGTCCGCCGAAGAAAATGAAGAATACAGCAAAAATTTAAGCTATCCGGTTTACATCGTAACCTATACCGCCGGTGAGAACGAAGATACCCGGGAATGGACCGTGTTTGTCATGGACACCGACATTTGTACCTATCTTTACGGCTTCTGCGCGCCACCCGATGTTGCGGCAGATATGGGTGAGACCTATCAAAATATTTTTTCGCAGCTACATCTGAGCGATGAAGAATGAGGAGGAATGTCAAATGAAGAGAAAAAAGCCATGTCTTCTGGCGGGACTGATATTGCTGCTTTTCCTGCTGTGCACAGCCTGCGGCAATGCGGAGGGACAAATCGCCCCGCAGGATGATCCCAACGAGGGTTTGGGAGGCGGTCTCAGCGAGGACACCGTCAACGACTTCAGCGGCTTCGAAGGTATCTGGCTGGGCGAAGCGAACAACGACTACGACTCCATGGAGTTCGATGCCGAGGGCAACTGGACCCTCTACCTCAGCGGTGAAGTGGTGGATGACGGCTACCTCCGCTATGAGCCGGAGTGGGAGACCATCTATGCCTACAGCAACCGGGACGATTCCGGCAGCCTCATCGCCATGGAGGAGGGTCAGCTCTACAGCGCCGCTTACGGCTACTTCAACCCCGGCGAGGGGATGGAGTACCTCTGGTATGAAGACGGTGGTCGTCTCACCGAGGATGACGAGCCCGATCCCTCGGGGGACGAGGTGCCCGACTGGAACGGCAGTTTAGACGGAGAAGACCCGGACTCCTATTGGAGCTGGGATTCCGACCTCTGCCAGCGGAATGTCTCCGAATTCGAGGGTATCTGGTACTATGACCGCGACCTCTCGGCTGGGACCTATATCGTCATCGACGGTAACGGAAACTGGAGCTATTACCAGCGCGCCCCCGGCGCTGAGCCTGCGGAAATGGACTGTGGAGTTTTCACCTACTCCATGGACGAGGTGAGCACCTATTATGCGGACTCCACCATGTATGACGGCGTTTCTTACCGGGTCTTTGAGGTTGACGAGGACTCTCTGGTCTGGGGCGATGAGGGCGTTTACTACATGATGGAGTGATGGAAAGGAAGGAGAACCATGAAGAATCGATGGAAACATATTTTTATCCCTGTGCTGACCATGGCGCTCTGCCTGAGCCTTGCCGCCTGCGGCAATTCTGACAATGTCGCGGGAGAGGACTGGCGCACCACCGGCGTGGTAGTCGGCAGCGGCACTATCACCCACGACAGCGAGAGCGTAGACGTGCTGGTGACCGCAGACCCCAACAGCGCCGCCTTCTACCGGGATCAGGAGGAGCAGGTGCTGTTTGACAGCGTGGCTTTTCCCGAGACTATCGAGGACATCAGCAGCAGCGCCTTCCAAATCTCCTTCGACGATCAGAACGGGGACGAGGAGAGCGACGTACTGGTGGAGATCGGCCATGAGGACATGAGCAATACCACCATGCTCTGGCTGTGGGACCCCCAGGAGCGCTATGTTTATCAGCCGGATTACTCCAGCTTCCATGTGCCCGGGGTGGCCGGGCCGGAGGAGCTGATTGCCCCCTATGTGGGACTTTGGGAGTATCAGGGGGAAAACCTATGGCTGCGCATCCACGAGGATGCCACCTGGGAATTCGTCAATGATCAGGACGACGTCATCGAGTACGGCACACTGTGGGTGGACGAAAACGGCGTGACGCTCCATTTTGACGGCAGCGGCGACACCCTGCAGCTGGACCGCACCGTCAGCGGCGACCTTATCGACAGCGTGAACGGCGGCACGCTCCTTCCTGTGGAGGGCATCCAGTCCAGCGAACCCTACTTTACAAGAAACGGCCTTGAGATCAACGCCGCCGAGGAGAGAGGGACCTTCCTGCTGGAGGACGGGGTGTGCAGCTACTCCGGCCTTGGTGACGGCTATAACACCGGCGACTGCTATTGGGAGATCACAAAAAACGGAGACTACCATGATGAAGATCGTGCGTATTGAGGAATCGGTCGAAGAAAGGTGGGAGCACCAGGAGGACGGCAGTGATCAGTTGCGCCGGGAGACGGTTTATCTTCCAACCTATGAGTACGCGGTAAATGGCAGGACCTATCAGTACACAAGCCGTCAGGGTCTTTCCAGAAAGCGGGATCTCGGGCGGCAGGTGGTTGGCTATTACGATCCTGATCAGCCCGACCACATTACGGAAAACCGCCCCCGAAAACCTGTCCTGGGCGGATTCCTGTTCTTCTTCGGAGCTCTAATCCTGCTGTTTTTCGGGATCATGTCATTTACCGGTCAAGCCGCCATTTCCTGATACCGAATATCCATAATCGCTGCGATTATGGATGCTGCCCGAATCAACCGTCTGCGCGGTAGAGCGGAATAACAAAAAAATTGAAGCAAAAAGCGAAGGCACCCAGAATGCCTTCGCTTTTTTGCTTCTGTTCTGCACACCCGAAACTGTCAGCTAACAGTAATAAGGTTGAATTAGTTCCTTATCACTGTTAAGCCAATGGATTCTGAGGCTTTTTACATCAAAACATGGAAAACAGGTTTAGCTGACTGGTCTCCGGCAGGTCGCCGAAGGCCCCTGCCTCCTTCAGCAGTTCAATATGGGTTTTCGAAACCTTGGGACAGGCAGCGGCGACCTCCTCGATGGAGATAAAATTCTTTCCCTTGCGCTGCTCTGCCAGAGAGATGGCCGCCGTCTCACCCAGGCCAGCCACCGACACAAAGGGCGGGATGAGGGCGTTATTTTCCAGGTCCATCTTAAAGTGGATGGCGTCGGACTGGTAGATATCCATACGCCGGAAGGTAAATCCCCGGAGATAGAACTCGTAGCAGACCTCCAGGGTGGTGAGCATGTCCTGCTCCACGGCGGAGGCCTCCTTGTCCTTGGCGATGATCTCCCGCATCTTCCTCTGGCACACGTCCATGCCCCGGCACATGTAGGCCTCGTCAAAGGCCTTGGCCCGGATGGAGAAGTAGGCGGCGTAGAAAGCCAAGGGCCGGTGGACCTTGAACCAGGCGATACGGAAGGCCATCATCACGTAGGCCACGGCGTGGGCCTTGGGGAACAGATAGGCGATCTTTTTACAGGAGCCGATATACCACTCGGGCACCCCATGCTCCCGCATCTCGTCCTCGGCCCCCTCGGGCAGTCCCCTGCCCTTACGCACCGCCTCCATGATCTTGAAGGAGCGCTTGGGGTCCATGCCCTTGGAGATCAAAAACAGCATGATATCGTCACGGCAGCCGATGGCCTCGCTGACCTTGGCAGTGCCGGAGGTGATAAGGTCCTTGGCGTTGCCCAGCCACACGTCGGTACCGTGGGAGAAGCCGGACAGCCGCACCAGGATATCGAACTGATCGGGCTGGGTGTCCTCCAGCATGCCGCGGACAAAGCTGGTTCCGAACTCCGGGATGGCGGTGCCTCCCGTGGGACCCAGGATCTTGTCGTTCTCATAGCCCAGGGCCTTGGAAGACTGGAAGATGGACATGGTGTCCTTGTCGTCCAGGGGGATATCGGTACGGGCGTTCACCCCGGTGAGGTCCTCCAGCATACGGATCATGGTGGGATCATCGTGTCCCAGCATGTCCAGCTTCAGCAGGTTACTCTCCATGGAGTGATATTCGAAGTGGGTGGTGACAATGTCGCTGTTGGGGTCGTCGGCGGGGTGCTGAACGGGACAGAAGTCGTAGATCTCCTTGTCCTGGGGAATAACCACCATGCCTCCGGGATGTTGGCCGGTGGTGCGCTTGACGCCGGTGCAACCGATGGCCAAGCGGTTCTCCTCCGCCTTGGAGGCCATCTTTCCCCGCTCATCCAGGTACTTTTTCACGTAACCAAAGGCGGTCTTTTCCGCCACGGTGCCGATGGTACCGGCACGGAACACGTGGATCTGTCCGAAGAGCTCGAAGGTATATCTGTGGGCGCTGGACTGGTATTCGCCGGAGAAGTTCAGGTCGATATCGGGTACCTTGTCGCCGCCGAAGCCCAGGAAGGTTTCGAAGGGGATGTTGAAGCCGTCCTTCATATAGGGCGTGCCGCAGATGGGGCACACCGCGTCGGGCATGTCCGCTCCGCAGCCGTAGGGGTGGGCGGGATCCTGGGCGTAGTCGAAGTCGGAGTGCTTGCACTTGGGGCAGCGGTAATGGGCGGGCAGGGAGTTTACCTCCGTAATACCCGACATAAAGGCCACCAGAGAGGAACCTACCGAACCACGGGAGCCCACCAGATAGCCGTGCTCCAGGGAGTTCTGCACCAGCTTCTGAGCGGACATGTAGATGACGTCGTACTTACAGCGGATAATGTCGCCCAGCTCCACGTTAATGCGGTCCACCACGATCTGAGGGGGCTCGTCGCCGTAAAGCTCATGGGCTTTCCCCCACACCAGGCGCTTCAGTTCTCCGTCGGAGTCCTCCAGTTTGGGGGCGAACAGGCCCTGGGGCAGCGGCTTGATGGGGTCGCACCAGTCGGCAATCAGGTTGGTGTTCTTCACCACCACCTCGTAGGCCTTCTCCTTGCCCAGATAGGCAAACTCCTGGAGCATCTCGTCCGTGGTTTTAAAGTAGATGGGCAAGGCCTCGTCCGCATCCTCAAAGCCCTTGGAGGCCAGCAGGATGTGGCGGTAAATCTCGTCCTCCGGGTCCAGGAAGTGGACGTCGCCGGTGGCGCACACCGGCTTACCCAGCTCCTCTCCCAGCCGCACCACCGTGCGGTTGAAATCCCGCAGTTCCTCTTCCGAGCGCACCATGCCCTTGCGGAGCATGAACATGTTGTTGCAGATGGGCTGGATCTCCAAAAAGTCGTACCAGGAGGCAATGCGCTTGAGCTCCTCCCAGTCCTTATCCGCCGTCACCGCCTGGAACAGCTCGCCCGCCTCGCAGGCTGAGCCGATGATGAGCCCTTCCCGGTTCTCGTTGATGACCGACTTAGGCATAATGGGGTAGCGTTTGAAGTGCTCCAGGTGGGCCAGAGAGATAAGCTTGTAGAGGTTGCGAAGACCCGTCTGGTTTTTGGCCAGCACGATGAGGTGCTTGGGCTGCCGCCGGGCCTTTCCGCCCTTGCGCAGCTTGGGCATGGCGGCGTTGATGTCCTCCAGACGGTGGACTCCCATGGCCTCCAGCTTCTCAAAGAAAGGAGGCAGCATATAGGCCACTGTGGCCGCGTCGTCGCTGGCCCGGTGGTGGTTAAAGGCGGGCAGCTGGAGATATTCGGCCACAATGTCCAGCTTATACTTGCCCAGCTCCGGCAGCAGGTTCTGGGCCAAAATCAGGCTGTCAATGGAGGGATTGGTAAAAGGGATCCCGTATTTCCGGCAGCCAGTGGAGATAAAGCCCATGTCAAACTCCGCGTTGTGAGCGGCCAGAGGCCGGTCCCCCACGAAGTCCAAAAAGGCCCGCAGGGCCTCCTCCTGAGAGGGCGCCCCTACCAGCATCTCGTCGGTGATGCCGGTGAGGTGGATGATCTCCGGGCTGAGAATACGCCCGGGGGCTACGAAGGTGTTAAAGGTTTCGGTGACCTCTCCGTTTTTCAGCACTGCCGCGCCGATCTCGATGATGACCTCCCGGCGCTTGTCCAGGCCGGTGGTCTCAATATCAAAGCAGACGATTTCCTGGGAAAAATCCTGGCAGGGCTGACCGTGGACCACCACCCGGTCGTCCACATCGTTGATGAAGTAGGCCTCCACTCCGTAGAGCAGCTTGATATTTTTCGCCGAGTGCCAGGCGTCCGGGAAGGACTGGGCTACACCGTGATCGGTGATGGCGATGGCCCGGTGGCCCCAGGCCTCCGCCCGCTTTACAACATTGCGCTCCGGCCCCAGCTTGGGCCCCACGGCGGTGAGGGCGTCCATGGCGGACATGGTGGTGTGCAGGTGGAGCTCCACCCGCTTCTCCGGGGCGTTGTCCATGCGCATTTCTTTCTTCCCCGCCATCACGGCCACCGGCTCCAGCACCATATCGCCGTAGAAGCGGTCCATGTTCAGCCGCCCCTGAATGACAAGGTGCATGCCTTTCTTTATCCCGTCCACCAAGGGTTTGGCCTCGTCAGCCTGAGGGAAGAACTTGCTCACCCGGATGGAACTGGTGTAGTCGGTAACGTCAAAGGCCACCACCCAGGAGTTGCGCTTTTTCAGCTCCCGGTTCTCGATGGCAAATACGTCGCCCTCGATGACCACCATGCCCATGTCCAGCTCCAGCTCCCCGATGGGCACCGGAGCGCGCTTAATGACCTTGCCGAAGATGGCCCGGCCATTGTCCTTCTTCTCCCCTTTTTTGCCGGAGGCGGAGGGCGCGGCACGCTTCACCTTTTTCAGCGCGGCGGCACGGATGGCCTCTGCCCGGGCAAAGGCGTCCTGGGGCTCCTGGGGCTTTTGCGGCTGGGCAGAAGCGGCCGCAGGCTGCTCCTCCTGCGCTTTGGGCGCTTCGGTCTGAGGTGCAGGAGCAGGTTGAGGCACCTCTGGCTCAACCGCCTTTGGCTTCTCTTCTGTAACGGACTTTAGCTTTACAGAGTTTAGCCCGTAGCACCGGGCCACCGCCTCCTCCGCCTGGGCAATGAGGTTGGGCCCGGCACCGCCGGCCCCCTCCACCGTCACCACCGCGCTGCGGGTCTTCCGGTCGATGGCGGCCTCTACAATCAGCCACCCCTCCATGGCGTTGACAAACTCCTGCCACTGGTTCAGGGCGGCGAACATCTCTAAAAAGGGTATTTTTTGGGACATTGCGCCTCTCCTTTGTGTTTCTGCGATTACAGGGTATCGATGAGGGCGAACAGCTCGTCCACCAACTGATCCTGGGGCACCTTCTTGATGATCTGGCCCTTCTTGAACAGCAGGCCCTCCCCTACGCCGCCGGCGATGCCGCAGTCGGCGGCGCTGGCCTCGCCGGGACCGTTGACCACACAGCCCATGACCGCCACGGTGATAGGCTTGTCCACGGCTTTCAGCCGCTCCTCCACCTCTCCGGCTAGCGAGATGAGATCAATGCGGGTGCGCCCGCAGGTGGGGCAGGACACCAGCTCCGCCCCCTCTTTGCGGATGCCCGCAGCCTTTAGGATGTCCCGGGCGGCGTATACCTCCTCCACCGGGTCAGCGGACAGGGATACCCGCATGGTGTCGCCGATGCCCAGAGCCAGCAGGCCTCCGATGCCCACGGCGGATTTCAAGGTGCCCATGCGGACGGTACCAGCCTCGGTCACTCCAATATGTAAAGGATAATTGCTTTCCTGCGACATGATCTGATAGGCTTTCATGGTCATGGGCACGCTGGAGGATTTTAATGACACGCAGATATCGTCAAAGTCGAATTTGTTCAGCAGTTTGATGTGGCCGAAGGCGGACTCCACCATGGCCTCGGGGCACACACCGCCGTATTTGGCCAGCAGGGGCTTCTCCAAAGAACCGCCGTTCACGCCGATGCGGATGGGGATGTTCTTCTGGCGGCAGGCGTCGGCCACCGCCTTCACCCGGTCCTCGCTGCCGATGTTGCCCGGGTTGATGCGCACCTTGTCCGCTCCGGCGGCAATAGCCTCCAGGGCCAGCTTGTAGTCAAAGTGGATGTCCACCACCAGGGGCAGCGGACACTGCTCCTTGATCTTACCCACCGCCTTGGCCGCCGCCATGTCGGGCACGGCCACCCGGATGATCTCACATCCGGCGGCGGCCAACTCCCGAATCTGGCGCAGGGTAGCCTCCACGTCGTCAGTGCGTGTGTTGGTCATAGACTGGATGGACACCGGCGCGCCGCCGCCCACCAGAACGTTGCCTACTTTGATCTGCTTGGTCATCTGTCTTCCTCCTCCCCCAGGGGCTTAGCCCCTGGACCCCACCCGCTTTTTGTAAAAAGCGGGGCAAAAACGTTCGGGTGCAACATTACATGTTGCACGAGTTTTGTTTTATTTTCAATCTGAAAGAATTGCCAGAAGCAAACCGAAGGTTTGCGCGAAAGCTCTTTTGGTCCTTTTCTCTCGAGAAAAGGACGAGAGAAAAGGACTTAGCGGGCGATGATCTTGCCAATGTCGCTGAAGGTGACCATCAGCATCAGAGTCATCAGCGCTGCCAGCCCGGCCAGATGGACATACCCCTCATACTTGGCGTCAATTTTTCTCTTAAACAGGGCAAACAGCACCCCGTTGAGCAGCAGGAAAAATACCCGGCCGCCGTCCAGAGCAGGCAGAGGCAGCAGGTTCATGACCGCCAGGTTTACCGCGATCAGCGCCGCCAGCCACAGCAGATTCTGGATGGCCGCACCCACGCTGGCCGCCTGGCTGCCCACCTGAGACATGGTGTCCACGATACCCACCGGGCCGGACAGGTCTTTAATGCCTACCGCGCCCCGCACCAAGTCGCCAAGGCTCACCCACACCAGACGCACATAGTCCAGCGTGGTATTCCAGCTGTAAATCAGTTTGGTACCCAGACCGGCAGGCAATATCTGGGCACCGATGGTGATACCACGGTAGTTGGTGGTGTTGCCCTCCTCATCGGTACGCTCCTGCCGGGGCAGGGAAACGTCATCCAGATACACCTTTTCGCCGTCGCGCTCCACCACCAGGTCCATGGTGTCCCCCGCCCGGCCCATATAGAACTGGGCATTGCCATAGGTCAGCACCTTGTGGCCATCCACCGACAGAAAGCGGTCGCCCTCCTGGAGTCCGCAGTCCTCCGTGCCATAGCCCTCCATGGATTCGGCGTAGATTTCCTGGTAAAAGCCCTGGGCGGGCGCATACAGGACCAGCACGATAATGAGGCCGGTGAGGAAATTCATAAAGGCGCCCGCCACCAGCACGATCACCTTTTTCCAGGCTGCCGCATTGCCAAAGGCTCGGGGGTCGTCCGACTCCTCGTCCTCCCCCTCCATGGCGCAGTAGCCGCCGATGGGAAGCAGGCGAAGGCTATAAAGCGTTTCGCCTTTCTCCCGTTTAAACAGAGCGGGTCCCATGCCAATGGAGAACTCATTGACCCGGATACCAAAGAGTTTTGCGGTGATGAAGTGACCAAATTCGTGTACAGCGATGAGCACGCCGAACATGAGGATAGCGACAAGAATATAGACCATAGGACCTCCAAAATAAGCAGCCAGAAATTAGGGGTTTCGTCACACAGACAGCACAGCCTCCCGGGCGGCGGCGTCAGCCTCCAACACCTGAGTCATGGAGGGATCAGCAATCACCTTCACTTGCTCCATAGCCCGGCGCACCCGATCTGCAATGTCCAAAAAGCCGATCTTGCCCTCCAGGAAGAGGGCCACCGCGGCCTCATTGGCACCGTTGAGGATGGCTCCCGCGGTGCCGCCGGTCTTTGCCGCCTCCAGAGCCAACGCCAGGCACTGGAAGGTCTCCGTGTCAGGCCGGGCAAAGGTGAGAGGGCCGCAGCTGCACAGATCCAGCGGTGTGGCGGGACCCGCTACACGCTCCGGCCAGGTGAGGGCGTACTGGATGGGCAGACGCATGTCCGGCGTACCCAGCTGGGCGATCATTGCGTTATCACAGTATTCCACCAGGGAGTGAATGATACTCTCCCGATGCACTACAATGGAAATTTTCTCCGGGGGCATCTGGTAGAGGTGCATGGCCTCGATAAACTCCAGGCCCTTATTCATCAGAGTGGCAGAATCCACCGTAATCTTCGCACCCATGGACCAGTTTGGATGCTGTAAGGCATCTTCCCTTGTCATTCCTTCCAGCTCCTTGCGTGTCTTACCAAAGAAGGGACCTCCGGAACAGGTCAGGATCAGACGCTTCACCTCTCCCCTGTCCTTGCACCCCTGGAGGGACTGAAACAGGGCGGAGTGTTCCGAGTCCACCGGCAGGATCTTGGCTCCGTAGTCCCGTGACTCCTCAGTCACCAGCTGTCCGGCACACACCAAGGTCTCCTTATTGGCCAGAGCAATGCGCTTGCCTTCCCGGATGGCGGCCATGGTGGGACGCAGACCCACCATACCTACCACGGCGGTGATCACCGTGTCGGCCTTGGGCAGCTCGGCGGCTTCCAGCAGGCCTTCCAGTCCCCCGGCCACCCGCACCGGAGTGTCGGCCAGGCGAACCTTCAGGTCGGCGGCAGCCTGTTCATCCATCATCACCGCCAGTTCCGGCTGGAACTGCCGTGCTTGCTCCTCCATCCGCGTCACATTGGAGTTGGCGGTAAGGGCGCCCACTTTCATGCCGCAGGCCTGGATCACCTCCAGAGACTGCCGGCCAATCGAACCGGTGGAACCCAGCAGGGAAATACAGCAGGATCTCATTTGGTTACACTCCTTTCGTTCCAGGGCACAGCCCCGATGAAAAAAAACGGCGCGCGAAGTCCCCTTCGCGCGCCGCGGCAGATCAAAATGCGGGGATCAGCGATAACAGGATCAGCAAGGTGGGAGCGGCAAAGGTCATGGAGTCGAACCGGTCCAGCATACCTCCGTGGCCGGGCAGCAGGTCACCATAGTCCTTGATGCCAAACTGCCGCTTGATGAGGGAAAAGGACAAGTCGCCTACCTCGGTCACCGTGCTGCCGATGAGGCCATATACCGCCATGATGGGCAGAGAAACCGTCAACCCGGCAAACTGCTGCAGAATCACGCCGTAGAGCAGCAGGAAAATGCCGCCGGACAGGATACCGCCGATGTAGCCCTCCAGGGATTTGTTGGGGCTGACCTTGGTGATGCCCCGGTGCTTACCCAGGAACACGCCGGCAAAATAGGCTCCGGCATCGGTAAGAAATGCGCAGATCACAGGCAGCAGCACCAGGTACCGGCCATGGTCCATGCACTTGAGCTGTACCAGGGCAGACAGGCACATAGGGATCACCAGTCCGCCGAACATGCACATGAACACGTCCTCCACCCGCACAGCCCGCTCCTCGTCATACAGACGGATAGCGATGCCGAACAGGGTCAGCATCAAAAATACTGCCGCCATGGGAACCACCAGGTACCCAAGTCCCAGCCAGCAGCCAACTGGAATGGCTGCAGCAGCCAGGGCGGTGAAGAAGTACATACCGTTGTGGTGGGCCACCTTGGTGGCCCGCAGCAGTTCAAAAGATGCCATGGCGCAGATTGCGGCCATCAACGCCGCCAGCCAGATGGAGTCCAGGAAAAAGAGGACTACAAAAAACAGGGGCGCCAACACCACGGCCACGATAATCCGTGTCAGCAAGTCATACACCTCCAAACCGGCGGGAACGGCCCTGGAAGGCCGCGATGGCCTTGTGCAGTTCCTCCTTGGAGAAGTCGGGCCACAGCACGTCGGTGAAGTAAAATTCTGCATAAGCGGACTGCCAGAGCAGGAAGTTGGACAGCCGCAGCTCACCGCTGGGCCGGATGACAAGATCAGGGTCGGGCACTCCACGGGAGAAGAGGTAGTCGGAAAACTCGCTCTCCCCCAGATGGTTGGGGTCGGCCTTTCCCTCCAGGCAGTCCTGAGCATAGGCCCGGGCCGCCCGCAGCAGCTCGTCCCGACCGCCGTAGTTGAGGCAAATGTTTACCTGGCAGCCGTCGTAGTGCTTGGAGATCTCCCGGGTGCGCTCACACAGCTCCCGCAGTTCCGGGGTGAGGGGCGACAGATCGCCGAAAAACTCCATCTTCACCCGATCCCGCTCCATACGGCCGATGGCCTCCAGCAGATACTTCTTCAAAAGGCCCATGATGGCCCCCACCTCTTCCGCGGGCCGTTTCCAGTTTTCCGTAGAAAAGGCGTAGACGGTGAGGTAGTCCAGACCGATATCCTTACAGTAGGTGGCGATGGTGCGGAAGTTCTCCGCGCCGGCAGCGTGGCCGGCGGTGCGGGGCAGCCCCCGCTTTTTGGCCCAGCGCCCATTGCCGTCCATAATAATGGCAATGTGCCGGGGCAGATGGTCAAAATCCACCTGGACCTGACGGTCCTCTTTGGATTTAAAAAAAGCCATAACTTCTATTCCTTCCCGCAGCGTTGTGGGAATCTCCCAAAAGCAGGCAAAATGCAGAAGGGAGTGCTCCTTTCTGCATCTTGCCGATTATTTTGGACGATTACACCGCCATGAGCTCCTGCTCTTTTTTCACGGTCAGCTCGTCGATGTCCTTACAGCGCTTATCGGTAAGGTCCTGAAGCTCCTTTTCCAGCTCCTTGAGGTCGTCCTCAGTGATCTCGGAGGCTTTCTTCTTTTTCTTGAATTCGTCCATGGCGTCCCGGCGGATGTTGCGCAGGGCCACCTTGCCCTCCTCGCCATACTTGCGCACCTGCTTGGTCAGCTCCTTACGGCGCTCCTCGGTGAGCTGGGGGAAAGCCAGGCGGATCAGCCGTCCGTCGTTCTGGGGGTTGATGCCCAGATCGGAGGTCTGGATGGCCTTCTCAATGGCCTTGAGCAGGGAGGCGTCCCAGGGCTGAACGGTCAGGGTACGGGGATCAGGGGAGGAAATGGCAGCCACCTGGTTGAGGGGGGTGGGGGTGCCGTAGTATTCCACCATGATGCGGTCCAGCACACCGGCGTTGGCCCGGCCGGCCCGAACGGAGGCGAAGTTGGCTTTCACCACTTCGATGGTCTTGATCATTTTCTGGTCATAGGCTTTCGTCTCAGGGCTCATAGTCTGATCTTCCTTTCTAAGTTAAAGGTAAAAACCGTCCGGGAGGGGCTCAGCCCTGGACGATGGTGCCGATCTTCTCTCCCATCACGGCCCGCAGAATGTTCTCGGGGTCCTTCAGGGCAAAGAGCAGCACAGGGATCTTGTTATCCATGGACAGAGAAGTGGCGGTGGAGTCCATCACCTGCAGGCGCTGAGCCAGCACATCGGCGTAGGTGATGGAATCGTACTTCACCGCGTCGGGGACCTTCTTGGGATCGGCGGAATAGACGCCGTCAATGTTCTTGGCCAGCAGGATGACCTCGGCGTCGATCTCAGCGGCGCGGAGGACTGCAGCGGTATCGGTGGAGAAGAAGGGGTTGCCGGTGCCGCAGCCGAAGATGACCACGCGGCCCTTCTCCAGGTGGCGGATGGCACGGGAGCGGATATAAGGCTCAGCCACAGAACGCATCTCAATGGCGGTCTGCACCCGGACCTCCACGCCCTTCTGCTCCAGCACATCGGCCACAGCCAGGGCGTTGATGGTGGTGGCCAGCATGCCCATGTGGTCGGCACGGACCCGGACCATCTGGTCGCCGCCGTCCTTGACGCCGCGCCAGAAGTTGCCGCCGCCTACCACAATACCGACCTGGACGCCCAACTCCACGCACTTTTTCACCACGTCGCATACCTGGCCGATGACGTGGAAGTCCAGCCCGCGGCTGGCCTCGCCCGCCAGGGCCTCACCGCTGATCTTCAGCAGTACGCGTTTATATTTTGGCTTCTCCATGGGAAACACTCCTTGCAATTCATAATGGAGGGAAGGTGCCGTGCCCGGCTGACCGCCGCATACTCTCTCCCGACCCTTCCCAAGTTTATCGCATCCTATTTTAGCGTAATTATTCCCGTTTGCCTAGGGGTTTCCCGTAAATTTTTTTCCTTTCTGTCCCTCTGCCCAGCCCACGCACCCCCGGCGGCCTACTGTCATAGGCTGAGACAGCGCACCCTCAATCACATCCGCCGGAGTCTCTGTCCTCGCTCCGGCCAGGAAAGGAGTTTTTTTCTTGACTCAGGCTCTTCTGTGGGCCGGCAGCGGAACCGGCTTCACCTTTCTTATGACCGCTCTGGGGGCGGCCATGGTCTTTTTGTTCCGCAACCGGATTTCCCCCAACCTCCACCGCATTATGCTGGGCTTTGCCGCCGGGGTGATGATCGCCGCCAGCATGTGGTCTCTCCTCATCCCGGCCATTGAGGAAGCCCAGGAACTGGGGCTGCCCGGCTGGCTGCCCGCCGCCGGCGGCTCCGCCCTGGGTATCCTCTTTCTGGTGGCCATGGACGGCCTGCTCCCCCACCTCTCCCCCGAACTGCTCCAGTCGGGAGACCGCCACAGCGCCCAAAATGCCCTGCTCATCCTGGCCATCACCCTGCACAACATCCCGGAAGGAATGGCGGTAGGCGTATCCTTCGCTTTGGCCGCCCAGGGACAAAGCGAGCTGCTGCCCGCCGCCGGAGCTTTGGCCCTGGGTATCGGCATCCAGAACTTTCCCGAGGGAGCGGCCATCTCCCTGCCCCTGCGGCAGGCAGGCCTGAGCCGTACCAAGTCTTTTCTCATCGGTGCGGCCTCCGGTGCGGTGGAACCCATTGCCGCCCTGCTCACCGTACTGGCAGCGGGAACAGTGCAGGTGGCTCTGCCCTGGCTTCTCTCCTTTGCAGCGGGCGCCATGCTCTATGTGGTGGTGGAGGAGCTCATCCCCGAGGCCAATCTGCGCCACGACCACCAGACCCACGGCGGTACTTATGGGGTGATGGTAGGCTTCTTACTGATGATGATTCTGGATGTGGCCCTGGGATAACGCCGGGCTTATTCCAGTCAATTTCCAGCTAAGGACACACTTCGTACTATTTCACTAGTAAAAAATATTTTTAACGAAAAATTAATTGTCAGAACCTCCAAATATAGGCTTGACTTCCCTGCCTTTGGTGCTATAATATAGCCGCTTGGGAGGCGGCCTGTACAGACCGTCTCCGCCCTGGCCCCCTTCCCTGTGGAAGGGGGCCGCACAGTGTTTTGCCAAATCCAAATGATGCCACTGTGGGGCGGCGGCTCCGCACGCCAATTCTTTTCGCACCGCCTGGCGGAGCAGGGGGCGCGGCAATCGTAGGAGGGAAAACATTATGATTACGTTCCTGATCTCTCTGGTTGTCCTGATCGTGGGTTTTGCCCTGTACAGCAAGCTCATCGAGAAGGTCTTCCGTGTGGATGATCGCCAGACCCCGGCTGTGGCCCACCCTGACGGCGTGGACTACACCCCCATGAAGACCTGGCGGCTGTTCCTCATTCAGCTGCTGAACATCGCCGGTCTGGGTCCCATCTTCGGCGCCCTGGCCGGTGCCTGCTGGGGTCCCCGTGTGTACCTGTGGATCGTCTTTGGTACCATCCTGGGCGGCGGCGTGCATGACTATCTGTCCGGCATGCTCAGCGAGCGGCACGACGGCGCTTCCATTTCCGAGATCGTTGGTAAATATCTGGGCAAGTTCATGCTGCAGGTCATGCGTGTATTCTCCGTGATCCTGCTGATCCTGGTGGGCGTCAACTTCTCCAAGAACCCCGCTCAGCTGCTGGCTATCCTGACTCCTGAGACCCTGGACGCCAACTTCTGGCTGGCTGTGGTGCTGATCTACTACTTCATCGCCACCTTCCTGCCCATCGACAAGGTCATCGGCAAGCTCTACCCCATCTTCGGCGCCTGCCTCATTATCATGGCCGTGGGCATTGCCGGCGTGATGCTTGTTGACGGCAGCTACCGCGCTCAGATGCCTGAGCTGTGGGAGTACATCGGCGTAGAGGGCATGGGCCATCCCACCAACACCCCCATCTGGGCTCAGATGTTCGTCAGCGTGGCCTGCGGTGCTATCTCCGGCTTCCACGCCACCCAGTCCCCCATGGTCGCCCGCTGCATGACCTCTGAGAAAGAGGGCCGCACCATTTTCTACGGCGCCATGGTCACTGAGGGCATCATCGCCCTGATCTGGGCTGCCGCCGGCGTCACCTTCTATGGCTCCGTGGGCTCCCTGAACGAGGCTCTGGCTGGTGGCCAGTCCGTGGTCGTCAACGAAATCTGCCAGTCCATGATGGGCCCTGTGGGCGGCGTTCTGGCTCTGCTGGGCGTTATTGCCTGCCCCATCACCTCCGGCGACACTGCCTTCCGTTCCGCCCGTCTGACCCTGTCTGACTGGTTCCACATCGACCAGGGCAACTGGAAGAACCGCCTGCTGCTGTCCGTGCCTGTTCTGGGCGTGGGTGCTCTGCTCACCCAGTGGGGCGACTTCGCCACCCTGTGGAAGTACTTCTCCTGGTCCAACCAGACCCTGGCTATGATGGTGCTGTGGGCCGGCGCTGTGTATCTGCACCGCAACGGTTTCCCCCCCATCGCCTGCATGATGGCTGCCCTGCCTGCCACCTTTATGTCCGCTGTGTCCATCACCTACTTCATCCAGGCTCCCGAGTGCCTGAACATGTCCACCTCCATCGCTTACCCCGTGGGTATCGTGGTGGCCGTGGTGTTCTTCGGCATCTTCATCGTCCGGGAGTGGATGGGCCACAAGGACGACGTGACCAAGCTGGCCGCGTAACATTCCCATTCCATCTGCATCATTTGGCCGCCCGGCGGAGCGCTGCTCCGTCGGGCGGATTTTTTATAGCTCTTTCCGGATCTGCCGCAGGGCATTTTTCTCCAGCCGGGACACCTGGGCCTGGGAGATACCGATCTCCCGGGACACCTCCACCTGGGTCTTACTCTGGTAAAAGCGCATGGCCAATATCTTCTGTTCCCGCTCGCTGAGCCGGGACACCGCCTCCTTCAGGGCGATATGCTCCAGCCACATCTCATCCGTATTCCGACTGTCCTTCACCTGGTCCATGACGCACACCGTGTCCCCGCTGTCGGAGTAGATGGGCTCATACAGAGACACCGGGTCCAGAATCGCATCCAAAGCGAAGACGACCTCCTCCCTCTTAATACCCAGCATCTGGGCGATCTCCTCCACACTGGGCTCCTTCTGATGCTGGGCCATGTAGGCCTCCTTGGCCTGGAGCACCTTATAAGCAGTATCCCGCATGGCCCGGGATACCCGCATGGCGCTGTTGTCCCGCAGATAGCGGCGGATCTCTCCCACAATCATGGGCACGCCGTAGGTGGAGAACTTCACATCCAGAGAGGTGTCGAAGTTGTCGATGGCTTTGATGAGCCCAATACAGCCCACCTGAAACAGGTCGTCCACGTTCTCTCCCCGGTTGGCAAACTTGTGGATCACCGACAACACCAGCCGCAGGTTCCCGGCAATGAGCTCCTCCCGGGCCTGCTTGTCCCCCTCTTTGGCCCGGCGCAGCAGGGCCTGGGTCTCCTCATTCTTCAACACCTTCAGCTTGGCGGTATTCACCCCGCACAGCTCTACCTTATTCAGCATGTCCAAAACCTCCCGCCGGTGACTGGTTGCGATCGTCCGGACGGCAGGCCACAAAAAAACCTCCTGTCCGGGGATACTGTGTCATTCAGTATCTCCTGGACAGGAGGTTTCATACTTTTGGAGGATGTGGGATATTTTTTATCGTCTGACCACTTTCGATGGACTTTTTCATCCGTGGAGCAGGATAAACAGCAGTCCAAACACCAGCCCCAGGCCTGTAAGCATCAAACCAAAGGCCAGGGAGTGGACAAAGCCCACCGAGCGTCTGGGGTCGTCGGAGTAGAAGGCAAAGTGGTAGTCGTCTGCTGCCTGCTCCACGCTGGGATGGGGGGTATATTCCGACCCGGTGAGAACGGTGACCGCCTTATCCCGCAGGGACAACAGCCCCTGGTGTCCCCGGGTAAACAGACTGGGAATGCCGTGGAAAATAAGCCGGGGCAGGATTCGGTCCACCAGAGTGGCCGCCACGATGGCCACCTGAGCGGCGAAGCGCAAGGCAGGCCGGTAGAGACCAAATTCCAGATTCAGCCACTTGGGGATGGGATCTATGTACGTCCCCCGGCGGATGAGCCACCGCCGTACCACCAGCAGGTAGACCAGCGAACCCACCACAATGGAGATGGCCGCTCCCCGCAAATTGACGGCAGAGAAGTAGGCCACCGCGTGTTCCGGACCCTCTCCATGAAGAAAGCTCCGGGCCACAGCGGCCAGGGAGTCCATCCCCCAGTTGGGAGCCATCCCCAGCACGGCCATCCCCACAAGATAGACTCCCATGGTGGCCGCAGTTGCGGGGGCAATGTAGGGCTTGGGGCCGTGCCACTTCTGCTCCAGCACCTTCTCTGGCAGGGCGTTTTTCTCCCCAAAGAGGCACACAAACACTTTCAGCATATAGGCCAGGGTCAACCCGCCGGAAAACAGGAACAGCCACTCCAGGCCGGTAAACAGCACCCCGTACTCCGGAGCCAGGTGGATGTACTCCACGATGCTCTCATGGAGCAGGGTCTTGCTCACATAGCCGTTGAGCAGAGGCAGTCCTGCCAGGCTGAGCATGGGCACCCCCATGAGCACCGCCAGCAGGGGTTTCTTTCGGCCAAAGCCCCGTACCTCGTTGAGGTCATAGGAGTGGGTGGACAAATGGATGACGCCGGCGGCGGGAAAGAGCACCATTTTAATGAGGGAGTGGTTGAAGATGTGCAGGATGGTGCCATCCACCGCCAGAGCGTTGTGGTGCCCCAGCAGGCACTGCATGGACACTCCCACCAGGATAAAGCCAATTTGAGACACCGAGGAACAGGCAAAGGTACGCTTCAGATCAATGGAGCACACTGCCAGCACCGCCCCCAGCACCATCGTGATACCGCCAATGACCGCCAGCACCATCCCCCAGCCTGTATCGTGGAGGAAGATGGTGGTGGACAGCACCAGCACACCGTAGATGCCCGTCTTAGTAATGACGCCGGACAGCACCGCAGAGGCGGGAGCCGGAGCCGCCGGATGGGCCGTGGGCAGCCAGATATGCAGCGGAAACGCGCCCGCCTTGGCTCCAAACCCGATGAGGATGAGGATGCCGGAGGCCCACAGGACGCTCCGGTCCTCCAGAGCAGCGGCGGCCGCCCCCATGGCCTCGAACTCCAAGGTACCCAGCTGGAAATAGAGGAGAAACAGCCCCGTCAGAGCGGCCAGACCGCCGATCACCGCCACCGCCAGGTAGGTGTCTCCCGCCCGGAGGGCTTCCGGCTCCTCGGTCTGAATGACCGCCACAAAGGAGGTAAAGGACATGACCTCAAAGAAGATAAAGGTGGTAAAGAGATCGGCGGACAGGAACACCCCCATGGTGGCCCCCAGGGTCATGAGCCAGAACAGGTAGTACCGGTTTTGCCGGGCCACGTGGGCCATATACTCCCGGCAGAAGATGGTGGCCGCCAGCCAGCCTGTGGCGGTGAGGGTGGCCATGAGAGTATGGAAGTCCCCGGAGACAAAACGGATCCCAAGGCCGCAGAACCCGTCAATTCCGCTCTCCAGCACCGGGCTGGTCCACAGGGAGACCACCATCATGGTCTCCAGCACCGCTACCGCCAGTACAAAGGTATCCCGTGCCTTGGGGTAGCGCAGGCCCATCCAAAACCCAAAGGGGCCCGCCGCCATGGGCAGAAACACCAGCATCAGCAGCAGGTCGGACATATACTCTCCCTCCTTTCCTTCCAATCTGTCTTTATCATTATGCGCCCAGCAAGGTCTGGATTGTCCCTACCAGGGCGTTGGCCCCCAGGCCCAGGGCCACCGATCCCACCGACAAGGTAATCAGGGGCAAAGTCATTCGGATACCGGGGTCCCGTCGGGCCTGCCGGGGTACCCGGACCGTGAGCTGCCGGTTCTGCCGGGGGAAAAAGGCCAGCAGCACGATTTGCATCAGGTACAATGCGGTGAGCAGGGCGGACAAAATGAGAGCCGCCGCAGCCAGATAGCCGATCCACTCCCCCAGTCCCACCGCCGAGGTGGCCAGCATCCACTTGCTGGTAAAGCCCGCCAGCGGCGGCACGCCCATGAGCCCAAGGCTTGCTGTGGCGAAGCATCCAAACACAATGGGCATCAGCACGCCGCAGCCCTCCACGTCGGGGACGAAGTCCCGGTGGAGTTTGTAATGTACCGCACCCACGCAGAAAAACAGGGTGATTTTCAGCACGGCGTGGAAGATCATATGGACCATTCCCGCCGCCAGTCCGGCGGTGGTCAGGGTGGTCACGCCCAGCAGCACATAGGACAGGTTACTGATGGTGGACCAGGCCAGACGGCGCTTTAAGTGCTTGGTGCGAAGCGCCTTGGAGGAACCGTACACAATGGTAAAGATGGCCGCCCCCATCACCAGGTATTGGGCCCAGGAGCCGCGAAGGAGCGCGGGACCGTAGCCATACCAGGTCAGGCGGGTGACGGCAAACACGCCCGCCTTTACCACCGCCACCGCATGGAGCAGGGCGGTCACCGGCGTGGGGGCCACCGAGGCCCGCAGCAGCCACTTGTGCCCCGGAAATACCGCCGCCTTTACGCCAAAGCCAAAAAAGCCCAGTACGTAGGCTGCCCGCAAGGTATTCTCCTTGCCGGCAGGACACACCAAACTGCCGCCCAGGAGGAACACAGTGCCCCCGTGCTCCAGCAGCATAACCATGGCCAGAAAACCCAGGGCCGCCCCGCACATGGAGTAGGTGAGATACACCCGCCCGGCGTAACGGGCCTTACTGTCCATGGCGTGCATCACCAGGGGCAGGGTGGCCAGGGTAAGCAGTTCGTAGAAGAGATACATGGTCAGGGCATTGGCAGAGAAGGCAATACCCAGGGTCACGCCGAAGCTGGCCAGGTAGAAGGTAAAAAAGCGGTTCTCATGGCCCTCCCGGCTCATATACTCCACGGCGTACAGGCAGGCCAGCGGCCACAGCACCGACACCAGAGCTGCAAACAAGCAGGACAGGCCATCCACCCGGAACGCAATGGACAGGTGGTCCCCCATGGTCAGCAGCGTGAAGAGCGGGCCATCCCGCAGGGTAAATACCGCCCACAAAGCCAGGGCAGCGGTGATACAGGCCGAAGCCAGCACGTAGTTCTGCCGGGCAATGCGTCCGTGGGGCCGCCAGGCCGCCAAACCCAGTCCGGCCAGGATGGGGAACAAAATGGCGCACAGCATGAGCATGGGTTCTCACCTCCTTTTCTCAACATAACAGGTTATCCAAACAGAGGCTCCACCACCGCGGCCAGCCCGTTGTTCAGCAGCTGCGGGAACATACCCAGCAGCACCACCGCCGCCGTCAGCAGGCACAAAGTGGTCCACATGAGCCAGGTGTCCTGCTGTTTGATGACGCTCTCGTGGTCAAAATCTTTTCCCGGGAAAAATGCCCGGATGACAATGGGCAGCAGATAGCCCGCCGTCAGCAGGGCGGACACCATCAGCACTCCAATACCCCAGCAAGCCAGGGTGAAGTCCCCCGCCTCCAGGGCGCCCTGGGCCAACAGCCATTTACTTACAAAACCGCCGGTGGGCGGGATACCTACCAGAGACAGTGCGGACAGGGCAAAGCTCCACATGGTGAAGCTGCACGCCACACCCACGCCCCGCATCTGGGAGACCTGAGTGATGTGGGTCTGGTAAATGACCGAGCCGGTGGCCAGGAACAGGGCGTTTTTAGCCACGGCGTGAAAAATGACCTGGAGCAAGGCCCCCGCCAGTGCCACCGGGTGAAAGAGCATCAGGCCGAAGATGACGTAGGACACCTGGCTGACGGTAGAATAGGCCAACCGCTTTTTCAGGGTATCCTCCCGCAGAGCCAGGGTGGAGCCCATAAACACAGTGATAAGGGACAGCACCAGCACCACCATCTGAGCCCAGGAGCCATCCAGGAACTCCCAGCCGAACAGGTAGTAGGCCACCCGCAGCAGGGCCAGCACGCCCATCTTAGTAATGAGGCCGGACAGCACCGCCGAGGCAGGCGCGGGAGCCACCGGGTGAGCGATGGGCAGCCAGGCGTGGAGGGGGAACATGCCTGCCTTACAGCCAAAGCCCACTGCCATCACCACAAAAACCCCCAGCAGCAGGGTGCGGTTCTCCCCCGCCCGGGCCAAATCCAGCACACCGCCGGGAGTAAACAGGTCTGTGGTGCAGTAGCCCTGGAGAACAAACAGTCCCAGCAATCCCAGTCCCGCTCCCGCCACCGAGAAACCCAGGTAGCGGTAGGCGGCCTCAAAGGCCTTTCGGGTACCGATGTGCAGCACCAGAGGGACAGAGAGGAGAGTCATCATCTCATAAAAGAGATAGAGGGTCACCAGATTGCCTGCAAAACAGATGCCCATCAGGGCGCCCAAGGTCATCAGGTAGAAACCGAAAAACCGCTCCCGGTGACCCTCGTGGTTCATGTACTCAAAGGCAAAGACAGCCACCGCAAACCAGATGAGGCAGATGAGGTTGGCAAACAGCCGCCCCAACGAGTCAGCCTGGAGCACCAGCCGCGCCCCGTCGGTGAGCTGGAGCAGAACAAAGGGTTCGGTGTCGTTCCGGGCCACCTCCAGCACCACAAAGATCTGAAAGACCAGCAGCAGAGTGACGGTGAGCCGCCGGGTCTTCATATTGTGGATGCCCAGTACAGCCAGGCCGCCCAGGATGGGAACTAAGATGGACAAGAGAAGCAAGATCCCGTCCACTCCCCTACCTCCTTTCCAATGGTCTTTGTGTGTTTATAGCAATTTTCACAAATAGAGCACAGTACTTTAACTTTCCAGGAAAAGTGG
>JACXXQ010000124.1_pt1 | contig 52063 bp, 64 predicted proteins | sample 8621361 | NCBI WGS metagenome assembly JACXXQ01 (sample SAMN15503820, study PRJNA645414) | gut metagenome | isolation source: feces | host: Bos taurus | place: USA | collected 2016 | reverse complement strand
CATGACCAAAATCCCTTAACGTGAGTTTTCGTTCCACTGAGCGTCAGACCCCTTAATCAACTGGTCGGTGGTTCGAGTCCACCCACCATCGCCAACATAGCGCTGAACGGTTTGGATTCGCCACCACCGTCCGAACGAAAGACTCCGCAAATGTCGCCAGACCGTTCAGCGCTGTGATAGACACGGCAGACGTTTTTTAACCATTGCTTCTAAGCATCGTAGCAACACTTTTTTCAGCGCAAAATCCAAAGGGGCTTCGGCCCCTTTTTGCTATCAAGTCGCATATGCAACCAACTTTTTTTAGCTTATAGTTAAGTTCAGTAGTAGAATGCTACGCTTCGTCGAGAAATGACGATTATGGAGTCTATCGTGAAATTTAAAATCCAGCATTTGCAGGCAGCAGTGGCACTGGTTCTTGCCAGTATCCAGCCGCAACCCAAAGCGGTTGCGTGTCAGCCTACGATTGTAGAACGGGTTTATGAGATGGGCGCTAGAGTCAACAAAACCGACATCAGTGATCTTACAGCTGCTCTCAATGAATTGGCTAAAGAACTGCGTTCAAGCCGCGCTGAACTTGCTCATTATGCTGACACTGACTTCTTTGCTGCTATCAAAGTAGCGGAAGAAATTAAGAATCAAACTATTCATGTAGCCGGTATCGCAGAATCTTTTGTTTTGATGTTACCTGAAAAAGACGTCATCATGTCTTACGACAAAAACACTGTTGAGTTTGCGTTTTTTAAGGCTATTAAAATGGTCAGTATTGCGACCAAAAACTATCTCAATCTGATTGATCAGATTACACGCACTTCTGTAGTGCGTGACTCTGGTGTCAACCTTTTAGCCATGAACCATCTATTAGAGACTGGCAACAAGGCTGCGGCTAAATGGCATTAACGGCTGAATACAGTCAAGTTACGTGGGATGATTTTTTTCAGCCCACTTTTGTCGTTTACCCTGACCTAGAAAGTCAGCTCAAATCCGAGTTCATTACTTACAAATCAACTGGCGCACCATCTAATCTTCTTGGACGAGATGCGCCATTTGACTTCCCGCCGTTCGCCGTTGATGCTAATGTCCAGCATATTCACGTCAATTTGCATTTCCAGCTTACCTGGAACGCAAGGCAAGAGAACTACAACCGAACCTCAAACCACTATCTCGTTTATACCGAGCACATGTGGGATAGCGGGCGTTTTTTGCTGATGGGGCTAGTCACTCCAGCTCACGATCGTATGCCAGCAAGAGATACTAGGTTGCTCAGCTACTTCGCTGAAGTCGCAGAAGGTTTCCATTCTAGCTGAACTTTAGCGATCGTCATCTTCTTCATCATTCTTTTTCTTCTAACAAATCATTCTCATCAATCTGGCTCAGATGGCATTCCAAAGTTGGCGTTATTAGGCGCTTTTTACTATTTAGCGTTTAAGATGGTTTGTCTACATAATTTATTCAGAATTTACGTAAGCTATATAAATGATTCCATACTTGTAAGGTATGGAATCATTTTCAAAAACAGTCTATTTTACTGTTGATCATACAAAAACTGAGGCCTAACACACTGTTTATAAATACAGTAAAAACAGGCTTCACTCAGTGAGTGGACTATGAAAAACACTTTTGATAAAGCACGCGCAGCAGAAAACACCTCTAGAGAAGCCATCGAGTATCTCGAACGCGCTTCCGGTTTGTCAGCAGTGTCGACTACCAATTTCGACGGTGACATGTCGTTTTCTTCCGCATTCATGTTATTCACTCGCTTATCTTTGCTGATAACGAGACGTCGACCTGAAATAGCTGTTCATTGTATTTTGATACATGTAATGCCGCATATCTGTGAAGTAAAAGTAAGTGACATTAGTAGGGTTTTAGTCAACCAGCTGGTGAACCCATTAATACTTGAGGGCAAGATCGTCCAGGGCAGACGTGTGTTCTCGCTGATGAAGCAGTTTCTCAGTTGGTGTGCATTTCAGGGCTTAATTGATACATCCCCATTGAACGATATGTCGCTTAACAGAGTAGCCGGTGGCGCGAAGCCCACGCCGCGCGAGCGCAAACTGACCGACGCAGAGGTCTGGGTCTTTTGGAATGTATGGGACTACTTCAACGTATGTGAGGGTACAAAGTGGGCGGCCAGATTATGCCTTGTAGCGGCCAGACGACCAGATGAAGTGCTCCGAGCTAAAAGATCAGAATTCAACCTCGAATATAATTTATGGAATCAAGGAACGAGGAATAAATCGGCTCGCCAGCACTCGTTACCATTAAGCCCGCTAATGCGCAAATGTGTTGAGGAGCTGATCAAATACGGAAAAGGCAGCCAGTGGCTTGTTCCTTCAAACAAGAAACAGGGTGAGGATGTGCCAATGTCTAAGGTGGCCATATCACAGGCGTTGAGAAGGATTTTAGAACGTCCAGAGTTGATGGAGCTTGAGCCATTTACCCCCCGAGATTTGCGTCGTACTGCGCGTAGTTACTTCCCCGCGTTAGGCATAAGTCAGGAGGTATCCCGCAAAATTATGAACCACAGTCTTGAGGGGATAGATCGAGTATACGATCGACACGATTATATAGACGAGATGCGAGACGCCTTAAACAGTTTTTCGGCGTACATCGCATCAATCGTAGAGAAACAGGATTTAGAGGAGATAGATCATAAGTTCAAGGGAGATCGACTCGCTACTGAGCTAATCCGTGTAAATTTCTCATAGCGACTTGATTGCCTCAACAACCCGCTCCGACGCACCACGTTGGTCACCGAAACGTCGACGGAAGGCTTCCAGAACTAGTTTTTCATCTTTAGTCAGAGGGGCTGTGCCTTCGTCGCGAAAAAACGCTAACAGCTCTGGATGACGCTCTTCCAGCACCATTAGCATCAATCGGACCGAATCGGCATCCAATGCTTTAGCCAACGCTCTGACCTTGTCGATCGGAAGCGGGATTTTGCCGCTCTTGATAAGTGAAAGATTGTTAGGGTTTTTATAGCCTGCTTCTTTCGCGATGGTCGCCTGGCTTTTCGGAGAAATCGCGATTAAAGCGTCAATGTAAGCAGCGTAGCGACTTACTTTAGCTTCTTTTGTTTCGTTGGTAGCCATAATTATCAACCTGCGTGTTTTGATTTTATTTGGTAAGTGCTTACTGATATTACATCAAAGGTTAGTGTTGTAAAGACTTATCTATTTTTTTACATAGGTTTACTGACAGCAAAAGGCTTCATTAATAGACAACTATCTAAAAAATAACTCATTTAAGAACTTAAAACTAAGTTGTATTTGATACATAAGTATTCCGTATTGATACAATAGGTAGTAGTATTGCAAGGTATTTACGTGTTCAGTTGGATGATATGAAATGAAAAAAATAACTTCTAATTTGATCGCCCTTGAGGTCGGACATACGATTTCAATTGACGATGATGGGGCAGCAGCCATACTCACTGAACTGCCAACAAAGTCTTTGTTACTTGACATGAAAGACGCAACCGCATACATCTTTGAGCTAAAGGGCAAGTGCTTCACTCTCATCAATACCGGCTGCGGTTCAGTAGCCGTCCGCACAATTTAACACCCCCCTCCCATCCTCTCTAGCGCCTGTACGAACAGATTAGATGCCTGTTCGTACAGTGATAAATTACGCACATCAGAAAACAAATTGTTTTAACAACAAGGAAATTCTAATGTCCAAAAAAACCACCAAAGCTGTACTGAAAGAGGTGCAGGATTTTCGCGACTGTGTAAAACGAGTTGTAGCGATGCTTTCAGGTAAACAGATACCTGTTGCAGAACGAGGCAATGAAGCATATGTCCGCTATAACCGGCGCGGCGAACCAGTGCTGGTAAACATCCCATCTATACCGGACGACGCGTCGCCAACCCTCATGAACGCAGTGCGTGGTTTTCTCGACCATGAGGTGGCCCATATTCTCTTTACTGAACTGAAAGTCGCAATGCAGATGCGCGAAAGAGGAAAGGCTCCGTCTACGGGGCTTTGGAATGCGCTGGAAGACGTTTTTATTGAACGCAGAATGGGGCAGGTCTTTAACGGAACCCGGCGTAATTTACTTGCAACACAGAGTCTGGTTATCGACAAATACTTCAGGAATAAAGTACCAGAAGCGGTTTTAGCCTGTCACGGAGACCAGCGTGAATTGTTTTTGAAATTCTTCCTTTGCCCGGTCGTCCGCGCCTGGGATGGACAAAGCCCCTTCATCGATTTTATGGAAGAACACTGGCGCCTTATCGAGAGGCCGGTAGCCTTACTAAAGGAGCATGGTATAGACGTGGCCGTTCGCAATATGTCGAACACTGAGGATTGCGTGAAGGTCGCTGCTGCTATAGCCCAAATCATGCAGGATATGAAAGACAAGCCAGAGGGCAAATTACCAGAACTTAAATCATCTGCCAGAAAGCCGTCGGAGAGCAAAGACGAGTCCGAGGAAACGCCAGAATCAGGTGACGAACCGTCTCATGGTGACTCTGCATCTAAGCCTGCCAAAGGCGAAGGCGATGACAAGGAAGAACGAGAAGATGATGCATCAGAAGAGGAAGATTCTGGGGATTCCGATTTGCCTGATTCGTTAGATAAGGACTTACCTACACACGTTAAAGATATTAGTGATACAGAAAGTAAATATACAGAAGCAGGCCACGAAGAGTCAGGAGACACCCCAGAATCCGATGCTATCGGCATGAAATCAAGTGACTCTGACACCGATGGTGATGGCGGTGAGGACTCCGATACTGATCGTGGGGAAACTGAAGAAGAAGACGTCGAAGGCAAAAAAAATAAAGATGGTGCGGAAGTGCCCAAAGACAGTGAGTCTGGCTTTGTTCCTGCGCCGGATGAAATGACTCTGGAGGAGGCGCTAAAGGCGCTCGACGAGATGGAAGACGGAATCGGTGAAATGACCGAAGACGCACTGTCGGCCACCATCAGCAAAGAGCTTATGAGCGTCTCACCTTCTGATTATCGGCCATACGATCGATCATACGACTTTATCGGGTTGATTGATGGAGCCGAAGAGCATGTGAAGCGCACCAGAAAGACGTTCGGTGCAATACCAATGCACTCACCAGTCGACCGCTACCGTATTGTGCCAGAAGGCAGAAAACTCTTTGAACTGAAAATCGAAAAACATCTGTCTGCAGGCGTTTCTTCGACGCTGGCCAAAGACCTGGAGCGGGCCATCGCCAGCCGCAACCGAGTTCAGTTTATACCTGGTCAGAGGCGTGGGCGGATACATGGCGCGAGCCTGTATCGTCTGGCAATGAACGACGACCGAGTGTTCCGCAAGAAGGAAGACCATAGAGCGGTGAACGCGTGTGTCCAGCAGGTCATCGACTTGTCCGGCTCAATGGATGGCGTGAAGATTCAACTGGCCCTAGCCAGTGCCTATACCATTGCGGATGCTTTAGATCGTATCAATGTCCCCAACATCATCACCGGCTTTACCACGTTCGGTAGCCCAGATTATGAAACCAGGTCGAAGCGCGGGTTTACACGCTTCGAGGCGCTCATGCTGCCCATTATCAAAAACTGGAATGAGAAAGCAAACTCTCCAGAGATCCGTGCTCGCATGGGATGCGTATGTGAGACGTTCCCCCTGCTCAATAACGTCGATGGTGAGAGTGTCGCGCAACTGGCTACCCTGTTTGCAGGGCGAATGGAGGACAAAAAGATCATGCTGGTTATGAGTGATGGGGAGCCATGTGCTACAGGTAGTGGATTCCATCAGCATTTACGAACCGTCACCAAAGAAATTGAGACCTTGAGCGACATCGAACTGATGGCTATCGGCATTCTGACCGACGAACCACGGCGTTACTACAAAAATTACGCACTGGTTAACAGTGTAGAAGAATTAGGGCCGTCAGTCGTCACTGAGTTATCTCGTATCATTCTTAGGTAATATCTTTACCCTTAAAAATAAGTAACTACTTACTATACAGACTAATATATCTATATAAGATATACCCCACAAACGACAAACAGTAAGGAAAACACATGACCGCTCCTTCATTGGCAGAAAGAATCGTTTTAACGAGCATCTGTTTGCACAACTGGCAGCGGTAATTGACTCTAACTTGTTCTACGACGAAGTCGTGGCTATTGAGGAAGGTGAAGCACCAACGTTCGACGTAGCGATGCCGGAAACACACTCTTTCTGGTCTAACGGGATTATCAGCCACAACACATTCCTCGCGACGGCTGCGATGGTGTCAGCACAAAAACAGGATGGTCTGGCCGTATTCCTTGACCACGAAAACAGTTTCGACGTTGGTCTGGCGGTAGCGAACGGACTGAACGCCGACGAAGACGACGGTCAGTGGGTCTACAAACAGCCGGATACCTTCGAAGACTCCGTAGAGCTGATCGGCACAATCCTCAAGCTGGTGCGCGACGAAGAGCTTATTCCGGAAACAGCCCCTATCTGCATCGTAGCCGACTCTCTGGCGTCGATGGTTCCGAACTCGAAGGCTGAGAAGTTCGACAAGATGGCAGAAGGCACTGCGAAGGACAAAGATCAGCTGAACATGAACGACAACACGGCGCTGGCGCGCGCGACAAGTGCGAACTTCCCTACTCTGGCGCTTTGGGCGCGTAAGTACAACGCGTGCATCATCTTCTTGAACCAGGTGCGTACCAAAATTGGTGTGATGTTTGGCGATCCGACTACGTCTCCGGGTGGCGACTCTCCGAAGTTCTACGCGTCGGTGCGCATCCGTCTGGGTGCATCCGTCATGAAGGATGGCAAAGAGAAGATCGGACAGGACGTTGGCGCCGAGTGCATTAAAAACAAAGTCGCGCCTCCGTTTGGCAAATGCTCATGGAAATTCTACTTCGACCCGACTCGCGGGCTGGACGTCGTCGAGTCTCTGGTTGAATACATGCTGGAGGAAGGATACCTGCCCAAGAGCGCCAGCGGGCGTGTGGAAATTGGCGAGAAGAAATACACCAAATCACAGATCGTCGAGATGTACCGGGAGAAGCCATTAGCTGAAATCATTGCTGCGTTACAGGCAATAGATGACAGGCGCGAGAAGACATCACCGACAGATGAATTAGAAGATTAATTTTCAGGCGTCCGAATGGACGCCTTTATACCTTGAAAATATATAATCACTTACTTATCATCTACGCACAATAGCCACATAGGAAAACACATGATCAAACTCTATCTGATGGCAGTGGCGATTCACTTTTCAGGATTCATGCTATTTCTCCGTCATGTCAACAACCATACTTAAAATATAACCGCATGAGTGAGCGACATTTAGACTCAATCTGCTGACTCAATTTTTCAATTATTTTTATGTAACTAAAAGTGAGCTGTCAGCCAGATGAACTGACAGCCCGATATAAAAACGAAAACAACTAACCGCTTATGACTTCCATTAATTTCGAGTAACTCGTTACAACATCATATTTGACGTTTTCACTCGTTATCTCTGCATTAATTTTTTCAAAGAATTTCCTAGCACATTCAATCTTGCGATCTTCTATACCACGCAATTCAAGCGAAGACATCGTTCCTTTAGTCTCTGCAATAAAGTAAATGTGTTTAACACTTCCTTCTTTGAAAGAAATCGCCCAATCAGGGTTGTAGTCGCCAACAGGCGTCGGTATCAGAAAACCACGAGGCAGTTTTGCATAAACCACGACTTCTTTGCTTGTATCAAGCTCGGTAACAAAGTCCCGTTCAATGCCTTGTGAATCAACGACAACATAATCATAAATATGCTTATTAACGCCACTAACGGCTTTTGTCATATCAGTGATTTTTTGCTCTGCCGTGAATATATCAACATCATAAGATTCGTTCGTTGGATCATATGATAGCTTCTCGATGATCACAGATGCCTTTTGCTCTTTCACAAGGCGTGAAGCCTCAGCGAGAAAATGCTCAGGGTTCTGCTTAAATTGTGCAAATACTACAGGTTCTATACCCATCAGTATTTCGGCGACTGTTTTGCGAGTCAGCACACAATTTTCAGCCAACTTACCAACCAAGTCATAACGAACAGCAGAATGAATGCTCGATTGATGAGTTTCAGTCTCAGTGTTTTTCACCTTGAAACTTTGTCCAGCTTTGAGTTGTTCGTCGGTAATGCCATCCAATTGAACACCATCTTGAATCGTGTACTGAAGAGGCGTTACCTTAAGCTCTTTATTGAGTACCCGAATACAATTTTTAATCAACTCAGACGAATCAAAATCAACCTTATAAACCGCTTTGCGATTGATTTTGTGCCAAAGCTCCTGAAACTCTTTCTTATCAAAATTAGCATTCAACGGATTGTTTTTAGGTTTACGATCATCACCAACACCTGGCAATTGCGCTTCACTATAAACACCGTCAATCAGGGTCAATATTTGCTCGCGGTAAGGCTCTAACTCAGCAGGCATTGGCGCTAACTGCCCACTAGCCTTAGCCTGGTGGAATGATGGCGCAATTGAATCGTCAACGTCATTGGTATAATCATTTTTAAGCAAATACTTATAAATTTGCTTAGCCATGACAGGTGTTACTTCTACAGGTCCATCAGCTGTTGTAATTGTCTTACCCGTAAAATAAGCTTCATCTGCTTTTCTAGGTCTCGCTGAGAGAGACTCGCTGATCTCTTTTTGCAGATTCGTGACAAAGTCTTTATAGCTTTCACTTGCAATCACCGACAAGACATTAATTTCATGCACAGTTGCCGGATGATCTTGTCTGTCACCATGTTTATTGACGGCCAGACGTAAACCACGTCCAACTTCTTGACGACGAGAGATAGTATTGTCGCTGTGTTTCAACATACACATGACAAATACGTTTGGATTATCCCACCCCTCGCGCAAGGCCGAGTGTGAAAAGATAAATCGAGTAGGCTCTTCAAACGAAAGTAACTTTTCCTTATCTTTTAAAATCAAATCATAGGCATCTACATCGTCTGATAGCCCGGCATCTTCACCACGGACTTTAAAGCCGGGGTTCTGAAGACGATTTGATTTCTTATCAATTGAGAAGTAACCATTATGCGTTCTAGAGCCTTCAATGGCCGATAGATAGGCTTTATAGGCATCAGTCTGCTCACTTGGCAAAAGGGACAACTCATCAAGATACTCCTGTACAAGCAAGGAATACTCTTCTTCAAAAACGCGAGCATAATCACCTTTTTCATCGGCTTGAGAGTAGTCCCTATACTTTGCGACTTCGTCAATAAAAAAGAGAGAGAGAACCTTTATACCCTGGTTAAAAAGTGTTTTTTCTTTTTCAAGGTGCGCTTTAATTGTCTCGCGGATCTGTATTCGGCGAATGGTCTCTTCGGTCACGTCTCCCGTGGCATCGCCCGCGGTTAAAACATGGCCATTTTTGAATTCAACCGTGTCATTAATCGCGTTGACATCAGTAACCACAAAGTCACGGTACTGGTCCAAACCATTGCTAAGATCAAAAAGATTATCGCCCTTAGTGACCTTCTTGGGTATGCGTTTAATGCCATTTTGTTGTTTAACTTCGATCTCAATACGAGCCACTGGCATTTTTTTCGAAATCTCGATGGATTCCAAATATAGATAGGCTGTCGTTCCCGCCAAGCCTTTTACTGAAATACCACGAACGGCAATTTTCTTAACCAGCTTATTGTTATAAGCGTCAAGCGCATCCAAGCGATGCACTTTATTATGTGTGGTCTTATGCGTGGCGGAGTATCGAAGTACCATCAGTGGTTTGAATTTGGCTAAGGCATCTAATGTCTTCTTACCTTCCATCTTCTGCGGCTCATCCAAAATCAGGATTGGACGGTTTGCACTAATAACATCAATAGGACGCCTAGACTGGAAGTCATCCAACTCTTCATAAATTCGTCGATTGTCTTTTCCTGACGCATTAAAGGCTTGAATATTGATGACCATGACATTGATGCCACTGTCAGATGAAAAACTCTCTAACTGGTGCAATTGTTTTGAGTTATAGATAAAAAACCGTGCCTTTTTACCGTCGTAATTCTGGGCAAAATGCTCACCTGTGATTTGCAGCGACTTGTAAACACCTTCACGAATGGCGATGCTAGGCACTACGATAATAAATTTGCTCCAGCCATAGCGCTTATTCATCTCAAAGATGGTTTTGATGTAGCAATATGTCTTACCCGTACCGGTTTCCATTTCAACATCGAGATTAATCTTAGAGCTAGCATTGCTGACTAACGCTTCTGAAACAGGGAGGTTCTGTCTACTTTGAACACCATGGATATTCTGCAATAACTGCGATTCAGTGATCGCGAGTTCAGCATTTTTAAAACCGTCTTGGTCGCTCATATCCCAACCAGCATTGCCAAACTTATCTTTGGCAACACCAGGATCGATTCGGTAGGTAACTCTTGAGGTATTAGGTTGTCCCGCAAAGCAGTCAACAACCGACTCTACGGCAACAGTTTGATAAGGTTGGACTTTGAACTTTAACTTCATGCTCCCCCCTTATATCGCTTTAACTTCAGTATGTGGCGACACTTGCTTGAAAATCTGCTCGGCATTAATTTTTACTGCATCAGACTCAAAGCCATCATCACGGAACACTACGCGAAGTGGCTCTTTTGTGGCTAACTCTTTAATCAAAGCTTCATTTATGCGCAGATCAAAACAGGCCACGAGTGCATCATCATCAACAAAGAATACTGATTTACCTTGAATCGTTTCTTTTCTAATTGGCAAGGTTAAATCAACGCCCCAATCAAGCAGTACTTGGAAGAGTAAATCTTCATCAGTGCGGTCTGATTTAATATTATCTACTAGTAGGTTTAGCGAACCCTGTGACACTTGGTCAGGCGAATAATAAACATCTGCCATATTGGAAGTATCAACTTTAAGTACTCGGAACCCAACGTCTTTATTCCAGTCTTTGTGGCACTCACCTGCTAATATTTTTACGCCAGCTCGCCGGATACGTTCTTTAGAGATCTCAGCAATGGTTTTATAACCAGCTTTGTAGGCTTCTGTTTTTTCATCGCAGGATTCGGGAAGTTGAACCATAATAAATTTTCGGTTCATTCCATCTTCCGCATTTAATCGCAAGATAGCATCAGCAGTAGTTGATGAACCTGCGAAAAAGTCCAGAATAATTTCACCCTGTTCTAATCGATTTTTATAAGATGATATTAGAACTTTAAGTAAGCTTGTAGACTTAGGATATGAGAAATAGCTTTTTCCTGAAAATAAGTTCTCTACTTCAATGCCTCCATCACTCTTTGTCGATAAAATTGAGCGAAGAAGGAATGAATTAACGTCATCTAAATAGGTGACAGAACTCGGCTGCTGATCGTCTTTTTTAGAAAACCATACTTTACCACATAATATTCCACCATCGTGTAACTCTACAATTTCAGTGTATGAACCATCTACAATTTTTGCAGCCTCATTAAATGTTTCTTCTTTCCATCGCCACCCTCTGTCAGGTATTTTAACTGGGTTTCCGGTAATGGGATGCTTAACTGGATAAGTCGGACCAAAAGTGTTTGCATTTGGCCAACTCATGTTTATTTTACCCCACAACCGATATTCATTATCAAAGCTATTGTATAAAGTTATACCCCGATCATATCCATTCTTCTTATAAAGTTTTTTTATTTCCTCATTAGCTTCAGCAATTGGCACTTTTTGCTTTTTCAGCTTTTCTGCCAATTCATAAATATCATCTAAACCATCCTTTCTCATTGTGAATTCTGGTTTGCATTCTGAATTTTTAGCATAAATAAGAATATACTCGTGAATATTACCAACGCCTTTGTCATTTTTTGGAATTCTTTTATTCCAAGAAATATTTTCAATAAAATTATCTTCACCAAATATTTCATCACAAACTTTCTTTAAGTTTGCCATTTCATCATCAATACTAATAAAAATAACACCATCATCTTTCAAAAGATTTCTAGCTAGCTTCAACCTAGAATACATCATAGAAAGCCAATCAGAATGAAAGCGCCCATTATTTTCAGTATTAGCGACCATTCGATTACCGACCAGATCTTTTTGTCCTGAGCTCTTTAAGTATTCTTCTGTATTTTCTGCAAAGTCATCTGCATAAATAAAGTCTTTTCCAGTATTATAAGGGGGGTCAATATAGATCATCTTAACCTTGCCTAAATAGGTTTCTTGCAGCATCTTTAGCGCGTCAAGGTTATCGCCTTCAATAAAGAGGTTTTCTGTGGTATCAAAATTGACACTTTCTTCTCGACAAGGTCTTAAGGTTTTGGCAATAGGCGCGTTCGCTGTTAATAACGCCTCTCGTTTACCGGGCCAATTCAGCTGATAGCGTTCTTGCGGGCCTTCAACGATTGAATTTGATAGCTCTTGTTTCAGTTGATCAAAATCAATGGATAACTTTAGTTCTCCGTCAGTACCTCTCGACTCCGTCACGCAGTTCGGAAACAACGCCTGAATTTTCTCTATGTTTTGCTGCGTCATGTCGGGGCTGTGCATCTTTAATTTATCCATGTTTTTTTACCTTTTGCGTGATGCCTTACATATCGCCGTCATATTTGTCGCGGTAGCGTTGTTGACTTCGTTCATTCACCCCAATCACATAGAAAAACTATGCTCAGGGGTTCACTCACTTGTCGCCTAGCTACCACACCAACTATTTAGGCCATAATGAAAGCGGGCACTATTTAACTGATTAAAATTGTTTATCTGTATATTCTTTATGCGAGTAACTCTTGAAGCTCGCACCTTAAATTCTTTAACTGCTTATTGAGCTCAACCTTGCGGTTAAACTGTTTCTCGGCATGAACCTTCTTCTTATATTGCGAGATTTGCTTTTCCAATGCCTGAATTGCCATCAAGCGTTCAATGACCTCTTCAATACTCTCAGCGGCTCGTTGGGGTATGGGTAACAAGCGAGTAAGAAGCTTTTGATACAGCTCCGCCATATCGATGGCGGTAGGCAAACCCAAAACTTCTGAAGTCACTGCTAATGAATCACTTGAATAGAAGGTTTCTGAGCGTAAATAGCGGCTACAAAACCATTTTGACTGATCATTTTCTGCCTTACGCTTATAGCAAGCAACGTAGTGGCCTTGCTCACCGCGAGCTTCCCATACCTCAAATAGAATGGGAAAAGGTATCGCCAAATCAATGGCTTTTAGTACGCTGTCGTCTATCGAGTCACCTTTAAGCTTCACACTGAAAACCTGTATTTCACTGACCTCACTGGTTTGAGGAATATTCAGCGTGCTAGGCGATAGCTTGTAAGCCCAAAGGATTTGATCTACTTGCTCTACAAAAAGTGACTTCAACCCAGTGCTTGCCGCGCTGTGCTCATATATTTTGTTCTTAGGCACGACTCGACCGAACTTTGCGTTGTCAGGAAATATCCAAGGTGAGTTCATAAACTAGCTAACCTCATCCTGAGCACTATTTTCCATCAGGTGCTTTTGCTGGATCACAATAAATGCCAGCAATTCAAAGTCATCAAGCCCGGCAAATGTATTCACTAAAGCTGAGGTAGCGCCACCATTGAACAAACTATCAATATCTTTTTCTTCCTTAACTTCAACCATGCTTTTTATGGCATCTGTTAGAAGGTGAGAGTAACACTGCATATCTCGACCGTCTTGCGTTAAGCGATTAAATAAAGCACAAATCTCACTGAGCGGTGCTGTTTGACCTTTACAGCTACTTCGGATTAAATCTAATAGTCTCTTTACCTCAAAATGATTAGCGACGATGTCCCCTTCATTCGATACATAGACAAGGTAATAAGGGTGGAGCCTGTTTTGCAGATCTCTATCGATACTATTATTAACGTTTTTCAGCGCAAACACCACGCCAGGCAATAACCCTAATTCTGGCTTAGCCTCAACCACCGCATGCATGCCGCTTGGTGCATTTCTTGGTTCGCCGTAGAGTTTCATTAGATTTAGCAGGTCCATTCGAAATTCGTTTAGACCTAGATCGGTGATAGAAACCCCCGTTTTTAAATCTTCAAGCTCGATGACTTCTTCTTGTAGTTTCTTTAACTGCTCTTTACGGTACGACACATCATTCGCTTGACAACTTAGAACGTTGTCATCACCGGTCGCTGTTACGTCAACAATCGTCATTCGGCTTTCAACACGTTCTTTTAAGTTGATGTACTCATCCAGCGATATATCAGGCCAGTAGTTAACTAACTGAATACATTTATTCGCCGAGCCAATACGGTCAACACGCCCAAAGCGCTGAACAATCCGAACTGGATTCCAATGAATATCAAAGTTAATTAAGTAATCGCAATCCTGTAAATTCTGCCCTTCAGAGATACAGTCTGTAGCAATCAACAAATCGATTTCAGCGGGTTCGTCAGGTAATACACTGGCTTTCGATTTAGAAACTGGAGAAAACAAAGTGAGCACTTCTTGTGTGTCGTAACCTTTTCGTCCGGTTTTTAAGGTGGTCTTAGGTAAACTGGCACCACCAGTGATCATCGCAGTATGGATTCTATGCTCGCTTAACATCACAGGTGACAACTGCTCGTACAGATACTGAGCGGTGTCAGCAAACGCCGTGAACACGATGATTTTCCTGTTTCCAGGATTTATCGGATTATTTATTTTTGCAGCAATATGTGATTTCAGATGCTGCAACTTAGCATCTTCTTCTGGCTTAATTTTGCTAACAGAATCTAGTAACCCTTTGATCAGCTCCAAATCGCCATCTAAATCCTGCTGCCAGGATGGAAGATCCATATCCATTAGCTTAATTTTGATTTTGTTACCGATTTCCATATCGTGATAAGAAGGCATATCGTCTTCATCTGCTTCAATAGACTCTAGCGCTTCAACGAGACTGCTCACTTCGGTTTGCCCGTCTCGCTTATAGAATTCGTCGATAATACCTAGAACACGAACATGGTTATCATGGAGAGATTGCAAGGTGCTTCTGAACGAGTATACGGAGCTCTCAAGACGCTTTAGGAGGTTCGTTGTCATCAATGCAACCAAACTTTTTTCACGGTCGCTTTGCTTTAACTTACCTTTTCCGCCTTCAACTTCCGTGTCATACATCTCCTCATATTTCTTCAATCTACTCGGGAGGATATAACTCACTGGCGCATAAACAGATAGTTTGAGTAGCTTAAGCTGTTCAAAGATCTCATTCAGGCTAACTACATCCGAACGAGTAGTAAGCGGACAATGAAACGAGATTGGCTTGTTACGTTCAGGGAAATGGCCAATATCTGTTGTGTCGTAGAATGTTGTGATGTGCTTTCGTGAGCGAGCGATAGTGACGCTATCAAGCAGTTCAAAAAAGTCAAAATCTAAGGCATCGAGTATAGCTTTAGCTGTTCGCGTCTCTGGGTCGAGTTTGGACCAAGCGTTAAATGCGGCTTGTGCTTGGTTAAAGATCTGTTCTACGCTTTTTGTGGTTTTAAGATGCTTTGTGAGATTGCTCGACTCGCCTTCATAAGCTAACGCGAGCTGGTTTCTCAGGTCAGTAAATCTATTATTCACTGGTGTCGCTGATAGCATTAGGACTTTGGTTTTCACGCCAGCTCGAATAACTTTATTCATCAGTTTCTGATATCGGGTTTCTCGATCTTTCACTGCATCGTTATTTCTAAAGTTATGCGACTCATCAATGACGACCAGGTCATAGTTACCCCAGTTGATTCTATTCAATGGAGTACCGAAGGATTCGCCTGAGGTTCGGCTCAAATCTGTGTGACACAAAACATCGTAACTAAAACGGTCTTTAGCAAAGATATTTGTCTTTAAGTTTCGATTAAAGTTGAGCCAGTTATCCGCTAATTTTTTCGGACATAGAAGCAGCACAGATTTGTTTCTGAGCTCGTAATACTTGATGACGGCTAACGCTGTAAATGTTTTACCAAGACCAACACTATCAGCCAGAATGCAGCCGTTATAGGTTTCTAACTTATTGATAATCCCAGTCGCGGCATCTTTTTGGTAGTTGAATAACTTGTTCCAAATCAAGGTGTCCTGATAGCCGGTTCGATCATTTGGTAATACATCCTCTGTAATATCATCAAGGAACTCATTAAAAATGTTATACAAAATAATGAAATAGACTTTCTCAGGCGAGTTTTCCTGGTAGACAGACTCTATATGCTCGCAAATTGTTTTAGTAACATCTTGAAGCTTCGCAGGGTCTTTCCAAATTTGGTCGAATAACTGTAAGTACTGGGCTGTGAAATTTGGCTCATCGATTTTTTGCACAAAATTCGAAATAGCATTTCCTCGCTGATACCCTAGATCAACCGCCGTAAACCCGCTAACCGGAGCAAAAACTGCACTCATTGTCTCTGTTTGCTGTCTAGGTGCTTCCGTCACAACAAACGACTGCATTGGAGAATCAGTTTTGTTTGATTTGAATGTCGCTTTCTTTCTGATCCAGTTTGCACACTCTTTGGCGATCGCCTTTTGAGTGAGCTTGTTCTTTAACTGTATTTCAAAGTCAGTTCCGTAAAGGCTGCGTTCACGCCCTGCTTTGGGAATAAAGAACTCTCGTTTTTCTTTTTTGAATTTATCGGTAACTTCATCTGCGACAAAAGTAGGTGATGTGAAGATGAACTCAAGTGAGTCTATCTTCGCTAACTCCTTTTTGAGAGCCTCATACGCATAAATAGAAAAGCAAGACGCAGCAATCTTTAACTTTGTATTCGGTGTCAGCGTCTGTTGAAGCTCGTCACCTAATAGGTTGTTAAGGTTATCGATTATTTTCATCAAAATTTATTCCCTGCGCCAAGTTCGTTTTTGTGCATTAGTTACCAAGTTCTTTTTCAATCCCTGGAGCTAGCATGATGTTTTTAACTCCATAAAGTGTTGCTCTGTTCTTTAAGTACAATTGAGCTCCACCATCTTGGAGTGTGGCGTTGGTAGAACAATCCACATTCCATTGTCTGAGTAAGTAGCCTGCCGAGGCCGCTCTAATCTCAACCTTTAGAGCGCCCCCCGTCATGCCATAGTCTAGCTCAATCGCTTCGCTGTGCTCAATACGAGGATGCGGCACTAACTCTAGCTCTACAAAGCGATTCCATTGCCGGTCTTGGGGTTCAGTGATCTACACTCGCTGCATTGGAAGCAAAGATATGGTCGTCTGGCACCTGATGCACATTGATAAGGCTATCAACCACACGCTGGAGAAGTTCTTTCCACCAGCCTGAACACAATGATTGTGCGCCTTATAGCGCCCATTAAGATAGATAAGTACTTACCAACAAGGAGAAAACACATGAAGACTTTGGTTCGCATTTCATCTAGTACCGACTATGACGTTTACCCGTTGTTCATGATCAAGTGCGACGGGCTGAACGATGAAGAAATTCAAGCGGCAATTGAACGCAATCTAGTTGAATACACAGGAATGGATGCGGATTCTATTTATATCGATGATGACGGTGTTTGTTGGCACAACGGTAGCTGCTGGTACGTCGACGACACAATGCTGGTAAGCGATGAAGACGCGGCCCATCTTGAGCGCATTTTGGGTATCAGCACTTTTGAGTGATATTTACAGCAAAAATATATAAGTTAGCATTTACCTATCATGAAAATTTTATTAGATATCACGTTACTTATTATCTCGATAGCCTTTGTGCTCGACTGCATCTTCACAGGGGCAATCCGTAAAGCGCTGGCGCCTGTTAATGATGTGATGATCAATGCGCTGGCCGTAGTACTGGTCTTCGACTCAGCATTAGGCGTTTTCAAAGGAGTCGTGGCATGAAGAAAACAGCCCTGGTACTGGCGCTGCTCACTCTCCCCGTCTTTGCGGACACACATGTCTATGAGTGCGAAATGTTTGTGGTCGAAGCGAAAAACGGCCTGATCCGCAACGTCGTTAAAGCTAATTACGGCGCGATGGTTGTGGACCGTGGCGAACAGTTTTATGTGGTACGCGATGATCGCGTCCTGTCTTCCCCGTTTCTCACTAAACGTAACGGCGAACTATCTGGCGTAGGTAAAGATAGGTTCGTTTACAACAAATCGGGTGATGTATACGGCGTTCACGCGAAGAACGACAGCTACCTTTTCGATGACTGCAAGGAGATTAGTTGATGGCGGTTACACTGACAGGTCTGGAAATCGAAAAAACAAGCGGCTACTGGCGTGCCAAAGGGTTCAAGCAGTCCGGCGTACTGGAACGACTGGAACGTGAAGATGGGTATATTGTCCACCAGCGACGTGAATGGCGCATGTACGATCCGGAAACAGGTAAGCTCGCAACGAAGGCCGGGACACTCTGGGGTCTGCTGAAGAAAATCCACTGATAACACTATCCACTGCGGTGAGTAGCCAGCTCACCGCGTGTGAATCCGGCTCATAACCACTGTAGCGAGTAGAACACCCTTCGGGTATGCACCCCAACCACTGTAGTGAGCAACCCCCCTGCCACGATATCAACTATCCACTGTAGTGAGTAAATTGGTGATTATCGGGGTCGCTATACACTGTAGTGAGTAAACAGGCGTTCACTGACTACAAACAACCACTATAGAGAGTGATGGAATGCTCCCTCCAGCGGATATCCACTATGGAGAGTAAATCTTCGCTGTTTTAAACGGATATCCACTCACTACAGTGGATAGAGGTCAAGTCAGCCAATTCTGCTCTTCACAGTGGATAGTCAACAATGAGGAGAGCGACGATAACCGCTGTAGAGAGTAGACTTAACAGAGATACCCAGTGACCGCTAACCTCTCAGCCCTTGTTTTATCTATGTTTGCAACCACTAACATTTACTTCGCGATTTGTGCGCACTGCCTACAGTGGTTATTCTTCGGTTTCTTTTACTCACTACAGTGGATATTGCATTTCCGATAAACAAAAAGGCTCACTACAGTAGATAGTGAGCCTTTTTACTCTCTACAGTGGTTGGGCTATTTGCGAGCCTTTGCCTTGCGCAGCTCTTCGAGAATCGCCAGTTCTTCCTTGCTCAACATGACCATTTCCCCGTCTTTTTCTTCAGGGGCAACATCGATAATGTCCTCCGGATCATCACCTGGCAAGATATCTTCTGGCTCTTCAGGCGTAGCCATAGATGGCGGCAGTGCCGAACGTAACTTCGGCCGTCTATAGTGGATGACGAAGTAGACCGAGCTGCCGCGTTTCACTTCAGTGTAATCGAGATAGCCGATCTCTCGCAGCTGCTCCATCGCCTTCCTGACTGTCGCATTCTGGGTAATGGTGCGGCTGGTTAAGTTAAGTCTGGCGCGTAAGCGAGCCAATGAGATTGGCGCCGGGTCTGGTGGCAAACTTTCAATGAAGGTGTAGAGCGCCTGCGCGGATTCCTTTCTGGAGAGTTCGTTGATGGCCCGAAGTTGCAAAAGCACCTTTTTGTCGAACTGGTAAAGTTCGAAAATCTTAGGATCGGCCTTCAGTTCGACCGTGTCATTCTTGGTACTGTACTTTGCCGTCTGCACAAGGTGCGTAACGTAATACTCTTCAGAGCCTTTGCTGCGGAATGAGATGGTGTTTGTGGCGATACGACTTAGAGAGCTGTCCAGGCGCTTACGTAACTTCGCGGACGATCTGGCTGTTGGTATGCCACAAAGTCTGACGAACTCGACGAACGGCAACGTGACGGTGTCACCAACAACCTTGTGCTTGGCGAACGCGTGGATGATGCCCACCCATGTTTTGAAATCGTTATCCATATCAAGACGAAGACCAGCAATCCTTATATCCTCGTACCCTTCGGCTTTGGCCAGAGACAGCTGTTTGAGTTCAGCGGAGGCGTCCATAGAGACCATTTGCCCCTTTCTACCCCTGGATGTCGATTTCAGCGTCGGAACGAAGAGACCAAGACGCATCAGAGCAACAGGCTGAACTGTGTTGTTGGTGTTAGGAACTAACGTAACAACTTCGCCGGTCTTTTTGTCTGTTTCGGAAAATGCTTCGCTTATCGCAATGTTTTTATTGTCGTTTACGCTCATTCCAAATGTCTCTTTTTATTCGACGGCTTGGGTGCCTTTACTGATTACAGTGGATAGTAGCACCCATCACAGTGGTTATCCTACCGCCTACAGCGGTTTTTCTACTCTCCATAGTGGTTGATTTACTCTCTATAGTGGTTGTTATTCTCACTATAGTGGATATCGATAACCTCTAAAGCCATGTGGCACAACGGTTTGCAGGGGCCGGGGATCTCTTTGGGTCTTTGTGGTTCTCTTTGGTTCTAACAGGGATCTGAATTACTGGATCGAGCCTGTGTATAAAAATCAGATAATTACAAAATCAGGCATCACTCCCCTTCTGGGGATAATGTGTGATCGAAATAAACACGCCGCAACGCAAAATTTACAATATTTCCAAGAATATCAGCCATCTGCCGCAGAAAAACAGGCTCGGAGTTATCCAGTTAAAACATTGTCTCCTACTCACTACAGTGGATACCGACTACTCTCCAGAGAGGTTGTTTTGCTCTTCATAGCGGTTATTATGCTCTCTACAGTGGTTATTTTGCTCCCTATAGTGGATAGTAACCCCTTCTCAAGCCAGTAACCGCAAGCGCTGGAGACGATCGGGGATCTCTTTTGATCTTCTGTAGGATCTCTCTGGGGATCTAAATATTGGATCGGACCTGTGAATAAAGTGAATAAGTAAACAGGCATTTGCAAACTCCGGTGCGCCTTATCCGTTATCGTTGCCCCGGACAAAATTATTTGAACAAGAATTATGGATCTTAAACGCACGCGCTGGGTTCGCCGTCTTGAAGATGGCTCCTACACCATTGAATCAAACACTAGTCTGAACAAACAGAAGTTGCTCTGCGACCTTTGCGGCATTGCTTCGAAATGCCCGATTAACGAAACCCGGCTTAAACTCCACGACGCCGGTGCGCATTTCCACCTAAACAGCTGCATACGTTACGTGCCACTACTAGCATTTCGTAAACCGATCATCGGATTGGATGCTCCCTACTTCAACACACTGCGCTCTGGTGTCACTTGGCGAGATCGTGTCGAACCTGGCAAACTCGTTTGTCTGGTTGAAGCTGATACCGGAAATATCATCCGGTTCGGGAGAGTTGATAAGGTCTACTCAGGCCCGGTGGATGAAATGCTGCGGAAACACAGCCGATTTAACCATCTCTGCATGGGCGGAGAGAAGATTGAGAAGGTTGGCGAAGTAATTCGCAAATCTTACGGACACTTTCTGAATGATAACAGCCTTCTGACAGCCATTTACATTCGCCATGTCGATCGGGAGTTCGACACGGAGTATCACAGTGCTGAAGAGTTGAATCTTGTAGACCCTCGTCCAAAAGCTGGGGTAATAGACATTAGCAGAGCGCGTCAGAAGCCCTCAAAGACGTTTTAAAGGCAAACTCATGCTTTTTACCGGGCATAAAATATGGTGTCTTAGAAAGACACTGAGAGCTTTAGGGATTAATGCATGAGTGAATTTTATTCAAGAGCAGAAACTGTGGCCGACGGATGCGTTTGAAGACGACGCACGCAAACGCCGTAAATGTCATCTCACAACTTCACCGTCCGTTCTCCTTTTTCATTTCTTGTCATCAGTAAATGACTGCTCTCATAAAATTGCTTGTGACGTTTAGAAATCGTTGCTGCCCTATCTGATAGGTATTTACTTACTTATTTTTTTTGTCATTATCATGTGCCTTTATATTCTTTTGTGTGCCGTGTTGTCTGGGTTGTACGCCTCTTATGCACGCTTAGAATTTGTATCAAAATAACCACAAAGGAAAAGACACATGACATTGCCATACGGGGTAATATCAGATCCCCATTATCATCGTTGGGATGCTTTTGCGACAACAAACGCTGACGGGCTTAACTCTCGGCTGGAGATCCAACTGGACGCTACGAAGGAGGCGGCCAAAGCGATGAAAGCTGCTGGCTGTAAGCACATGCTGGTAGCTGGTGATACCTTCCATGTTCGCGGTGCTATATCACCTTCCGTTCTGCATTTCGTGACCGAAACTTACGAGTGGATCATCAAAGAGTTGGGTCTCAAGGTGGTAATGCTGGCTGGCAACCACGACCTCGAAACCAACGATTCCGTATACAGCGCCAATGCAGCAGCCTCTCTGCGCTCAATCGGTGTGGAAATCGTCTGCGGCAAACGTCCTCATTCCATCAAAATGGGCGACGTAACCGTCCATCTGATTAGCTGGCGTAATAACCACGCAGAACTTATCAGCGATCTCAAAACGCTGCGTGCTGCCTTCGCCAGCTTCTCTGTTGACTATGACCGGCACGCGCCAATTTCAAAGCGGGCGAAACTCTGCTTTTACGAGAAGGGATGTGAAGTAGCGATTATTGAAGTTCTCCTCCCCCACGTATTCAACGCGAATGAAAAGGCTGCGTGCCAACTTATTGACATCATGCGGCATTTCATCGGCCAGAGCATGATTGATGCAGATATTGCTGCAGGCGTTCTGATCAACGATGGCATTCACGTAGTTAACGACATTCCGAAGCCGCCAACTCGCGAGCCGGAGAAGACACTTGAACAGAAACTAATGGAATGCCCAACCTGGGCTACGTGGTAAGGAGACCAAAAGTGAGAGGAAGAGCGACAAAATTAAGAAAAGATGCGAAACCTATCAATCCCGACGATTTCGACGGAAATTTCATTAGAGAGTTGGAGCCAATATTTGATTCAAGGGGGCGTAAGCGCCGAATTGTTGAGCTTGAATGCTTTATCTGCGGTCATCGATTCTCTGCAACCTTGAGAATGCGAAGCGAGTCAGACAGAAGACCTGCTCAAACAAATGTGCCGGAATATATCGCCAGAACGCAGAATATAAAGTCATGGAAAACCCTCTGTACTGGACTTGGGCAAGTATGAAGGCGCGTTGTAACAATCCAAATCGGGCAAGATACGAAAAGTATGGAGGACGGGGAATATCTTACGCCACCGGGTTCGAGGATTTTGATAATTTTTACAGGTATGTTTCCGTACTTGAGGGCTATCCGTTTTCCGATACGGAGAGAGTTGTAGAGGGGGTTACGCTTGATCGCATCGACTCCAGCAAGGGATATGAACCAGGGAATCTGAGGTGGGCTGACAAGCACGTCCAGAGTGCAAATAAACAAGGGAAAGTGGATGGTAGTACGTCGAAGTTTACTGGCGTTCATTACTGCAAAACGAACAAGGTTTGGGTTGCTAGAGTTGTGTGGAAAGGAGAGTGTGTCTTCTTGTATCAATGTCACGATGAATTGGAGGCTTACTTAGCGCGTAAGCGATTTATCGAAGAGCACAATCTACCGCATTTTGTTGAAATGGAGGTCACAGAGTGAAAAAAGTAATCAAAGTTGCAGGTCTCGATCCATCTCTGTCAAATTTTGGCGTTGCCATCGGAGAAATAGAACTGGATTCAGGTGCATTGCAGGTCAATAAGTTGCATCTCATTGAGACGAAAGCTGGTGATACGAAAAAGCAAGTTCGCGTTAACAGTGACGATATGCGGCGGTTGAACGAGATTTGGCGTGGTATTAAGCCACTGATTGACCAAGTTCATTTAGTGTTCTGCGAACTGCCAGTAGGCAGTCAATCTGCTAGAGCGATGGTTTCTTATGGTGGTTGTCTTGGCGTACTGGCGTGTGTGGATAAGCCACTGATACAGGTCACGCCAAACGAGATTAAGTACTATGTCGGGAATAAGCTGACTACGTCGAAAGAAGAGATCATTCAGTGGGCTACGCAGAAGCAGCCAAACGCCCCGTGGTTGCGCCGGAAGCAATCGGGCAAGGAAGTGCTGGTGAATAAAAACGAGCACCTTGCGGACGCTGTCGCATCGATTTACACCGGTATGCAAACTGATCAATTCCGTCAGGTTCGCGATGTTCTTGCTGGAATTTTATAAGTTGATAATTGATAGGTAAGTGCTTATCTATTACCATGAGACCACTATATATAGTGGTCTTTTTAATTGGGCTACACATAATAAGCATCGTAAAACGTAACGCCCACCGAGCCGCTGCCAGCTGCATGAAGCGCTGACAAAGTTCGCTGTCGATTGCACTGGCCCGAGCCAGTTCGAATACCTCTAAGCCGAGTTTAACCACTTTGTGGCCTGGCGCTGCTGGGTCAAAATTGGCGTATCAAAAGAAGTCTAAAGGAAAGAAAACATGAAATTTACGAAACTGACCGATCATCTGAAACTTGCCGCAGACAAACTCGTGGGGTTTAAACCAGAGCCTTACGAGTTGAATCCCGGTTTCGGCAAGACAACGGAAAGCATCTACCTGATGGTTGACCAGTTCCACACACTGTTTCAGCACCCACGCCGTGCCATTCCAGATCCGGCATTACTGCGTCTGCGTGCCAAGCTGATCCACGAAGAAGCAGTTACCGAGGGCATCCCGGCAGCCAAAAATGGGGATATGACGGCACTGCTGGACGCGATGGCTGACTTCCTTTACGTGGGCGTCGGCACAATGGTGGCCATCAAAGGCGGCATCTCGACGGGCATGAGTTACTACACCCAAGAGCAGAGTGTTGATCGCTTCATCCACACCATCATGGTTCCGGGCAACACGGTCTTTGACGATATGGCTATCCCGTTTGAAGAAGCAAAAGAAGCTGCATTAATGCTGAATGCGCTGGCTGACAAACTTGAAGCGAAGCCGATAAGCGATTCCGAATTGGTGCAGGAGCTGCGCCGCGTGATGAACAAAATCTACGTTGCCTGCATGATGACCTACCGTCTGGCTGATTTTCTCGGAATCGATATTGTTGAGCTGGTGGCAGAAATCCACCGTTCCAACATGACCAAGCTGTGGCCGGCTGACGCCGAAGAGCGTCGTGTGGCGGTAGAGAATTGCAAATATGACAAGGAAGACCTGGGCTTCCGCCATGCTGAAGGGACTGACATGATGATCGGTTTCAGGGTTTCTGATGGCAAGATCCTCAAATCTCCCACCTACAGCGATGTGGATCTGACTTGCTTTGTTGAGAAGGCGAAGTCCTCATCTCTTTACGAGATGGTAAAAAATAATTGTAAGTGAGTACTTATCATTATATATTGCCTTGGCGTGTTTTATTGTCCAAGTTCTTAATTGCTCATTGCAATGGTGGCCGAAGAGCCACCATTTTTTTTACTCCCCTCCTAGCCTTACACACTTCTGACAGATAAACTTGTATAAAATAATAGGTGTGTACTTACTTATCTTGTGTGAGGTTGATTTTGTCTATCCTACTGAATCGAGACTTTACGAACGGTCAGTTTGCCAGTGGTTCGTATGCCAAAGTGGTTGAAACGGTGCTCAACACTGGCGTTCACGCGGGTGATCGCACCGGAACCGGCACAAAAAGTGTTTCATATGTCCCTTCCTACTACATGCTGACGGGCGGATCTGTTCCACTTATCTCCGGAAAAGCCGTCAATCTGAAGCCGTTACTGGTTGAGCTGGAGTGGTATCTCAAAGGAACAGGCAACATCCAGTTCCTGAAAGACAATGGCGTCAAAATCTGGGATGCCTGGGCCGATGAAAATGGCGATTTAGGCCCGGTCTATGGCAAGCAATGGCGTCGGTGGGAAGACACTCGCATCGTGAGCCATAGCGAGTATCTGCGCAAAATCGACACGTTCCGTGAGCGCGGGTACAAGGTCGAGGGGTACGGTTCCAGGATGGAACGCCAAAAGGCGGCTGGCTTGGCCAGCCGCAACTCTTTCTGACACTGAATGGAATCCACATGGCCCGTCAAACGTCTTTCACTTCTTTCAATAAACGTCCCCGTTCAATTCGCCTGGTGCTGACCGAGCTGTTTAGTGGTCGTGTTTCCGCACGCCTTGCGGAACTGGAAGAACGAGTGTTTGAACTGGAGAAGCGCATTAATGCGCAAGCTACCGCCATAGCTAATCTGGGCACGACAGTAGGCATGGAGAAGGTGCGTAATAGCGTTGCTTCTCGTGTTTTGCGTGAAACCCGGATACACAAGGACAGTTCTCATGGAAAATTTTCAACGAAATCGACTGAAGCCAATGGCCTACGGAGTGATTTTGGCAACTCTGGCAGCGGTTACCGTACCAGCCGGTCAGAGCCTTTTGATGCCGGGCACAACTACTTCCACTGCCACCACAGCCTTGCAGATGACACCCCTGCCCGAACGACCTCCTGTCTCTCTGGATGGGATGCTGATGGACACGATTCCAGCTCGACCTGCGACTCCGGATCTTCCTTCTGCTGTGACTGAGGCTATTGTATGAAATGGAACTTCCAGAAATTCACCTTGATGATTGTTGGCTTTACCGTTTTTTTGTTTAGCGGCTGGATCATGAATCTGGTGAAACTTGTGAACGATGGCGATCTTCAGTTTGATGCCGGAGTGACACTTGCGCGTGTCGTGGGAGTTTTCATTGTTCCAGTGGGCGGCATCCTCGGGTTCTTTTGATGCTGAATGCTTTTCTGCATTGTTAAAACAAATTGTTTAGACAAATGATTAATGAGAGTTAACAACAAGGGCCGCTGACGGCCCTTTTGTACTGAATGGAAAACGTATGTTTGAGGTAACTGCACACGCTCCCAGCACCACAGGCTTACATGCCAGGCCATCGATGACCAGTCAGGAGATCGCCGAAATGGTCGGCAGTCGCCATGACAGCGTAAAACGCACCATTGAAAGACTCGCTAAATCCGGCGTTATTACTTTTCCACCAATGGTGGAAAAGCCCACTGCCGGGCGTCCGGCTACGTTTTACTTGTTCGAAGCCGAACAGGGTAAGCGCGACAGTATCGTTGTCGTGGCACAGCTTTCTCCTGAATTTACCGCACGCCTTGTTGATCGGTGGAGAGAGCTTGAGTCCATGTTTGCCGACCGCGGAACGCCTGCTATTCCACGTACCTATAAAGAGGCTCTGGTTCATTTGTTACACCAGGTCGAGGAAAACGAGCGTCTGGAGAAAGAGAACGAAGCGTTAGGCGTTGCACTATCTAACGCAAAACCAAAAGCCATTCTCATGGACACCATTTGCGGCACTGCTGATGAGCTTTATGGGCTGAATGAAGCTGGTCGCATTCTCGGCACGTCCGGGGCTGTTCTGGGTTCGCTGATGGACTCGCTGGGTGATGTGTACGTTAAGCGCAAATACACCACTGTTAACCGCCAGTTCCTCAAGATCTTCATTGACCGCGGATATGGCAAAAACGTTGTCATCGGAAACGGTCGCAACCAGGCCAAGTTCACCTTTAAAGGGCTTTGCTTTGCAGCTGTGAAACTAATTGCAGCCGGGTTGATTGCCTCCAGCGCCATTGAATATGAGCCGTGTCGTGAGCATGTCGAACGTGCAATGAAGGAATCCAAACGTCTTCATTGACCGTCAGTATGGACGTCCACCTTTATGTAGCGTTTGGCCACCTTTTCAGTCACGTCACAATAACACAATTGAGAAAACAACTTGTTTAAAAACATAAGAAAAAAAACACATGTGCGAAAAATGCAAAAAAACTAATGCCAAAGTTGAAAGCGTGATTAAAAAAGTTGGTGCGGCCGAACTGGTTGAGATCATGGGTCTTGTGGTTGGTCACGAAGACGACGCCTCCCCTATTGACCGCCTTTTCAGCGTTCTCAAGTTCTCAAGCATGATTGATGATCCGATTGAAATTGTGATGCTGGCGCGTCATTTCGGCGAAGCGTATCTGGAAGAGAAAGAACGCGCCGACAAACTTCAGGCAACTCTGGAAATGGTAAGCAAGCCGAAGTGCTCACCGGATTCAGTCAAGGCAGATGAAACCAACGCCAGCAAAGATCGTGAAATCGCCGGGTTGAAGTCTTCTCTGGCGATGTTGCTGGCCGCCTTCAAACTGATGTCTTCCCAGGCTGGATTCAAAATGCCTGAGCTGAACAGCGACGATCCGATGGCCGTTCGCCAGCTGCTGGGGGCAATGGCCGACCAGCTTGACGACACCAAGAGCCGTCTTGAAGACATGATGCGCGAGCTGACCCATCGCCACGACCTGAACAAACAGCCGCAAAAGATGCAGCCTTTACATCATTAATATATAGGGGGCAAAGCCCCCTACTCTACTTTGCGGCGTCTAACAATAAGCCGCAATTTTCGCTCATGTATGCCGCAGTTGCCGGATTGCCTCTGTCATTATTCGAATTGTTCATTTCAGGGTGAGCGTCCCAGGCCACTGATTCCTGAGATGATAGATAGACGGCAAAGTCGACGATTTCATCATCTCCGGTTTTAACGTTGCCAAGCAATTCATTTGCCTTTCTCCAGTGCTTCAGCGCGAGAATTCTGAACTGTTTTGCATTTTCAGCAGGCACTGCACTGGATTTGTCTGTGTAGATATTCGATATGTCGGCATAAAGAGCGCATTTAACATAGCTGGTTGCCCTGCCGGTCTCTTTAAAACCTTGCTCTGTGTTGTTGGCGTAGACATTCACAGCAAAAGCGCTGGCAATTCCCAGCAATATAATTTTCTTCATCATCATTACTCAATAAGGAGGCGACAAATATCTTACGTGTAGTTGTCAGTTGAGTATTAAGTAAACTCAATAAACTTATAAGTATCTCCCTGTGCAGCCTGTGAATCCTTATTTATTACCTACTCAATTTTGAAATAATAACACCAACAAAAAAACAATTTGTTTAATGGTGCAATCATGAATACAGCCCTTTCCATCATTGACGCTATCACTCCAAACACTGATATCGACTACCGGCAGGAAATGAACGTTATCCACGAAATTGTGGCCGAGTGCGAGAAAGAGATCGCATTCATGCATCAGGTTCACGACTTCGTTTAACAGAGCAAGGAGTAAGGAAGAGTAACTATGAAGTTGGGTAATGCCGTTTCGCTGTTTTTTACAGCATTACTGGAAGGTTTCAATTATCGCTTTTGTCCGGTCTGGGATAAGGCGCTGGATACGCTTATTGAGGTGCGAAATGGGATCGCGCTGTTTGAGCGCGACGCCCAGCTATATGAAGTGTTCGTCGGGGCTGGCTTCAACCACTTCGGGCATCTTATTAGCTTGAATACCAAAGCCATCGACGAGAGCGTTATGCGCCGTCCGTCGTTCCGTGTAATGGATAAGCTGCAACGTCATGTAAATGCCGAATTACTCCGCGTAGCCAAAGAAAAAGAACGAGAGCTACAGGCGATGATTGGATCGCTTATCGCTGAGTAAATGAAGGCCACTATTGTGGCCTTTAACAATTTGTTTTCTACCTTTTCTTATCTGTGAAAATAACTACATCCAGAAAACAACGGAGTTAAGAATGTCCCGTATTTCCAAAGCCCATATGTTTGCCGCTGGCGCTCATGGCGGCGTTGGCCAGAAAAGAAAATATACCGGTGAAGACTACATCAACCACCCGATTGCTGTCCGCGAGATTGTTGCCTGGCATGGTGGAACCGTAGAGATGCAGATCGCGGCGCTTCTGCATGATGTGGTTGAAGACACCCATGTCACCATAGAGATGGTTCGTGAGCACTTCGGTGAGCGCGTAGCCGAAATGGTTCTGGCTCTGACCAACATTGCCAGACCAGAAGACGGCAATCGAATACAGCGTTTCATCATCAACGTCCGGGAGCTGCAGCAAAGCCTCGACATGCAGACGCGCATGATCAAGCTGGCTGACCTGCTGGACAATACCTCTTCTATTGTGAGTCGCGACCCTGAGTTTTCAGCCATCTATCTCGCAGAGAAAGAGCTGATGCTGGCCGTACTCTTTGACGGCAAGGAGATTGGTGCCGATGCCGGCGTTGTCGAGTACCTGGAGAAAAAAGGTATAGAGCATTCGTTGCTGATAAACGCCCGGGCGATGGTGACGAAAGGCATTGCCAGTCTGCAACCGGTACACACCAAACGTTATGAAAAACACAAAGCGCTGATCTGGAACGCGTGGGAGGCTGCATGAAGGTCGAGAAATTAGATGTTCTTTCCTTTGTGCTGACGGATCTGGAACGTCTCGACCCGGTACGCGTAATGATTGAAAACTACGAGCCGGGCAAGGGAAGAGTCACCATCACCTGCTATGGGAAAGCGTGGACTGCTGCCTGGTTCGCGATGGGCGGTGACGATGTGCAGACGTTTATTAAGCGAATGAGCAACGATTATTTGATTGGTTGCCTCGACCCTCAACTGCGAAGCACGGTCGACGATGACAACGACGCAAATCTGCTTTTCGTGAAATCCGAAATCATAAAGTTACGCAGGGAGAGAGAAATCGACGCGGAACAGGCCCGCAATATGTGGGACGAGGCAGAAAACGCTGATGACGTAAAAGAAAGTTGCTGCTGTTTCGGTGTCGGTAACGAACTGCTGAGTCTGTTTGGTGACGATCCGTGGTATGCCGGTTGGCCAACGGTGCCAAACCCCAAATACCAATACCTGGAGCGTATCTTGAACGCGGTACGTGATGGGCTGAAAGAGCTTCACGATCAGGCGAGAGAAGCAATCGGTTAAGTGCTATAGTCAGGCGCTTTTATATTTATGGAGTGAATATGAAAAATATCCTACTGGCATCATTGTTGGTGGCATCGCCGGCTGCTTTTGCAGCTAGCTTTGACTGCCAAAAGGCTTCGACAGAAATCGAACACAAAATCTGCGATAACGAACGCTTGTCAAAATTAGACGAACAACTTAGCTCTACCTATTCCAACGCACTCAAAGCAAACCCGGGGGACGCAGACACCTTAAAGACGGTTCAGCGTCAGTGGGTAAGTATGCGTGGAAAACTCACTGGTGATAAGGCTCTGGAGCTGGCTTATCTAATCCAAATTAATGGCCTCAAGAGTTTGGATGGTTCGGCCAGCACAGCGGTGGTCAATGAGACACCGAAGCCGGTGCAGAAACAGCCTGAAGTTCAAGAAAAGACAAGTAAGGCAGACACAAAGCCGGCTAAGAGCGGTAATGAGCTAACTCTGGAGTCATTCCGAGCTAAGTATATTGAGATTGATGGTGAGTACTACAGCACAACATCTCTTCCTAGAGGGAGTTCGTTCTTATTCACCTGCGCCAGTCGCATTGCCGATGACCAAGTTAATGTCTGGAAGAAGCACGCGGCAAAAGAGGGCAAGATCGACCTTTTCTTTGAGCTTGAGAGCCGAATACACACCGCGATGCTGAATGCCAATTTTCAGAAGCTGAATAGTGATTTAACTAAAACAGGCATTTGCGATCTGATTACCGCTGTTCCGTAAGCCAGATAAGGCCACTATTTGTGGCCTTAAACAATTTGTTTAATTAGTGGTGTAATTATTGGAATCCCAGGCGAACTAAATCCATTGGGCAGAACAGATCTTCCACACCTTCGATAGACACGCAGTCAGAGCGGCGTAATTGTTCTTCTGATTTGCCTTCCCCACTGATTTCTCTGATTTCTGATAACTCACTCGAGCGTGGAGGCCAGATTTATGGAGTTCGTCGACGATGCGGACGACTTCAAACTCACCTAATCATCCCTTAAATATCTTGTTTTCTGCCTTTTGTTATTTGAGATAATAACACCAATTAGAAAACAAGTTGTTTAAGGAATCATCCATGTTTGGAACCGCAAAAGAGCTTATCGAAAAGCTGGAGAACTACCCAGAAGACGAGCCGCTGCTGATGGTTGTGTGGCATAAGGAAGACGTAGGCGAAGTACGCCCAGACCTTACTGACTATCAGTGCGCCCAGGTCTTGCGCAGAATCAAAGAGTGCCATGATGCCAATATCGGCGTGAATTGGGACGTTATCTCTGACACGGCCGACATCCTGTTTCCGAAGGAGAAGGCATGATGCTGACATTGAAAGAATCCTATAAGACCGCAGTGATCAGCACCGCCCATGTCACGGCCAAAGACTCCGAGCAGCTGCCTGTCGTGTGCTTTGACCCGTTGACCGATCGCGGGTTGAATTGGGTACATGGTACACAGTACGGCTGGATTGTTCGTGCTGGAATGCGAGGGAATGACTGGAAAGAAGAGCTGCGTGAGTATGGCATTTCCGAAGAGACGATCTCCAACATACAGACCATAGTGGATGCCGGGTATGATTCGGTACAATTTGACTGTGATGCGGAGCTGGTGGATGGGATGCCAGCATGGAATTGGTAGATATAACTACTAGCAATGGCGGGAATAATTACCTGGAAAGTTGATATCATATACCCGCTTGTATTTCAAAATGGAATGGATGTAATGGAAATCGATACTTTAGAAAAAAAATCAGTTAAAAACCTCTACGCGTGGCTTATAGCAATACTGCCGTTTGTTGTCAGCGTCCCCCCTGCTGAGTACGACAATTACGTTATGGTGATTTCGTTCGTCATTGGGCTTGGACTGCTGGTCGCCGATCGCATGAATTTGACTGAGGCAGGCTATGAGCCACCATCATTCTTATGTGGGTTCTTTATCCCCCCTGTGTATCTCTGGAAACGAGCGACGGTTCTTGGAAGTAACCGACTGCTGTTTATCGTATGGATTGTTGCCTTTGCTGCATCATTTTTCGTGTATAGCTTCAACGCAGATTCAGCGCTTGAAGAAGCTGCTTGCCCTATAGTTACCACTATTCTGAAAGAAAATAACGGTTCAGAAGCATCTAAATGCATGAAGGTAACAATTCAGGACAAAGTGACGGACAAGTTCTACAAAGCCACGGCTACACTGGATAACGGTAATGACATTAACATCACTATCGAAATGATCGGTGACGAGAATTTCTACGTTCGCGTGCCTAATTACTACCTAAACGACTAACGGCTGCAACTCGTTGACATTGGCGGTCACAAATTGAGGATTTCTATAAGAGTCCGTTGATCGCCACTTCCCCCACCTCTCCAACCTACCCCAGCCCAGGGGTGACAAGGCATTTAAGCCAATTACACCCATAAGAAAACAAATAAATAACACGTCAACGAAAAGTCAACGCTTTCCTCTGATTTGGTCTAAAAAGTTGACGTTTTCGCAAGCCATCTCTTATACCCAAAATCCTGCGCACCAGAATCCATCTCCCTGCGACCAAAACGTCAAAAACGACTCGTGATATCACTCAAAAACAGAAGCGCTCAGAAGCGCTCCCGTTGCGTTATATTGGGCATCTAAACAAGTTGTTTTCAGGAATAAGAAAACAAGTTAACAACCCCCACAGGAAACCCAGAGACGCCATTACCCACAATCCCGGAAACACCCACCTCTTCCTGTCAGACTACCGAAAAGACCCACCTCATTGCCCCAGGCTACAGACCACCCACCTAATATTCCCAGGCAACCGAGAACGCGGTTCGCACGCGCAAACCCCGATACGTCATTACCCAATACACGGAGAAGAACAGCCAGAACGAAACCCCGGACAAACCCAGACAAGAACAGGAGCCGTCACAATCTCGTTTACCCACCATTACCCCGAAAGAGAGCGCAAATTCCTGAATAGCAGGGAACGCCATTACTTCATATGCGGAGAACAACTAAAGCGCCCTACTGCCATTACCCACACTTTCATCATTTCACGTAAACGAAGAGAAAAGTGCACCTGCCATTACTCCATACACGGAGAAGAACACTCACCAAAACGACGAGAACAACCCAGACGAAAACACAGAGAAGAACCACCTCAAGAAGAACGAAACCACATATGCCGGTAGAAAGAACAAACCACCCATTTCACCCAAAGGAATACTCGCCGTATAGAGCGTTATCAGAGGGAAGGTTTGTGCCCACATAAGAGAGAAAATTCGTGGGAGGTATAAGTGGGAAGGGAAGGAGGGTATCGCTACTTTCTCCGTATAAATTCAAGCCATAGTTTTCGTCCCCCGTAACGTCCCTTTCCACCCCTTCGGTCAGCCTTCGGGCCATCCAGGGAAAAGGCCATGTCCCTTTTCAGAAACGGGAGCGTCGCCGCAGGGAAAAGGCTGGAGGTTTTCAGGGAAACGGTGGGAATCCCGCTATACGAACCGGGAAAAGCTGGCTGCCGGTCGGGAAACGGGTACATCCCGGTACAGAGCGAGGGACGACTGCGGGAGCGGTGCGGGAAATCTTCGGGAGTGCGCCTTGCTCTTCGCTCGCCTGAAAATCGCGAGGGAGTGTCGTTCCCTCTCGTGCAGCTGCTGAACTCCATTCTGCCAGACCATCCTCGGGTCTCAAGCGATTTCAGTAGGTTTTCGGGGAGAAGAAAATTCTGCCCACCAGCCCTGCGGCGCGCGTAGAGCAGAATATCGTAAATACTGGTTCCCGTGTCGTTCCCGGATATTCACTGCCCAGCCTGGCTTTCACGACATAAAATCCTTTTTCGCCTTTGTCTTATTGCGACAATAACACCAACAAGTAAACAACATGTTTAGACGTTATATAAACGAAGTGAGGATGAAGGGATGATTAAGATGCCTGTGACGGTTGAGGTGTGGGGCGTGGATTCCCTGGCTGAGTGTCTGGATGCAGTGGGGCCGGAGTTGTACCGCAAGTTGTGGTCGTTCGTCCCGGCAGAAGGGGAATCGCCCAAAGGGAAGGATATCTGGCACCTGCTTAGTGAAGATGAAAAGCGGGAGCTGGTGGACGCGGTACACAGCGAGTTCCCGGACGACGAAGATTAAGAGTGAGACCACCAGCACGGTGGCTTTTGTCGCTATTAACCTCCGGGGCAGCGCAGCACCGTAACGATATACTTTGTGGCCGTTTTCTTACTGGTATTGTTTACGCAATTCAGAAAACAACATGTTTAAGGATTGCTTTATGTTTGCAAATATCGACATCAACCAAATCAAGAAAATGACTCAAAAAGAGTTTGACCAGTTTTATGAGTTAGAAGGTTGGTCTTCCACGCTGATCAATTCGCGCTGGGTGCTTGAGCTGATGACTCGTGATGATGCTCCTGCTTTGATTATTTGCGACATGGGTGAAGATGCTGACTTTATGGATATGAGCGAATTTTGTGTGGACACATACAACCGCAGCCAGAAGTACTACTTCACATGCGATAGCGAGAATGACGTGATTTCTAAGCTCTATCTTCACCTTGTCCAGCATTGGGACGTGCAGGAATTCCTTGAGTTATTCGCGTAAGCCCAACCAAAGCCAGCACCGCCTGCTGGCTTAACTTCTCTGTAGCCGCAGGGCAGAACCACCTTTAGATAATTCATGTGCCTGAGCAATATGCTTTGTAGCCGTTTTTACACTGGTATTATTTACGCCATTGAGAAAACAATTTGTTTACGGAGTGGTGATGAATACTTCATTGGTGCTGGGTCTTGCTGAAGGCCAGGAGAGAAAAGAAAAACCAACCTTAATGGGGCATCTCACATTGCTGGATATCGTAGCGAATGGGACTTCTATCCGTCTGTTTCGTGAAAAAGCCATTACCTTCGACGCGGGCAATTTTACGCGCTATGTGATGGTAGTTCGTCGCCAGCGTGGAAGAGGGTGGATGTCGGTCCAGAAAATGTGGCCAGAGGACCAGCTTGAACTGGCGCTGATGGAAGCCAACCGTGTCGCCCAACAAGAGATCCAACGAGCGTCTGTTCAGGCGGTAGCTTAAACATGTGCAAGCAGTAGTTAGTCGACCCTACGACAGCCCCGTCCATCCTTCGGGGCTTTTTTGTATTGTAAGTACTTACTTATGATAATAAAATTAAAAATTAAACACTAAGGAGAGTGAAATGACCGTTAAACGCGAAAATCTGACCCTGGATATGTATTATGCATCAGAGACGGAAAATGGAGACAAAGTTGCAAAAATTACAATTGTGCTACGCGATAATGCCTCCGGCGAAGAAGTTCACACCAGTACCTTAACTCGCACCGGCGAGGCGACAAAGGGGAAATATTCGGTGCGTTACCAAAGCATCAGTAATGCTTCTGACCCTTTACTGATAAAACTGGAAACTCATTTCCGTGGCGCGGATCAGACGTTGTTTGAAAATTTGATGAAAAAGGTCGATACGGTTTATACATCGAGTTTAAATACCAATAGTACCTGGATGGGACAACACGGTCTGCGAATAATCTCCGGCGAAAAGATCGACACCATTGTCCCTGAAAGCGTATTCGCTTAATCCTCTTTGAATGGCGCGTATCCCGCGCCATTTTCTTATCCCCGATAACAAAATGTTTTCTGCCTTATCTGATTTGTGAAAATGATTTCACTGAAGCAACTTAATAAGGAAACCATCATGGGACTTGATATCTATATCGAGACGCAGCCTAAAAACGATCTGAATAACGAGGCATCCAGAAAGCAGGTTGCTTACTTCCGTAAGTTCAATGCGCTCGTTGGGTGGATGGAGCGCAACGTAGGTGAAGTCGAAAATTGTGAGCTTTTAGAATTAACGATGAATGACATTTGTTTTCTGAAGGCTCATTTGATGCACATAAACGAAAGTAATTGCGAAGAGTACTTGCCTACCCAGGAAGGTTTTTTCTTCGGCAGTCAGGAGTACGATGAAGGTTACTGGCATGATGTGGGGGAGTTGAAAGAGATTGTGGAAGATCTGATTAAGAACCACGACTTTCACAATAATAGACTGACCTTCTGCGCCTGGTGGTAAATATGGGCGATTTCAAGAAACGCCTGAAGGAGAGAGCCGAGATGGTCAGAAAGCGAAACGCCTCTTCTGTCATAAGATACGCAAGGCAGTTTAGTCGCAACAACAAATCAGTTGAGGAAAAGATCCTTAGCGTAATCGGGCGATAATTATTAAGGCCACCAGCATTGGTGGTCTTAAATGACTTTTAATAACCGAAGGTTAGTTTAAAACCTGGCTATCAACTTCCAGAACCTTTCTTGTGTATTCAGCCTGTATTAACTTCTTTTATGCCTTATCTACACTGCGATAATTACACCAACAAGAAAACAATATGTTTACGCAGTGAGGATATGCTCATGACTGATTTCACCATTACCCCTAAAGCACAAAATGTATTCCTTGAATCATGGCTGGACTTGCCGGAAACAGAACAGCAAGAAATGGATCATGTGGAATATGACGAGCAGGTAAGCACGCGATTCTTCCACTTTGAGGGCTGCGTTTACGACATTGCCGACTTCATGCGAGATGACCGCTTCCCTGAATGGCACGCAAGCTATCCACTAAACGCCTTCGCCATGCTGATGATCCGTGTGGATGATTCAGGGGATACCATCGACATCGGTCTGCTCCACTAAAGAGTAAGGCCACCAATGCTGGTGGCCTTAAATGACCATCCTGTTTCCCGCAGGCTAAAAACACCAACCTCTTACCTCTAGGCAACCGACAAACCCACCTGTTCCCGTCCGGCTACCGCAACTTTCCACTTTGACGCCTTATTCGTACAACGATAATTAACACCAACAAGAAAACAATTTGTTATTTACGATAAGGAATTAATCATGAATTTTATCGCTACTGTAAACGCACCCGCACATGGCAATATCGCTGTAACGTTCTCTGACATTGAAAAACGAGTACTTGGTGCATGGCGCGACAATGAGACGGTAGAACTGTCAGCACAAGAAAAATGCATTATTGCACGCGACATCATTGGCAATCGTCGTTACTCGCGGGTATTTGAGAAAGCATATGTGGTAAATTCTGGATTCGGAACGTTCGTCTTTCCGGTGCGCTCCGGGCGATTCTGCCAGTCCAAGCTGATTGAGTTCGCTACGCAGATTTCTGTCTGGATTAAAACTCAATCGTCGTTCAAATTTTCCGACGATGAAGCAGTATCGCAGGGGATGCGGATCGCCAACAATGCAATAAAATACAAAAACATTACGTATGCCGCTGGCGTTGACACATGGAAACTGTTTTGCGCTAACTTTATGCTGAATGTATACGCAAGCAACCGCATCCACATCCTTGATGGCGTGTAACTGAGAAGAGGGCCAGAAACGGCCCTTTCTCTATAGCCACCAGCTGCCGCAGGGAAATTTTCAGAAACGGCGAGGAACGCATTCATGAGCCGACGGGAAACGGCCAAGATTTTTTCGGGAAACGGCGGGGGTCGCCTTTATGTAGAAAACTGAGCGGGAGAAACCCGGAATCGCGCCAGAAATTGCGTAGCGGCGCTGGGGTAGCGCTGGTGGGGTTTCAGCCCCTGGGCCATCCAGATAGCTTTCGCTATGTGATTATGTGAATCCGTGGGTAAATCACTGTAAGCGCGTACACGTTGCCCAACGTGGCGATCATATGCGAGCGGATACAAAACAACACAAAGAGCCGATCCGCACCGACAAATAAACGCGGATCACATAGCAAGACTAAAAGCCAATGATTAACCATACTCTATAGCGCAATATAACGCGTTTTAAGCGCGTTAATGTGTTAAGTAATGGGTATGTACTGACAAGGATATAAAAGCGCGTCTATGGCGTTATTTTGGTGCTTATTTTTATGTTGTTGGAGTGAGTTAAAGACAATAAAAAACGCGCCAATGATGGCGCGTTATGGTGGGAGTATTGGAAACGAAAAAAGCGCCCATAGTGGGCGCTCGATTTTATTTGTGTAAACTAATTTTGAATCCCATTTCTACAAACGCTTTTAACATTAAAAATATATCAGCGTCGTTCACGTCTGCTTTTTTTCGCTCCTGGTCGTTCAATAAGTCAATTTTGCGCGTTGTTTCATTTATAAACTCGACTGCGCGCCCAGCGATCCCAGCGATCCCAGCGATGCGATTAACATAATATTCATTATGGACGTTAACGCCAGCGATAAGAACAAACATGATTAAGCTCCTTAAAACTAGCGCCCATAGTGGGCGCTATATCCATCTAATTACGCTTTGAAAGCATCAGCCAGATAGTTATAAAAATCATTTTTAACGAAGCGATATTGCTGTGATCCGTTTTTCGCTGCACCCATTCCTTTGATTTTTTCGACCAGTCCCAGACGTTCGCAAAGATTGATAAGCTGGTTGGCTTGAGTGTATCCTGCGTCTAATTTTATTTCGTTGGCTTTTTTCGCTTCATTCATTAAATCGAAAACAGCGCCATTGGTGAACGTGTCGATCTCGTCGTTAATCATATCGATTAATGCGAATACACGAGATCCGGACATATCAGCGACGGAATAAACACACTTTCCAGCTTTAATAGATTTAACCAGATAAACCAGTTTTTCGAGTGAATAGCTATTGGTCATAGCTTCACGGAAAAACGCTTCAGGTGCTTGTTTGCTTGCTTTAATCGCGTAGTAAAAGACACCAGCTAATTTCTCATCATTAACAGCGTTTAAAACGTTGTTGGTGAAGTATGCTAGTTTGGTAGACGCTGCAAGCATGTTGGCTTTATCCGCTTTTGTGTGCGTACCATTCTGATAATGATTGTTATAAGTCTGAGTAGCGTTGTTGGCTGCAACTTGCAATTCATTAGCGATAACTACAGCAGCGTCGATGATGGATTTTTTAGAAATGGTAACGTTAGACATGATGTTAATCCTTATGTAATGTTGATAACTTAATTTGTTATTTATTTATCGTTAGCGCGTTCGCTTTCGATGTGATTAATTATCGACATACAGAAAATAAAATCAAGAGTTTTTTTGTTCGGGAATGAAAAATTTTATTAAATAAAAATCAAAGTCTTAGAAATAAAATGCATTTTCTCGAAGGTGTTGCCTAAATAAATTCTCTATTCAGCCAATCACCCTTATATATTTAAATTGGAATCGAGTTTGTGGGAAATAAATATAACGGGAAGTGACGAATAAAATAATAACCGGACTTAGCCGGTTATTACCCTTATAGATTTAAAACGGTAAAATTCGTTCGACCCAATCGAACATGGCGACTGTCTTCCTACCGTCCCCCATGTTGAGTGTGACCTGACAAGCGTCAACGCCTCTTGACACCCCTTCTATTTCACGACCGTCCGCCATGTAGACCCTTATAGACTTCTGCATCTCATGAGCCTGGCGACAAATTTTGAAGAAATCACGGCGAGATGGCCGATTGTCCACATAGTCTGGGTGTACCGTTGTCCGACCCGTGAAGTCGTGCGCAATGCCTTCTGTCACACCTGATTCAATCGTGCTGATTCGCTCAAGTGGGAGCCTTATACGATTTTCTTTGTCGAACGGGGCAGGGCAAAGGTCGACTTTGTTGCGAGACGACATGAGACCCTGAACGTACATGCAGAACACCTGACCATCTTCCATCGTGACCCTTACAGGAATGAGATACTTACGCCAGAACATCAGCGCCTTCTCCACGTTGGTGTAATCGCGCGGCCAGACTTCTGCAGGAATCCCGTAGGTGATGTCAGTAATATTCGTCATATCGTCACAGTGTCGTTGGTAAGATATCGATGTCACCAGCATTACTGGTGAACACCCGGAAGACTTTCGTCTCGCCAGCTTTGGTAATCGTCTCGCGTTCCTGACGAGCAGGATTCAGTGCGCACAGCCCAGCGTCTTCGAGTGAGGCGCCAACAATCCATTCTCCGGCATCCAGATGAAAAGTGACTTTTTCACCTGTTTCCAGTTTTGCAACGGTTTCGCCATTGATGAAGATCGATGCGTCGCAACCGGCGCCCACCATGCTTTTATCTCTCATAACCACCAGCGTCGATGCCGCCGGAGATTGGTATTTGAATATTCTGGTCTGCGGTGCTGGCTTTGCCTCAGAGACAGGAATAGGACGAGATTGACATGCAGTGATAAGTAACGCGGAGGCAGCAACCAGAGGAAGTAATACGTGTTTCATTGTACCGAACAAAATCCTTATCTTTACGAAAATCATGGCGCCTCAAGGCGCCATAATGCTCAATCGAGGCGTTTTAGAATATCGGCCAGATCTTCTTTGGTCATACCCGAGTTTTCGTAAATCTTCATGACCTTTTCACGAGCCTTTGCAGTAGTCTCTAATGACGTAGCTATCTTATCAAAATCACCCATCGTCATATTGGACAGCACCAGATTGATGATGTCTGCCTTTGACAGTTTTATGCTGCGTTCACGCAGTCGATTCTGAAAGGTCTCTAGTTTATCGTTTGCTTTTTCGGTTAACTTAACCTGGCAGTTAATAGCGCGTTTCTCGCTCATGCTTACTCTCTATCCAAAACAGTGAAATCGAATGTGCTGCCAACCGGCAAGACCCCCTCGGCAAACCCAGGCGTCGTGTCGATAATGTGTTTCCGCTCATATGAATGCGACATGAGGTATTTGTTGCTCACGTCGATGAAGTCGGTAATAAAGCACACGTTAGCCTGATTTTTCTTGGCTCGTAAGCCACGACCGACACGCTGTCTCATTTCAACTTCTGCTTTCCCGCCACCACCCAGAATCACCGCGCCTACGCTTGGAACGTCGACACCAACATCCAGAATGGTTGAACCAATGAGAACATCTATCTTGCCTGCCGCCAGACTATTAAGTTTTGCTTGTCGGGTAGTCTGGTTTGATTCTCCGTAGATGAAATCGACCTTGAGGCCACTCTCTTTCATCATTTCCATCAAGATCTGACCATGACGCTTCAGACGAACCAATGTCATACAGTTCAGACCGTGACTCTTGTACATTAGCGCTTCACGCACAATAGCTTCGTTGCGGCCCAGATTATAGACGATGCCTAACTGATAGGCTTTCTGGTAAGCCGTGCTCATTCCAACCCTAAAATTCAGGTGTTTTGAAGCAAGTTCGGCTCTAATCCGCGTCTCATCTGGAGTGTACGCGATTTTATGATATAAAAAGTATGGTTTCGCTAAAATACCTCTGTCGATCAAATATTTCTCCGTTACTTTTATCTCGATGCGACCCGCAACGGCCATGAGACGCATATTTGCTTCAGTCGAGTCCTTCATGAACGGCGTAGCTGTCAGCGCCAGACGGTAGTCGGCATTGGTACACAACCGGGCTATATCGTAGAAGTTTGAGCCGGATGATTCGTGCGCTTCTTCCAGAATCAGCAGAGAAACGCTGGACAGGAAGCGCTTAACCAATTCCCGGCGTTTCAGGTGATACTGTTTTTTCTCTGGAGATGCGTCGCGCGACGGCTCTTCGAGAAAACTAGCAAGGGTCTGAACCGTGGCAACGTTGATAGCTACCATTCTTGTGGCAGCATTCATTGCCTGGTCACAGGTGCGCAAACACCAGAACGGGATGGTCTGATATGACCGGCAGCCTATTTTCAAAACTGAAGTTTGCTTTGATGACTCTGGCTGCCGTTCTTTTCGTGCTTGTCGGCGCTTATACGATGGGAGGTCGTGCGGCCCGGCAAGCAATAGAAGAGAAGGCAAGGCAGGAGGACAGGAAAAGGCTTCAAGGCACAGTGGACGTCAAAAATGAGATACTTAATGAAGTGCGGCGGAAAGATGCTTCTGCTGTTCATCGCGAGCTGCATGACAAGTGGCTGCGTGATTAAGACACAGACTTCTGGCGTGCTGTTTTGTGATGCAGCAAACCCTATTTATGTCAGTAACGACGACTTTATGACCGAAGAGACGGAACGCGAGATCCTCTTCCATAACACGATGGGAGAGCGATTGTGCAATTGGCAACCGTCATTGTCGCCAAATAACATTTGAATGTGATTTAGGCGAAAGGCACTCTTTTTTACAGATCGAGTGCCTTCTTCAATTTACAGATCTGAATCGTCGTACCAGTTACGGTCTACATCTGACTTTACAGAGAGGAAAGTGAGGCTATCGTCCACAAGGCTCCACTCATAACTGCGGAAGAGCAGCTCCATTTCGGCTTCAACAGAAAAAGACGTGCCAGAGTAAGCTCTATCTGGATCTTGGTCTCCCTGATACTCGAAAGTAACAGTCACAGACAAAATACCTTTATCTTGATTGTAACTAACTTTCGTAGCCTCAGGGTCTTCCATGGTAAATCCATTAGCGTTCGTTTCTGCAATATCGCCAGAAAGCTGTTCCTCAACTTCGCGCTCAAGGGCGCTAAAAACGCCCTCATGGAAGATTACTTCTTTGAGGGAGGTTTCGCCTAATGCTGCAAAGACGAGACGTGAATCCATAGGGTCGCGTTTGGCAACTTCCGAAAGCTCATGATAGCTGGGGAACTGTGCTTCTTTAGCGACAATTTCCAACGCTTCGGTTCGCTTGATCCCTTTAACGCTGGACAATTCTTTTGCTTTGGATTTAAGAATGCTAAGGCAAGAGTAGTCAGACATGGCGTCATCTCCAAAAGTAAGTTTATGAATGCTACCGATAGCCTGCTAACCGGACGCGTCAAAACTACTTTGGCGAGCCAAGTTTAAATAAAACGTTGTTTAACGATGGGCTATTGCTTTGCGAGACAGGCGCCAGGTGACCATCACCACCTGTCTTCATACTAACCAGGGAGCTTTTTCGAGTCAAATTTACATTCGGCTAATTTGTTAACTACCTATAAGTGCCTGACATTTCACCTTTACACCGCAGCTGTAGGCATTTAGGCTATATCGCATATAAGAAAACAAGTTGTTTCATACGACAATAATTCACGCAAAGGAAACTCACCAATGACCAAGATCATTGTGGTTGGCGGCACAAAAGGCGGCCCAGGCAAATCTACCGTTGCCCAGCAAATTGCGGTATGTCTCAAAGTTAAAAAGAAAAAGAAGGTTCACGTCACCGATATCGATATCCAGCGCACCACGACCAGCTGGTGTGAAGACCGTCGCCAGAACGAAGATCTTGAACTGATCCCGTTCGCTTATGTGCAGGACGACATCGTCAAACATCTTAAATCGCTTCAGGGGCGAACTGATTATGTAGTGGTAGATGCTGGTGGCTTTGACTCCGAAATTCAGCGTCTGGCGATGCTTATGGCTGATGTAATCATCATCCCGCTGCGCCCTAAACGTCGTGATTTGAAATCTCTGCGTGATATCGACCCGATTATCGACAACGTTCGCAATGTGAACGAGAAAGTTAAGATCCGCGCGGTAATAAACCAGTGTCCGTCATTGCCTTCCCAGGTATCACGTATTCTGGCCGCGAAGGAAATTGTCGAAACTTTCGGCATCGAGGCTGCGCCGGTCAATCTGTACAACCGTAACGTTTATGACGATGCAGAAGAGGCTGGACGTTCTATCTTTGAAATGTCAGGCGCTGAACGCGATAAGAAAGCAGAAGCCGAATTTGGAGAGTTAGTAGATTACATCTTGAGTCTGGAGGAAGAATAATGTCCATGAGAATGGGAGACCTTGCAAAGCGCAATGAGCCTAAAGAACCGGCCAAAAGCAGCACTCCACTGCGCCAGCCAGTCAGACCGCAGGGGCGTCCGACTCGTGGCAAAGAGAAGATTAAAAGCCGCACAATGTCGCTGGAAGACGAGTACTTCGAACTGTTGGAGATGATGAAGTTTATCCCTCGTTTTGAGAAGTTCACCCGTTCTGATGTGATTCGTGCAGCCATTTTCCATCTGGCAGAGAAGTCACCGCAGGAAATCGAAGACATCGTGAAACTGAACGAGGCGATCACTGCTGCCGACGTCACGATGCGTACCGACGAAATCAAACGAGAGTTGATGAAGAAAGGTTAAAAATTATGCATTGGCGCAATGTACGCGCCAATGCATAAGTACAGTGTCAGCTTTATGCCGCGCTAACACTATGTTCATTCCTAACCACCCCAACCTTCACAAAAGGGCTGCCGTAGCTTGGTGGCTTCTTGATTAATTTGCCTACATACAGTTTTCTAATATGCTCATCGGCTATTCTGCCAACAAATTCATAACGTTTTGTGTCGGGGCCAAGAGCTATATCCCTTGTAAAGTACTGCTGAGAACCGGCTTTGACCCAGCATTCAATCTGATAAACTTCCATTATCAGGCCCCCATATGTAGCGTAGGCATATTTGAGATTCTCGTCTCTTGGAACCTTTGCCCATACGCCACGCGTAGCTTCATATAATGCCAGAGCGGACATTCCTGACTTGTAGGTGCTGTTTAGCAGGAAGGCAAGACCGGCGTGCTCAGGAGCAATTTCAGTTTCCTCTTGCAGCACTAAGTGATGGTAGGCGTCCAGTGATATTCTGCCCATCATGGAACCACTTCCTCGTACCTTATTCGTAAGCTCTCCGACCCCCATAAGGTCGATGCATGTCGCCTCAACAAGTTTGGCTGTGGTTTCATCCATACCATGACGAAGAATATCTATGCCTAATTTTTTATTAGCCAAAAGTTCTTTGATCCGCATGGATTTGGGAGAGTCATCGGGATACTTGATGTGATCGAGACAACGAGTCGATTTGCCTTTTCCTATGTAAAACGGTCTTTTCATCTTGTCTTCTGTATCATAGAGACAGTAAACATAGTATTTAGCCTTATCCAATGATCTCGCGTATACCGATAAATCGTCCATTATTGCATCTCTTAGCTACTGACTAATGCGTTCTATTTTACACATAAGTTTTTAATCAATTTTACAGGCTCAAAGTGTAGAGCTTCTGGGTGTCTAAGACGACAAGTTATGCCTGTTTCTGTATATAAATAATAAGTAACTTATTAAATATATACGGAAGCAGGTCTTTTAAAAGACACCCACCAGAACAACTCCCTTCCGTTTCCACTTCCCAAAAATATCTCCAGTCGCTATGATTCGTTCACTTAGATAAGTAAGTACATACCTATTAAAGGGAATCATGTGAGCCAGATCTTCTTCAACACTATCGACAATGACCAGTACGATTTCATGACAGAGTGGAACACCGCAGTCATGGATAAGTGGGTAGCGGAGAACATTGGCCTGTCACGTTGCAAGGACGAGGCGGAACTGTTCGAAACCAAATGGTTTGACTATCGCGATATGCACCCGCTCATGGCCACATGCCTTTTCACTGAGGCATACAAGCGCCAGTACTCATACATCATGCTGTCGCATGGTCGTGAACACTATGAGACGGCTCCATTCACAACCGGTCTGAAGCGTGTGCCATATCAGGAGTTGTCGACTGCCAATAAAACGTCTCTATGGAAAGCACGCCAGTTTGCTGACCGCTATTGCTGCTCATACGACTACTTTATCTCCACCGTTCTTTCCGCAGCTGCACGACGGCTGTGGGACAAATTACCGCGCCCCCAGCATCTCTGGCAGCCCGAGTTGATCGAGATATTCGAAGAGAAGTTAGCCAAACGCGCTGTAACCCGTCTGGATGACTCTCTGGTGAGTTTTAAGCATCTTGGAGACATGCAGCGTGACCCGATTCAGGAACGCTATTTTGAGTGGATTCTGGAGCGTCTGCGTGGCATTACCCGAGATAAACGCATCCGTATCATCTTCTCCGCTGTCTGGTTGATGGAAATCGTGCCTGAGCGTGTGATTTACGCGCACTTCCCGGAAGAACTGGAAGAAGCACGGCGATTCTGTTGATCCCCTATCTGGCTTTTTTAGTATTAGAAAACAAATTGTTTAAGCACCAAAGGAAAGCACATGACCGAACTTTGCCACACAGGACGAGGGTTGTCTGAAGAGTTCGACGACGACTTCCAGAATCGACTCGCAGCCTACTTCTGTCGCGACCATGAATTTCTGACTCGCGCCGGTGATCTGGTTGCGCCAAACCAGTTCTCCAATGCGGCCAACGCCATTCTGGTGAACATGGTGTCGGGCTACTACAGAATGTATAAGAGCGCACCATCATCATCAGCCATCCTCGACATGCTCAAACGCGCCAAACGCGATAAGACGATCCGCGAAGAGCTGTTCCCTGACGTTGTTGAGGCGTTTAAGCGCATTCTCGCTGAGAAGCTGTCAGATACGGCGTACATGGTCGACCAGGTCGCGACATTTGCTAAAAGCGTAGCGTTCGACGATGCGCTAATTAAAGCGGCTGAGATGAAAGAGAAGGGCGATTTCCAGGGCGCGATGGCAATCATGGCTAAGGTCCAGCAAATTGGCTCTAACGAAGCGACCGGCATTTACGATTACTTCGCAGAATCAGCGGAGCGTTACAAGGCCCGTGAGTACGAAGCGTCCGACGATTACGTGCCAAACAGCATCACTACCGGCCTCCCGCTGCTCGACAAACTGCTTTACCAGAAAGGCTGGGCAAAGCGTGAAATGGTGCTGTTTATGGGCTTCGCTAAGTCTGGTAAATCGACGGCGATGGGGGAGTTTTCCATCAACGCCACGCTTGCCGGTTACAACGTCCTGTATCTGTCGCTGGAAGTTCACACCTCCATTCTGTCAGATCGCTTTGACGCCCGTCTGTCTGAGACCGAAATGTCCAGGCTGGTGGAACGTCGCGATGACGTCCATCGCAAACTGGCGGAGCTGGGTGCGACGAAAGGCGTGGGAAGTTTGTGGATTGTTGAACGACCGTCCGGAAGCATGTCGCCCGCAGATCTGGATCGTATGTTGGGCAGCATGAAAGCCAACGGCATGGTCCCCGATATGGTTGTGGTCGACTACGCTGACCTGATGCGTGCCAGCTACGACCTCCGCGACGACCGCGCTAACATTCGCAGCATCTACACTGACCTGCGTGCGCTGTACGACAAACACAACGTTGCCGGCATCACGGCATCGCAGACTAACAGAGAAGGTGGCGCTTCTGAGGTGGCTACAATGATGCACGCAGCGGACAACATCGAGAAGGTGCGTATCGCTGACCTCGTTATCACTATCAACAAAACGGAAGAAGAAGAAGCGAAAGGCGAAGCGCGTCTTTACTTCGCTGGTTCACGTAACCAGAAAGGCGGCGTAAGCATCCGCGTTAAGCAGAACCTCGAACAAATGCGATTCATCGAACGCATTATGGACGTCCTCTAAAAAAGAAGGCGTGGGGAAACACTCTCCACGCCTGTCTCCAGAAGAGAACAAATTTCTCTTTTGCCAAAACCACAAAAGAAAAAACACATGAGCCTTTATGGTATTCAAATACCGAGGATTATCAAGATATTACCTGCAAAAAATAGGGGTAAGAACGTGAGCGACTTGAAAGAATTACTGACCGAGCTGGATTTTGAGCAATGGCTCGATATGGAAGGGATCATCTACCGTCGTGGTGGAGTCAGTACTCGCGGACGAGAGGTCAACATTAAAGAGTGTCCGGTATGCGGCAGCTCAAACTGGAAGGTTTATTTCAACCTGACCAGTGGTGTCGGCAAATGCTTTGCAGGTGATCATCCCGAAGAGATTCAGTTCAACAAGCTGGTCTTCCTAAAGCATTACAGCGGCAAATCTCGTCGCGATTTTGAAGAGTACGTCCAGAACGCGCTGATCTCACAAGGATGGGCACCGAAGAAGGAAGAGATCGTACTGGCCAGCAAGGTTGAACTGGAAGGACCGGTAGCTCTCCCGCGCCATTACGAACTCCCCATTGACGGTCGTCTTCCTGATTATCTGGTGGAGCGCCAGATTTCCCCGGAGCTGGCCAAATACTTTGATCTGCGTTACTGCGTCGAAGGCAAGCACGCATACGTCGATCCGTACACAGACCAGGTCGAAGGACAGGTATCTGCGATATGTGCCGCAGCGACTTAGACCTGGTGCGCATCATTGTCGACGCGGGTCAGGCATGTGACGGAGTACTCGCCAGTTTTGCAGGGCAAGTGGCTCGTCTGGCCAACGAATTACCCATGATTAAACAAGAAGCCAAATCCTACGCCGTTCATCGTACCAACGATTTACTGGACCCATACCGGTTCGAAGCTGCTCAGGACAAAATGACTGGCTGGGCGACCTGGTAAGCCTCGATAAAACATTTAGCCCCCTCGTGGGGCTTCTTTAAACTGCGATTAATAAGTAAGTACAAGATTACGGTTAGAAGCATGTCCACAAGAACAGATTTGTCGAAAATCCCGTCTATCTCCGGAAACAACGGTTATTCGCTGCGCTGCCCGGAAGTGAAGCTCAACGGCCATGAGGCTCATTGCAGCTATACAGTCTGCCAACACACGATCCTCGCCTATAAAGAAAAACGTCTCCCGGCTACATCGTTCCAGTCCTGCGCTGCGGCTATTGCTGCTGGTAAATGTCAGGCACTGAAAATGATGGTCGAAGAGATCCGCAAAGACGAACAGCTCTACTTCATCGATATGTCTTCACTTATCAAAGAAGTGGAAGAGCAAAACGACCATGCCAGAACGCTCCCCCGGAAGCGAAACACCGCGACAATTGACAGTCTTATTCATCGCACGAAGAAAACAGAACCTGCTAAATCCGAAACCAATCCCACCGATTCACTGGCGCCGATCACTGACGTGTACGCGGCACTCATTGAAGAAGCAACCAAAGAAAACACATGAAAACTCCCGAGCGACCGATGGAGGTTAAACACTAATGGAAAAACTGATCGCCCTAAAGCACAAGCTGGATGCTATTAAAACGATGGGAACCAACGCCAAGAAAGAGGCGCTGGCCAATCTGGATGAATTTGAACAGAGCATGGTCTCGCTAATGCTCAATCCATTCATTCGATTCGGTGTGAAGAAGTACAAAGTGGCCGAGCCACTCGATACTTCCGTACCCAGCGACCAGAAGGTAGTAGATCTGCTGGAGAAGCTGGCAGCGCGCGAACTGACCGGGAACATCGCTATTGCTGCTGTCGAATCACTCGTTGCCTCGATGTGCGCTGACGGGCAGGACGTGTTTCGTCGCTTCCTGCTGAAAGATCCGAAAGCCGGTGTCGGCATCAGCCTGTGCAACAAGGTGTTCGAAAACCCAATTCCGAAGTTTGAGGTACAGCTGGCGTCTCCGTACAAGGAGAAAGGCGACAAATACCCATTTAAACCAAATCCAAAGGCCAAGTGGCCAATGATCGGCAGTCTCAAACTCGATGGTCTCCGGGTTATCTGCGAAGTCATCGTGGACGAGGGTGAGGTCAATTTCCTGACGCGCACCGGCAATCCGATTACGTCACTCGATCACCTTAAACCAGCCATGCTGGAGCGGGGCAGACTCTCCGGCTTCAATCACATCTTCTTCGATGGAGAGGGCACTGCAGGTACATTCAACCAGTCAGTGTCGGCGCTTCGTAAGAAGAACGTGAAAGCCATTGGTGCCGTTTACCACATTTTCGATTTCTTCTTACCGGAGTGGCGTGCTCAAGCAAAAAGCAAAGAGTACCTGAAGACCGGTATGAAGCTGAAAGAGCGCCTGGCTATGCTGGTGGCGTTGTTCCGCAACACTTGCGTGGAAGATTATGCGCAAGATATCCACCTTCATCCGTTCTACATCATCCATAGCCACGAAGATTTCATCGAACGTTTCATGAAGCGACTGGACGAGAATGAAGAGGGAGAGATGGGCAAAGATCCGGATTCAGTTTACGAGTTCAAACGTACCCGCAGCTGGTGGAAGCTGAAAGACGAGGATTCAGAAGACGGTGAAATCATCGACTTCGAGCCTGGCGATCCGGATTCTGGATTTGCGCATACGCTAGGCAAGATAGTGATTCGTCTGGAGAACGGCGTCATCGTTCGTGCCAGCGGTATCAAGCATAAATACCTGGATGAAATCTGGAACAATCAGGAGAAGTATCGTGGACGCATCGTTGAGGTTCACTGCCATGAGAAAACGCCAGATGGTAGCTTGCGTCATCCACGTCTGAAGTGGCCTAAATGTCTTCGAGATACCGAAGATCGTATTGGAGATAAAGAATGATGCTCGGCTGGATGTTTGTATTTTTAGTCGTCGGCATTGTTATCGGAAGTCTGGTTATGTCCAGCTGTATCCACGATTACGTAAAAGCCGGTGTCATGCAAAGGCGAGGTCGTATTTATCGCATAGTAGATATCACGGACACACTGAAGGAGATTAAGGATGATCATGTTAAGTAAACGAGAGAAGGAAACCCTGCGTGAAATTAGCAAGTGGAAGGAGTTCTACGCCAACTGGAAGCCGAAGACCAGAGCCAAACTGGAGCGCATGAATCTTGTCGCCAACGTTTCTCCAAAGGGATGTATTGAGAACTATCAACTGACTGAAAAAGGTTATTTGTTGTTGCAGCAATTGACTGAGGCGGGGGCGCACTGATGATTCCATACATCATTTTATCTTTTACTGGTGGCGTGGGCCTCGGCCTCGCAATCTGCCGCGCCCTGGTCCAGCAGGAACTGCAAACCAAAACACTTCGTGTCGGTAAGCGTGTGTATCGGGTTGTTCACGAGACGGGAGTGCGAAAATGAGCAATTTGACTTCCTTCGACTGGTGGCTGGCAACCTACCTTGTGGCGGCCGGCTTCGGATTTGCCTTTTACATTGGTCAGTTAATCGTAAAGCTACTGCTGATCAGATTCGCCAGCCATAAACGCATAGACGACGGTCTGTGGCGTCTGGGGTCCCTGTTAGAGACGCATTACGGCGAACTCAAGGAAAACGAAACTATCACTATTCAAGCGAAGCGTTTTACCGCCATCATCACGAGAACTCCGGAACAAAAGGGGAGCCTGATCAAAAAGATAGCAACTAAACGCATCACAGATAGATAAGTATTTACTTACTTATCTAATATGTATAAGATCACTTTGTTTTCGTTGAGATGCGACTGTTTGAACGTTAAATATAACTGCAAACGAAGATGCATACCTGGCAGTAGCCTAAGAAGCCAAACACCAGCGAGGTCAGTTTCCAGCCTCGTCACCAAAATGGGACACACTGAGCGAGTGTGATTGCAGAACGCAGAATAGGGCATATTGCACCATCCATGCCCTATTCAATGAAGTAACAGAATGGGCGGTTGGTTTCATCATTCCATTCACCCATCCCGGTTTCAGCTGACCGTCCATTCTGTTACGTCATTTCCATTACTTATGTCGTTTATACTTGGGTTAAAAGCGGCGACGTAACCCGGCTGACTTGGTTAGTCAGCACATAACGTTGAGATCACTGATTTTTCTTAAAATCATACAGGCGATTCCACATAGCTGTAGCGACTGATCAATATGTTGGGTTGAACATTAATCGGTTCAGTGATCTCAACGTTGTGAAAGCAGGATTAATTAACCCTCTAGTGAAAACATTGTTGCCTTTATTGCCCCTGACTTCACAACATGTATGATTCCATACATCCAATAAGATCGAAGAATCTAACGGCAATCAACCACCGAGAAAGATTCCAGATCTTCGCTCATATGAGCGAGCCACATACCTCGTCTGGCACTAACGTAAAGTGCAAGTTGCGGGAAAGTTTCTGGCTGCCTGGTTGTCCATAAGCTAGTACCGCCGCGAAAATGATGGTGTAGCTCAGTGGTAGAGCGGTTGACTGTTAATGGGGTCTGACGCTCAGTGGAACGAAAACTCACGTTAAGCAACGTTTTCTGCCTCT
>JACXXQ010000122.1_pt1 | contig 52103 bp, 60 predicted proteins | sample 8621361 | NCBI WGS metagenome assembly JACXXQ01 (sample SAMN15503820, study PRJNA645414) | gut metagenome | isolation source: feces | host: Bos taurus | place: USA | collected 2016 | reverse complement strand
GTAAATTCGTTCATGAGAATCATTCTTGGTTATTAAGTGTAGGCCGGATTCTACTCCCCCCCAGTAAAATATACTACCCCCCAGTAGAATAACGCTGGTATAGTTACATAAAATATCCAGGAGAGTGAGAGCCCACATGTCACATACCATCCGCGATAAACAAAAACTGAAAGCACGTACAAGCAAGATCCAGGGGCAGGTTGCTGCGCTGAAAAAAATGCTTGATGAACCTCACGAATGTGCCGCTGTACTGCAACAAATAGCCGCCATACGTGGTGCCGTGAATGGTTTATTGCGTGAAGTGATTAAAGGACATTTGACTGAACATATTGTTCATGAAAGTGAAGAACAGAAACGAGAAGAAGACCTGGACGTTGTGCTGAAGGTTCTGGATTCTTACATCAAGTGACAGTTTGGCTAAAAGCCCTGAGCATTAATTTATCTAAATAACACGTTATCAAGTGACGGTTTTGGGCTGTTTGTAGCGGCATAGTGAGTTTGTTTAATCAATGAGCTTTAAGATGCCCCCCTTCATGCAAGGCAACGCGTACATTTCTGGTACATCTACTTCCCTTACTTTGCTCAGGGCAACCCACATTGTTAAAGCCTCTACTCGCTGACCATCAAAATCACCCAACGTCAGATAATGGAAAAAAATTTTGGATGACATTTTGAAACGTGTCCTCTGCTGTGAACGTCGAGAGATGCTACGCGAGAAAGGAGATGACCTACTTAGTATCCTGTTAAGTAGGTCTATCTGAAGAAGTAGACAACTTTAAAGTCTTTTTCATGTTAAAGGAGACAACTTTAATGTCTGTGTACAGGTCCTACCTTTGCTCAAATCAAAATGTTCTGACATACCAAAATGGAGTGTAAAATGACTCAAAACCAGGGTTCTGAGCCAGTACCGGCGAGCCGGACAGGGCAGCTCATCAGCGCCCGGGATATGGCCATGCAGAAATTCGAAGAAGGGATGCGGTTAATCTCGGAAGCGTCGGAACTGTGCGGTCTCTCTCTCTTCACCAGCAGAATTATGCAGCCCAACGCATTTGGTCTTCCGTCGTCACTGGATCGCACCATCGAGGAGGGGCGTAAGGAAATTGACCGTAAAACGTGGAAAAGGCTCTTTGAAGAAACAGGTATGGACCGGTACTGGAACCATAAGCAAAAAGAAGCCTTTAACGAATCCCTTCGTACGGATCCGCCCGTCGCTTCCCTGGAGATTGTTAAGGGAACATTACAGCATGCACTGGCTAACAGACGAGACACCCTTGCAGAAGGTTTCGTTGATGTTCTCAACAAGCTTGACCGAAGTTTCAAAAGCAATGCCAGGCAATATACAATGCCAAAAAAGCTTGTTCTTCGGGGGATTTTTCCTGGTGTGAACGTGCTGAGGTACAACGGTTTCTCGCAGGACAATCACTTTTGTTTACGCGACTTTGAGAATATTGTATGCATCTGTTCTGATACTCCAACACCTGCAACCGGCGGTGGGCTGAGTATGGTCGACAGGCTGACGGCCATGAGAAATACAGAATTCACAGGCGAGGTCAGTGATGAGAATGGCTGGCGGTGTCGCCTGTTTGAGAATGGAAACGTTCATATTTGCATCGACAGTATCTCGCTTCTGAATGCTCTGAACGATCTTATCAGCATATATTTTGCAAACCAGCTTCCGGCCGCAGGAAAAAAATGATGATTGAAAATGATAAAGAAAAAAGCCTGAACGATGCTACCCCGCCAGAGGTGCAGAATGACATCCGCAGCGAATCCACTGAAAAATCAAAGGAAATGGGTCGTTCAAGGTACTCATCTATCGCGATGATCGATTACTTCAATGCAATCGAACGTCTGTGCAAAGAGAAAGAAATTAACCCGGAAAATATCGATCTGAGCTTCAAAGTTCACTGGCTCAGAAACGCTGTTGGCGGCTCGTTTGCAAGGTCACAGGAGATGTTCGCGGAGTACCAGAAGTATGTTAAAGAGGTTCCTGAAGAGGCCCGTTACCTGGATATACCCGATGAGGTAAAGGTTGCACTCGGCGATATTATCTCGTACATCACCTGGCACTACCGTAGAAGCTATACCGCAATACAGAATGATAGTGTTAAAAAAGCTGAAGCACGTAGCATGCAGCTGGAGGAGGAGGTAACGCAGCTGTTACAGCGGCTTGAGCAAAGCGCTACCGATATGGATGAGCTGAAACTTGAGAATCAGGCACTACAGGGTCGATTAGAGATCCGGGACAGTACCGTCAAGGAGTTAGAAACAAGGCTGAATGTTGCCGAAGCAGAACTCGAAACCTGCCATCACCAGTTAGATAGCACACGGCATGAATTGAGCCTCGCACAGCAGTCAAATGACTCACTCTCCCAGCAACTGGCTGAACGTAAAACAGAGATCGCTGGTCACCTTGAATATCAAAAAAAGCTGAACGAAGAGATCAACACGCAGCGTTCTGATAACGCCGGTCTTTCCAGACAATGCGACCAGTTAAGTCAGACTGTGTCAGATACAAAGGCAGAGAGGGACAGGTTTGAACAGGAATTGATTGCTGCACAGAACCTTTGTACTGAGCTGAAAAGTGCACTGTCCGGGAAAGAGGGTGACCTGGTGGCGGTGAATGCCGAGCTTACTGAACTCCATAAACTAAACGAGTCGCTGAGCGCCGACCTGAATAAAGTAACTTTGGTCAGCCAGGGCTATGAAGCGGAAGTGGCTGAACAAAGCAATGAACTCAAAACGCTCCAGGCCAAAGTAATGAAGCTGGAAGCTACCCTGGAGGCGGAGAAAACAATCTCAGAATCCCTAAAAGGCACCATTGATACATTAACTGGTGCAATGGCAGGGGGAGGTACTGGAAAGTCAAAACAGCCGCGTAGCAGAAAAACATCATGATAAATGAAGCCAGGTTGATACACTTCTCTGCATCCCCTGGCACATAAGAACTTCTGCGGACATTCAGCCCGTCCGCAGGAGTTTTCGTCCTTCAGTCAACAAATGCACTACCTTTTTTGAGTCTCCACTTTCCAGAGCAGAAAACACGTTACCGATTTTACCAACAGCTTGTATCTGAGTGATAACCCCAGTCTTGTAATCATCTAGGATCCCTGACAGGAAAGCGTTCAGTTTTGTCTGTTCGCTTAGCGAAAGCATGTAGGACATTTTTTCTCCATTTTAAGCAGGTGTGTCAGTTGAAAGAGGTTTGCGTGATTCTGGAAAATGAGGCAGCACCATAGTTTCAGATGCTGTGGTCGCATCCCAGTGCCACCATCCATAAGGCCCATATTCACGGTTGTAATAATCTTTTTTGAGTTGCTTTCGGGCCAGATAAGCAGGAGTGGCCATACCAAATACTTCCATCGGGAACGGCTTATCGCTTTTTGTGTCGAGCAGGTAGAAGTCAGGGAACACCTCACTAATACTCGCATCATAACGCATGGGCTTAACGTACTGCCGGTGCTCTGCATCCAGCTTTTCTGCAACAACCGCCTCATAGGAGGAGTCCAGAGGTATCCAGTTCTCGCTAACGTGCATCAGCACAATTTGATGAGCTCTTACAGAAGGGCCTCTGCCGGTTACCGCAGCTGGTGACGTCAACGCAAAGACAACTATTTTCGCCCCGGATTTCCATGCTGCGTACTCCGATGAAAATCGTTTCTTTACGCTATCCCAATGGACTTCTGAATTGAAAAAAATCAGCGGTAGCCCCCCAAAATTCCGCAGGGGTAAAAATTTAAGTGGCTTCTCATGCTTTTCAGCATCGTAGCGAGGTAAAACTGACAGGAGCATGAGACGTTTATCACTCATCGCCTGTGATGAAAGACGCTGAATTTGCGACTGAGCGACAGGTTGTTTCGGGTCAGGTACACCAATGAATAAATGGTCACCTATGCAGGCTCTGCCGGTACGAATTTGTTTAGCGGTTTCAAGCAGACGATACCGTACCAGTGAATCGTTACGTTTCCCTGCCATTTTCGGGTACCAGACATTCAGACCAGACTCTGTCCACAAAAGACTAAGCAAGCCCAGGAGGGTCATTGAGGCCTGACCTCCTTCTGGTCGCTGAACATGGGGCAGGGGAGGCACTTCTGATTTTTCAGGAGGATCTTTCTCTGTCATACCGATACCGAGCCTTACAGCCATATCACCTTCGGTTGTAATCCGGACCACACCACTCGCATATCCTTTCAGGCCGGTATGCCGGGCATCAAGGGAGAAGAATACACAGGAAGGATCATGCTCAATGCCCGTGTTAGCGGCTTTGACGAGAATAAAGGCATCACCGTTCGGTAAAGCACGAACATAAAGTCGCTTTTCTCCTTTTCCACGACATCCGCAGGTGATGACTGATTTTTGACCTGAGGTGTGGTGTGCCTTTTTAAGAGCCGACTGCCACCCTTTAGCAAACTCATCCTGCGTTTGAAAGTCAGGTGAATACCTTTTGACGTTTGGATCGTCGTCGTAAGCAATCATCACTGCGAATTTTTGGCTCATAGTAGTCTCCTAAACAGGAAGTTTAATATCCCAACCAGAGCAACACTTCCTGAGCGTCATACTGTTCCTTTACGCCCATGTCGCTAAAGAATTCTTCGAAATCTGTTTCGGGAACGCAATGCCTGGACAGTTCTTGTAATGCTCGTTCTTTAGATACCGTCTCACCTTCAGCTGATTCGAAATACGTCATGGTTGACCTCTGACATTATTACAACAATCTTAAGCATTTAAATTGATGAAGGAGCTCAGGTCAGCTGACTTCGTCGTAAAACTGCCGCAAGCGCTGGGAGGCTGCAAATTCAATTCGTGACTTCAGCAGTTTGGCGACGGCCGCAAAGACATCAACGACCACGGAGTTCCCAAACTGTCTGTAAGCCTGTGTATTGGACACAGGGATACGGAAAACACTTTCCCCGGGTTTATCGAAGCCCATTAGCCTGCTGCATTCACGTGGCGTTAGCATGCGTGGCCGACGGTCCATGTTGTATGTGTTATGGAAATCAGTTTCTCCCAGTTCATGAGACCAGCCCCGATCAATAAGAATTTCAGATCCGTCTTTCATATAGCGGCTTGAGAGGGTTCTGGTGACACTATTAACATTGGAAGGATCTACTAGTCCAAAACCAAAACCATTGCCTTTTGCCGCATGTTTCTTTGCATAGTTGTATAAGTACTCCCAGAGTTTAGGGGAGAGGATGTATTTACTATCTACGCTCGGATCCAGTAAATCTGAGAGAGAAGGGCGCTTGTCCGGATAAAAGTCTTTAATGTCTCTCAGAGTAAAACCGTCTTTCAGACGTAGGTCGCGGCGAAAACCAATAAGGACGATACGTTCACGGTGCTGGGGTCGGAAATGACGGCCATCGATGACTTTAGGATCATCCGCGCCCGTGCTTTCGCTGTTTGCTACGTCGTAGCCAAGCTCATCGAGCGTTTTCATGATGATGTTAAAGGTATTACCCTTATCGTGACTCTTCAGATTTTTTACGTTTTCCAGAACAAAAATTGCAGGTTGTTTTGCCCGGATGATCCTGGCCACATCAAAGAAGAGCGTACCCTGAGTGTCGCACTCGAAACCGTGTTTGCGACCCATAGAGTTCTTTTTACTGACACCGGCGATGCTGAATGGCTGGCATGGAAATCCCGCAAGAAGAACATCATGATCCGGGATAGAGGCATCGATAAATTTGTATGCCTCGTCATCAGTAACCTCGGGCCGGTTGCTAAGAGTGATGTCACGGATGTCTGAATTGAAGCGGTGCTCGTTCTCATCGCAATACCAGTTCGCCCGGTAAGTACGGCTGGAATAAGTATTCCATTCGCTCGTGAAAAGACATTTACCACCGATGGCATCAAATCCGCTTCGCAGTCCACCTATCCCTGCAAACAGATCGATAAAGCTAAAGTGCCTGTCCTCATAATCAGCAGGTCGTGAAGGTATTAAAGTCTGTAGATAGCGTCCATCTGCGATACTCAGCTCACAATGCTCAGGTATGCATGTAACCTGACGTTTAAGGGATGCACGGGACCAATTACTGCCATTTTCATCATTTAATACCTGAGCCAGATATTTCAGGTCATAAATGGTCGAAGCTGTTAACAAAGTTTTGTGGATCAGAGATGGTGTTTTATCCACATCATTCAGGTCTGTCTCAAGATCATGAGTGTAACGTTTCATCCAAACTCTCTCAGGAATAATATCTTTGAGATAGATTAACACGCTTAATTTGGATTATTTTTTGGTTCAGGTTCTAAATTTATTGTGATTATTCTGCCTTTAAGTTGCAAAAAGATTGGTTTTAAGCCCGCCCATGAAATAATGACTTGTTAAAATACTGCCTGTAAATAGGCTTGTGGATACATGTCTGTACTCAACAAATCAAGGTGAAATGATGTTTTTTTTAACAAAGTTACTTTTGCCCATCATGATTGTTGTATTCCCAGTGGCGTCCTGGGGGAACTCAACAACTTTTGAGGCAAAGGTGGTTAAGATTGTTGACGGTGACACCATAACTGCGTTGGATGCTCAAAACACAACCATCAAAATACGGATGTATGGTATAGACGCTCCTGAATCTAAACAGGCTTTTGGCCAAAAAGCAAAACAGGCCTTAACCACAGCTATAGCAACTAAAATCGTTACCGTGATAGACCATGGTACGGATATCTATGGCCGTATGTTAGGTACCATCTGGTTAGATGGATATGATATCAATGCCTCTATGGTGGACAGTGGATATGCGTGGGTTTATCGGTTCGAAGATAACGCCATTGTCCCTGGCTATATCAAATATGAATCCGCAGCACAAAAGGAGGCAAAAGGGTTATGGGCAGACACCAACCCTGTCCCACCATGGCAGTGGAGACAGGCAAACGAAAAGCCCAGAAAGGTGAAAGAGAAGAAATAACCATGATGAAAGAGCCTCATCCGTTACTTCAGTTGGTACTAAACGATTCCGGTCGTCTAACCATGCCTGTTTATTATAGAGATCAACAGTATTGCCCGACTTGCCTTACAAAGGTGTTGAAGAGTGAGGATGGAAGTTTGGCGCACCTCGGGGAAATAAATCAAAATACATGTAGACCTTCTATTTCAGTAGTTGTGACAAAAGCAATTATTGAAATGTTATGTGACGGGGAAAAAATATATGTAAATCCAATACGACACCGAGGCCGGGTGCTGGCACCCTCAGTAATTTTTTCTCCCGACACTCACACTTTCAAACCGTTTATAAATACAGACTATCAGCCTGTGGGAGCAAACTGGAAAAGTGAAAAGGGATATAAACTCGGTCTGTTTTATCTCAAAGATCGAGCCAACTCTATCAATAAAGAGGAATTTGATTTCATTGCCGTTATAGACCCTGAGGCAATGCAGAAAGAATTTATTTCGGCCTGGTCTGAGGTTGATGAAAAAAATCCATTGGAAACGCTGAAGCAGATCTTACGATCTAAAAACAACTCTTCTTTATGGGTAAAATGGCCTGGCAAAATTGAGCATGCGCAAAAAGGAAATTACAACGAAAATTACTGGTTCGATTATCAATCTGATAATCAGGAAGTGAACTGTACGGTCTCTGTTGTAGGTATCGAAGGTAACAGTTCCGGTGAGACAATTTATAGATTGCAAACTTTGCTAAAGCGTAAGCTCAATGAATATCAACTGGTTCGGTCTTTAGGGACTATTATGCTTCTTGATAATACCGGGAATATGATTCCATCAAACCATCCTTATTTTGAAGTCATCTCAAAAGCATGTATAAATGGAGTGCGTGACTTTGTTCGTCAAAACCCGTGGGTAGTCTGACGGTCAACTATAAAGCATAATATAATTAGTAATAACAAGGAACAGACATGAATGAAAACTCAGTAATCTTAATAAGTTTATTTTGGTTTTTTTTTGGATCGAGTGTTGTAGCTGGTTTTATGGATGCATCATTATATTGCTGGATTTTTGCAGCCATAAGCGCATTGTTTCTTCTTTCGGTGATACAAACACCAAAGGAGTTAACGGTATCTATTCTTCTTGCGGTACTTATGGCAAGCTCCGCAGGTGTTTTCATTCTGGCTTATAAAGTCAAAACGAATGTCGTTTCACCAATCTATCTCTTAAAAAAGCCTACTGCATACATGGCTGAAATAGATAACCGAAGGATTCATGGTTACTAAATATTTTGCAATTGCATCATTTGACGGTCCGGGTTTATTTACCCACAGTATCGCCTAATTCAAGAGGTTACATATGATAGTTTCAGAAGCAATTTTTTATTCTTCTATTATTGCCTGGGTTCTTTATTGGTGGTTTATTGGAAATATTACTAAAAAGGTAGGGATGCTTGTTGTTCCACTCACGCTTACCTTCGGATGTTACATTTATGCAATTCATTTGGATGATTCCGAACAGCAAACCAATTTAGGTTGGGAGCAGATCGGTTTTATTACCTTTATAATTGTGATAATGTGGGCAGGGAAGTTTGTGATGAAAAGACTATCTGAATGATGATCTAATCCACACTTTTCGATATCTTAGAAAAGTAACTTTGTGAGCAAACAGTCATATGACAAGCAAAACGCTGATCTCAAAGACAGATGATGGATACACATTTAGCATTTCACCTTACGGAGACGGGTACCGCTTATCAGTCTCGCCTGAAAATCGTTACAATGGTACCCAAAGCTTTGACGGCTGGTTCCCACGTTTTTTTTCCGAACCACAGTATGCCAAATCATCTTTAACTAAATTTCTCGGTGAGTCCTTAGTATGGGAAGAAGATTCAAGTAATGCTCTATGAGATTACTTATTATAAATTTTTCTATTAATCTCCATGGAGTGATATATGAATTTGGCCTATTTTTTATTTTTGTCTATAACTGTTATGCTTACGAGCTTTATTATTAAATCACTTGTCGTATTGGTAAAGTTCAAATTACTTCGTGATGAACGTCTCGAATACACCAAAAATAAAAATATTGATGAGATGTACGATTTGATGAATGCGAAGGAAGAAATCCTCATTAGGCATTATAAGCATATGTTGGGATTGCATCTTTCACTATTAATTTTCGTTCTATTCATTGCTTACATTTACTAAAAATAAGTTAATCCAATATTCCAAAAAAAGGTTTTCAATGGAAAGCTTCGAAACTGAAAAAATGCTAGATCTTTGTCTTCATTATGCTTTCTACATAAATATCGTAATAACGACTGGTTTGACATGGTTTTGCTTGCGGTCAGGATTGCATTACAATTTTTTTAGAAAAGCAGAGAGTGCCAGAACAAAAGGGCTGAGTAGTTCATCTAATGAACACGGTCCAGCAATTGTGAGAATAAAGAAACTACAAGCATTAGTAGATTTTATTAGTAACTGTGCTTTTCTAATCCTTTCAATTGCCACAGCTTATATTTTGTATGCTTGGAGCCACAGTTAACTCATACGAGGTAAGTTCGGCAAATATCAACTACCAGTGTGGGGTTTTAATAACTATAACGGATGCTACATGAAAATAAAAAAACTTATTGCTGTTGCAACATTATCCGCTGTTTTGGCTGGATGTGCTCATGACTCCCCCTGCGTCCCCGTATACGATGATCAGGGCCGTTTAGTCCATACAAACACCTGCATGAAAGGCACTATGCAAGATAACTGGGAAACAATCGGCGTTATAGCTGGCACCGTGGCAGCTGTAGCTGCCGTGACACTCGGCGTTATCGCCGTATCTAAATAATCACTATCATATTGATAAAATAAGGAGAACAGAGGGACTATGGATATCTTACGTAGCCTGCTCGATGCGAACCCAAACATTTATCTAGTGGGTTTAGTTCTGATAGTAGCAATCGTCGTTAAGTCATTTGTAGGGCAGTCAGGAAAAGGGGCAAGGGATAATTATTCGCTCAATAACTATACTCTCGTTCCGTCTGTCATGACTAAAGCCGAAATGACATTTTATCTTTCATTAATATCGACTGTAGGCGATAAGTACACAGTCATGGTAAAGGTTAGACTTGCCGATATCATCACTGTAAAAAAGAGCAGCACTAATTACATGGCTCACTTTGGGAAGATTAAAGCTAAACACGTTGACTATCTTCTCTGTGATAAAACTGATTTAAAACCCTTGTTGGCTATTGAGCTTGATGATAAAAGCCACCAGCGTGAAGACCGTATTGCTCGTGATAAGTTGGTTGATGGGATATTTAAAGCTGTTGGTTTACCTGTGATTCATCACCCGGTTAAAAACACGTACAGTCAGAGTAATTTGATTATGATTATTTCTGAGGCAATTTATAACCGTCACTGATTAAAGTTAATAACTTTACCTGCCGTGGTTACTGTGAACGATACCGCAGTAACCATTCTCAATGGAATATGGTATGAATGTAAAAAAATTATTCGCCCTAAAAGCCCCATGTAAAAACTGCCCATTCCTGAAAGAAAATGGCATCGAGTTAGTCGAAGGGCGGCTTGATAGCATCAAAGAGGACTTGATCAATAATGATGAAACCCCATTTTTTTGTCACAAAACAACGTATTCATCAGGTGGTTTTTATGACGAAGAAACAGAGGCATATGTAAACTCCGGGCAGGAGTCTTACTGTATGGGTGCAATGGCATACCTCTATGCAAAGAACCGCCTGAATGTTCCAACCCGAATCGGCCTTGTTATGGGAATGTGTGACATTGAAGACATCAAAAACACCATCCCTTTCATCAAAATAGAGTAAAAATCAGCGTCAAAAAATGCGGCTGTCCGGGGGGCTATGAGGCTATCTAAATTTGAGCACTGATTAATCATAGACACTGCCATAGATCTGGTTATGACTGGCAGAGACTTGTTTGTGGAAAAAAACGACTTCACACCCAACAAATTAATGCCAAGCAAAGCACAAATTTCAAGAAGAACAGCAACCTTCTTGAGGAGCCAGTTTACCTCCGTTGGACGTCAAGAAAGGGTTTCTTAATAGGTGTGGTGTTCTCTGGGCCAGCTAGCGATATGCCGATCATAGACAACTTTTCCACCAACTCTGAATCAATGGGATGAATGTAAATCATGATTTCTGAACACTTCATGATGGTGACTGGACCAAAATGCAAGCTGGATTCTCCGCAAAAATCGCGCACCGGATAACTACTTTGCTGTTACACACTTAGTGCGCTTAATCATTGTTATGTAAAATTCGAACTGTATATATATACAGTGCTATTTATTGACCCCCCTCATATTCATTGATTTGCACCCCACTACTAACTCTCCACTGACACAGACGAAACCGACTATAACTCGCGAAAAAAATATTTTTTTTTAGTAATGGATTTTCGAAATGATATAATAATTTCAAGTAAATCTTTGCTTTTAACTTACCCCTTTAAAGAGCCCTCAAGATGCATAGTTACATTGATTTTAACGCCGGAGAACTGGCTTTCATAGAGCCACTGCCCTTATTTGAACGTAATCCAGCAACAGAAAGATATCTCGATGACAAACAGGTAATATGAGTTTTATATCGACTTTATTATTAAAAAACTTTATGGATTGTCGTTCAAAGTGAATGACTTGTCTTTTGAAAGTCATGTAAATAAAATTTCCTTAGTTAGGTGAATCATACCAGATTGCCCTTGCCGTCTAATAACGCAGAAAACTGTGAATCCAAAATTCCTTAAATTCAAACCTGTCCAATATAAAAGATGGCTCTTTTTCTTATCCAGTGTTAAGCGATAATGCTCAATTTTATTTCATTATTGTCAGAATCAAAATAATCTGAAAATAAAAAAGGCTTCAGAATTGAAGCCTCTATATTATACAACGTGAATGTATTTTATTTATCTTTCACCGGGTTCATTTCCCAGTATCTTTCACGTACGTTTTCTTGGCAATGGTCCGCTCGCTCCGGCGTGTCCCTTTTACGAGTAGCAAATGCTTCAATTACGGCATTCAAGTCTTTTTCTTTGATTTTAGAGCCAACAGGCAAGTTTTCTTCAAACTCAGTCCTTACCAGTTCTTTCGTTTTTTTATAATCGGTTTCACTTTGGATTTCAGGTTTTAAACAAATATCGGCAACCATCACATCTGATTTGCCCGGGATCGGTTTTTTCCCGTTTTCAGATGCAAGGACCGCAGAGGAGGTAAAGGCGACAGACAGAGTTGCACATAACAGAAGGTATTTTAATTTCATGACTCACTCCATGATTATCAATGATGGTTGCTCAGACACATCATTTATACCATGCCTGTCACCGAATACGAGATCCCCATATTTTGGCTTTAAATATTATCCAATAGGGTTTCATACACCTGGCTTCTGAAAGCAAGGTTCAAGGAGCTTCAGGGGGAAATCAGATTGTTGTCGACCCAGTACTTGTGCAAACCTACCACCCAATTCCTGGAAATGGACGAAAGTTCATGCGCCAGTTCACGACAGCATTCAGGCGTAAAAATACGTATGGGTCCTGAAGTACCGATATCAACAGACATGATAAACTCCAGAATGTTGCCATGGCATAGGTTGTTTCTCAGCCTGACAATTTCTGCTTCAGGTGTTCTCCCGGCTGCTACCTTAACCAACATATCCTGCTCGGCTGGAAATGAAAGTAATTCTACCGGCACCCCTTCCTGCTTGGCCTTTCTCAGTAAGGCATTACTCATTACGGAGATACCCTCCAAGTCCACCAGCTCAGGAGCTGCATGCTGATCGTTAACTGTTGGTTTCAGCATCAGCGACTTCAACGTAACCATGAGTGATGTTTCAATCCCGTTCAGGAAGCTCGTACAGGCCGGTATCCATAGTTCGTGATGCAACGCCTCGGTTGCTTGTTTAAAGAACCAGTCAATCACGGGGACAGTGTGATAATCATAATAGTGATTTATCTCGCTGAATCTTGACATATAAGCATCGTACTCAGCCTGGTCTTCAGGAGATAAAAAATTTGGTGGGAGGGGCATCAGAATCCTTTCATCCTAGCTTGTATACCTTCTTCGTAGGCCAGCTCGCCATTATCGGTAAAAGATGGTTTTTGGTGTTTGTGACAAAGCTTAATTTTTCGTCAGGCTCGATAGCGTTACCGGAGAGATTTGATCTTTTCTCTGTAACTCGCAATACTGTTTATACATACAGTATAAGAATTCGAGTGTAGCTATGTCTGTTATCCTTGAGCACATTAGCAACAAACCTTACGAAATGGCACCTTTTTTCAGTGATTTACTGAGCTGTGGAGTGATGAGTCCGTGCGCCGGGCATGAAGATAATGAATTAAATTTGCATGAATATGTAGTCCGTAACCGCCCCTCAACCTTCTTTGTCAGGGCGGCGGGCCTCAGTATGATCAATGCCGGTATCAATGATGGTGCAATACTGGTTGTGGATCGGTCTTTAACGGCACGACACGGCTCTATCGTCGTTGCGCTGGTGGATGGAGAGTTTACGGTAAAGATCTTACACACGTATCCTGAGCTGCTTTTGATGCCTTCTAATCCAGCCTATAAGCCGATACGTGTAAATCCCGAATCCCTTGAGATATGGGGCGTCGTCACCTTTGCACTGAATCAGTTTAGCCATGTACATGCACGTTGATATTAACGGGGCCTATGCGGCATTTGAGTGTGCGATGGATCCCAAGCTGTCAAAAAAGCCGCTCATCATAGCCAGCAATAACGATTCGTCCGTCATTGCAATGAATAAACTGGCTAAAAGCGTTGGTATTAAGCGTGGGACCCCAATTTTTAAGTGCAGGGATTTGATTCAGCAACACCGGATCGAAGTCCGGAGCTCTAACTTTACTTTGTATGAAGACTACTCAAATCGCTTCCATGAAACGCTGGAAAGCTTCGCGCCTCAATCGAGTCGATATAGCATAGATGAAAATTTCATGTTATTGAAAAACATGAACAAGATAATAGATTATGAAGATTACGGCCGGTTGATCAGAAGTACACTTCTTCATAATCTGTCCCTTACCTGTGGTGTGGGGTGTTCAAGCACCAAAACCCTGGCTAAATTATGCACCTATGCGAGCAAACGATGGGCAGCTACAGGCGGGGTTGTAGTTTTGACTGATCAGGCCAGGATCAGGAAGCTCCTGGGCCTTATCAGTACCAGAGAAATATGGGGTATTGGTCAAAAGATCAGTGAACGCCTGTCGGCTTTCGGGATCATCACTGCCGGTGATTTTTATAATAGCGACGTTCGCTTTTTACGTAAAAGCTTTGGCGTTGAAATCGAGCGTACCTGGCGGGAACTGCATGGCGAACCATGTTTCCGGCTGCATGAATCCCCTCCTGTCCGGCAACAGATTATCGTTTCCAGAAGTTTTGGTCAGCGCCTTAATGAGATAGGCAAGCTACATGAGGCAGTTTCATTTTTTACCGCCCGGGCGGCAGAGCAGCTGCGCAAGGATGGCTCGTGGACCCGTCAAATCACAGTCTTCATTCAGAGCAGCAATTATGCGCAAGGTGAAAACCGCTACAGCAATTGTGGTATCGAGCCGCTTACCGCTACACAGGACACCCGCGATCTGGTTGATGCAGCCATGACCATCCTGAACCGCATTTACAAACCCGGGATAGCGTATGCGAAAGCTGGGGTAATGCTCTCCGCTATGACTGACGGCACAGAGCAACTCAGCCTGTTTGATGAGCGCCCGGCCAGGCCTGGCAGTCAGGCACTGATGAAAGTTATGGACCGGTTCAATAAAGAAAAGCGCGGAGCTCTGTTTTTGCTGGGGGAAGGCATTCAACAGGATTTTCGTATGAAACAGGCCATGCTATCACCGAGATATACGACCCGCTGGGATGAATTACTCGTTGTAAAAGCGTAGCGGCCATGACCGGCATGGCCGTACTCATCAAAAGTGAAAGTAACTTTAGGCCCCGCGAGCTTTTTCGATTGCGCCCTGCAAAGTTGCTGCGTCCATAGCCCCGGGGATAAATGTGGTAGTCGCCGCATTCGGCTTTTTCATATTCATAATGATGAAGCCGGGTGTGCCGGTGATCCCAAGCGCTTCGCCCAGCTGCATGTTGCCGGAGATCACGTTTTCATATCGGTTTTTTTCCCTGTCAGAAAACGTGCTGTTAAACCCTGACTTATCCACCACAGTATTAAAGTCGCTGAGTTCGAATTTGCGTTGAGAGGTCATGAAGGTATGAGCCACAGCCATCAGGTTGTTGTGGTATTTACGATAGGCTTCAGCACCGAAATTCTGATAGACGTGCAGACCCGTAGCGGCCCCCATGGCAGATACAGGTTTTGAACCGGCAAAAATCGGGAATTCTTTAAAGAAGAATTTTACATCTTTGCTCTGATTCATTACCGATTCAACAACAGGTGTAACCCGCATGCAGTAAATACACTGATAGTCGAAGAACTCGATTACCGCGACGTCGGCGTCATCCGGGCCGATGTTTGGCGTCTCCTTGGTATCCAGCAGAGCTGGCGCATATGGAATTATTCGTTCCACTGAGGCACTTACGTTCTGATTTTCCAGCGCCTTACCTGCTTCCACTAAATAATGGGGATTTTTTACCAGGTAAGTAGCGGCAATTTTGCCAATTTCTTCCTCACTGAGCACCTTCGGTTTAAAATAAGTTGCCGCGATTAACGCCGAGGCAGCGGTAGCAATTACCGCAGAAATTAAAATTGTGGCCATCGGTTTTAAATAAAATTCTTTAGACATAGCTACCTTTATGCTTTTCAGCCTGTTAGTTATTAACCTGCGATGGATTATACTGGCCCGGTAAATCGGAATTATTCGTGAAACAATGCTTTTTGGAGATTAAAGGATGATTAGGCAGGGCTTTATACTCACAACCGCAATGCTTTTGAGTGGTTGTGGATATCATTTCGCAAACCAGGTAGATGCGTACGATCTAATGCCTCGTCCTGTTACAAATAAAAGGTTTCAGATAGTCCCTCCGGACGAAAGTATTCAGTCCAGAATGTTTTCAGGCCGTTTTGCTGATGGATTAGCAAAAAAAGGAGTCATTATTTCCACTCACCAGCCAGATTATGTGCTCAGGTTCCGAATGAGCAGCTCACAGGAGAACATGCAGTATAGCGAGCAGCTTCTTACTGGGGTGACAGGCTACGTTGTAGATAAAAAGACAACGAGAACTGACAAGCATGGCGAATCGCATACTGACTATGACTACAGGCCGGTCGATGGGGTAATAGGCACTGAGACGATGTCGCAGATGCACTATATGCGACAGCTGGATGTCGAGGTATACCCGTCAGCGAAAGGAGCAAAGCAGGTTCTGAAAGTGAGTATGCAAAGCAATGCACCTGTGCCGTCAGACAGCATTGCTTATTCAGCAATGATCGACGCCTTTACTGATAAATTTGATGCGCCGCTGCGTTCCGGAAATTATGTTGCAGTGATCCCCTGGAACTGAAAGCAGACGGCGGGAAGAGAATGTTCAAAAGTGACTTTTGGACACGCACATAAACGTGGCTATCGCCCTCCCCCATTAAAATCATAAAGTCGGTAAAGATCGCCCATCGTGATGGAATTGGGCTTATTAATGATTAGATACTGTAACTGTTCTTTATGTTGAGTACTGGCGGCTGCATTCATAAGCACTTCCAGGTAGAACTTGTAGCCTATGCTTCGCTCTGAATACATATACTGGAACTGCATCAGTAAAATGCCTGACATAACATACAACAGCAGCAGACTGAGTAACACAGTGCTATCAGGCTGTTCCAGTGCCATACTGACATACCCTGAACCCAGAATGCACAGAAGCCAACCCGTCATTAGAGCAGGCACCCTACGACTCAGACGTTCATAACAACGTTTTATTACGGGATCCCGGAGATACTTTTTGTCAGGTATCCCCGTTGCCCTGATGACGAAGTTACTGAGTATCGACATCTTTTTTCCTTCTGGACGCTCTCAGTCAATAAATCAGGCCAGGCGCTCATTGAAAGCTACCACGAGCTGCGAATCGGGATTTTTTACCAGTTCGGGCCGGATAACTTTTAGTTGCCTCGTTGGGGCGAGCTCATCTGTAGGCCTGATGGTGGTATTACCCGGCCCCTTGCGGGTACTGTCGGTGTTTACCTTGAGCTTTTTATTTCCCAGGTAGCTTTCCATCTTTTTAGAGATGGTGTCACCTGTGGTCGCAACACCAGAGAGTTCCTTTAGTTGTTCACCTTGATCCATTTGTACCGATGACATCAGAAATACGATTCCTGGATCGTTTTCCGTTCCACAGGCTCCGTACTGACATTGTGCAGCGAAAACGGGCTGTACACCTACAGCAACCAGCATTAACGTACTCAGTAAAGTAGATTTCATACACACCTCTTACAGTCGGAAAAGTTACTTTTGCGCAGCGCCCATTTGGGTCACCAGGTTTTCCGGGCTCAGCCACCCCGTAAATAACTGCGGTTTGCCGCTTAGTGTCACCATGGTAGGAGTACCTTGCAGCGGGATTGTTGAGGCCACCTGGAAATGCGATTTGATAATGTTTAAGCAAGCCTCATCAGGACGTCCTTCCGGGATAGTTGAAACCGGATTCATCGCTGCATCCAGAGCTTCGTTTGGCTTTGCTGAACACCAGATTTTGGCCATGTTCCCGGCTACTACCGAGTTCAGTCCTGCACGTGGGAATGCAAGAAACTTAATCGAAATACCGGCATCAAGATAAGACTTCAGATCATGATGCAGTTTTTGGCAGTATCCACAGGTTATATCGGTAAAGATAGCAAGCCGGTATTTTTCGTTTGGTGATTTGTAGTCGATGGATTTTGTTTTGGATGCGAATTCCCGGACGCCCATTAAAATGGCCTGCTCAGTGGTGTTTACCACATCTTTACCTTTCACGTGGAATAAGCTTCCGGTAAAAATGTAATCTCCGTCTTTGCTCACGTAACTTACCCCCTCCCTGGAAATCACCGTAAAAATATCTTTTACTGGCGAGGGTTCGACGTGCTCGATTGAAAGCCCAATGGCTTTGAGCTTATCCCGGGCTGCATCTGGCAGTACCATTGTATTAACCGGCTCGGCATTCATCGTGAAGGCGGTACTTAATGAAAGAAGTAATACCGATGCCTTAATAATTTTTTTCATTTATGCTCCTTGAATCGAGCACTAATATTATCACGCCCAAAAATTCCAGAATTTTGCTTAAACGCTTAAATCAACGGGTAAAGCCGAAAGAAAGTCGATAGATATATGGGAGAATAGATAAAACGTAGATTCAGTGGAGAAATCGTTGTGTTTACACCACCAGCAGATGATGTGAAACCTATTCCCGTTCCTGATGAGATTTACACTCAGTGCATTACGGATGCCGCCCGCTTCTTCGGAATTGATGCCGAACTGGTTTTTACGTTGTTTGACAATGAAGGCGGTAAGGTTGGTACTTTCAGCAGGAATACTAACGGCACTTATGATATTGGCCCGATGCAGATCAACTCATCCAATCTGCCTGAAATAAAAAAGCATTTCCCGACTGTAACGTGGCGGGTTCTGGCTTACGATGCTTGCGCTAGTTTCTGGGTTGGAACATGGTGGCTCTACAGAAAAATTGTTGATCGCAAGGGCAATGTGTTTGAAGGGATTGCAGATTACAACAGCAAAACCCCAAAGGTACGTGCAAAGTACATATTTAACTTCATGGTAAAGTACAATCGCCGGATCCAGCAGCGTAACGGGATGGGTGAGCTTTATCAATGGACCCAACAACCTCCTCGATACAATGGCCATATAGCTAAAAATGTCCCGGAGCAAAACCCGACTCCTGTTGTTAAATAAATTCAACCTGATATTACAGAAGATCATCGAGTAGCTTGGGTACCCCCCCGCAAAAAATTCGCATAGACTCAGGGGTAATAAATTGTCTTTTTCTGCAAGAAATATATTTAAGATTCTCTCTTCTTTCTTGATGCAGAAAAGCCCTCTTCATGAAGAAGTATGTGTTCCTGAAGAAACAACAGCTGGTTTATGGGGCCCTCTCCCTGATTCGCATGTCGTGCTTTTCTTAGATTTCGATGGGGTTTGTCACAGGTGCAAAAATGAAACCTTTGAGCGAATGCCATTGGTGGAAAAATTACTGGATAAATGCCCTTCCATGGTGATTGTCATCTCCAGTTCGTGGCGTGAATGTGCCAGTATAACTTACCTGAAATCTCTTTTCCGGCTACCTTATAGAGACAAAGTCATAGGTGCTACCGATTCGGTATATTTAAAACCTAATCAGTCAGGTGTGCGGGCTGCTGAGTGTGAGGACTTTGTATTTTCACATCGAGTTAAAGCATTTATCTGCCTTGATGACGACGAATCATTATTCCCGGTCGGTTATCCACATTTGCACAAAACCAATTATTACACCGGCCTCACCGAATCTGATCTTGCAGCTCTTAACACCAGGTATCATCTGCTTATGAAACGTTGGGCTTCCTGAATTAAAGTAACTTTTACGGAGAGCATGCCCGCATTATCAGTTCTATGCTTCTCCATTTCTGCCCCGGGTCAAAGCATTGCACAGTTGGAAGAAAACATGCCGGTCTCTTAAGCTTGCTGCTCAGTTTGGTTCCGGTGCTGAAAAACCTGCCAACGGTGCTTTAGGAATTCAGTATTGATGGGTTTACGCAGCGGCTTAATAAACTCTCCTTGATATGCCGCTAAATCATGATCTACCGCCAAAGCTTCAGCGAGAATGTTAACCTCCAACGTCACCGGATGAATGGCAATCATGTTTGCGTCGAAAAGATCGTGTATATCATGGCGTAAGAGCAACCCATTTGTATAATGGTCTACTCCTCCGTTACGATGCTCCATCAGATGAGCAGCCTCAGTGCGCTGGCGCAGTCTAGAGCCTGTAATCACACATTGGTCATAACAGTTGTTGCGGACGGCTTCTGCAAATGAGGCCTGATCTGGTCGTGTCTCGACAGTTGTCTTACTACCCTTACGCTTACCCGGTACAGTAGTTTCATCAGGAATATTCGGCTGAAGCTCCTTTTCTTCTATACCATCAGTCTTCATAGCGACCATAATCGCGGCCGGTGGAGATTTAGGCTGATCTTCCTGCGATCTTTCGCGGCCACCAACTGGATACCCTAGAAAACCCTCAATGATCTCTAGTGGAGGTAATGTAGCGTTTGAACGTGCATAAATAGCGAACTCTGCGGCACGTCCGCCGGGAATATATCTACGTACCAGTATTGGAAGAGAGGCTTCTTCATCTGGTTCCTCTTTTTCCGACAGGATTATTCGTTCGGTGAGACGGGCTGAATTTTTTTTCATTTCACTCAACAGTCTATTGCGTTCTTTTACCTTTCGGTCATTATCCTCCAACATCTTACGATGACTAACCTTAGCCAGATGGTCTTCCAGTTCCTGTATATATTCGGGATCGATAGTGTCAATTAGACCGAACGCCATCAACCGCTCCCCCCTTGTTTTACAAGATTCTAGCCGAACGCGAATGTACTCCTTACGCTTGGCCATCAAATGTTCTTTTTGTTTTTTTTCTCGAATTACACGGAGCTGAGTATTGTAATTAGAATAAACGGTTTCGCTATTCTGCTCTGTCTCTAGAGCAAATTTTTGTAGGTGTTCACGTAGTTTTTTACGGGTATTTTTGGGGGCATGCATTACGGTACGCTCAATGTATGAGCCTGTGCAGCGTAAAGAAAGTACAGTTTCAGCATGGGAATAACCAGCATTGAGACGATAGCGGGCAATTTTAAGCAAATTATTAAAGTGTGCACCATTACATATACCTAGTTCTTCCAAGACACGACGTTCTCTATCATTAATAGATGGATGGTTAATATCTTTTACTTTGTTTGCCATGTCCTGTGTCTCAGTGCCTATTCAGCCGGAACATCTACTACATAAAGAACGAGATTGTACAGAAATCAGCTAAGTTTATGAATAAAAAAGGCCGCAAATTTATACTTTGCGGCCTTCACTGTTTAACACCATATTTTAGTAAATACGTTTAATTTTCATTAGGTTATATTTGAAACTCACCTACCTTTTATTTTCATTAAGCCACTGATCCGCTTTATCGACACGTGACTGGTAAGGCTCATTTGTGTTGCTCAGCTCTGACTTCATGTACTGAATGAATTCATCTGCTTTCTGAGGCCCAAAGCGTGGGTCATCCGTCAATTGCTGCCGGATAGCCCTTTCAGAGTTCTGCGCTGCATTCGCATAAGTCGAAACGCCGTCGCTGCTAATACTCTGATACCGGTCACTTACAGCTGCGACGCCATCAGACATCTGCATGTGATTAAGGACTTTACCCTGGAGAGAATCAGGCATATTTGCAGGGTTAGAGGCATCATTTGCTATCGATGTCTGGGTTTGAAGGATGCCCGCTCCCGTAAGCATCTCATTTACCGGTTTCGCCCCAACGCTGGTTAGCGTATCCGAAACAAATTGCTGGCCCCCGAGTAGCGCACCAGAAATCGCGCCCCGCTCAGTGTTGGCCTCTATCTTTTCCCCAACCAAGCGATCTGTGACGGTCTGAGTGCGGTTACCAACGAGACCACCGCCCGACCCACCCTCTCCTAGGTTTGCCCGTACGACTGACTCAAGTGAACCATCAGCTCTGTTATGAGTGTTGAAACTGCTATGGATGCTCTGAACGTCATTCATACTCCAGTTAACGTTATAGTTACCCAGTTCATTAAGGATCTTCTGGGTATCCGCTTTGAGCTGCTCTCTTTCGGCACCGGTAGCCATGGTGCTGGCACCATAGGTAAAGACAGCTTGCTGTGCCAATTCAGCTCGCTTATCGTCCCGGCTTAAGTTCGGGTTGTTGGCAACACGACTAAAGTAGTTATCAGTGTTATTAGATAAGCCACGAACTTGACCGCTCTGATACATACTGTTCAAAGCAGTGGCTCGTTGATCCATTCCATCACCAACCACCCGACCTCCGGTAGCCTTTTCCAGATCGTTAAATGTGCCTTCTGCATTTCTGACATCCTGACCTGAATTGACGACTTTCTCTACACCCTGATTATTCAGTACAGGGCCATTCGTTTTGAGAGAATTGAGCACATTCCTTTCTTCATCAGAATAAGTGCGGCCCACGTTGTTGTTATGTATTCCCTGAATATCGCCTTTGCCCGCGTTATCAAGGTTATACGGAGTAAAGCCAGCTTCACTTTTTCCAGGGACACGCTGAGTCGCGTCCTGAGCGTTGGAGGAAAGACCGAGTTTAGCCTGCGAATCAACACTTCCACCCAGTTCCCCTACGCGTGACGCACTCATCACGCCAGACGTATTTACGCTGTCAGGAGTTCTATCCTGTGCCTGAGTGATAGTATTAATTCCTGACCCTTCGCCTGAAATTCTGTCGAGCTGATTGGTGATAGGTAGCAGCTGCTGTGCATTACCACCGAAGTCGGAAACCAGACTTTTAAGCAGGCTGGAGGTTTCACGGAGATCCTGTTTATTACTTTCGGCCGTCTCTCCCCGGGCGGTATCAATCGCAATTTTTTGCTCACTGAAATCTCGTGTTGCAGCCACAAGCGCGTCAGTACGTTGAAGCTGCGAACCAAGCTGATTACTGGCCTTGAAGGTATCGTTATAGGAGTTGAATTTCTCCATAAACGCATTCTCATCCAGCCCATTCTTACGAGCAAAATTCCTTACATCATCATCACTGAAGTTTTTGTTGCGAATAGAATCGGAGAACCTGTCCAGGTTAATGCTTTGTTTAGAATCAAGGCTCATTCCACTATTGGAGCTGGCGTTAGTCGATACCGATGTAGAAATGTTTTGCGCCATCGTCTGTGTCGCCTGGTTTATTTTCGACGATGCTTCTTTAAACGCATTAGTATTGGATATCTGATCGCTGCTTACCTGAGACGCCGCTTTACTGAACTGGTCAGTCAAAGCAGAATCCTGGCTAAGCTGATTCGTGATTGCTTTTGAAAGGTCATTTGAAAGCGAGTCACTGCCTGTATTGGTCTTAGATGCGCCGCTACTCAATTGCCCTGCTACAGCTGCTTTCAGCCCGGCTCCGTTGCCAGTTCCAGCACCTCCATTAAGCCCAGCGTTTAGAATAACATTTGAAGCAATGCTGGCCATCTGAGACGCACTCACCCCATGTTTCGTTGCAATACCTTCTGCTACAGAGGCACCAATCTTATCCGAGATCTGCTTCATTGTTTGCAGGTTGGTTGAGAACTGCTGGCTCGACTGTCCTGACCTTCCAATTTCACTCATCTGACTGTAACCAGCCTGGAATGAATTACTTGCCGCACTCATAACTGATGAGGTTACAGCTGATCCTTGCCCCTGGCTGTTAGCGATACTTGAACCAGCATTCCACATTCCAAGACGGAAATTACTTGAATCAACTGCGCCGCCATCGCTGTATCCCTGACCGGTACTGGTCAAGGCGGTTCGTGTCACGTCACCAAATGAAGATTTACCGCTGTTAGGGCCATCCCATACTTTGGGCGTTACATGACCAGTATCCACCGGCGCATCGGGGGTCACTCCCTTAACCGCATTCATCATCGGGTGAATCGACTGTGTCATCAGGAATAATGTGAGTACCGGAATCAGAGCATAAAGCGCGGAAGCAACAGACAGGTATGAACTGTATGTTTCCGCAAGCCCTGGGAGTCCCATCCACGTGACGGCATTATTCTGGCTGTTGAGGGTGCTCCAGGTATCCAAGTCGGCCGTCGCGACTTTCTTCACATACGCGTTGACCATTACTGCCGTAAGCGGCCACATATTCACGAAGAGGATAAGTTGCAAATATTTCGCCGCAGCTGCAACACCATTACCACCTAACGCCAGCAGCATAAGCAAAGCAAATGGAGCAACCATATAAGCAAACATTTCAAGGAATGCGATTGCTGCTCCCGACAGTTGTAACCACAACTGGCCCTGTGAAGCCATTGTGTTGGTTCGCTTCAGAGAAGCCTCAAACAACTGCATATCGGAAGCCAGACCGAGTGGGGTCTTATATTTGCTTGCGCCATTTCTGAGCTCATTCATTATGAACAGGTTCAGGGTGGCGTCATACGAACCAATAGCCTTACCGTACATACCATTTGCTGACGCCATAACATCAGTAAAGCTTGCGCCGGTAGGTGCACCATTTGCTTCGTCTGGAGTAAGGATGCCGTTTGTCTGTCCTATAAGGGAAATAGTCTGGCGAGCTTCAGCTGTACTGGTAACCTGTTTCACAGTTGACCAGACCTCATCACACGTACCAGATTTTGAACCGTTAGCGCCAACAATACTGGCAGAGGCATTCTTCAGTGCGCCTTTCATCGCCTGATTAATCCGGTCCATGCTATCTGCCAGATTAGCTGAGAAAATATCGTTAAAAATAGTTTCTTTACCGGCAATATTTGCGCTTGAGTTTTGGGTAGCCTTCAGGCAGTTGTATGCAAGAGACTGAACGGTAGCACATACGTTCATTGGCCCTAGCCCGCTGGCCGGTTCAGGAAATGCAGAACAGTAGCCCTGGCTATCGCCGCCCCATTGCAAAAACTTCACGAATCGGATCATCGGACCGAGGGTGATGTCATCGTCCAGAGTTGTTGCAGACAGGTCCACCGGAGAAAGCGGATCAAACGCAGTTTTATAATCCTTCAGCAAACCCTGGCTTAAGTTAGTGGTGACGGTGGCCATCGCAGCAATAAAAATTGGAATTCCGTCGACGTTTCTGACCTCTCCCGACTTTACAGATTCAATAGTTACATCCACTCGAACTATTGCCATCATGAAAAGGATCAACCCCAAAAACCAGGAGAAAAACGGTAATTCATTTTTGGTCGGAGCCTGAAGCCATAGCCACGTTTTATAGAATAGGCTCACACCTGCTACAACGGCGGCCGTGGTCAGGAACTCTTTTACACCAGTATATTGAGAAAAGATTAGGGCAATACCGGTAAAAGCCGACCAGACAAAATCAATATCACCCAGGGTATATATGTTGTAATCCATGTCAGACCTCAGTTACGTGTGCCACGAATACTTTCAGTGAAAGCCTTCCGTTGCAGGCGACGGTTATCCCAGGTTGAAATGACGTCCGAGCTGGTACCGACCTGGCTGTGCGATAGCTCATAGGCGGCTTTAACCTGTTTTGAGAGATTGTCTGTTAATCGGTTGAGATCATCCCTTTTACCCGACAGCGACTCACTCGGTATGCTCATGGTTGAAATTTTGGCCTCAACCTGGCGCAACATGTTGATTACGAGGCTCGTCGCAGCAATAGTGCTTATGTCCTGAATGTATGCGTACCCTTCCGGTGCTTCGAATGTTTGCAAAGAGTCGATAATGGTCGGGATGCCGATATAGGAGATAATGCGTAATTCATCATCTGAAACACGAACGTCGTTGATGATTTTTTTCTGTACGTTTAAAAGAAGATCAGAAATGGTATCCTTCAATCCCTTAAAACCACCGTCATTAACTTCTGACATGACAAGGCACTGAGCCTTTCGTGGGGATGATGGATCTGGTGCCGGAGAACACTTGAGCATTTTAATTGATCCGCCAGCTGGTGGCCCCATGATGTAATCCGTGACAGTCATGGTAGACGGGCGGACTTCCATTCCCGCTTTTTCGCCTTTGCTATCCCAGTTGATAATGACAGTACCCACGAGAGACATAAGTTGTTCTGCCAATTTATAACCGGATAACTCCGTTACCCCTCCGATGTTCATTGTTCCCTTATCAATATCCATGAACGACATATAGAAGAGGTTACCACTGAATTTTTCAGCGAACTCTTCGGGATCCTTTGCTTTAACCTGAGAAGTGACAGCTTCAGGTGACTTTGTCATCGATGAGCCAAAATCAGGAATGAGACCATTAATCGATCCCAGAATTGAGGCTGGTCCAGAGCTAACTGAGTTAGCGAACTGGCTTGGCGTACCCACGTTTTCAGAAAGGAAAGAGTAAGTTGCATTGCATGAATCTTTCGCAAATTTATTTAGCGCTTGCAGTTTGTTTTGGATGTCATTAATCGTTGCAGCACAGTCAGCACAAATAGCTGAAACAGCAACGTTAAAAGCATAGATAGCCGCACCCTGGGCAATACCACGGGCCACCTGCACAAGCTGGTCCCCGTTGATCATGCTGAAGGACCCAAGAAAAACGTCAATACCATTACAACCGACAGAAGCTTTTGGAAACGACATGGAAACAAGGTTGGTATTAACGTTTGTTGTTCGGTAAGACATTGACCCGCCAACTATGCCTGTACGGGTTGCTGTGGAAAAGGTGGCCGGGCTGGTAGACGTCATCATGCCATTGAAAATGTTACGCATTGCGTTGTCTGCATTTGCAGTCGGGGCTAAAATTGCAGCACAAACAGAAAGAGACAAAAGTAACTTTTTGAAGTTGAAAACGGCATTACTGCGCATAAGTGCCTCCAAAACTGCCGCCAGCATTGAGATAATTGACCGGATCGGCCGTAGGCATGTCATAGCCTTCGAGTTTTTGGTCCATTATTTTTTGAAGTAAGAATGGGTCTGATTCCATTTCGGATTTATTAACGGTAATAACACCATCATCACCGATGGTATATTGCCTTTTAATATCTAGAGTTGACTGAAACGAAGCGTCATCGATCAGATTCATGCCCTTCGCGGCAAGTATAATAGTGTTCTTTAATTCATCAGCGGAGATCATGCCTTCACTAATGCGCTGAGCTGATGTCCCATCCTTTGAAACCAGGAAAATTGTAGGTACCTCTCGAATTTTAAATTGATCAATAATTTGTGCATTGGGGATGTTAAAATCCTGAAAAAGGCCATTATGCAATGGCCTTCCATCCATACTGATTGGAAGAATATCTACCGAATAATAGTTCTGCATAAATTGAAGTATTTGGCTCTCTTCGTGGCAAAACTGGCAAGTACTCTGGAAAAAGAAAAATAAACCTGACTTAGTAAAGATATCTTTCATTACCGTTTGCTGATTTTTTTCAACAACAGTGCGGTGAGCATCCAGTGCCACCTTTTCCACTGGTTGCCTGCGTTTTTCAGACATCATCGGGTTTTTAAGAAAATAATCTTTTGATTTGTCAGAAAAACGCGTACTGATATCCAGCATTAACCTTTGCGCCGTGTAATAACGTGATAGATTTTCTGCGGTAGGGTTATCCATTGCCTGCGTTAACAGTCGAGGCATATTCTCTTTTAGCCATTTTGAATTTAAATCTACCTTTTCCTCTTTTGAAGGCGAGCTAGCAGCACCGGTTGGTGGCAAAACCTTTTCTTCTTCAGCTTCGCTTTTTTTAGCAGGATCGTCATACCAGAAGAAACCCTTCTTATAAGCCTGGCCTGATACAAAGGGCGTATCTTTTATTAGGGGTTGCTCAGGGCTGGCGTGGGCACCAGTAATTACCAAAGACATAAGCAAAACCATCTTTGAAGGCGCTAATGCAATACGAGTCATAGACCGTTCTCCTTTTCTGATGCGGTTATGATGGCATACAAAAAAAAGGTTAGAGCTCGTATAGCATGGTCGTTTTTATGTTGAAAAGGACGGAAAAGGAGTGCTGACTAAGAAGATAGTCTCGGTGATGGAAAGATCATCCATCTTGCACATTGTGAAAAATCCGGTGTAACAAAAACATGGTTTTATCGAATATCTAAAAGCAAATATTGCTTTGAAAACAGGTGTATTAAGAGCTGAAAAAAATCATCACCAGTAACGCTGTTTCTATATTTCAAAGAAGGAATAGCTAAGGATCAAAGAAGCGAACTTAGGCAAGAATATAAAATATATTAATTGAAAGCGATTAAGAAGTCGTCATGCATAGAAGGTTTTAGAGAACCTAAGTAGTTTTACGTTTTCAACAGAAAAAAAGGTGAACATTTTTTGGAACGAAGAAAGACTGTATAAAGAAAAATCAAATTATAACTTTACTTGTCAAGAGTCGATATTTAAGTTGTAACTAATATTTGACTGTAAAGCAAACAACAGAATTTGACTTAAGTCAATATTTAGATTCAGACAAGGCAAGTTTCGCGATATCTTTTTTAAATTTAATCTAATTCTTCTTGAGAATACCTCTCTATGGCTGAAGCAGTTGAAGATAATCTGCAACGTGGACAATGAGCATCATTTGTCACTGGCACAATGTATGGGCGTTTACATTTTTCGCAGGCACCTAGTTCTTCAATTTCTTTCATAGAAGTAAGGATTTCTATTATTTTATTAACTTCCGGTGCGCATACAAAGTATCCCAGATTATGAAGGACACTCATTATTCGGTTGAAGTCAATTTGCCGAAAACTCGCTTCCGGATTTATTGGATCAAAACCAAAATAGTTAACTGCGACATCAATAACAGCAGAAAAGGCTCGGCGGTTATCTGTGCGTTTGCTCCAGCCCCGGATACCTTTTTTGAGTTTTGTTTTTGCACCAGGCTCAAAATCGATATTTTCAGCAACATGATTACCGTACAAAATTCGTATTGTATTTTTATTTGCCCCAAGCGACATAGTCCTTGCTGCTCGCAATAGAGCATTAGCTTTTGTTTGATCGACCTTTGCCATATTAATAATCCTTTAACATAACTTTATTTGTTAAAGTGTTGAACACATCCTGACGGTGACTGGTGAACATAGTGTCATAACGTAATAGTTCCATCAAATCATCACTAACTTTTCCTAACCGGATGTCAGCAGACAATTCATAAGCCCAGGCAAAAACTTTCGTTTTAAGTGAAACACTCTCTTCAATATGCCCTTGTGAGAAAGCAATTGTACGTGGGAAAAGAACGACATCGTTAATTGTTTTTAACGATGAATAACCAATGTCTTTAATAGCATCAGCTGTAGTTGGTTTTAAACCAAAGAAAACACTTACAAACTCTGGTGCGAGCATTGAGATAAAGAACACCTGCATAAAGTAGTCATTCTGTATATCAACACATTTAGAACGCAACTCATGAATCTTCTTGGGATTATAGATATCCACTGTACCATTCAGAAAAGTCACTTTTTCACCGGCATCGTAAATACCATAGTCAATATCATTTGTATCATATTCACGAATTACATTGGAATCACCGTCCAAGACCGCAGAAAAAAACCTCTCCCATGTAATTTCCTTTCCGAGTGTACGCGGAACCAAAAAACTACCTGGACGTGTTTCCACTTCAAAAGCTAAATCAGCGGCTGTACTAAATCCTTTCCCAAATAGGCGACGCTGGAGAAGAGGAGTCCCAGTTTGATATGCAGAAGATCCATGCACAGGCAATAACATTAAAAATGCACGGTAACTACGAATAAGCGAAATCTCAGTGCGGAAAAGTTTACCGAGTAAGCTACGAGTTAAATTATCAGATTCTGACATGTGCTGATTGTCCTTGCGCCATTACAATTGTTCAAATCTTCAACATGGATTTTTTGTTAGGTGTTCGGTAGGGTGAAAAGTAACTTTTAGTATTTTCTTAAGGCTTGAATAAGCCTTAAATCTATCCCTTCAACCACACCGCTTACTTGTAACACTTTTTAACCAAACTGACCAGAATTTTATCAAAATTTCTTCGCATGCTAACGAAATGTGAAGCGATTAAAAAAAAACCTAAATCCAGCCCCTCCCAACGTTGGATTAGAATAACGACGTCTTTCACTGACCGTCATAAACTGACATTTTTACTTTTCATCAACCTCATGCTTACATAGGATCACTAAACAAAGAAAAGTGACCCTATGAATGCCTCACATAGGGTCACTTATGTTTGAAAAGTGACCCTATGTAATGTCGTCATAGGGTCACTTTTTATAAAAGTGTCACTATGGACAAAGTTCCATAGGGTCATTTTTTTTGGAAAAGTGGCACTAGATATATGTATAACTTTAATAGAGCAATGCACATTATCAAAAGCAATAATCCACAATGGTCATTCCCTCAAAAGTAACTTTAGAGGGTAGCGATGGAAGTGAGGCTAAACTCGCTGTTACTGTTTCTGAAGGCCCCTCCCGAATGGGGGAAACAGCGAGTGCATTACATCTGTTCAATTCCCTCATCAAAGAGCATTCAAAAATCTTCTGTTCGTGAAAAAAAACGGAAATTTCCTCCGGTATAGTAATTTCACATCAGGAGGCGTCATGAGTAATTCGAATCTTATAAGTTCTATAGAGCTAACACGTAAAAATTTACGTGCTCAGATTGAAGGTTTGCGTGTTGAGGCTGAAGATCTCATTACAAAATACTGGATCAAGTGGAAGGAACGAAACCACCAAGAGATTAACCTTACCCGACATAGCAAAGTTCCAAAGAGGGAGTATCTGGGTTCTTACGCACCAAAAGTTGAGCTAATTGGTAATGCCAGAAAAGTAACGATCACTTGGCATCAGTTCAGCCCTTATAAAACAAGAGCGCCTAGCCACATGTCAAAACGGGTGCAACCAATGAAAAGTGGAAAATATTCTAAGAACTGTTTTGTAAACCATGCCAGCTGGGAATACGAAATGATTTCTGAAACGGAAGCATTGCTGGAGCCTTACAGAGAAATGCTTGAGCTCTATCATTCAGCATATATCGAACTTGGACGAAAAATCCGTCAATACTCAAAAACTAAGGTGGCACAATGACCGACGCAATTATCACGGACAATGAGCGTATTAACATTGAACCAAAAGATGTAATGGTAAAAGGTTCAAATAAAAAGCAAGGCGTAAACGCTCAAACTTCTACTCAACGTAGACCAGAGCACCAGGGTATGGCCAAAGTTATTATTAACCCCGGCACCCCAGATTTTAACCGGTTTTTAACTGCCAGAAATGGAGCAGTCATCAGAGGTTTTGATGATGTGAGTATCGCTATTTCCTCTCTCTTTAAAACGGTTGATGCAGTTAAACATCCTGACCTTGTTCAGGCTATTCAGGATTGGTTCAACGAGCTGCATGAAGAAAACAATAAGATGAAAGAAAATCTTGTTGCTTATATTAAGTCAATTGAGTTCGACAAGAATGACTCATTCATGTCATCAACTCAGTTTGTACCTTTCAGTTTTGAACCAGTACAACTCAACTTCAATAACCACAACACCATGAGGTTTTACAAGTACATCTTCGAGATGAACCAGCTCATGAACACAATGTATGAGTACAACTCATTGGGTTTACTGGCTGTAAGCGACTATCCGGTTATGTCTCACAACATTATAAAGAGTATTAATTTATATGTTGAGAATGTGAAAAAGACTCTGAATGTTTCTCGCCGTAAGGATGGGCCATACAGTCCAGCAGAGTTCATCACCAAAGTAATGCAATATAAAAGTGTGCAGGCATACATTGCAGCCGAACTGTCAGGCAAACGTCGATAAGGTATGATGATGAATTTCAGGGCGCTGTATTTATGTATTAAACGGATTTTGGGGATATTCTCATCTCAGGAGAATGATGCAACCTCTGTAATGATTGAGGATATATCAAGCCTCTCTCCTTTTGCGCAGATTCTAGGAGATCAGAAGTACACTGTTCCTGATCATCCAAATCCAGAAGTCCTGAAATTCATCGAGTATCCAACTCGTCCGACGGGCATACAGACATTTAATGAACAGTCAATCCTGTCTCTGTATCGGGAAAAGCTGCACTCAATTTCAATGATGTTAGCTATCAGCGATAGCGACATCAGGGACGATGCATATACATTTACTAATTTAGTATTAAAGCCCTTGGTTGAATATGTTCGCTGGATACATCTTTTGCCAGCTTCCGAAAATCATCATCATAATGGTATTGGTGGGTTACTTTCTCACAGCCTGGAAGTGGCCATACTCTCTTTAAAAAATGCGCATCACTCAGAACTGAGACCAATCGGATATCAAGATGAAGAAGTAGTCCGTAGAAAAGTATATCTCTATGCTGCGTTTATCTGTGGTTTAGTCCATGATGCCGGAAAGGTTTACGATCTCGATATTGTAAGCCTGAATTTAGCTAGTCCGATCATTTGGACGCCAAGCTCACAAAGTCTTCTTGATTGGGCACGTGAAAATGACGTGGTTGAATACGAAATCCACTGGCGAAAGCGTATTCATAATCAACATAATATCTGGTCCAGCGTTTTCCTTGAGCGAATCCTAAACCCGGTATGTCTTGCATTTTTGGATCGGGTAAATAAAGAACGTGTTTATTCAAAAATGATCACCGCCCTAAACGTTTATACTGATGGGAATGACTTTTTGTCTAAATGCGTGAGGACCGCTGATTTCTATTCTACTGGTACAGACCTTAATGTTTTACGTGACCCTATCATGGGTCTGCGTTCTAATGATGCAGCAGCAAGGGCCATTAGTACCATCAAGCACAACTTTACCAGTATCAATATCAACAATTACAATGCTAAGCCTATGCACATCATTATCGTAAATGGTGAGGTATACCTTAACGAGAACGCATTCCTTGATTTTGTTCTCAATGATTTCGAATTACATAAATATAACTTCCCTCAGGGAGAGGCTGGTAAGACGGTATTGGTAGAATCCCTAGTTCAACGTGGTTACGTCGAGCCCTATGATGATGAGCGTGTCGTTCACTACTTCATTCCGGGTATCTATTCGGAAAACGAAATATCAAACATCTTTAGAAATGGGATAGGGAAACTAGAATTCTATAACCTTCTTAAGCTAAGGTGGATTGGTTTAATCTTTGATTCCTATAAAATCCCTGACTCAGTGCCGGGTCTTTTTAGCGTTAATGCCAATAAAGACTTTATTTACATTGACGAGCAAAAAACAGTTACTGAATACAGAAGACCAGTGCCCGGTCGGGACGCTATAACTAAAATTACTGATACTGTTGAGACGGCTGTTCTTAAGGTTAATGATTTAGGCCGCTCCACTGCCTCTATTGATGTTGATATACATTCTAAGAAAAATGAAGGCTCATCCGACGATTTTGAGAAGAAAGCCGAAAGTGATAATGAAATTGATAATGACACGCAGATAGTTAAATCTGAGGGTGAGGAAGCAGCTGATCCTGTCATTCCTGATATAGAAGAAAGTGAAGATGAATCGGCAAAGGACACGGAATCCCATGTCCTGGTCAACCAACTTCATGAACTCCTTTTAAGCGCTCCACTTTCCAATGACTATATAGTGTGTGTAGATGCTGTCCCCTACCTCAACATAGATGCCACTATGGCATTGCTGCCGGGATTAGATGAAAAAGCATTTAGTGAAGAGCCCTATTTCCAACTGACATTCAGAGAAGGCTCTCTCGATGGAATGTGGATAGTAAGGGACATTGACGATCTGCGTTTAGTCCAGCTCGGCGATAACTGCGCCGGGTTCCAGCTCACCTATCATGAGCCAAGAAGGCCAACAACTTTAAAGTCACTTTTCAATACTTCTATGTATCAGGCATTAGTGATTAATGATGAGTCTTCTGTTGAAAACTCTGCCCCACGTCCAAAGCAAACGCTTGAGCTGCCTCCCCCACGTGTAAATGCAGTCGAAGAACATTCTGGCGACGTGGAATATCATGGAACCGATAGTGCATCCGCGACTGGTCCGCTGAAAACTGAGGCTGTGGAATATGAACATTATCAACATCTTTTTGAGGAAGAAGATGAAGAGCATGAGATCATTGATTATACCGATTTCACACAGCTTAGTGTTTCTCGGCCAGAAGTCGGTAGTTGTGCAACAAGCTCTTCGGTCCATAATGAAAAGCTTCTCCCCGAGCCGTCAGAATTACCAGAACTTAACCGAGAACAGAACGCTGATCCCCAGGGTACGATTGAACGCTCTATGGATGTTTCTGTAGGACAAGAAAACTCAGAACCAGATACTGAGGGTAACTGCCCACCACCAGCTGAAGTTGTGTATTCCCAGACCGAAGCAGCCGCAACCAGTGTGATGGCAAGTGAAGAGCCCGCCTTACCTCCTGTACTTGAAGAATCAAATGGAGAGCATGCGCCCACAGACGCTAAGGGGCATCATCTTTCGCCAGCACTGGCCAGACTGTTCGCCCCAACAGCACCGGTAGAAAAACAAAATCCCAAGCGCAACCGGAATAAATCATCGGACAAAGCAGAAGTACAAAAACCAGCATCACCTGTTTCTGGTCACAATCTGAACAGTAAAGTCTTTGCAACTACTGAATCAGACCAAAATGGTGAATTCTCGCTTATAAGCGAAGGTGACGTTACAGAGCTTGAATTTGTAGAAATTGCGTCAGTACTGCATCAAATTCTGTCCAAAATGGAGGTGGCGTTTAAAAGAAAGCGCAAAAACAGATTTATGGTAAGTACTCCTAATACTCTCTATCTGACCCAATCTTGCGTGGAAAAATTTGGGTCGCAGTTAGAGGCTCAAGATCTTTTCAATAAGCTTCCTCAGTACCTCGTTAATTCTGGTGCTGTGATCAATACAAAATGCCATGCATTTAACATGCCTACTTTGCTGGCCGCATCAGACCGGGCGAAAGTGGACATTGAACGAATTATCAATAACCTGAAAGAGGCTGGGAACCTATAATGTCAGATTCGAAGAGGACTAACCTCCATGCACAAGAGAATTTTTATCGGCCTATTCTTGAGTATCGTAGTGCCTCAATACTTTTGATTTGTTCGGTTTCTATGCTTTATATGGGACTTTCTTCAGACGGACTGGACATCGCCCCAATAGTTCTGTTCACCTCAATATTGCTTTTTTTGCTGTGCCTTTATCGTTGCAAAACAGCAGCGCCATTCTTGATGGCTCATTGGCGTGTATTCAAGCGACATTTCATGTTCGTTAGTCTTGATTCACTGCGTGTAATTAACAAAAGTAACTTTTTCTCCAATGAGCGAAAGTATCGTCAACTGGTTCAGGATTATCAAAATAAAAATAAGGATATACCCGAGCGAAAGTCCTATTTTTGTGATGGGTTTGAGTGGGGCCCGGAACATGCGGATCGGGCATATCAAATAGCTAACCTCTCCAGTGATAAACGTGAGATCGAGTTGCCATTCGTCTTCAACCCAATTAAGAGACATTTTGACGCAATGGCTCGTAAGATGGGCGGCAGCAATGCAATTTTTGCTGTGGAACGTAGGGAACCCATATTTGTAACTGAAGACAATTGGTTTGGTCATACTCTGATAACCGGAAACGTGGGTACCGGGAAAACGGTGCTACAGCGTTTACTAAGCATTAGCATGCTTCATCTTGGTCATGTTGTTGTTGTCATAGATCCAAAGAACGATGCAGAGTGGCGAGAATCTCTAATGGAAGAGGCTAAGACCCTCGGTCTTCCTTTCTATAAATTTCATCCTGGCCAGCCAGCATCTTCGGTCTGTATTGATGTCTGCAACACCTATACTAATGTTTCTGACCTAACATCTCGTCTTTTGAGCTTGGTGACAGTTCCCGGTGAGGTTAACCCATTCGTTCAGTATGCCAAGGCTCTCGTTTCCAATGTGATTTCCGGGCTTTCTTACATAGAGAAAAAGCCTTCTATTTATCTGATTCACAAGAACATGAAAAGCCACATGTCTATTGTGAATCTTACAGTCAAGGTAATGGAGTCATGTTACGCGAGATATTATGGTTACGATGTCTGGACCGAAAAAGTTAAGTACGTCGCTAACGAAACCTTGCCGGTACGTTTCAAGCGTCTCGCTGAATGGTTTACGGCTCATTTCATGAATTACGAGGGGTCCGAACAAATAGACTGGTTAGATACTGTTTCCCAGCTTATTGATTACTCAATGTCCGACCCAGAGCATATGGCTAAAATGACCGCAGGTATTATGCCTGTTTTCGATATGCTCATTGAAAAACCTTTAAATGAGCTTTTATCTCCTAACCCGAACTCAGTATCATCAAGAGAAATTGTAACAAGCGAAGGGATGTTCAGCACTGGCGGGGTGCTATACATTTCGCTTGATGGCCTTTCAAACCCCGATACAGCAGCTGCTATTTCTCAATTAATAATGTCAGATCTGACCTCCTGTGCCGGTAGTCGCTACAACGCTCAGGATGGTGATATGTCAGCTAATTCCAGGATAAGTATTTTTGTTGATGAGGCACACTCAGCCATTAACAACCCTATGATTAACCTTCTGGCGCAGGGTCGTGCAGCGAAAATTGCACTGTTTATTTGCACCCAAACCATCTCCGACTTTATTGCTGCGGCAAGTGTTGAAACTGCCAATCGAATTACGGGGCTCTGCAACAATTATATAAGCTTGCGAGTCAACGATACTCCTACTCAGACGCTTGTTGTAGAGAACTTTGGTAAGAGTGCGATAAGCACAAATATGGTCACTTATACGACCGGTTCAGAAACATCTTTGCCGCATAATAACTTCTCAGGTTCAATCTCAGAAAGAAAGCAGACAACTTTAGAAGAGAGTATTCCAAAGGATCTCTTGGGTCAGGTCCCTATGTTTCACATAGTTGCCAGGCTTCAAGATGGCAGGAAGGTTGTAGGCCAAATCCCTATTGCTGTTGCTGAGAAACAAATGAAGCCAAACACAACTCTGTCGGAAATGCTTTTCAAGAAGGCCGGAAAAGTTACTTTGCGTCAAAATCTCGATATCAAAAATCTTAATAAATTTCTAAGGAAGTTGCATTGATGGATGAAAAAATTGTCCTGACGCGCCAGCAAATTTTAAGCTCTGCACTAAAAGTCAGCAAATGTCGCTCGCTCGTAAAAAGGCGCTTTCAGTCTTTGGGTTTAAAGTACGCAGATTCTCAGGAAGTTCGAGATCGGCTAACTAAGATAGAAAAAAACGCGTTTCATCATTTGGGAAAATTTTGTCAGAGCAACGATATCGATTCCCTATTCTCCATGGCAAATACCCTGTCTGAGCTTTTCCTTTTAAAGGGAGAGTTGATCACGACTGATCCCTTTGGGGACCGTGAAACCAGCTACTGGTCGGTACCACAAGGTTCATGCCATGAATGGATTCAATCGCTGACCACCAGCGAAGGTCCTGAACGTAAATTCGTTAGTTTCCGTATTTCTTTCGATAACAATGACGAACGGTGTGATCTTGTAAAGAAGAATGCCCGTATGCTTGGTTGTTATCTTTTGCCTTATTTCGTCGATTTGACACGCACGGTGGGCGCATTCATTAATTTGCCAGGTAGTGTCTCTTTTAAACAAGTACAGCGCATCAAACCCCAGATTCATCCAGAAACAACACATAGTCATATAGTTACTATTGAGGACTCTCCCTTTCTTTCTCGGTTAAAATTTAAAATCATTACTGCCATAGATCGGCTTCCTGACCCTAATGGCCTTTATACAAACACCTTTAACAGCATTATTGACCGTGCACTGCTGACTCATCTCAAAACCGAACAGGAAAAAATAGATAGTCCAAGAGTCTGCAAAAATGTGATTTCGGCTTTTGCCGACTCAACTCTTTCTCTGCCGGTGTTTAACATCGGCCTAAACGAGCAGTACAGATACTGGACGCCGTGGGGCATCAACTTTATAGAATTTTCCCGCCAGGCCGCAAAAGCAAGGACCGCTGTATTTGTTCCTGATGTGGGACAGATCGAGTGGAAAAGCGCAGAGCATAAAGAACTGGCGGAGTTAAGCCTCATCGACCAAATCATACCTAAACAGTACCACTGGCTCCTGGGTATCCCGACGATGTGGCGTAACAACTATTGCAATCACGATCAGAGGCTAGCTCTTTTTCGTGAATGGAGGGAAAGCAATGGCTGCGGATAATACAAGCAGAGCAGCAGTGCTCAGAACAATGCTTTTTTTTGGCATGGTCATTTATTTTGGTTACAGCCTGGCTTTCCAGAATACTGAGGAGCTCAAATATCAGATTACTCAGGAGGTTAATGCAAGCCGGTCCATCATATCAAATGACCGTTGGAAGTCTGTTATTGCAAATAGTGAAGCGACTTTAAATTGGTTGGTACATGACTATAAGTTAATTGACTATCTGAATACTATTCTGATCCCTGACACCAAAAAACCAGCCAGAGGTATTAACATTGTTGCTGAAAAATTTACCTCTATTAATTACACTATGGCCAAAAACATACCCCTCTTACTTTATCAGTCCATTTTCCGGTGGAACTTAATCCTGGGGTGGCTAATCGTTTTTCTGCCCTATCTATTTGCCATGCTAGCAGATGGAATGTACCAGTGGAAATTGAAGAGGTACGTATTTGGTAAGGTTACAGTTCAGTTTTATCGTATTTGGTTTCGAGCATTTTGGGTGATCAGTGCTTTAACGATGGTCTACCTGGTCATGCCGAATATGTCACTATTTAACAATATCGCTCAACTTTTCCCACCAGTCGCTTTATTGATACTGGGAATTGCATTGAATCGCTTGTGGTCTAACTTTCAAAAACTCATGTAAAGGTGGTCAGATGTTAAGCAGTAAAAAAAGGAAGTCCCCTACAAATATCAAAGAATCGCTCAATGATAACGCTGACCGTTTTTATAAGATGTTTCGCATTCATACCACGGCAAAAGTTGCTATGTCGCTAATTGCCATGACCGCTGTAGGGTTTTCTTTCTACAATCTTTACGAACAATGGCAGGACGCTGAAGGGAAGAAAGACCATATAGCTGTAATACGGATTTCTGGCGAGATGGGTACCGGCTCGGAAACGGGCGATGGAACAGTGATCGCAACAGCTCTTGCCAAGGCTTACAATAATCCCCATGCCAAAGCAGTTATTATCGAGGCAGAGTCAGGTGGTGGTGGTCCCTCTGACGCCATCATTATTTACCGCCAGATAAACGCGCTTAAAAACCACCAGCCACAGATTGAACGCGTATCAGATGCCGGTTGCTCTCTTTCATCTGTAGCCGCTGACAAGAGTAACAAAACCGGGAGCACAGAACGTGGCGATGAAGCACGGTCGAAGCAAAACTCCCTCGAAGTACTCTCCAGCGGTACCGGTCGTTTTTTCTCTGATATCGCAGACTCATATAAACCAATCATCGTTAGTGTGAAAGGCATATGCGCATCCGCATGCTATTACGCGGTATCGCCCGCTGATGCAATTTATGCCGACAGTAATGCCCTGATCGGTTCTATCGGTGTGCGTATGGACCACTGGAATCTGTCAGAGATCATGAGCACAGTAGGCGTCAAGAATGAGCCCCTTACGGCCGGTGAGTTCAAAGATGCTCTTGACCCCTTCCACCCATTGTCCGATTCAACGAGGGAGTTCATGCAGAAGGAGATCCTGAACACGATGCATGAAAAATTTATAACTGATGTTGAACTTGGACGGGGTAAAAAGCTTCTCTCGCGTCATGATGCCGATGCTGTTTCTCTCTATTCAGGCCGTGTATGGCCAACACCTCAGGCAGTTAAGTACGGCCTGGTGGATGGAGATCTTACGTCAGTAGAGATCCGTACACGTCTTTCAAAAATGTACTCCACTGACACGTTCAAAAACTACAATGAGCCTCATCGTAATCTCCGTTCTGCACTCGGCATGCTGATGAGCCTGTCTTCAAATATTGAGAGCCTTACCGGTACCACTACCCGCTTGGTAGAATCTGTTAATGCCACCAGCTACCCCTCTGTGAGGTAACATGGATGCTTTCAATCTGCTGTGGAGCATTACGGGGGTAGCTTTCATTATCCTTATTTTCGTCGTGTTGCTGTGTCTGTTGGGTTTTATGACCTCTGCCATAGCGGAACGGCGGACTGCAAAGGCAATTGAATCTGGGCTTCCTGAAGAAGCTCAGGGGCTACTTAGTGATCTCACCTTTCAGTTGTCGGCTCATAGCACTACGCAGGTTGATCACATTCTCGTAGCCCCACATGGTATATACGTCATAGAGCAGAAAAACTACGTAGGCAAGCTCTACGGTACTCTGGAGGAAAGCCACTGGCGGAAATGGACTCAGTCCCGAACCCTCAAGTTGCAGAACCCGTTTAAGCAAAACCAGGGGCACATCAGGGCTATTCAGTCTGCTCTTAAGGCTAGAGAACTGGAATGTATCAATGTCGTCATCATAAACGGACGTTGTAAGTTTGATGGCATCAAGCCGGAATGGTTATGTATGGGGATGGACGATTTTATCCATAAAGTCAAACAACGACGAGGGCTACGGTTGTTCACACCGGAGTCTGTTCAGCACATCTGTTCGGTGTTGAAGTCAACAAGGAAGTCGCCAGGGCTCTATACGGACCTTACTCATATTCACAACATAACGACAAAGTACAAAGCCCCGATGAAATTCGAGCAACGAGTAACATACATTCTGCTCAACTTTATCCATTATCTGTGGGCAAGTCTGTTCACTAAGCAGAAGCCTTAGCGCTCTATCATTGGTAAGGCTGTAAAATGTCTGCAAAAGGCCCCATCGGTAAATTGTTGGGGCTTTTTCTTTGCGTAGTTCTGATACGGTTTATCCTGTGGAGCATTATGGCCACCAGCCAGCTGGTGACTGGCCAACGCTTTGTATGACGTAGCCTACTCAGGGCAGGCTATTTTAGAGGGACCGATTTTTATCCGGGCTAATTTAGAAAGAGATAATTTGAACTTAGGCGGGCTGACCACCAGCAGAGAGGTAAATCACTAGCCGGTGATATTGACAGAAGTCGTCAGGGGTTTAACGCCGGAATATTTTGCCAGGCCTCCTGCAAGGTCTGCAAGACTTCTACAAGTGATAGTGACGGCCACAGGACTGTTTCCGTCATTATCACTCCAGGTGGCTCGCACTCTACTGGTACCAGAATTAAAACAACACGAGTTCCTTTTACCTGGTAGGCAAGGTTTACTGCCGGTTGGCGGTAGGAGGCCAGTACACCCTCACCATATTGAGCAGGGTTACTTGCCCAGTTCCGCACCATTGCATACACCTGAGGCATATACCGACTATCCAGATCCCCTTTGGGCCGTCTGAACGGCACGATTTCTTCTGAGCGGTAGGTGGTCGTTGTTGTATTGGTTGTCATCTTTGTCACCTCCCCTGTTCGTCCATTTAGAGTTTTAAGCTGCTTTACACATCACACTCAACTGATTATTTAAGCTGGTCATCGTCTCTGGCCAGCATAGCCCAACCATTCGACTGGTTTTCGCGGGAGTAAGGATTCATTTCAAAATAACTATCTACCGCGTCGCTGTCCGCAACAGAACTGTTGTTAGCTCTCTTTGAACCCTGAACCACTACAGCATCAACCTCTGCGGCTTTCCCGTTGCGCTGTACCAGGATTTTAACCGTCTTGGGCTTACGTCTTGCGAGCAGTTTGTTGGCGATAAAAAGCACAACAATCCAGGCCAAAAGCACGTATAAAAATTTATTCATAATGCCCTCCTTTGTATGTGATTATTATACCTGCTTCCATTGCAGGCCAAACAGGTTCGGTGTATGAAAAATAGACTTCTCTCCGGCGTATAGCAATCTACTTACTGATCTGTTTTCGTATCAAACTGTATGGCATAACCGAGGGGCGTACGTGGTGAGTCAGAAAGTTACTTTTCCGTAATAGTTAATTTCAGATCCTTCTTCCAGTTACGCTTCAGTATAAAACCGATACCCTCTAATTCAGCATCCTTCACGTTTAATACGCTTCACTTTAAGGCAGGGCTTTTCGGTTGATATGAATTCTTTTTCCGGTTGCTGGACATGGGTTTCATCCTGATAGTTAAAATTGCAGGCTATCAGTCACCACCACCACCACCACCACCTCCTCCTCCTCCACCGCCACCATCACAACCACCAGCTATGCTATTTTCACCATTACAATCACCTCCGAGGGGGTTCAAATGGCTGCTCCCCTGTAGATGGTGTCCTTGCCAGATCGAACCCGAACCAGCGCCTCCTGAGCGTCTTTGCTTGCCCTGAGGCAATTGTGCAGGCTCACCAGCACCGGCGGTCCCAAAAATGTCCCGGGCAATTTTATAAAGAAGGTAAAAAGGTACGCCCAGCATCATAAAAAAGATTACTGAAAATATTACACGTTCCATTGATGATCTCCTGTCTTGTGAGAGACCAGTTATATCAGGGTGATTCAGTATTTCCGTTTAGAAAAGAGTACTAATTTGGCCCTGTTCGATCTTAATTTGCCATCCGGGAAAAAGTCATAGGGATAGGCCTGCCAGAGTCAATAACTTCCAGTGATCTGGAGGAGACCCCGGCTCTCTGAGCCCTCATGGATGGTACGGCTTTACCCCCTGTAAACAGATTCACGTTCCGCAGGACAAACATCGACTACTGACGTCTCATATTTGCTGACGCTAATCCGACGTCTCATTGCCGTCTGCTTGTTTTCTTTAAAGGGTGTATTAGACGAATATCAAATCGGAATGGTAGGGGATGTGTGGGCACCATGCCCGGCCCTCTTTGAGCATCTGAGAGATTGGAGACCTAGCCGGGTAAGATAGCTACTTTCTTACGGGTTACCCTACAAATCCAAAGACGAAACGGACGCTGCCGTTCTCCACGTGGAGACGCTTTACTTCTTCGACAAATTCCTGGATCACCTCTCCGGCGTTATCGGGTGGTATGGCTGACAAAATCTCTTCCGAAGTCAGCCATGAGTATGAATGTTCACCGAATAAATCATCATCTTCGGACGGTATATCATCAGGTAATCCGCGTAATGCGTGGATAAAAACTGCTGATGTGCTCGCCCTTTCACGATCTACATCAAATCCGAGCCAGGCAAAGTGGAGATATGATCGGTCCCCTTTATAATTGCTTGATAAATTAATCCATTTACCAGGCTTTTCTTCCCTTTGAAATCGCCAGCAGATATCAACGCCCATTAAGAAACTCCATTACTATCGTTCGTATGAGATAACTATCATTTCAGAATACTATGACTTCTTCCCGTATAGAACTAATCGCTCACGCCAACTGGGCGAAGCCAACCGGTTCCGCCACTTCGCTCATTGGTTTTTAGGCGTAAGCACTGAAGCCAGTCTCCATGCTAACTGGCGAGCCTGCGAAAGTCAGACTCGTTGTTATAAAGCGGCATATCGTAAGCGGTGTCTGAAATGAACATGCGGATCTGCTCAAGCGTCATGCCACAATGAAAACGGTTTACGCTCACATTGGCCCGGGGGAAGTCAGCACAAAACGCATTCAAAACATTTTCATGGACAATGCCAATGTTGATCAACGCAGCTGGCCCGTTGTCACGGAAGGATACGACACGGAATCCCCCATACCAGCCTGAATGGGAGAAAAATGAAAATGCGCCGGATGCCAGACCATTAGACAGGTCATAGCGCAATTTCCCGCACAGAGACTGGCTGTCTTTGCTGTACACGCGATTAATGAAAATACCGGGACCAACTTCTACCGGCTGCTTGTTGCTTGCTAAACACGGAAAGCCCACCAGCGAAACCTCCCTTTCTCCTGACCAGTTTACCTGATACCCGGCAGTGAGAAAGTCCGTCAGTTCTACGCCAGAAAGAGCATTAATGGCCGCGATATCGGTAGTCAAAATATTTACGTTTTTCATATTCATCTCATCTTTATTCTAAAGTGCGTTTTTTGTCTATCAGCCCGAGGATTGAAAATTTGAATATTTAATGTGACAGATAAATACCTGTCACTTTTTCAAAAACAGCCTGTAATTGAATATCGAGAGAGTTCATTTTAAAATCCACCAGCTCAGCTTTATTATCGCAAACCAAATAAAAATAGGAGTCAAATGCGTCTGTATCTTCATCTTTAAAAATACGGAAGGAATTAATTTTATCATGCCCTTCAAATTCGGCATGAATACCATAGCGAACCGAGCCGTCATCGAACTGAACAACCCGTCGTACAGAATTAATCCGGACGTACTGTTTTAAGGCCCTCGCGAAATCGGCATTTAACGCCAACGCTCGTAAGATTGAATCAGCGGTTTCATTCTGCTTTTTACGATCGTATTCAAATATCCCACAGCCGGTGTTACGAAAGACCGGCTGAAGAGCATTAACCAGGTTGAAGGAATCCACGTTTCTGTCGTTTCTGTACATGAGATATCTCCTGCCCCTCCGCTATACGAAGGGGCTTGATAGGGTTACTGCCAGGCTGCGATCACTTCTTCGCACTGGAAATGAGATAAGCACTGCTGGAGTAGAAGAGCCAGCACCGCTGTGTTAGGGACGCGATTGTTACACCACGCGTTGAAAAGCAGCTGCCATGGACCGGCATAATACCCGGCCAGTTTCTTTTTTTGTTTAGCTGTACGGCAGCGGGAAATGGCCTGCTGATAAAGGCTTTCATTCTCATCACCAGCCCGTTTTTGCAGAGTGCGATAAATATACGAATAAAGACTGTCAGAACAGTTTGAAGCGTACGCCAGTTGTTTTTTCATAATACCTCCTGTTTAGAAGTATTATATGTAAACAGCCTCAGCGGCTAATAACCCGTAGCAATATAATTTGCATTTTTTCTATTTCTGAAGACGCTTTTTAAATTAATATTTACTGAGTTATCACAACTTATTATTCTTCCCGTCTGCTGTTTTATTAATCCCCCAGTTAGTAATCACGCCAAGTCGGCGCAATTTTTCACGTTGTTCATAAATAAAAAAATCGCCAAGGCAGTCTTTTAAAACTTCACTATCCTGATATTTTATTTTTTGAAGCATCCTCGCAACTATGGCGCGTTTCAGGAATATGGCTGCATCAGACTCAAGCATTTGTGAGGACTGTCTGACGGTCTCCTGCATGTCGACGATACTGCTGAGCTTTCGTCTGACCACGCTTAGCATAGTGTCCGGGAACCGCTTAGCGGCTGAATGTAACCCGCAACAACGTTACGCATTGTTTTACTCACTGCAATGTTCCATTTAAGTCTGTTTGTTCCACCAGCTGCTAACATCAGCGTTATTCATCCTGAGGTTTCGCCCGCGATAGACAGATCAGAGGCAGCATGGATGAAATTGCCAGAGTAGATCACTGCATACGCGAATAGTGGTTTGTATTCAGTTCTGCGTTTGCCTGCTTTTCCAGTGCTGTCATAACCCGGCGGAGCATCGCCAGAGCCTGAACAGGCGAGCTCCCAAACTGCACTTTCACTTCAGCCGTATCATGATCCTGAATCAGGTCGAGTATATTCACTTCGATCCCTGCCCCGTTTTCATCTTTTGCCGTGCACTGAATACTTACCCGGGTCACCGAATCCGTCAGGACTGGCAGTGGGTTAGTTTTGTCTACGTTGATAACAGCCTTCTTCATTGCCCTGTTTCCCCTTGTCCTGAAAAAGTTACCGACCCGTCCGGATGGAGGGGTCGGTCAGAAAATCATGACTGTCCCTTGTTCATCTTATCAGCATGCTTACGCAGGTACTCTTTCAGGTCAGCATGAGCGTTGATGATATCGTTCATTTCATCATTGGTCAGAACAAGCGTGTAAGTATCAGTACTGACAGATTCACCTTCTTTAAGCTTGGCTTCTTCAGCAATACGTTCAAAAATCGGGATCGCGGTGTCTGCAATGACGGTCACAGTCTTTTTGTTCAGAACGCTGGACATGGAAGGTGCTTTACCTGCCGGGTTCTGTTTAGGAGCGCTGTCCTTTGGAGCTGGAGCCGGTTCCTGTACCGGTGGCGTATCCAGCGTCTCCGTATTGCTTTCATCGTTCAGTTGATCCGGTACCGGGGTGTTATCGGTAGTATCATCTGCCGGTTGCTCAGCACCGATGTTTTCCGGAGTCTGCGGATCTGCCATGCGCTCTTCTACCTTGGCAGCTTTGACGAATTTCAGCGTGTTTTTCGTCGCCTTGCCATAGATGGAGATCGCTTTGTTGATGTTATCTACCGCATCCTCACCGCTGTACATATACTCGTCCAGTGCAACGTACATGCTCACCTGATCGCTCACAAGCATGGTCTGTAGTTCAGAAGGCAGGTCCAGTACGCGAACCATCTGGCGAAGATGCTGCTCTGATTTACCACGTTTTTTTGCCAGTTCCGCAAAGGTCTTAGGCTCTTCTTTATCTTCAACCAGACGCTTAATTGAAAGCGCTTCAGCTACGACAGACAGCGCCAGGTTGGAGTTGCCGGTCAGGGTGAAGAGTTCTGCTTTTGAAGCGCTACCGCGAAACTCTTCGCAGCGAATACGAGTAATGCGTTCACGCCCTTCTGCTTCCAGCTGGCGGTTTGCAATAGCGATGGAACGGATACGGCAAGCCCCCTGACGCAGTACAGGTACGCCATTAACCATCTGAACAACGATAGGCGTCACGCTGAACGGGTCTTCCATGTAGGCATCGGCCAGGCTGTTCAGGTGTTCCACAACGTGAGGCATTGAATAGTAGAGCTCGCCCATACCGGCCGTGCGGGTGTTAAAGCCTTCCTGCTCTACAACAACCGAAGGGTCAATGATAAGGCCGTTGCCTTTACGGGCACCGTTACCAGTGCGTTCCAGGTAACCACGAAGGCTGATTTCGTTGCTGTTGTTTTTTACTTCAGTTTCGATTGCGGACATTTTTGTTCTCTCTTTTGGTTGGTTGTTTAACTGCGCTACAACACAACAATACCAGGTTCGACATTTTTCCTAATAGGTTGCGGAGAAGAAAAAGTAACTTTTTTTAAAAATTTTCCTGAGGCAATACTACTCGATCCGTCCGTTTTAAATCTTCACAACAGTGGGCCGTTTTTACGTTTAAGCAAAATAACTGGTTCAGAAGGTGACTCAGAGAGAAAAGTTACTTTTCCGGTTGTCTGGGCCAGTGATGGGAGAGTGGCAGGACAGGAATGGCTAAACCGGTGCGGGTCTCTTGTAAGTCGCAGGGGATTCAGGAGATATAGAGGTAAACTGGTACGTTCAGTTTTTGGATTGAGCCGGGCTTTTGGCCCGGGCTTAAGGAAGCAGAAATTTGAACGAACTGGCAGGTAATGCTTTATGCCGCCGACAGCTGGCCGTCAGTGCTTTGCTGTTCTGGTTTGACAGTTGGGGGATAACCGGCAGTTAGCCGCTGGCATTCCACATCACAGAAAGCCCTGAGGTTGCTGAAGACGGACTCCATGAAATCAGCATGAGCATACGAGTCTACAGGACGTGTCTTGTTATCTTTCATCTTGTTCTCCTCAATCATTATTAAAACCAGCGGATTTAGTTTCTGGCGCTCCATCTGCTGACCGGCTTTCCCAGAGAGCAGCGATGTGTCGGGTTCTTTTTCTCATTTTATCGTTTTCATCGGGCCCATCCGGGCGTATAAGAGACCGATTTGGCATGTTTAGGAAACGTACTGGCGTAATTAAAAGCTGAGGTTGGATTTGGAATAAAAGGATGCTTTTCCCGTTTGTCGGGTCTTTCGCCACCGCTGCACGATGATTCTGTCAGGCATTCTGCGCCCTCCCAGGCTGCACATCTGGAAACAAGCGTTGGGATGTTCCCTTCCCCTGCTCACCGTAGAAAGATCGGCAAGTCCCGACGGTCGTTCCGTACGAGCCGGGTCCAAATAATGAATAAATAAAACGCCGCTTCAATTGTATTGGCAATAGAAGTCAGGAGGATCATAGTGTCATTCATGGTGCGGCTTTCGCACCACCGCCCCGGCGGTACCGGGCAGAACTGGAGTACCTCATGAAACTTTCCCGTCAGACGACTTCTGATACTTCTGTTGATGGCCGTTCACGCGCATATGCCTGGGGCCGTGTCCATTATTTCATTATCGAACATGCACCAATGGCTGAGCTGGTCGCTATTGACGAGCTGCTGGAAAAAGCTGGCTGGAGCAATGACGGCTGTCCGAACTATGAGAAAGATGACGAGTTTGGTAATGCTGGTTACAGCTGTGGTTACTGGATCGATATTGACAGCGTGGGAAGCTTCAAGGCTGACTACAAACGTCTTAAGGGGGAGATTAGTGCGCATATCGCCTCAAAGGCGGCAGAGGTGGAGATCCGCGTACTGGACTCGATGTCCGACAAAGAATGTAAAGATGTTGCCTCGGTGGCATCTACTGTTCGCCGTGACTTACGTACGCAGTCCGAATCGCTTCATTCACTGCGTACAATCGTAACGGTTGATCATTACAATCCCTATGTGACCACCAGCCGCCCGCTGAGCATTTCCGCCTGGACACTTATCCACGACTGTCTGAAAACAGGCACCATCAATGACGTCTGTTCACGGTTGAGTTCATTAATCCTGCACTCTGAAGCCGCGATTGCCCGTTGTAAGGGAAGCTCCGACTACTCTTCGGAACACGCTCAGCTATCGTTTTTTGCTGGTAACGACTATGTCACCAGACGCACCCTTGTTGATGCAGCTCACGAAGAGGCTCTGCGAATGAACCGCCGCTTTGATGAACGCATTGCAATGAACGCGGATTCTGATGCCAGAAGGCTCCAGTGCGAATTCAACCTTAGCAACCATGTCGTACAGCGTAGGACCGTTGAATCTGCTCATATCCAGGCACTCAATGAAGACGTCACCCGTTCACAGGCGGAACCACGCTGCCCTGGAAAGCTTCTTCTGAATATGACCAGTCATGAGGAAGTGCGGGACTCACTGAGCGCCTGTTAGTCCAGCGACACCCCCTGCGGCTCTACTACCGGGCCGCAGTCTGCTCCTGCCCAGATGGTGCCAGTGGTGTAATGAATTTGTTTAATAAGGCTAAGTATGATGAATAAAGAACAACTAATCGACAAACTGGAACGCGTGGTATGTGGTCAGTACTCCTACGAAATGCAGGAGCTTGCGTATTCGGCCCTCTGCTGCATTAAAGGCACCCCGGACGACTGCGCTAAGTTCCCTGTTACGCGTCCGCTGCCTGACACCTTAGTGGACGTATGGGACGAAATCGGGCAATACCTTGGCACAGGCAAAGCCATTGAAACTCGCAGTTGCGGCGTTTCGCTTCTGCTTCATGGACACTGCTACGATTCAAATCATGTGCTTTACTGGCGCAATGCTGGCGCACTTCCAGCAGCTTGCGATACGCCACTGGCTGGTGGGTCTCGCAAACTGTTCACCTGCTCAGCCTGTGGAGTGGACGGTCTGGATGAACCACCTGAAACCAGTTGCCACTGCTGCACAGAGGGGGCCCACTGGGTTGAGAGCAGGCTCTTCACCTCCGGGCAGGCAGACCCTGAAGAATTTAGACCCGTGGCGGTCGTGAAAGAGTGTGCAGGCTCAACGCCGGATGATCGGCTCATCTGGAGTGTGATTGAACAGCTCAACGGCGAACTGGCGGAAGGCGATAAACTATTTAAGCGACGCTGACAGATCACGGCAGCATTTATAACAGACGAACTCCAGAATAATTTAAAGCAACCATGAACATGAAAAAGCCCAAAGCTGCATTACAGAATGCCATGAAAGAAGATGTGCCAGCTGTGACACAGATTCAGATGCGATCTACGGTTTCCAGAAAGGTTCGCTATGTAAAACAGGCAAATCGAGAGGGTCTGAAATTATCTGAGTGGATGTCGCGGCATCTCGACGCTGTCTGTGATACCGCAGATGAGATTCATAAAGGCAAACGCTCAACTCCGGTTGCGCCTGGGAAGATTCCCCCAGAGGTATACCAGGTGATATACGATCAGTGCGGCGGGTTCGTGGAGTGTGATGCTAATGCCCAGGTTATCTGGGAAGCCTGCCGTAATGCCATTCTTAACGGAGACAAAGGGTAAACGGCAGGTATCGCCTGTCATTTTACCCTTGTGAGGACAATACTGATGAACCATGAGAGCCGAACTGTATACCTGAACACGGCCATTGAGGCCCTGCTGAAAGCTGAGGCGGCTCTGAACGATCTGGCATTAGCCTATGAGCTTAAACCTGATGAAAAGGCAAGCGCATGCCATCCCAGAACCGGCACACTTTCCACTGCGTCCCAGGTAAAAAAACTCCGCCGTGTCCTTGAGAAGCAGAAGGTATGAAGGGCTGCATCAGCCAGGCCCGGATATAAATACATGCTCTGCCAGGTGAGTACCACTGCCCGGTAGCCGAATGATAAGTTTTGATTTCACGGTTGCAATTTCTCCCTCTGGCATCACTGCTCCACGATGCACCCCGATCAGCTTAGCGTCTGAAAATGAAGATGCACCGGACCTGCATGAAGCGGAACGGTGCCCAGCTGAGTGTTTGTGGGCACAATGAACCGCAATTTCATGATGGGAATGAAAGATGGCTGGTGGCCCGCTGATATGAACGCTTACCCTGCATAACGTTACTAACCACAATCTTTTCACTAAAAGAAAAAAGGGTTCCTCCGCTTTAGAGGAACCCTTTCAAAAGGTGCCGATGGCATACTAATCCACACCCTGAAAAGAGGGGGGTTGCCCCCCTCTTTGTCAGCTACTTACCGGATTCGTAGGCCAGGATAGCAAATACCTCCCTTGTTCCGTCTTTCATCCGCAACTCGCAAAGCGAGTTTCGTGTGAGCCAGGTGAATATCAACAGCGTTAAACAAACTATTAATATGCACAAAACAATGGGTTGGTTCGGCATTTTCATGGCCTTCTTCTCCTTGCATTTAAGCAGGCAAGAGGCTACGCTGTGTGTGACTAGCATACAGGGGCCTCGGGTTAATTGAAAAATTACTCGGGGCTTTCTGCTTTTACCACAGTCAAACAGTGTTACCGCTGGCTGGGGCAAAAGCCTCCAGCACCAGCGTCATTATATCACTCTGCCCTGATCAGCCAAACACCCTGCCTGCATAAATCATTGATTTATAATTTATTTGACATGAGTCACTTCCGGTTGTCGGAGACAGTCTTTTTACACTAAAGAAAAGGGTAACGGGCAGCTGCTTGGTCGGAACATACAGTGCAGTTCCTGCCCGTTTAATTTCCGGATGCAATGGTAGGATCAGGAGGCACTGGTTCCGTTGATTAGGGAAAGCTTATGTGCCTGAATACGGCTGTATTCGAGATGGGATGGAATATTACAGATGCGCTCCAGTCGATCATGCAGCCTCGTGTAGGTCAGTCGATGAATACCGGACATTTCATCAAGTAGCCAGCGCTTGATGTAAGGGTTACAGGAAAGCCGGGCAAGATCGTCGTCATCCACTTCGTCAAAGAACCAGTACTGCTCCATCGGGACTACCTGAAATATCCACGGCCGGGGATAGTCCCCTGTGACAACCAAAAACCATGCGAGAAAGCATAGACACAGCTCAACGATCATCAGCATCGAAAATTGCGAATAACTTAGACCAGGCACATAGGGTGAACTATCCGCAACATACCCCCTGAACAATTCCGCCACAAGGTAGCCCAATAGCGACAAGGCCAGCATCAGGGTCAGGATTAATCCCCCATTAAACGCTACCGAAGCCTTTTGAACCCGATCAGGTGCTGTCCGGCTGCGATAGTTGGTCACTACTCTTTCTACAAGTGCCCTTATGGCAGCCTGTTCTTTACTGACATCAGCTCCGGAAAAACCGGACGGGCTTTTATTTAATTCAGTCATACCCCACTCCTGTTATGTGCTCTACTGAACAAACACGTAGATCATACAGAGCTCACGGACGCACTCCTGCCAGATAAAGGAGGGAATTTGGCTGTAAGACGGTTAGCCAACAGTTCAGGTTATGCGTGGGATCCGGCCAGTCAGAAAGGATTCCGTTATTAACAGGCAAGGTTAAAGGCAGATGGACGTTGAAATTGTGGATGCTAAAAGGGGTATTACTCTTTTTCCTGCATAGCGGCTTTTTCAGCCCGGGTGGCCAGGCGAGCATTTCCGAAAGGTTCACGGACAAGCAGGGGCTTCTCCTTCTTCCAGCCCCTGATAGCCGTTTCTCCAAAACGACGTGGTGCATTGCCGTTCCAGCGAGCAATCACATGATTATCATGAATTTCTATAATGACAACGGGGTGGACAATGACCGTTGTAATGGTGGTATTTCCCATTTTGGTACGGGTTACAGACCAAACCTGCATCCCGGATTCCAGCTGGCTGATTTTCATATTATATCCTTAAGCCATCACGAACTGCGCCACAAAAATTAATGTGGCGCAATTTACCATAAACAATAAACATCAGATACCCGTGAAGAGATTTCCCTTTATTTTAAAATTCTTCTGGAGAAAAAATGATATTTCCAGAAGAAGTCAGCGAAATTCAGAAACGGCCATCACAATGGTGCTGCGCTGACGCTGGCGTTCTGCCTTGCGCTGCCTGCGGCGATAGATCTGTTTTGCGCTGACGTAAGGGCAGTCCTCACGGGTATACCAGCAGCAGCCGCAAGGTTCGGGCCGGGGCTGACTCTTATACACAAGTAGCGTCCTGAACGGAACCTTTCCCGTTTTCCAGGAT
>JACXXQ010000121.1_pt1 | contig 52216 bp, 44 predicted proteins | sample 8621361 | NCBI WGS metagenome assembly JACXXQ01 (sample SAMN15503820, study PRJNA645414) | gut metagenome | isolation source: feces | host: Bos taurus | place: USA | collected 2016 | reverse complement strand
AAAAACATTTTTATGCAGTTGTCAGGATACGAACATCCTGAACAATATAATTCAGTGGCGATAGCTGCGGGGATCCACCTGTTCCCATGCCGAACACAGCAGTTAAGCCCGCAAACGCCGAAAGTACTTGGGGGGAGGCCCCCTGGGAGGATAGGAAGCCGCTGATTAAAGAAAAAAGCACTAGCTTATGCTAGTGCTTTTTTGTGATTCGTGGTTCGTGGTTCGTGGCTCGTGGGGAATGAGTTTGTGGTTCGTAGGGGCCGTCCCAAAGGGCGGCCCGCCTGAAATGTGATGTACACGTAATGCGCGGACTCAGATGCGGCGTTCCGCCGCGACAGCCTCAAGTTGACAACATCGCTTCGAGCAACCCTCAGCTTGTAAAAAACGCCCCGACCGGGGCCTGCGTAGGGGCTGACCCGGCTAGGGCGGCCCGCTTGAAACGATGGTGTACACGCTATTCATGACGGGTGATGTGTGAAAAAAAGCCCCATATACCAGAAGGGTCATACCCACGATTCACAGCGGGACGCCCTTTGGGCGTCCCCTACGGTATCGCATACAGGCGATGGAAATGAATGTGACCCAAAAAAACACGGCCATCGGCCTGGTGCGTAGGGGCCGGCCCGAAAGCCTTTTTGGCCCGTCAGGTGCCGACCAGCGGAAGGCGCAGGATGGTTGCCAAAACGGACAGCCGTGGCTGGGCGGCCCGCTGTGATATTTGACCACAGCCCATTCGGAATGATGGTGAGCTTTTACGAGCCACGAACCACGAGCCACGGCTTTTTTCGCGGACTCAGATGCGGCGTACCGCCGCGACAGACTCATGATTGTATTACGACCGAGTGTCATTCGTCATAAATTCCGGCTATACCCACGATTTACAGCGGGACGCCTTGATCAGGTCGTCCCCTACGATATCGCATACAGGCGATGGAAATGAATTGGGCTCGCAAAAAAAATACGGCCATCGGCCTGGTGCGTAGGGGCCGACCCGGCTAGGGCGGCCCGCTTGAAACGATGGTGTACACGCTATTCATGACGGGTGATGTGTGAAAAAAAGCCCCATATACCAGAAGGGTCATACCCACGATTCACAGCGGGACGCCCTTTGGGCGTCCCCTACGGTATCGCATACAGGCGATGGAAATGAATGTGACCCAAAAAAACACGGCCATCGGCCTGGTGCGTAGGGGCCGGCCCGAAAGCCTTTTTGGCCCGTCAGGTGCCGACCAGCGGAAGGCGCAGGATGGTTGCCAAAACGGACGCCTTATCAGGATGTCCCCTACAGGTGCGGTCCAATGGACTGTTAACCGCTAACAGCTAACTATTTTTTCACATAACGGATTGACTTTTCTTATTGTGAAATATATAATAAATACAAAGAATAAAAGCAAGGACAAATATGTCTTGAGAATGAACATTATGCCCTTGCTCTTTTTTTACTCTTTTGTCAAATTTACATGAAAGGATGGATGGTTATGCTTTCACGGACCTTGTTGGGAATGAGATGGGGCGACTTATCGGAAGATACGCGCCAGATGTTATTGGACCGCGCCGATATCGACGGTTTTAATGGCGCTGATGGAGACCGTTATAGTCGAGGGACGCTTCATTTCCGTAATACCCTCATGGGAATCCAGGCCTCAGTGGAAACAGACCGTTTTTTCGGTGATATGGGAAACAACGGCATTTTCATTGACGATGATGCTGTCATTTCCCGCATCTAAAAATCATTTGAATAAGAACACCTTGCACAAGCCGATGATGATAAAGGCTGCAATAATGATGACACTGATAACCCGAGTCTTAGTAAAGATTTTCGGGTTATTTTGTATGTTTTTAGGCGGGACTGGCGGCGGTACTTCCTGTTTGGTGCCGCAGATAGGGCACATGAGGACGCCGTCGCGCAGTTCTGTACCGCATTTGGGACAAATCATAAACTCAACTCCTGTTCTTCTTTTAACTATACTATAGAAGGCTCTTCAGGCTGTGTCAAGAAGTTATCTTTTTGTGAGGAAAAGATACGTATAAAACCTTGTATAAATGGGGAAAATAGCATACAATTTTACTTGTCTGCTGTTTTTTTATTACCAGAGAAAAGGAGATACGCCTTGAAAAGAAAAATTGGCTTGAGTTCACAGATTTTGATCGGCTTGGTCCTCGGTGCCCTGGTCGGTTATTTATTTCCTGATTTCGGCGATAAGCTGAAACCCTTCGGCGATGCTTTCTTGCGCATGATCAAGATGATCGTCGTTCCCCTCATCTTCAGTACCCTGGTTATGGGTATTGCCGGTACGGGTGATTTTAAGAAGCTCGGCCGCTTAGGCGGTAAGGCCATCATTTGGTTCGAGTTCGCTACGACCATTGCCCTGGCTATCGGTCTGCTGTTCATGAATATTGCAGAGCCTGGCGTAGGCGTTACCTTGTCGGCGTCTGCTGCCAATGCTTCCAACGCCGCTGCAGCCAGCCAGCACAGCGTCGACCTCGTCGATTATGCCGTACACATCATCCCGACGAATATCGTCGATGCCATGGCCCGCCAGGATATGCTGCAGATTATCTTTTTTGCCTGCTTCTTTGGCGTCGCCGTCGCCCATATCGGCGGTAAAGGCGAAACCATCGTCGATATCTGTCAGAGCGTGGCCGAAGCTATGTTCAAAGTGACGGGCTATGTCATGCACTTCGCCCCTATCGGTGTCTTTGCCATGATTGCCTATACCGTTGGCAGCTATGGCATTGCCATGCTTATCCCTTTGGGGAAGCTCATCCTGTCCGTTGCCTGTGCTACGGCTCTGTTCATCTGTGTCGTCGCCCTCATTGCCAGCGTCTTTACGGGCATCAATTTCTTCCACGTCATCCGGGCCTTGAAGGACATCCTCTTCCTGGCTTTCTCGACAGCCAGCAGTGAAGCGGCCCTGCCTGGTGCCATGAAGCGTCTGGAAGAATTAGGTGTTCCCAAGACCATCGTCACCTTCGTCATGCCTACAGGCTATTCTTTCAACCTCGACGGCTCGACGCTGTACAGTTCGGCCGGTATCTTATTCATTGCCCAGCTCTACGGCATCCAGATGCCCATTGAGCAGCAGCTGTTGGTCATGGTAACGCTCATGCTGTCGACCAAGGGCATTGCCGGTGTTCCCGGTGCAGGCATCATCGTCGTCGCTGCGACGGCTGCAGCCTTCAATCTGCCGACGGAAGGCGTTGCCATCCTCCTCGGTATCGACCGTCTCCTGGATATGATCCGCACGATCTGTAACGTCTGCGGCAACTGCATGGCTACGGTCGTTGTCGCCTGCTGGGAAAAGGAATTGAACAAGGCCACGTTCAATGAAAAGTACCGCGCTTTTTTAGGCGGGAAAAATAGCTGATTATTCGCCAAACTAGACTAAATCTGTTATAATAGTAGGGTAAATAAGTGCTCCGTAAGGGTTGCCTGACGGAAAACTTCATTCATGAAGCAGCCGTGCTCCTCTGCAAAGATTTGACTGCGCAGACGAGGCGAAAGCACCATTATCCGAAAAGGGACTGTCGCACGGAGGCTTCTTCCATCATGCGTGGTCCTTTTTTCTTTAATGTTTGAGGTTTGATGTATGATGCTTGAGGCGATGGCTTTTAAATTTAAAACCAGTCACATCAAACATCAAACTTTCAACATCAAACTTAAAAAGAGGCTGTCCGACAGCCTCTTTTTCTTTAGGAGGTATAAATATGGAAACAAGAGTCGCTTTAATCGGTATCATCGTAGGGAACCGCCAGGAATCGGCTAAACTGAACGAAATCCTGCATGAATATGGCCAGTACGTCGTCGGCCGCATGGGCATTCCTTATAAAGATAAAGACATCAACGTCATCAGCCTCATCGTCGATGCGCCGCAGGACGTCATCAGTGCGCTGTCGGGTAAATTGGGCATGCTCCCCGACGTCAGCACCAAGACGATTTATCCGCCCATGCCGCAGTAGGAGGCACGTATGCTGAAAATTGCAATCTATGGTAAAGGCGGTATCGGGAAATCGACGATGACCAGTAACTTGGCGGCTTCCTTCGCTTATTTAGGCAAGAAAGTCATCCAGATAGGCTGCGACCCCAAGGCCGATTCGACATTCAACCTCCTCGGCGGCCATCCCGTCCAGCCGGTCATGAATTATCTGCGGGAACACGACGAAGATCCGGAATCCATCGAAGATATTTCCCGCATCGGCTATGGCGGCGTCCTCTGTATCGAAACGGGAGGGCCGACGCCGGGCCTGGGCTGTGCCGGCCGGGGCATCATCGCCACTTTTTCGCTCCTCGAAGACTTAGGTCTTTTTGAAAAATACGAGCCTGACGTCGTCCTGTACGATGTCTTGGGCGACGTCGTCTGCGGCGGCTTTGCGGCGCCGATCCGCGAAGGCTATGCCGAACAGGTCCTCATCGTCACGTCTGGCGAAAAGATGGCCCTCTATGCGGCCAATAATATCAATACGGCTGTGGCCAATTTTGCCGACCGCAGTTATGCCAAGGTCCGGGGCATCATCCTCAACCGCCGCAATGTCCCCGACGAAGAAGCCAAGGTCCGGGCTTTTGCCGACCGGGCTCATTTGTCCATCGTCGGCGATATTCCCCGCAGCGATGACATCAACCGCTACGAAGATTTGGGCCAGACCGTCATCGAAGGCGATCCGGACCTGCCGATCAGCCGCACCTTCCTCGATTTGGCTCAGAAATTATTACAAGATAAGGAATGATTATGACAGAAAGAAAACCTTATGCCATTACCGTGCAGGACTTAGTGGAACGCGGCCGCGACGACATCCCGGCTGAACTCATTACGTCGACGCACCTCATTTATAATTCACCGGCCGCCCTGGCTTTCAACTCGCCTGGGGCCCAGGGCTTCGGCGTCAAACGGGCAGGCCTTTCCATTCCCGGTTCGGTCATGCTCCTCGTCGGTCCGGGCTGCTGCGGCCGCAATACGACCATCCTCAGCGAACTGGGCGGCTACAGTGATCGTTTTTTCTTCTACATCATGGATGAGACGGATATCGTCACGGGCCGCCATTTAAAGAAAATTCCCCAGGCCGTCTGTGAAGTCGTCGACAGCCTGGCTGAAAAGCCGTCGGTCGTCATGATCTGCATGACTTGTGTCGACGCCCTGCTGGGCACCGATATGGAACGGGTCTGCCGAAAAGCGGAAAAAGAAGCGGGTTTGCCCGTCGTGCCCTGCTATATGTACGCCCTGACCCGGGAAGGCCGTAAGCCGCCTATGGTCGATGTCCGCCGGGCCATTTATTCACTGCTGGAAAAACAGCCGCGCCGCCGCCGGACGGTCAACCTTTTGGGTTATTTCGCGCCCTTGCAGGACGACTGTGAAATCTACGATATCCTCCGCGGCGTCGGCTTTACGCAGATCAACGAAATTTCCCGCTGCCCCGACTTTGCTGCCTATAAAGCCATGTCTCAGGCCAACGTCAATTTCATCCTAAACCCGGAATCGCGCCTGGCTGCTCAGGATATGGAGAAACGGCTGGGGATTCCCAGCGTCGAACTGACGCGGATCTACCAGGTCGCTCAGATCCACAAACAGTACCAGGCCCTGGCCCAGGTATTGGGGACGGAGATCGACGACAGTTCCTGGTACGAACGGGCCCAGGCCGTCGTCGGGAAGATGCGGGAGAAATACAGCGGGACGACTGTCGCCATCGGCGAGATGCAGAACGGCAATGCCTTTGAGATGGCCTTAGCCCTGACCCGCTATGGCTTCGTCATCAAAGAAATCTACGCCAACCTGGGACCGGATGACTTCGTCTACCTCCGCCATCTGGCCGCTTTGAGCCCGGATACGGAAGTCTACTCGAACTTATCGCCGTCTATGCTCTATTACCAGGGCCAGGATCATCCTGTCGACGTCACCATCGGCAAGGATGCCGCATATTACCATGAACAGGCCGCTCATCTTCATTGGGATGAAGATATCCAGCCCTTCGGCTATGCCGGAGTCATTTCCCTGTTACAGGGACTGGATCGGGTCCTGTCGGAAAGGAAGCATCCATGAAAGGTTTATGGAAATATATTTCACCCTTTGCTCCGGACGACTCCGGCGCGGCTGCCGTCCTCTACGGACTGAATGGCATTGTCGTCATCTGCGACGCCGGCGGCTGTGCCGGCAATATCTGCGGGTTTGACGAACCGCGCTGGTTCAGTGGCAAAAAAAGTGCCGTCTTCAGCGCCGGCCTGCGCGATATGGACGCCATCCTCGGCCGTGACGACCGCCTGGTCGACAAGCTCTGTGATGCGGCCAAGACGATCGATGCGTCTTTTGCGGCCATCGTCGGCACGCCGGTCCCTTCCGTCATCGGTACGGACTACAAGGCCTTGAAGCGCATGGCTGAAAAGCGCTTGTCCCTGCCGGTCGTTACCGTCGATACGACGGGGATGGACTATTACGACAAGGGCATTGAAAAGGCCTATGAGGCCCTGTTCCCGGCCCTGATCGACCCGTCACAGCAGGCCGAAGCCGATACGGTCGGCGTCCTCGGCGCCGTCCCGCTGGAACTGATGCATCCCGGCGATATCGAATGGATCAGCCAGTCCCTGGTCGAAGACGGCTGGCAGCAGATCCTCTTGTTCGATGAAATCGAAGATTACCGCAAGGCCGGCAAGGCCTCTCTCAATCTCGTCGTGTCGCCGGCGGGCCTGAAAGCGGCTCAATATCTGAAAGAGACTTTTGGTACGCCTTATGAGCTCCATTACTTCGGCCTCGACGCCGTCGTCGATTTCGATGACAACCTCTTTGCCGGTAAGAACGTCCTCATCATCCATCAACAGGTGGCCGCTTCGGCCATGGCCGCCATGGCGGAAGAAGCAGGCGCTGCCTATGTGACGACGGCTTCGTGGTTCATGGAACTTCCGGGACCGCAGTCGACGGACCACGTACAGCTCCGGGAAGAAGATGATTTGCGCCAGCTGGCCGATAACGACCATTTCGACGTCATCCTCGGCGATGCCTATTTCCGCCGGGCCCTGCCGAATTTCCACGGTCAGTACATTGATTTCCCGCATTTCGCTGTATCCGGGAGGGGATAAGATGTATACGGAACGGATTTGCGTCTTTGGTATCGTCCAGGGCGTCGGCTTCCGGCCCTTCGTCAGCCGCATCGCAACGGCCCACTCGATTTGCGGGACGGTCTGCAACAAGGGCTCTTACGTGGAAATCCTGGCCCAAGGGTCCCAATCAGACCTGGCTGCTTTCCGCGAGGATCTGGAGGCCAGGGCGCCGGAACGGTCGGCTATTTTGAAGGTCCTTAGGGAAAGCGAAGACCGGCCGCCTTATGAGGCCTTTTCCATTGTCGAAAGCGCCAGGGAAGAAGGCGATATCTTCGTCTCGCCGGACATTGCCATCTGCGATGCCTGTAAGAAAGAACTCTTTGACAAGACGAACCGCCGCTATCTCCATCCCTTCATCAACTGCACGGCCTGCGGGCCGCGGCTGACCATCCTCGACGCCATGCCCTATGACCGCGAGCGGACGAGTATGGGCGAATTTCCCATGTGCCCGCAGTGCGAATATGAATATACCCACGCCGAGACGCGGCGTTACGATGCCCAGCCCGTCTGCTGCAACGACTGTGGTCCCGAAGTCTATCTCCTGGACCGGCCCGAACGGCGCCGTCAGGCCATCGTCGCAGCCAGACAGGCTATCGTCGATGGGAAGATCATCGCCATCAAGGGCATCGGCGGCTTTCACCTGTGCTGTGATGCCCGCAATGAACAGGCTGTCCGGACACTGCGCCAGCGCAAGCGGCGGCCTGTGAAGCCCTTTGCCGTCATGATGAAGGACCTCGAAGCCGTTCGCCGGCAGTGCGTCATTCCCGACGGGGCGGAAAAGGTTCTCGACGGCCATCAGAAGCCCATCGTCTTACTGCCTAAGAAAAGCGGTCAGACCTTGGCGCCGTCCATCGCGCCGGGCAATCCGTCCGTCGGCGTCATGCTGCCCTATACGCCGCTCCATCTCTTGCTGTTTACCTATGACGATGACCTTTCCGTACCGGATGCGCTGGTCATGACCAGTGCCAATGAGTCCGGCGCGCCCATCTGCCATAACGATGAGGAAGCGCGGCAGGAATTATCCGGCCTTTGCGACCTCGTTTTGAGCCATAACCGCCGCATCCGCCTGCGGGCCGACGATTCGGTCATGGATTGGTATGACGGCAAACCCTATATGATACGCCGGTCCCGGGGCTATGCGCCGCTGCCTTTCTTCTATGGCAGGGGAAGCGGCAAGGACGTCCTGGCTATGGGCGGGGAACTGAAGAACTGTTTCTGTATCGGCCGGAACAACTTGTTCTATCCATCGCCGTACATCGGCGACATGGCCGATATCCGCACGGTCGAAGCCCTGCGCCAGTCCATCCGCCGCATGACGACGCTCCTCGAAGCGAAACCGGCTGTCGTCGCCTGTGACCTGCATCCACGTTATAATACGACGGTTGTAGCCCATGAACTGGGCCTGCCCGTCGTCGCCGTCCAGCACCATTATGCCCATATCTTGTCCTGCATGGCTGAAAATGGCTGTGAACAGCCCGTCATCGGCGTCGCCTTTGACGGCACCGGTTATGGGACGGACGGGACGATTTGGGGCGGCGAAATCCTGGTCAGCCAGGTCCAGGGCTTCCGCCGGGCTGGGTCCATCCAGCCTTTCTGGCAGCGCGGCGGCGATGCCTCTGCACGCGAAGGCTGGCGCATTGCTGTCAGCCTCATCGACGGCTTGCAAGAAGACCGGGAAAAGGCCTCGGCCATCATCGATGAACTACAGCTCTGCAGCGCTGTAGAAAAGCAGGCCCAGTTTTTCCTGGCTGACCAGCAGATCAACAGCGTCTTGTCGACCAGTGCCGGCCGCCTCTTCGATGGCGTCAGCGCCATCCTCGGCATTTGCCGGGCTTCGACCTTTGAAGGTCAGGCGTCGATGGCCCTGCAGTTTGCGGCGGAGACCTGGGAAAAAGAACACCCTCAGCCGGCCGTGCAGCCCATGGCACCGCTCCACGATAAAGAGCGCCTGCTCTTGCCGACCGGGGCCCTGGTCCAGCGTTTGCTGGAAGAACGCCTGGCTGGAGGGAATACGGACCAGCTGGCCTATGTCTTCCATCGGGACCTGGCGGCTATGATCGCCGATGCCTGCCTGGCTGTCCGCGAGGAAACGGGCCTGACGACGGCCGCCCTGAGCGGCGGCGTCTTCCAGAACCGTCTGCTCCTGCGCCTTTGTGACCAGACCCTGCAGCAGCTGGGCTTCACCGTCCTGAAGCACAGTACGGTCCCGCCCAACGACGGCGGCATCGCCTTAGGACAGGCCGTTTACGCCGCATATATGTAGGGGCCGTCCCAACGGGCGGCCCTCCTGGACAATGATGTATGCATTATAAATACATGCGCAGGCCACCGTTCGTAGGGGCCGTCCCAACGGGCGGCCCTCCTGGACAATGATGTATGCATTATAAATACATGCGCAGGCCATCGTTCGTAGGGGCCGTCCCAACGGGCGGCCCGCCTGGACAATGATGTATGCATTATAAATACATGCGCAGGCCATCGCGTAGAGGCCGTCCCAAAGGGCGGCCCGCTTGGAACAATGATGTACACGTTATACATGTTCGATGATATAAAAGGAGGAATTATCATGTGTGTAGGATTACCGGCACGTGTTATGAAAATACAGAATGGAATGGCCCTCGTCGATGCTTCCGGAGCCAAACGGGAAGTATCGGCAGCCCTTATTGATGAACTGGATCCTGGCGATTACGTCATGGTCCACGCCGGCATGGCTATTGCCAAGATTACCAATAATGATGCCGACGAAACCGACGATATCCTGGAGGAACTGGACTGATGGCAGAAGCAAAGAAGCGGACGGCCCTGGATATCATCCGCAGTTATGACGGGCCGAAAATCCGCATCATGGAAGTCTGCGGGACCCACACCCATGAAATCTTCCGACAGGGCATCCGCCAGATCCTGCCGCCCCAGGTCGACGTCATTTCCGGACCGGGCTGCCCGGTCTGCGTCACGCCGGTCGGCTATATCGACCAAGCTATCTGGATGGCTCTGGAAAAAGGCGTCACCATCTGCACCTTTGGCGACCTCGTCCGCGTCCCCGGCAGTACGATGAGCCTGGCTGACGCCCGCAGTGAGGGGGCTCATGTGGAGATCGTCTATTCGCCCCTCGATGCCTACGACTATGCCAAGGCGCACCCGGATGAAGACGTCGTCTTCTTGTCCGTCGGCTTTGAAACGACGACACCGCCGTCGTGCCTGGCCGTCAAACAGGCCGTCGCCGACGGGATGACGAATTTCTCCCTGCTCACGGCCAATAAGACCATGCCCATGGCCTATGAAGCGATGAAAGACAGCGCCGATGCCTTCCTCTATCCCGGCCATGTCGACGCCGTCATGGGGACCGGTGACGGCGAAGCCATGCTGAAAGAAGGCGTATCCGGTGTCGTCGCCGGTTTTACGGCCAAGGAACTGCTCACGGCCTTTGCCGTCATCCTGGCCAAGTTCCCCCAGGGGAAACCGTTCTTCAAGAACTGCTATCCCCGCGTCGTCAAAGCCGAAGGCAGCCCGGCAGCACAGGCCCTCATGAAAGAAGTCATGGAACCGTGCGATTCGGAATGGCGCGGCTTAGGCGTCATCCCCCAGTCGGGTCAGCAGCTGCGGCCCGCTTTCGCTGTCTGTGACGCCCGCAAGAAATACGGCGTACCCGATATGGACGGTCGCGCCAACCCGGCCTGCCGCTGCGGCGACATCCTGAAAGGTCAGTGCAAGCCGCCCCAGTGCCCGCTCTTCGGCAAGGTCTGCACGCCGGAACATCCTGTAGGAGCCTGCATGGTTTCCCATGAAGGGGCCTGCTCGGCTTATTATTTATATGGAGGCAATTTACATGAGTGATGTCATTACCTTAGCCCACGGTGCCGGCGGTAAACAGACTGCCGAACTCATCGACCGTGTCTTTAAAGCGCATTTTTCCAATCCCCAGTTCACCGGTGACGACGCCGCTGTCCTGCCCATCGGCGGGGCTAACCTGGCTTTCACGACGGATGGCTTCATCGTCTCGCCGCCGGAATTTCCAGGTGGCAATATCGGTAAACTGAGCATCTGCGGGACCGTCAACGACTTGTCCTGCATGGGCGCCAAGCCCTTATATCTGTCGTGTGCCTTCGTCATCGAAGAAGGCTTCCCCCTGGCCAAAGTCGAAGAATACGCTGCGGCCATGGCCAAGACGGCTGCCGAAGCCGGCGTGCGCATCGTCGCCGGCGATACGAAAGTCGCCGGTAAAGGCCAGGTCGACCACCTGTTCATTACGACGACGGGGATCGGCCAGATCGTCGACGGCGTCCATACGTCGGGAACTCTGGCCCGGCCTGGGGATGCCGTCATCGTCAGCGGCGACGTCGGCCGTCACGGCTGCACGATTCTCCTGGCCCGCAACCAGTTCGGCATCGACGCCGACGTGACCAGTGACTGCGCGCCCCTGTGGGGGACTGTCGAAGCCATGCTGGATACGACCAAGGATATTCACGTCATCCGCGATGCGACTCGCGGCGGCGTTGGCACGGTCCTCTACGAAATCGCCGGCCAGAGCCATGTCGGCATCCATTTGGACAGCCAGGCTATCCCCGTCGATCCGGCCGTCCGCGGCGTCTGCGGCATGCTCGGTTTGGAACCGCTTTACCTGGCCTGTGAAGGCCGTTTGGTCATCTTTGCGCCTAAAGCCGTTGCCGACGATATTGTCGCCACCCTGCGTCAGGGCAAATATTCGAAAGATGCGGCCATCATCGGCGAAGTCACAGCCGACCAGCCGGGCCGGGTCATCATGCGTACGGAAATCGGCGCGGAAACGCTGCTGCCGCCGCCGGGCGGTGAACTGCTGCCGCGCATCTGCTGAGGAGGTGGGAGAGCATGATTTACGAAAATGAAATCCATCCACCCCAGGTGCCGCGGTATCACGTCACGCCGGACGGAGCTGAAATCGCCATCGGCCAGGCATCGTTCCCCAAGCCGTTCCATATCGGCTTGCAATATGCTTCGCCGGCCCGGGGCCACTGGACCATCGCCCATTCGCCCATGCTCATCCCCGGTTGTCACGAAATCTACGTCTGCTGCGCCTGCTGCCTTCACGGTGTCGTCTTGTCGGCCGATGAAGTCCCGGACGGTGCCGGCCGTTTCTCCATGGTCACCTTGACCAATGAAAACCTGATCAAAGGCAATCTGGAAGAGATGATGATCGATGGCATTTCCCATATCATCGACGATATGCCCGAACGTCCGAAGTGCGTCGAAGGCTTTACCAGCTGTATGCAGCATTTCCTGCACATCGACTTGCACGTCGTCTACGATACGCTGCGTCAGAAATATCCCGACATCGATTTCATCGACGGCTACATGATTCCGACTCTGCAGCGGCGCTTTACGCCGGATATCCTCGGTCGGCGCCAGCTCGTGCGGGCTGTCCAGCCCCTGCCGAAACAGAAGGCTGTCAACTATGTCGTCAATTACTATCCCGTCGACGAAGACAATGAATTGACGGTCATGCTCCGCCAGGGGGGCTACGCTATCCACGATTTCGCCGCCTGCAAGACCTATGAAGAATACAAGGCCATGGGCGAATCGCAGGCGAATATCTATTTCCTGGAAAATGCCGGCCCTGCCGCCAAGGACATGGAAAAGCGACTGGATCAGCAGGCCCTGTATCTGCCTTATGCCTATGACTATGAAACTTTGCGCCGCAACCTGCAGCAGGCAGCCCAAATCCTGGGCCTTGACCTGCCGGACTGCGACGCCTATGAACGGGCTGTCGAAGAAAAAGTAAGGGCTCTGAAGGAACGAGTCGGCGACACGCACATCGCCATCGACTATACGGCGACGCCGCGGCCCCTGGGATTGGCCAAGTTTCTCTTGATTCACGGCTTCAATGTCTATGCCGTCTATCTCGATGCCATTTCGCCGGACGAAAAGGATACCTTCCAGTTCCTGCAGACCCACTATCCGGACCTGTCCCTGCGTTCGACGATGCATTTCAAGCGCCGTCTCCTGCCGCGCGACGACAGCCGAAAGTATGGGAAAGTCCTGGCCATCGGCCAGATGGCGGCGTATTTTACCGATACGAAGTACTTCGTCAATCTGATTGAAAACAGCGGCCTCTATGGCTATGTCGGCCTACTCAAGCTCCTCGATTGGATCGGTCGGGCTGACGAAGCCGAAAATCCCAAGATGCGGGATATCATTCAAATCAAAGCTTGGGGGTGTCACGGTTGAAACAAGCACAACGCGTCTTATCGACGTATGCTGTCGACATGTTCGGCATTGCGTCGTCGCTCTTTGAGTTAGGCGGCCTCATCGTCATGCACGATGCATCGGGCTGTAATTCGACATACGATACGCACGACGAACCGCGGTGGTACGATACGCCGAGTATGGTCTATATTTCCGGTCTCAACGAAATTGATACCATCCAGGGCAATGACCAGCGCCTCGTCGACGATATCGCTGAAGCCGTGGAAGCGGCCCATCCCCGCTTTGTCGCCATCGGCGGCAGTCCCATGCCGAACGCCATCGGCACGGACTTCAAGGCTATCGAGCGCCTGGTTGCGGCCCGGACGGGCCTGCCGACGCTGGGGTTCCGGACCGACGGCATCCACAGCTATCTGCCCGGAGCCGGCGGTGCCTATGTCTGGCTGGCCAAGACCTTCGTCAAGGCGCCGGAAAAGGCACCGCAGCGACCGGCAAAGCGGGTCAATCTCCTGGGGCTGACGCCATTGGACTTTTCCGTCGTCGGTAATGCGACGACGCTCAAGCAAATCGTCACCGATGCCGGTTTTACCTTGCAGAGTTCGTGGTCCATGGGGGACACGCTGGACCAGCTGGCGACGGCTGCCAATGCCGACGTCAACGTCGTCCTGTCGTCGACGGCCTTCTACCTGGCCCAATACCTGCGCGACACCTACGGCATCCCGTATGTCGTAGGCATCCCCATGGGCGAAAAGGGGACGGCGGACTGGCTGGAAGCTCTGCGGAACTGCGATTCGTCGTATCTCACGGGCTTTACAGGACAAGAAAAATATATTAGAGCCCAGTATGCCCTGGCCGACCTCAACGCCTGGAAGACGGAACAGGCCTACGACGATACGCCGTGCGACGTCCTGGTCATCGGTGAACCGGTCTACCTGCTGTCGATGAAGGCTTTCCTCCAGCAGGAAATGGGCCTTTCCGACGTCCGCCTGCTCTGCCCTCTGGCCGATGCGCCGCGGTGGCTCCTGGAACAGGTCGAAGTGGCCAGTGTGGAAGACGTTATCCGTCAGGAATGTTGTAAAGCCCGCCGGGTCATTGCCGACCCGATTTATGCCCGGCTCTTGCCGGACGAAAAGGAAAAATTCGTTTCCATGCCCCATGAAGCCTATTCCGGCCGTCATTACCACGATGACATGCCAATCTTCGTCGGGCCGTCCTTTACGGCATGGATGAAAGAGAAGTTGACTTGAGGAGGAAGACGTATGAGAAAATTTGCGATTTATGGGAAAGGCGGCATCGGCAAGTCGACGACGACGGCAAACTTATCGGCGGCTCTGTCCATGATGGGGAAAAAAGTCGTCCAAGTCGGCTGCGACCCTAAGGCCGATTCGACGCTGAACCTCTTGCACGGCGAACCGGTCATGCCGGTCATGGATTACTATCGGAAATATACGGAAGGACCGGACTTCGAGCACATCGGCAAAGAAGGTTTCGGCGGCGTCTTCTGCATCGAAACGGGCGGACCTACGCCGGGTCTGGGCTGTGCCGGCCGGGGCATCATTGCCACCTTCGACCTCATGGACGAACAGGAAGTCTTCCAGAAGCTCCAGCCTGACGTCGTCTTGTATGATGTCCTGGGCGACGTCGTCTGCGGCGGTTTCTCCGCGCCTATCCGCGATGGTTATGCCGATGAAATCTTTATCGTCACGTCCGGCGAAAAGATGGCCCTCTATGCAGCGGCCAACATCATCAAGGCCGTCGAGAATTTCAAGAGCCGCGGCTATGCCCAGGTCAAGGGCATCATCCTCAACCGCCGCAATGTCGACGACGAATACGAACTGGTCAAGGCCTTCGCAGACGAACACGGCCTGCCTATCGTAGCCGACATTCCCCGGAGCAAGGATATCCAGTATTATGAAAATAAGGGCATGACCGTCGTCGAAGGCAATCCGGACCTGGCGGTCAGCCAGATTTATCAGGACTTGGCCCGGAAACTGCTTCAGGCCTAGGAAGGGGACGATGTTATGGGAATGAATGATACGCCATCAGGCGAACGGGTCCATATTGGTTTCTTTGGCCGCCGCAATGCCGGGAAATCGAGCGTCGTCAACGCCGTGACCGGCCAGGACCTGTCTATCGTATCGGCGACGAAAGGGACGACGACGGACCCGGTCTACAAAGCCATGGAACTCCTGCCCTTGGGGCCGGTGGTCATCATCGACACGCCGGGCTTCGACGATGTCGGGGCCCTGGGCGAGGAACGGGTGCGCCGGACGAAGCAGGTCCTAAACAGGACGGATATAGCCGTCGTCATCATCGATGCTGCGGAAGGAAGGTCGCCGGCTGACGACGAAGTCCTGGCTCTCATCCGGGACAAGAACCTGCCTTACCTTATCGTCTATAATAAGGCGGACCTGCTGGACCAGCCCTTTAAGGCGCAGGACCATGAAATCTACGTCAGCGCCTTGAAGGGAGAAGGCATCCACGAACTCAAAGAGCGCCTGGCCCGCCTGAAGCCCGTCGAAACGGCATCGCCTATCGTGAGTGACTTCATCCAGGGCGGCGATTTCGTCGTCCTCGTCGTCCCCATCGATACGGCAGCGCCGAAAGGGCGCCTCATCCTGCCGCAGCAGCAGACTATCCGGGAAATCATCGACAACGACAGCGCGGCTATCGTTGTCAAGGAATATGAACTGCGCCATACGCTGGAATGTCTGGGCCAGAAGCCGGCCCTGGTCATTACGGACAGTCAGGTCTTTGCCAAAGTGTCGGCCGATACGCCTATGGACGTGCGCCTGACGTCGTTCTCCATCCTCATGGCCCGGCACAAGGGCTTGTTGGAAACGGCCGTCCGCGGCGTCACGGCCCTGGAAAAGCTGCAAGACGGCGATACGGTCCTCATTGCCGAAGGCTGTACGCACCACCGCCAATGCGATGACATCGGCACGGTCAAGATTCCCCGATGGCTGCGCAACTACACGCAGAAGGATATCCGCATCGAGACGGCCAGCGGCCGCGATTTTCCGGAAGATTTGTCACCCTATGCCATGGTCATCCACTGCGGCGGCTGTATGCTCAACGGCCGGGAAGTCCAGTACCGCATGAAATGCGCTGCCGACCAGCAGGTGCCGATTACCAATTATGGCATCGCTATCGCCTACATGCAGGGCATCCTGAAACGCAGCCTCAGCGTCTTCCCGTACTTGCAGTCGCTGGTGTAAAATAGTTTGTAGTTTGTAGTTTGTAGTTTGTAGTTTGTAGTTTGTAGTTTGTAGGGGCGACCGTTTTGGGAGGGATTCGGATGGAACACACGCGCATCGAACGCGATGTACTGGGTGAAGTGGAATTGCCGGAAGGGACGATGTACGGCATCAATACGGCCAGGGCCCTGGAAAATTTCTCTTTAGGCCACAAGCAGACGGCACTAGAACTCATTTATGCCATGGTGACGGTCAAAAAAGCCGCTGCCCTGACCTATGCCCGCCTCGGTGTCCGCGAAGACGGGATTTACCAGGCCATCGCCGCAGCTTGCGACGCCATCCTGGCCGGCCAGTATGACGATGCTTTTGTGACCGAAGCCCTCCAGGGCGGCGCCGGTACGTCGACGAACATGAACGTCAATGAAGTCATTGCCAACGCGGCCTTGCTGAAGCTGGGGAAACAGCCCGGGCAGTACGACGTCATCCATCCCCTGGACGACGTCAACCGCGGCCAGTCGACGAACGACGTCTATCCGACGGCCCTGCGCATTGCCGCCATCCGCCAGCTGCGGGAGCTGAGCAAAGCCTGTGCGGACTTGCAGGAAGCCTTCCAGCACAAAGAACAGGCCTATGAAAAGACGTATAAACTGGGCCGGACAGAGCTCATGGATGCTGTTCCCATGACGATGGGCGGAGAATTCGGCGCCTATGCCCAGGCTCTGTCCCGCGACCGCTGGCGCCTGTATAAAATCGAAGAACGCCTGCGCATGGTTAACCTCGGTGGCACGGCTATCGGCACATCCGATACGGCATCACGGCAGTACCGCTATGAAGTCATCGAGGAATTGCGCCGCCTGACGGGCATCGGCCTGGCTGTGGCAGAATACCCTGTCGACCTGACCCAGAACAACGATGTCTTCGTCGAAGTGTCGGGCCTGCTCAAGGCCCTGGCCGTCAACTTGATGAAAATTGCCAATGACTTGCGCCTCATGAATTCCGGCCCTCACGGCGGCATCGGCGAAATCCGCCTGCCTGCCCGCCAGCAGGGCAGCTCCGTCATGCCGGGCAAGGTCAATCCGGTCATCCCGGAAATGGTCATGCAGTGTGCCATGAAAGTCATGGCTGACGACAGCGCCATCGCCATGGCCGCTGCCCACGGCGAATTTGAACTCAACGCCTTTGAACCGCTCATCGCCGACTGCCTCCTGGAAAGCCTGCAGCTCCTGATCCGGTCGGTACGCATCTTCCAGACGGCCTGTGTCGAAGGCCTGGAAGTACGGGAAGACCGGTGCCAGTAGCATTTGAAGGCATCTGCCGCCTTCGGGGCGGCCTACATCGGCGCTTTGGGCTATGATACGGTGAGCCGCATCATCAAGGACCATGAACCGGACGAAGCGCGGCGCATCTTGGAAGCTATGGTGAAAAAGTAAGCCATGAATGGAAAGAGGGGCCTTATGTCGAATTTATCCTTGAAACTCGAACAAAAAGCGAAAATACTGCAGGTCCAGCGATTGACCATCCAGATGCTGGCCCTCCATGGCCAGGATTTGGTAGATTTCTTGCAGGAAAAAGTGACGGCTAACCCCTTGATGGACATCTGCTATCATGATGTCCGGGCCGACGAAGAAAAGGGCCGTAAAGCTATCGAGAATGTGCACAATCACGGCGCCTCCCTGGAAGCGAAGCTCATGGCCCAGCTGCGGGTCCAGACCCTGCCGAAACCGGTCATGCTGGCGGCGGGCCTGGTCATCGGCTCCCTCGATGCCAAAGGGTTTTTCCAGGGTGACTTAGCTTCTCTGGGCCGGGCTTACCAGTTGGGACCGGCCGATATGGAAAAAGGACTGGCCCTCGTCCAGTCCTTCGACCCGCCGGGCATTGCCGCCAGGGATCTGCGCGAAACCCTGCTCATCCAGACCCGGCGCAGCCGCAAGGCCCCGGCCAAGACGGAAGCTCTGCTGGCGCAGCATTATGAAGACTTTTTGCAGGGGAAATGGCAGAAAATCCAGGTATCCCTGGCCCTGTCCGAGGCGGATCTGCAGGCTATCCGCGATTTCCTAAAGACCTTGTCCCTCCAGCCGGCCGTCCAGATTACTCAGGAAGAAGTCTATATCCAGCCGGACGTCGAGATTTACTGCGACGAGAAAGGCCAGCTGGCCCTGCGCTCCCTGGAGGAGATACCGGACGTCTATTTCCGCGATGACTTATACGACCAGTATGCCGCCCAGGGCGACAAGGAGACCCTGGCCTACATCCGTAAAGCCCGCCGCGATTTCAATGACCTGGCCTCGGCCCTGGCCTATCGCCATCATTCCATCGAACAAGTCGTGACCTGCCTGATGAATCACCAGAAAGACTACTTCTTATACCATAAGCCCTTACAGCCCTTGCGGCAGAAGGACATTGCCGGGGAAACGAAACTCAGCACGGCTACGGTCAGCCGCGTCTGCCGCCACCGCTACGTCCTCTTTGAAGGCCAGGTATATCCGCTGCAGTCCTTTTTGGCCACGGCCTATGCCGTCGACAAAGAAGAAGGGGCCAGCGTATCCGATAAGGCCATTATGCGGAAAATCGCGGATCTCGTCGAAAGCGAAGATAAGCGCCATCCCTACTCGGACCAGGACCTGTCCGAATATTTCGCCAATGCCCAGATTTCCGTAGCCCGGCGGACGATTACCAAGTTCCGGCAAAAATTGAACATCCCCAACAGCCGCATCCGGCGCCGCTGGAGGCCATAAAGGCTAGGGCCTCATCTTATTGAAGAGCGTCTGCCGTGATACGTTGAGCAATTTGGCTATATCCTTCTGGCTATAGCCTTTTTCTTGCAGTTCTTCGATGAGAAGCTGCTGGATCGTCTTTTCCAGGCTCTTCATGTTCAGCTGGAGGGATGCCGTATCCAGCAGAGCGTCCTTACGGGCCTGGTCAGGGATATCGAATAAGGCATCGTAGTCCTCATTCAGGGTATCGCCAAAAATATAATAGCGCAAGGCGACGCTGTGCAGCTCGCGGATATTGCCCCACCAGTCATGCTGGATGAGGGCTTTTTTTAGCGATGCCTTGAGGGGCTGCCGGCGATGGATGAAACTTTCCAGGAAGTAAGCAAAGAGGTAGAGGATATCGTCAGGCCGTTCGTTCAGCGGCGGCAGACTCAGGCGCAGCGTGTTGATGCGGAAGAACAGGTCGCGCCGGAAGCTTCCGGCCTGGACGGCGGCGATGATATCGGTATTGCTGGCCGAGATGATGCGGATATCCAGGGGGATGACGTAGTCTGAGCCGAGGCGCATGACCTGCTTCGTTTCCAGGACGCGCAGGAGTTTCGACTGGATGTTCGGTGCCATGCTGTTGATTTCATCGAGGAAAATCGTCCCGTTGTGGGCCAGTTCAAAGAGGCCGGCCTTGCCTTCTTTGCGGGAGCCCGTAAAGGACCCGCCGACATAGCCAAAGAGCTCGCTTTCCAGGAGGTCCGTCGGCAGGGCGGCGCAGTTGATGGCCACGAAAGGGCCGTGACGGCGGTCGCTGGCATGGTGGATGCTCTGGGCAAAGAGTTCCTTCCCCGTGCCGCTCTCGCCCTGGATGAGGATGGGCGCATTGTACCGGGCCATGATTTCAGCCTGGCAGATGACCTGCTTCATGCCCTCATCGACGGTCTTGATATCCTCGAAATGATGCGTCGCCGTCAGGCCCGTCTTGGAGAGCTTGTAGCGGATATTCTTTTCCAGGCGCTGCAGTTCCGTCACGTCGCGGATGGTCAGGATGTATTGGGACGTACTGTCCATGAGGAAATAGTTGGAATTGGCGATGAGCGTATACGGCGGCCGATGAAGAATCGTCTCGTGGAAAGACGGGCTCGACCCTTCAATCCAGTCGGGGAAAATGTCGCGTATGTTCTTCGTCGTCACCGGGATTCCCAGGAAGGACGCCGCCCGTTCGTTGATGTGGGAAATGGCGCCGCCCTTGGCATAGAGGATGATGCCGTCTGTGACGTGGGATAAGATGGACGACATCATGGACAGCTGCTCGTTGTCCTTCCTTTGAAAGCCCAGGAGCTCCTGGGCGTAGAGCAGGACTGATAGCATCGTCGATTCGCTGGGGCGGATGGAATAAATCGGCATGGAGCTGGGATAGGCAATCTGGGGCAGCAGGGGACAGCCGACGATGGCCGTATCCGGCGTGACCGGAATCTGACGGACCCGTGCTGACAGCTCTAAATGCGTCTTGTCCAGGCTGTAGCGGGGATAAAAGACGATTTTTTTACGCAGCTCTTCCGGGCAGGCGGCTTTATTGAATATGAAATTTTCATTGAGCAGCAAGTGGATTTTTTTGTATTTCGGGGCGATAGCCCGCAACGTATATAAGGCATCGTTGGTCGAACTGAACAGGCAGAGAATGGGCACGCTGTCGATGGCCTTGATCAGTATCTGGTGGGAGCCGCTGTTGGTGATGATGACCTTGGCCCCCTGTTGGACTAGTTCCTGGGCCTGTTCGACCAGGTGGGGGAAGTCGATGATCGTGACTGTCGTCGTAATATCATGGGCTTCCAGTTTATCTTTATAAATTTGCAGTATCGTATAGACAGACTGCTGCATGGGTTCGTCAGCAATCAAAAAAGCGATAGTATCCATTTCCGTTCCTCCTCCGTTTCTCTTTCCATCATAAAGAAATACGAAATAAATGTAAAGAAGGTAAAAAATATTTTACATAATGAGTATATCTTCGAAGATCCTCTTTGGGAAAATGGCTTATATACCTCATGGAATGAATTGGCATGGATATTACATATAGATTAGTGAATAGATAATAAATGATGACCGATAGAGGAGGTATGGAGTATGAAAAAGTTATTGACCGGTGATGAAGCCATCGCTAGAGGCTTGTATGAAGCCGGCGTGTCCTTTGCTTCGGCTTATCCGGGGACACCGAGTACAGAAATATTGGAAAATATCGCGAAATATGATGATATGTATGCCGAATGGGCACCGAATGAAAAAGTGGCCATGGAAGCGGCGATTGGCGCCTCTATGTCCGGCGTCCGCTCTTTTGCGGCCATGAAGATGGTCGGCGTCAACGTCGCAGCCGACCCGCTGTTCACCTTTTCCTATTTAGGCATCAACGGCGGCTTTGCCTTCGTGTCGGCTGATGACCCGGGGATGCATTCATCCCAGAACGAACAGGATAACCGCAATTATGCCAAGTTTGCCAAAATCGCCATGTTCGAACCGTCGGATTCGCAGGAATGTATCGACATGACCAAGGAAGCCTATAAAATCAGTGAAACCTACGGCGTCCCGGTCATGATACGCATGACGACCCGCGTCTGCCATTCCAAGAGTCTCGTCGAAGAACAGGACCGCCAGGCCGTGCCGCCCGTCCTCTATCAGAAACAGCGGGAAAAGATGGATGCCGTACCGGCTATTTCCAAGAAACGCCGCTACGTCGTCGAAGAACGGGAAGAAAAATTGAAGGGCTATTCCGAAATCTGTCCCTTCAATGAAGTAGAGATGCATGATACGAAAATCGGCATCGTCGCCGCCGGGGCAGCCTATATGTATGCCAAAGAAGTCTTGGGCGACCAGGCTTCATATCTGAAGTTGGGCTTTACCTATCCCCTGCCGATGCAGAAAATCAAAGCCTTTGCCGATAAGGTCGACGAACTCTACGTCATCGAAGAACTGGACCCCTTCATGGAAGAACAGATACGCCAGGCCGGGATTCCCTGCCACGGCAAGGACGTCATCCCCAAGATCGACGAACTGAACCCCAATATCGTATCGGCCGGCGTCCTCAAGAAAGAGCGGCACGGCGTGGACGTCCCCGATTCCTGTTTCGTCCCCAGACCGCCTGCCCTCTGTGCCGGTTGTCCCCACCGCGGCTTCTTCTATGAATTGGGCAAGCGGAAAGATACGGTCATGATCGGTGACATCGGCTGCTATGCCTTAGGCGGGTCGGCGCCGCTCAACGCCAAGGACCTGGCCGTCTGCATGGGTAGTGCTTTTTCCGTTGCTCACGGGTTCAGCCATGGCTTCCAGCTCAGCGGTCAGAAGAAGCGGGTCGTCGCCTGCATGGGTGATTCGACGTTCTTCCATACGGGCATCAACTCCCTGACCGAAGTGGCCTACAACGGTTCCAACGCTATCTGCGTCATCCTGGACAACCGCATTACCGGCATGACCGGCCATCAGGACAACCCCGGGACGGGTTACAACATCAAAGGCGAACCGGCGACACTCATCGACGTCGAAGCCGTTGTCAAAGCCCTAGGCATCAAGTACGTCCGTACCGTCAATCCTCTGGACCTGAAGGCCATGAAAGAGACGCTGGACTGGGCCTTTGCCATCGAAGAGGAACCGTCGGTCATCATCACCAAATGGCCCTGCGTCCTCAAGAAGTTTTCGAAAGAAGATAAAGCCCAGTTCAACCTCGACAAGACGCCATGCATCGTCGATCCCGATACCTGCATTGGCTGCAAGAAATGCCTTTCTACTGGCTGCCCGGCCCTGCGCTATGACAGTGAAAGTAAGAAATCCAGTATTGCCCAGTCTGACTGCGTCGGCTGTACGGTCTGTATGCAGGTCTGCCCTGTTCAGGCCATTTCCAGAAAGGGGGATAAATAATATGTCAGATGTAAAGAGTGTACTCTTTGTCGGTGTCGGCGGCCAGGGTACGATATTAGCCAGTAAGATCCTCACCATCGGCCTCATCGGACACGGCTACGATGTCAAGATGTCCGAAGTCCACGGCATGAGCCAGCGCGGCGGCAGCGTCAGCACTCAGGTCCGTTTCGGCAAAAAAGTCTATTCGCCCATCATCGGCGAAGGCTCAGCAGATATCCTCGTCTCCTTTGAAGAAATGGAAGCTGCCCGCTATGCCCGCTTCCTCAAGAAAGACGGCAAGATGGTCGTCAATACGACGCAGATCCCGTCCCTGCCCGTCCTCTCTGGCGCCTGCCAGTATCCTCAGGGCATCCTTGAAGAATTGAAGAAACACGTACCCGTCCGGGACCTCGATGCGACGAAGATCGCCACCGACCTGGGCAATCCCAAGAGTGCCAACGTCGTTCTCCTGGGCGCCCTTATCGAAGCCCTGGGCCTCCACGATATCGACTGGAGGGGCATCATTGCCAAGACGGTGAAGCCCGCCTTTGTCGACATCAACTTAAAAGCCTTTGACGCCGGTATGGCTGCTGTATAATACTTGTGTATTCTAGGGTAAAAATGCCAGGCATCTGAAGTGCCTGGCATTTTTGCACTCAGGGGAGGGAATACCATGCAATCTACATCAAAAGTAAAAGAAGTATCTTGGCGTTCACGTATATTTGGTCAATCTAAAGAGGCTTATGCACGTGCTGCAGGCTTGACTGTCGATGAATGGAAAGTAGCTACAAAATTCAGTGGAATTGACCTTGGCTGGATTATTATGTGTGTCGGTATGTCTTTAGGTGCCGGCATTGTCTTTCTTCCTATCCAAGTAGGATTATCAGGACTGCTCATATTTATTCTTGTAGCCCTTGTAGGATACCCTATTGCCTATGCCCATCAAAAATTATATCTCAATGTGTTAGCAGAGGCACCGGAGTGTCAGGATTTTGCTGGCATCATTTCCGGCTATTTAGGCAAAAACTGGGGGTTTTTCTTGGGAGCCCTATATTTCGTCTTTACGACAATTTTGCTTTTTCTATACTCTACAGCTTTAACCAACGATAGCTCTTCTTTTTTTATGACTTTTGGTGTAACGGAAACGCCATTGGCTGAAAATATTTTTTATGGATTGTCTTTGATTTCCTTTTTGGTTCTCATCGCATCACAAGGGGAAAAGCTTCTCATGAAAATATCATCTGGCATGGTTTTTACGAAAGCCATCGTCATTGCTGCTTTAGGGATTATTATGATGAGTCATTGGAATCTAGCTAATATCCTTATTCCACCTGATATGATGTATATCATTAAACACTTTATCATTATGCTGCCCTTTATTGCTATGTCAATTGAATTTTTCGTGGCATTAGGACCAGTCGTTATCTATTTCCGTTCTAAGACGAATAATAAGATTGTTGCCCATTATCGTTCGATGCGGGTATATAACAGTGCTTATTTGTTCCTCGTCGGCCTTGTTATTTTTTATACGATTTCTTTCAATTTGGCTATTGATCATAATCAGGCGGTCATGGCCTACACAGCTAATATTTCAGCTTTAGCATTAGCAGCACAGCATATGGATGGCGCGCTTATCAAAATATTAAATCTTATCTTGAATATCTTTGCCGTCGTCACTGCTTTTTTTGCTATGTTCCTCAGTTTCCGAGATGCTTGTAGTGGTATTGTTATGAATTTATTAAAACGTTTTATGAAAGCGGAAGCGATTCCCCAGCGGTTTATTAAATATGCGACTAGTTTCTGTTGTATCATTTTGTGCTGGGGCGTCATAGTCTTTAATGCGCCTGTCCTGAAGTTTACCCCTGTATTAGGTGGCCTTATCGGCATCATTGCTTGCTTTTTGCCAACTTTTTTGGTATTAAAGCTTGGCATGTTTAAAAAATACCGGACTTGGCATTTAATTCCCATTGTATTGATGGGCATTATCTTATTGATTTCTCCGCTCATTTCATTACTTTAATCTTAGCTTAGCTACTCAAAGGAGTGAATCGTTATGGCTTCACAGGAAATGTATCGTTTAGGTTCGCAACGTTCCGTTATTCGTGAACTTTTTGCCTATGGACAGGCACAGAGTGAAATCGTCGGTAAAGAAAACGTTTTTGATTTTAGTATTGGCAATCCGACTGTGCCAGCACCGGCTTGTATCAAGAGTGCAATAGAAGAAATTATCCACACTCGTGAATCAGCAGCTATTCATGGTTATACAGCAGCTGCTGGGGATCAACAGGTACGCCAAGGCTTAGCCGATTATATGAACGAAACTTATCATGCTCGTGTTGAAGCTGGAAATTTTTATATGACCTGTGGGGCGGCAGCTTCATTAACGATTACATTAAAAGCCCTTGTTGAAAGCCCTGACGATGAAATCATCGTTATTGCCCCTTTCTTCCCGGAATACTCTGTTTTTATTGAAAATGCTGGGGCTAAGAAGGTTGTTGTACCGCCAGATACTGAACATTTCCAGATTCCTTTAGCGACGTTAGAACAAGCTATTACGCCACGGACGCGAGCAATTATTATTAATTCACCTAATAATCCATCCGGAGTGGTATATTCTGCCGAAACGTATGAGAAAGTAGGCGCTCTATTGATGGAAAAGTCATCGGAGATTGGTCATGCTATTTATCTCATCTCTGACGAACCTTATCGGGAAATTATATACGATGGCCTTCCGATTCTCTATGTTCCTGATTTCTATGAGAATACAATCATTTGTTATTCCTATAGTAAGTCATTGTCTTTACCAGGAGAACGAATTGGATATATCCTTGTGCCTCCGTATGTAGAAAAATCAGCTGAAATCTATACGGCCGTTTGTGGGGCTAGCCGGTCGATGGGGTTTGTTTGTGCACCTCATTTATTCCAAGATGTTATTCTAAAATGTTTGGGACAGACGTCGAATATGAAGGTCTATGATGAAAACCGCAAATTGTTATATAATGGGCTCAAAGAAATGGGATATGATTGTGTCTATCCCAGTGGAGCGTTCTATTTGTTCGTTAAATCACCAGAACCTGATGCTAAAGTTTTTTCAGATAAAGCGAAGTCTTTAAATCTTCTTATCGTACCGGCCGATAGTTTTGGTTGTCCCGGATATGTTCGCATTTCTTACTGTGTTGAAGCGGATATGATTCGTCGGTCTTTTCCGGCCTTTAAGAAACTTATAGCCCAATACCAAGAAAAGAGGTAAATTATCTATGGACGTATATCAGGAATATAAATCGAAATGCTGTACGGCTGACCAAGCCGTGCAGGTCGTCAAAGATGGCGCCTGGGTCGATTACGGCATGAGCTGTGCTTATCCGACGGCTCTCGACAAGGCCCTGGCCCGGCGCCAGGGAGAATTGAAGGACATCAAGGTCCGCAATGCCATTTCCTGCCACCCTGTAGCTATTTTGGAAGCAGACCCGGAAAATAGGACCTTTACGTATAATCTCTGGCATTGTTCCGGTATCGACCGAAAATATCTAGACGCCGGCCGGGCTTATCACGAACCGATGCTGTTCCGCGACTGCGGCTCCTACTATAGGCGGGGCTTTGCGCCGGTCAATGTAGCCATGATTACTGTAGCTCCCATGGACAAGTACGGCAATTTTTCCTTTGGCCTGACCAATGGCTGCACCCAGGAAATGCTCGATGCGGCGGAAACGATTATCGTCGAAGTCAATCCCAACATGCCCGTCGTCTTTGGCATGGGCAGCGACCACATCCACGTTTCGAAAGTCCATGCCATTGTCGAAAGCCAGGAAGCGGTCAGTCTGGCGCCGAACCGGGAACCGAGTGCCATCGATCAGCAGATTGCCGAGAATATTTTCCCCTATCTGCACGACGGCATTACCTTGCAGCTCGGTATCGGCGGCATGCCCAATGCCCTGGGTATCCTCATTGCCGAATCGGACTTGAAGGACTTGGGCATGCATACAGAGCTCATGAGCGACGGCTATCTCGACCTGTACAAGGCAGGCAAGATTACCAACGACAAAAAGCCTTTCCAGCGGGGGAAAGGCGTCTTCTCCATTTGTATGGGCTCGAAGGAACTCTATGAATTTCTGGACTGCAATCAAGATATCTTATCTGCGCCCATGCATTACGTCAACAATCCGGAAACCATCCGTCAGCTCGACGATTTCATTTCCATCAACAGCTGTATCGCCGCCGACCTTTATGGCCAGGTCTGCTCCGAATCGGCCGGAACGCGGCAAATCAGCGGGACTGGCGGCCAGCTGGACTTCGTGACCGGTGCCTATGCCGCCGACCACGGCAAAGCCTTCCTGGCCATGCCGTCGAGCCGGGTCGATAAAAAGGGAATCCGCCATTCCAACATCCTGCCCAAGTTCACTGCCGGCGACATCATCACGACACCACGGACCCAGGCGCCGTACATGGTCACCGAATACGGCGTAGCCAACCTGTCCGGCCTGGCTACCTGGCAGCGGGCCGAAGCCCTGATAAACATCGCCCATCCCGATATGCGCGAAGCCCTGATCAAAGCTGCCGAAGCTCAGCGCATCTGGCGGCGAAGCAATAAACGCTAGCAAGTATCATGACAATAAATATATATCTTTACGGGTTTTAGCCAGCGATTGCAAGTCCTGGCTGAATCCGTGGATACTGAACAGGACATAGATGATTTTTCGCTGCTGCTTATGCCAATCGACATAGGCAGCTTTTTTTTCGAGATTTTCGAGGACGTTTAATCCGACCGGCCCTTTCCAGAATTTACATTCTCCGAGCACTAAGAGCTTATCCGTTTCAGATAAGCCGACGACGTCGATTTCATGGCTGCCATTCCACCAACGGCCGATTTTTTCTAACAGGCCCGGTAATTTTCCAGATGCAGACAGGTCCCATAGGGTTTCCTGGCAAATCGACTCATAGACGAAACTGACCTGGCGGTCGATGAAATTTTGCTGTAACCGTGACATAACTAATTCTGTACGGCCCATTTCAATGTAACTGATATAGGGATAGATGAACTGGAACCAGAAGCGGATGAAATGATCCCGTATCTGGTAAAGGCCTCGCTTGCTTTTTTCCGGATGGGCTTCGGTGACAGGGACTTCCCGGGCTAAAATGTCTAAATCGATGAGGACATTCAGGTAGCGCGGCAAGTTGCTCTGTTTCTGTTGCAAGACGGCAGCGATTTTTGAGATTTTATGATTCCCGTCGGCAATGACCCGGAGTATCGAAAAATAGCTGCCGATTTCGGACACTTCCTTTTGCAGGAGGACGTTCGGTTCATCAAAGAGAAAGGCCGAAGGATTCAAAAGATTATTTTCCAGTGCCGTCTGTATATCCTCAGTCGTGCTGAACGCTTCGATATATTTCGGGATGCCTCCAGTGATGCTGTAGCGTTCGATGAGTTCATCTTTGGCAAGCGGCGTGTTGAAGAATTCATGATAATAAGAGAAGGTAATGGGACATACTTTCAGCTGTGCCGTTCGACGGCCATAGAGCGGGCTGTCATAACGTAAGGTCTGTGACATCATCATGGATACTAAGGAACCGCATAAGATGACCATGATATTGGACTGAGTGAGCAGCGTGTCCCATATACGCTGGAATACCGATAGAAAGGCCGGGTTATTTTTACCGATATATTGGAATTCGTCGATGACCAGGACAACTCGCTGATGTACCGCTTCTTTGACCAAGGCTTTAAAGATAGGCTCCCAGCGCAAGATTTGAGCCGATTGCAGCAACTCGTCATCTAAAAAATCGGCGGCTACTTGTTGAAAGGCTTGGCGGTTCATGGCCTCCGATTCTTCAGTGGCTAAAAAATACAAGGCCCGCTTGGCTTTGATAAATTCTTTAAGCAGAGCAGTTTTGCCGACCCGACGGCGCCCATAGACGATGACCAGCGATGCTTCTTTACGGTTGAACTCTTTTTCTAACACAGTCAGTTCCTTTTGGCGGTCGACAAATGTCATGAAAATCCTCCTTTCGATAAAAACTATATTTAATCCTTTTGTTGGAAAGAGAGCTGTGGCAGGGGAATCTGTGCTAAGATGACGGCGGCGAAGACGAGGACGCAGCCGGTCAGTTCTTTGGCCGTCATGACTTCGCCCAGGATGAGCCAGCCTGACAGGGCGGCGAAGACCGATTCCAGGCTCATGATGAGGGTCGCCGTCGTCGGTTCGGTATATTTCTGGCCGACGATCTGCAAGGTGTAGGCGACGCCGCTGGACAGGCCGCCGGCGTAGAGAAGGGGCCATTTGGCAGCCCACAGGGCGGACCAGTTGGGCTGTTCGAAGAGGACCGTCAGGGTGCCGGAAAAGAGGAAGGCCGTGGCGAACTGGACCCAGGACAACTTGATGCTGTTGGCTTTTTTCAAGAGAAAATGGTCGATGACCAGGATGTGCAGAGCAAAGAAGACGGCACAGCAGAGGACCAGGAAGTCGCCGAAAGAAACTTGGAAATCGCCGTTGATGCATAAGAGGTAAAAGCCGGCAATGGCCAGGGCGACGCAGATTACGATGATCCGTGGGACTTTGCGGCCCATGAAACGGCCCAGGAGGGGGACGAGGATGATGTACAAAGCCGTGATGAAACCGGCTTTTCCAGCCGTCGTCATGGAGATGCCGACCTGCTGCAGCGTATCGGCAGCGCCCAGGACCAGGCCGCACCAGGCCCCGCCTATGAGGGTGATGCGGTCGGGCTTCAGCTGCTGGAGAATCGGCGGATATGTTCCATCTGCCCTTTTGTCGGTAAAGAGCAGGATGACCGGAATGAGGACGACGATGGCGATGACATCGCGGGCGGCGCTGAAGGTAAAAGGACCGATATAGTCCATGCCGACGCTCTGAGCGACAAAGGCCGCCCCCCAGATGAGGGCCGTAATGAGCAGCAGTATTGTGCCCTTTGCTTGTGACTGATACATGAGATAAACCTTCCTTTATTGTGGATTCGTCAAAGTGACAATAATATAATTGTACCATAAAACAAAAGCTTTTTTAGACGTTCTACCTCCAGATTTTGTAATATTTTTCACAAAATGTCGTTGCAGTTGCCGCAGGAAAGTTTTATACTATATGTAAGGTTATCTCATACTACTATTGCAAAGTCATGAAGGAGGAGACTTTAGAATGTACAAACTTTCACAAATTCCGGAAGAGTATAAGAAAAAATTGATTACGGCCGAACAGGCGGCAGCCCTCGTCAAAGATGGCGACCGCGTTTCTTATGGCCTCGGCTGCGCTGCTCCGTATGATATCGATATCGAAATCGGTAAACGGGCCAAAGACCTGCACGGCGTTGAAATCGTCGCTACGACCGTCGTCAAAGACGAACCGTATGCAGCATATCTGAATAGTGACTCGAACGAACAGATCCGTTTCGCAACGGCTCATATGAACGGGTTTGAACGCAAGATGTCCAAAGATGGCCGCTGCTGGTTCATTCCTATTCTCTTCAATGAATTGCCGAAGTATTGGGAAAACATCGATAAACTCATCATCCAGGTTCATCCTATGGACCAGTGGGGCAACTTTAACCTCGGACCTCAGGCTTCTGACCTTCGCGGCTTGATCCGTGCTGCTAAGACGATTATCCTCGAAGTCAACCAGAATATGCCGAAAGCCCTGGGCTATGAAACGGAATTGAACCTCTGCGACGTCGACTATGTCGTCGAAGGCTCGAACCATCCCATGCCGCAGATTCCTAACCGCGCAGGTACGCCGGTCGACGACAAGATTGCCGATTACATCATCCCCATGATCGAAGACGGCAGTACGCTCCAGCTCGGCATCGGCGGTATCCCGTCGGCTGTCGGCCGCAAACTGGCTGAATCGGATGTCAAAGATTTGAGCGGTCATACGGAAATGCTCGTCGATTCCTATGTAGACCTCTATGAAGCCGGCAAAATCACGGGCCAGAAGAACCGCGATAAAGGCAAGATCATTTATGCTTTTGCCGGTGGCACACAGCGCCTCTATGATTTCATCAACGACAACCAGATCGTCTTCAACGCTCCGGTAAGCTACGTCAACAATGTCGGCGTCGTCGCCAGCATCGATAAATTCATCTCCATCAATGGTTGCATCGACCTCGACCTCTATGGCCAGGTCAACGCTGAAACGGCTGGCTATCAGCAGATTAGCGGCACCGGCGGCCAGCTCGACTTCGCCCAGGGTGCTTTCGCATCCAACGGCGGCAAGAGCTTCATCTGCGTCCATTCGACGCGTAAATTCAAGGACGGCCATGTCGAATCCCTGATCAAACCGACCCTCCCGGCTGGCACGGTCATCACGACGCCGCGTTCGGCTGTCCACTACATCGTCACCGAATACGGTACAGCCCTGCTGAAAGGCAAATCGACGTGGGAACGCGCCGAAGCCCTGATCAACATTGCGCATCCGGACTTCCGTGAAGAACTCATCAAAGATGCAGAAAAGATGGGTATCTGGACCAAGACCAGCAAGATTTCCATGTAAATAATAGGTTGTAGTCCGTAGGGGCTTGCACGTGGTAAGCCCGCCCTACAACGCAAAAAGAGGCTGTCTTCATGCGACAGCCTCTTTTTCTATGCGCCAGCTAAACTGGTGATTTTTTCCAGCATGTGTTGGTAGATCCTGATTTTGCTTTCCAGTTCCGGACCGTTGCAAGGCTGGCAGTATGACGCCTTTGTCATGCTGTCGAAGTAGTCCAGGACCATCTTATCCAACTCTTTGTCGACGATGATGTAGAACGGGTCGGCCTGGCTGTTCATGGCCAGGGTATTCTTTTTGAAGAAGCTCATGCGGTAGTTGGAATAAAAGGACAGGTTGGCTTCTTTGTAGGACAGGAAGGCCGGCGACAAGTGCATAGTCCCCAAGGTGATGCCCTGGCTCTGGGTCAGCGTCCGGGCGATGACCTTCAAATGTTCAATCCGTTCGCTTGGTGTCAAGGTATACTGGACGTCGGTCAGGTCGATGTGGCCCGTTTCCAGATATCGCATGAAGGACGGCGTCGGCACGATGAGCGATACACGGGCTTTGGCGATGATTTCTTCCCAGGTAATGCGTAGCCGTTCGATATTGCCGGCTCGGTCAGCCGGCGATTCGGCGATGAGCCGGTCGAATACTTCCTGCGGCAGGAGGTATTCGATGCCGTTGGTCAGGAAAAAGCAGAACCGCGACGTTTCATAGAAGGATGTGCGATAGCCGTAGTCGTCGTTCCAGGGACTCTGGATATGCGTGAGGAGTTTCGGCGTATGGTGGACGCCAAAGCGCTCGTAAATGTCGTGAACGACGGCTGGATCATCGATATAGGAACACATCATCATCCCCCGGTGGCTTTGAAGCGAATACTGGATGACGAACTGGTCCTTGAGGATGATGAGGTTGGCGTCGCTCAGGGCAGAGAAGTCGTAAAAAGTGAATTCTGCATCCATGAAGCGATTGAGGACGGCGTAGAGTCGGGTCACGTATTTAGGATGGCGGCGCAGTTTTTCCTTGTCCAGACCGATGCGGATGCGCAGGCGTTTATAGTGGGACGGCACGTCGAGGTAAGACCAAAAGCCATCGTCATAGAAATCAAAGAATTCTCCATAAATGACTAATTCTTCCTTGCCCGTCAGGGTAGGGATTTTTTTTCGGAATAAATCTTTTAAGAAGTGGGCGGCTTTCTGATGGCTCGTGACGATGCGGACAGGCCAGGATTTCTTGCTTTTTTCAGTGCGTCCGCTTTGGAGCGACGTGCGGTATGCACGGCTTAGATAGTCGCTGATAGCGAAGGTCAGGTCTTCTGTCGTGTCGGGAAAAGAAAAATAGCGGCAACAATCTTCGCGGCGATCGAGTTTTTCAATCGTTTCAGCAAAGAGTGCAGCCGCATCTTCATTGACGCGTTCTATAGCCCGTGACGATGGCAGCTTGGCTCCGTTGATCCACTTACTGATATAGGATACATCGTAACCGATGCGTTCTGCCAGGGTCACAGATTTTGTTTTCGTGAATTTCATGAATTTCTTCAATGCAATCGGGTAGGTTTCTACGATCATGTATCATTCCCCCTCTATATGGCAGCTTTTTTATTCACTCCTCCAGAAATAAGGCTTCTTTTATTATTGTAACACAGAATTTATCGATAAAAAATAAGGCGAATAAGGTGAATTCATGAAAATTTCAAGTTTTCCTGTTTTTTTCAACCTGTTTGGAGACTATACTAAGGCCATGCTTGAGGACATCAAGCGAAGAAAGAATCTAAGCATCATGATTCTAGGAGGTGGACGGACGTGAGACCCTTTGTTTTTCCTTTTTCGCAGCACATCGGTGCCCCATCGGTCCCGGTGGTCCAGCCTGGAGACAGGGTACAGCGTGGCCAATGCATCGCTGAGGCTGGGGAAGGATTAGGAAGCCCGATATATACGAGTGTATCCGGGATGGTCCTGGAAGTGACGGGGAATGCCGTCATCGTTCGAGCTGACGACGTCCAGCCGAAAGACTACGTGCCCCTTACGGCACAGGCGCCGTTGGAGTGTATCCGTCAGGCCGGAATCGTCGGCTTGGGCGGCGCCGGATTCCCGACGTATCAGAAACTGGCCGTTCCTTTTTCTCATGGCGGTGTCGTCATTGCCAATGCTTCAGAGTGTGAACCCATCCTGAACCATAATATCGACGCCTTGGAAAAAGATTGCCGTCCGATGATACGCGGCTTGCAGCTGGCTATGGACCTCGTCCATGCCGATAAAGGTGTCATCGCCATCAAAGCCATCCACGGTGACGCCGTCCGGGCTTTACATCAAGCTATTGCTGATGATGACCGCCTGGCCCTTCATTTTTTGCCCAATATCTATCCTGTTGGGGAAGAACGGGCCGTCGTCCGGGAAGTCCTAGGGACGCTCCTCGATGCCGGCAGCCTGCCGTCGAAAGCCGGAGCCGTCATCATCAATGTGGAAACGCTCCAGCGCATGGCCGAAGCCGTCGATGCTAAGAAACCGCTCATCGACAAAGACTTGACCGTAGCGGGCAAGTTGAATGGCCCGGAAGTCCAGATTTTCCATGATATGCCCTTGGGCATGGCTGTCAGCGATGTCTTGGAACGGGCCGGCGGCTTGGGAAAGGAATATGGCGAGCTCATCATGGGAGGCCCGTTCATGGGCAAGCGGACGACGCTGGATGCGCCTATCGTCAAGACGACAGGCGGCATCATTGCGGCAGAAACGTTTTTGCCAGGACCTGAAAAAATAGGGCTTCTCGTCTGTGCCTGCGGCGCCGATGAAAAACGGCTACGGGAAATGGCAGCGTCCATGGGTTCTGCCGTCGCCGGCGTCGCCTTCTGCAAACAGGCTCACGAAGTCAAGCCAGGCGTCCGCAAATGCGATAATCCCGGCCATTGCCCGGGACAAGTCCAACGGGTCATGACCTTGAAGAAAGAAGGGGCCCAGGCCCTGCTCATCAGCAACTGCACGGACTGTACCAATACGGTCATGGCCTGTGCGCCACAGCTCCATTTGCCGGTCTACCATTGTACCGATGGTGCCCTGCGGGCTGTCCACCATAAATTAATCCGCCGCATCAAGGCGTAATTCATACTACACAGGGGGAGTGATTGTATGTCTATTACTAAAGATACCTTACAGAAACACCTTACGGATCCTGCCGTTTTCTGCTGCCGCCGGGCCAAGGGGACGGTCATCGGAGCCGATGACCTGGAAGACCCGACGCTCTTCGACGACATGGTCGATGCCGGCCTGCTCACGCTCAGCGATGACGGCCTGACCATCGAAGAAGTCCTGGGCAGCACGCTCTTGCAGGATGTCGAAGCCTTGACGCCGATTACCAAAGAGGTCCTGGATAAAGTCAATGCCAAGTCCGTACCGGTTGCACCTGTTGAAGAACCGGCTAAGTCAGCCGCTCCGGCCGCACCGGCTGCTCCATCCGGTACGATCCACTTGAAAATAGATAAACTTGAAGGCCTGAGCCTGGATATCCCGGCCGGTACCATCCTGGGTGCCGCTGGCCCGCTGCCGGCAGCTCCGGATGAAGGGAAGGGCGAAAAGAAGGTCATCCGCAAGCTGATCAAGAAACACATCAAAATCACCGATGTCGAAATCAGCGACAAGACGGCCATCGAAAATGGGAAAATCTTCATCGACGGCTCTATCGTCGATAAGGCCGTCAAAGAAGACCCGCTCTGCGTCAGCATGAGCCTGGATGTCATTTATCCCGACAAACGCCATGTCTACACCGACACCATCATGGACGTCGCGCCTATTGCGACGAAAGTCGAAGGCGAACTCGGTGAAGGCGTCACCAAGGTCGCCGATGGCGTCGTATTCATGCTCACCGGCGTCGACGGAGACGGTGTCCAGATTCATGAATTCGGTTCCTCCGAAGGCTTCCTCGATGAAAAGATGTATTTCGGCCATCCTGGCTGTGCCGATGAAGGGGACATCATCATCCGCTGCCATGCCGTCATCAAACGGCTTACCGGGATGACCCGTCCGGGACCTTTTGCCGCTCATAAATGCGAAGACTACATCATTCAGGCCGTCCGCAACGAATTGAAGAAATACGACGGTGAAGTCGTCCGTGAAGAAGTTTGCGAAGACCTGCGCCGGAAAGGCAATCCCCGCGTCGTCTTGGTCAAGGAAATCATGGGCCAAGGGGCTATGCATGACAATGTTCTCTGCCCGAATGAACCGTGCGGCGTCATGGGCGGTCAGAAAAACGTCGACCTCGGCAACGTGCCCATCGTCTTGACGCCGAACCAGGTCCGCGACGGTTCCATCCACGCTTTGACCTGCATTGGACCGGCTACGAAAGAAATGACCCGCCACTATATCCGCGAACCCTTGGTCGAAGGCCTGGCTAAGGATGATGAACTGGACCTCATCGGCGTCGTCTTCGTCGGGTCCCCTCAGGTCAATGACGAAAAGCTCTGGGTTTCGGACCGCTTGGGTTCGCTTTTGGAAAGCTTGGACATCGACGGCTGCATCATTACGACGGAAGGTTTTGGCAACAACCACATCGACTTCATCCAGCATATCGGCCAGGCTGGCAAGCGGGGGATCCCCGTCGTGGGCGTTTCCTTCTGCGCCTACCAGGGCCAGCTCGTCGTTGGCAATCCCTATGCCGATGCCATGGTCGAAGAAAATATGGACCAAGGCGGTTTTGAAAACGACGTCGCCGGCTGCTCGTGCGTCACGAAAGAAGTGGCAGCCCGGGCTATCCAGATGCTCAAGAATAAGATGGCCGGCGTCCCCATTGCGGCAGCACCGAAAAAATGGGATAACGCCGTTATAAACGCTAACAATAAACTCCTCGGTCTCCCGGAAACAGTTCTCCTCGATAAAGGGACGCTCCATTGATGGCAAAACTCGACTATCAGATCAACCCGGTACTCATGGAAGGGACGGTTACCAAGACCGCTGCTGACGACGTGGTGCTCAACCTGCGGGGGAGACTAGGCGTGATCCACGCAGCACCGTCTTTGTTCCTTCATCAGCCTCGGGAAGGCCGGAAATTCCGATTCTATTTTAGTTATATGCAGATCGTAAAGGCCCCGCTCGATTACGATTATGCGCCGCTCCAGACAGACCGGGAATTCACACCGGTCTTGGCCGGCGGCGTCCTTAGCGAAGTCAATGATACGGCCATCAAAGCCGATTGCCTCGGCGGCCTGGCCACCATTGCCGTACCGCGGCGCTGGGTCTTTACGGATGTGGCCCTGGAAAAAGGGCAGTATACTGAATTTTACATCAGCCCTATGGCGGCTGTTGATGAACTATAGGAGGGGTAGTTATGAATTTGACGACTGTAGAAGGGATGCGTTCGGAAATCTTCGTTCCCGTTACACCGAAACCGGTATTTACCGAATTAAAGAAACCACTGAGCGAATGTAAAGTCGCCTTCATCACAGCTGGCGGCATCCATAAAAAAGACCAGACGCCGTTCAATACATCCGGGGATTTCACCTATCGCGTCATCCCCTTCGATACGCCATCGTCGAACCTGATGGTCACCCACGGCGGCTTCGATAACTCCGATATCAATAAGGACGTCAACGCCATGTTCCCCATCGACCGCCTGCACGAACTGGTGGCAGAAGGCTTCATCGGCTCCCTGCCGGAAGAAACATATACCTTTATGGGTGGCGGCGGCAACGTCGAAAAATTCCGCAACGAAACGGGCCCGGAAATCGCCAAGAAGCTCAAAGCCCAGGGCGTCGACGTCGTCCTTTGTACGGGCGGCTGCGGGACCTGCCACCGTTCGGCAACCATCGTCACCCGCTGCTGCGAAGCCGAAGGCATGAGCTGCTGCGTCATCGCCGCCTTGCCGCCTATTGCCCGTCAGCAAGGCGCTCCGCGCATTACAGCGCCGCACGTACCTATCGGATCCAACGCCGGCGAACCGAACAATATCCCCATGCAGACGGCCATCCTCAAGGAATCCCTGGAATGGGTCCGCGATTGCCCGAGTTATAATGGTCTGAAAGTTCTTCCCTATGAATATCGCCATAATGTGTAATAAAAATATAAGAGTGGAAGGGGGGATTCGATGTGGCATGCTAATCAGGAACGCTTGATGGAAAAATTGCGGGGCGACGAAAAAATCCTGGTCATCGATTCGCATACCATGGGAGAACCGACGCGCATCGTCGTCAATGGATTTCCTCACGCGCCAGGTCAGACGATGATGGAAAAGAAGCAGTACATCGCCAAGCACTACGATACGTACCGCAAGGCCATCTTGCTGGAGCCCCGGGGCCATACGAATATGTTCGGCGCCATCCTCATGACGCCGGTCCATGAGGAAGCCGACGTCGGCGTCGTCTTCATGGACAGCGGTGGCTACCTGAACATGTGCGGCCACGGCTCCATCGGCGTCGCGACGGTACTGGTCAATGAACAGATGATACCTGTCCACGAACCGTATACGGATATCTGCCTCGATGCGCCGTCAGGTCTCATCAAAGCCCATGTTAAAGTCGAAGCTGGCCGGGCCGTAGAAGTGACCATTACCAACGTGCCCTGCTTCTTATATCGGACAGGTGTCACCGTTCCCGTCGATGGCTTAGGCCATGTCGCCCTGGACATCGCCTTCGGCGGCAGCTTCTTCGCCCTCGTCGACGCCGATGCCTTGGGGATGCGCTTAGCGCCGGACAATATCCGGACCATCATCGATACGGGAATGAACATCCTCCATTCTGTCAATGCTCAGGAAGTCGTAGCCCATCCGGAACTGGACATCCACAGCGTCGACTTAGTCGAATTTTATGGCAAGGCCGACCGGCCCGAAGCGACCATGAAGAATGCCGTCGTCTTCGGCAACTACCAAATCGACCGCAGCCCCTGCGGGACCGGTACCAGCGCAAAAGTGGCGTCGCTGTACTTGCGGGGAAAATTGAAGAAAGATGAACTTTTCGTTTATGAGAGTATCATGGGGACCTTGTTCAAAGCCCGCATCGTAGAGGATGCCAAAGTCTGCGGCATGGCCGCTGCCATCCCGCAGATTACGGGCAGTGCCTACATCACCGGCATCAACTGCCTGGTCCTCGATGAGACGGACCCGTTCCGTCATGGCTTCCAGATCCAAGCCTGAATATACAGTTCCGGTCATACGACCTGAATGATAGATTCTAGTCATACAAGTGAAGAGGGGTGCCTGATTATGATGATGATGAACAGTAAGGTAAAAAAAGCGATCTTAGCCGGCCTGAGTGCCGTTGCATCCATATCGGTCTTAGCGGGCTGCGGCGGGGGAAGCGGCAGCAGCGATAAGGCCAGCCTGAAAGGGAAAGAATTGAAAGTAGCGACTGGGATCTACGCGCCCTTCGCTTTCAAAGATGAAAACAGCAAGCTCGTCGGCTTCGACCTGGACCTGCTCGATGCCATGTCCAAGAAACTGGGCTTTACTTATAAAGTGACGCCGACGGAATACGATAACATGTTCATGGCCGTCGCCAATGGCGAATACGATATCGGCATGGGCCAGGTCTGCATTACCGAAGACCGCAAGAAAAAGATGGACTTCACCGAACCTTATGAAAATGCAGGCCTGCAGTTCGTCGTCCGCAAAGATGAAAACCTTACGTCTGTCGATCAGCTGAAAGGTAAGAAAATCGCCGTCGAAAAAGGGACAGCTTCTCATAAGTACGTAACGGAACACTGCAAGGACTCGGAAATCGTCGTCTTCCCGTCCATTTCGGCAGCCTTCATGGAGGTTGAACAGGGGAAGGCCGATGCCCTCATGCAGGATAAACCGAATGCCGTCTACTATTTGAAGAAACATCCCGAAAGCGGCCTGACCCTCTTAGGGGAAGAAACGGCGAAAATTCCCGATGGTTTCGCCCTGCCAAAGGACAGCCCGTATAAAGCCGAATTCGACAAAGCTTTGAAGGAATTGCAGGAAGACGGGACAATCAAGAAATTAGAAGATAAATGGCTGAATGTCTAAGGGCATCAGTTATACCGCAGTAGCCCGGCAAGAGTCGTACTTTTGCCGGACTTCTTGCTATAAGGAGTATTCCTTTAAGGAGGGAAGGCTATGTTTAATTGGGAACACTTGGACATCATCATCGGTGTCATTATGAAAGGTCTGTTCTGGACCGTCGTCATTTCCGTGACGAGTATCATCATCGGCTATTTCATCGGCTTGGCTACGGGTTTTTCCCGGGCTCGTAATATACGCATCCTCAAGAGCATCAGCGCCTTTTATGTCTGGATCATCCGCAGCACGCCAATCTTGGTCCAGGCTTTGTACATCTATTTCGTCATGCCGAAACTCTTTGGCCTCCATTTATCTCATGAAGCGGCAGGCATTCTCTGTGTTTCCCTCAACGCTGGGGCTTACATTTCAGAAATTGTCCGCGGCGCTATCCTGGAAGTGCCTAAAGGCCAGTGGGAAGCAGGGATGTCTTTGGGAATGACTAAATTACAGATTGTCATGAAACTGATCCTGCCCATGGCTTTCCGGACTATGTTGCCGGCCCTGGGCAACCAGTTCATCATTACCGTAAAGGATACGTCTATCCTGACCGTCATCGGTGTCGCCGAAATGACCTATCAAGCCGGCCAGTACGCGTCGTCGAACTTTGAATTCGTCGAAAGCTATACGGTCCTGGCCGTGTTCTACTTAGTCTTGATTTCGTTGCTGACAGTCGCTGTCAATATTTGCGAACAGAAGATGGGAGCTGATGTAAAATGATGAGAATTGAACATTTGAAGAAACAGTATGGTGATAACCTGGTCCTAAATGATATCAGCCTGTCCCTAGATGATGAAGTTACCTGTATCCTCGGACCATCCGGTGCCGGGAAGAGCACTTTCTTGCGCTGTCTGAATCTGTTAGAATCGCCGACTGGAGGCGACATCAAATATAATGGCCAGAGCATCCTTCAGCCTGGCTACGACATCCGTAAGATGCGCGAAGAAGTGACCATGGTCTTCCAGCATTTCAACCTCTTTCCCCTGCGCAACGTCGTCGGCAACGTCATGCTGGCCCTGCAGAGCGTCAAACACATGAAAAAAGCCGATGCCCACGATATTGCCATGGAAATGCTCAAAAAAGTCGACATGGCCGACAAGATGCCGGACATGCTCTCCGGCGGCCAGCAGCAGCGCGTCGCCATTGCCCGCGCCCTGGCCATGAACCCTAAGATGATTCTTTTCGATGAACCGACATCGGCCTTGGACCCGGAACTCGTCGGCGGCGTCCTCGATGTCATGCGCGACTTGGCCCACAATGGCATGTCTATGGTCATCGTGACCCATGAAATGGCTTTTGCCCGCGACGTGTCGGACCGCATCGTCTTCATGGCCGACAGCATTGTCCAGGAAGATACGACGCCGGCTGAATTCTTCAGCCATCCCAAGACGGAACGAGCCCGCAACTTCTTGAGCCGTTTCTTGTCGTAAAGGAGGGAGTACGATGGAAAAATTCATCATCACCATTAACCGTCAGTTTGGCAGTATGGGCCGGCCCATTGCCAAAGAAATGGCCGAAGCCCTGAACGTCGAGTTCTATGACCGGGACCTCATCGAAGCGGCGGCGAAAAAGATGAATATGTCCTTGTCCATTGCTAGCGATCTGGAAGAATCGGCCAAACCCAACCGCTTCTGGCGCATGTGCTTTCCCTTAGGGCACGACGAAACGCGGAAACAGGACGAGCTCTTCCAGGTAGAAAAGAAAATCATCTTGAACCTAGCCGATGCCAAGTCGTGCATCATCGTCGGCCGCTGTTCCGATTCTATCTTGAAATGTTCCAAGCACTTGCTGCGCATCTTTATCTATGCACCCTATAAAGAACGCCTCAAGAACTGCGTTGAACGGCTCAAGATGGACGAACGGACGGCCAAGGAAATGATGCGCAACGTCGACCGGGCCCGCGACGCCTACCAGGTTCGTTATGCCGGTTATCTGCCAGGCGACTTCCACCATACGGACCTGCTCATCAACAGCAGCTTTCTCGGCGTCGAAGCGACGGCCCAGTATTTGACGGAACTCGTACTCAAAAAATACGGCTCCCACCACATTGCGTAAGACTAGCCGAGCTCCCGCCAGGGACATCATCCTCGTTATTGACAAACAAAAAGGCCTATTGCATGATAGTAGTAACAATAAGCTGAATCAGTCAAAGGAGATATCTTATGGACGGGAGCAAAATTTGTTATATCTATTTCATTCTAAGTCAGGCCATCTGGGGCGTACTGCCGGCCTTCTGGCTGCTGTTGCGGCAGCTGCCGCCGCTGTACACGCTGGCCTCGCGCATTGTCTGGGCGTCGGTCTTCTGCTTTTTCCTCATCATACAGAAAAAGCTCCTGCCCGACCTGAAAGGGGTCCGGCAGGAGCGCTGGCAATGGCCGTATATTGCTGGGGCCTGTATCTTCATTACCCTGAACTGGGGGTCTTATATTTACGCGACGACACAGGGCTTCATTCTCCAGGCCAGCCTGGCCTATTTCATCAATCCTATCGTCCTCGTCTTTTTCGGCGGCCTTCTCTTCCATGAACGGCTGCGGCCTATCCAGAAACTATCCGTCGTCGTCGCCGGAGCCGGCCTGGTCCTGGCCTTCTGTCTGTACGGTGTCGTTCCCTGGTTGTCGTTCCTCATCTGCCTGACCTGGGCGACGTACAGCATGTTGAAAAAGAAAGTCCGCCTGGACAGCCAGGTTTCGGTCTTCATCGAATCCTTTTCCATGGTACCCTTATCCCTGCTTTTCATCGCCTTTAGCGAAGGGCATGGCCTGGGTGCCATAGGAACCTTCCAGGGTTGGCAATGGCTGCTCCTGCCGGCGACGGGCGTCGTCACGGCTGTTCCTATGATGCTCTTTTCGGCCGGTGTCAAAGGGGTCCCCATAACGACGGGCGGTATGCTCATGTACCTCTCGCCGAGCATCACCCTGGTCATCGGCCTCTTGAGCGGCGAAACTATCACGCCGCCCTTGCGCCTGACCTTCTGCTTCGCCTGGGTAGCCGTCGCCCTCTACGTGTACGGCCTTTACCAGACAATCAAGGGGCTTCGTGAAAGTGAATGCCATTAAGCACACCCCGGTTCCAGAATTACGCTGTAGGGACTCGCACGTGGCGAGCCCGTTCCGGGATATGTGTGATTTCCAGGCCAGTTTACAGTACAGCAGTACAGCCTTTGTAGTTTACAGAGAAAACCTTTAAATTTAAAGCCATTCACTAACCACTAGCCACTAAACCCTAATCACTAAAAAGGCGCTGTCTTCCTGCGACAGCGCCTTTTTCTCACTTACTTTCAAAAAAGGCTTTATAGGCCAGGTAGCCACTGTAGGCATCGGCTTTGGCGACGATTTCTAAAGGAGCGTGCATGCTGTGCATGGCTACGCCGCAGTCGACGACGTCGCAGCCCCAGTCGGCCATGATGTAGGCGATGGTGCCACCGCCACCTTGGTCGACTTTACCCAGTTCCCCGACCTGCCAGGGAACTTCTTTTTCGTTGAAGATGCGGCGGATCTTGGCCATAAATTCGGCGTTGGCGTCGTTGCTGCCGGCCTTGCCGCGGGCACCGGTGTATTTGCACAGGCAGATGCCGTAGCCGAGTTTGGCCGAGTTCTGTTCTTCATAGGCATCGGCAAAGACCGGGTCGAAGGCGGCGCAGACGTCGGCCGACAGGACTTCGCTGTTGCGCAGGGTCCGGCGCAGCCAGATTTCTTGGTCACGACCCTGGAGGGACAAGAGTTCGGCAATGAAGTCCGGAAAATACGACGAGTGGACGCCGGTGTTGCCGACGGAACCGATTTCTTCTTTATCGGCAAAGAGGGCGACCTGCGTCTTTTCGCCCGGCTCGGCATCGAGGATGGCAGCCAGGTTGGCGTAAGAGCAGACGCGGTCGTCATGGCCGTGGGACATGATCATCGACCGGTCCAGGCCGACGTCGCGGCTCTTGACGGCCGGGATGATTTCCAGTTCGGCACTGGTGAAATCTTCTTCTTCAATGCCGTATTTGTCCTTTAACAAGGTCAGAATAGCCGGTTTCGTCTTTTCTCCTTCGCCGTTCGTGCCGGCCAGAGGCATGAGCATTTCGCCGCTGATGGCTTCAGAGAGTTTCTTGGTGGCCTGGTCCTTGCCCAGGTGAGGCAGGAGGTCGTTGATGAACAGGACAGGATCGCCCTGGTCTTCGCCGATGGAGACGTCGATGCGGCTGCCATCGGCTTTATAGACGACGCCAATCAGGGACAAGGGCAGGCAGACCCACTGGTATTTCAGCAAGCCGCCGTAATAATGGGTCTTGAAGTAGACGATTTTGTTCTTTTCGACAACGGGCATGGCCTTGACGTCCAGCCGCGGGCAGTCGATATGGGAGCCGACGATTTTCAGCCCCTTTTCGATGGGGTCAGAGCCGATGACGGCTAAGATGACCGATTTCCCTTTCTGGTCCCAGTAGACCTTGTCGCCGGCTTTCAGGCTGGTGAAGTCAGCCAAGGGCCGGAATCCGGCGTTTTCAGCCTGGCGGATGATTTCCTTATTGGCCAGCCGTTCTGTCCGGGCTGTGTCCAAAAACTGGCGGTAGTGGATGCTGTAAGTTTCCATCTGGCCGCGCTGTTCCGGTGAGAAGCGGGCCCAGACGCTGTTTTCTGTATCAAATGCTTTCATGCATAAGCCTCCCTTTTAAAATGGATGAATTATGAACTTGCATCCTTATTATAACGCACTTATCAGGGCTGTACCAGCTCTTGTAAAAGACTAGTGAAGCAGTTGTATTTTCTCATGTTATGTGGTATTATTAGCCATATTTTATAAATAATAATTCATACATGGAGGGTTTGCCATGATCGATAAAATGATTATCAAAGACTTAGTGAAACAGGCTGTGCCTGATATTTGTGCCATGCGCCGTCACATTCATGAAAATCCGGAATTGTCCGGTGAAGAAGTGGAAACGGCGGCCTTTATGGCAGCCAAATTGCGGTCTTTCGGCATTGATGTACAGGAGCATGTCGCCGGTACGACGGCTGTCCTGGGGACGCTCAAAGGCGGAAAGCCGGGACCGGTCATCGCCTTGCGGGCCGATATGGACGCCCTGCCTATGACGGAAGAAACGGGCCTGCCCTTTGCGTCCAATTTCCCCGGCAAGATGCACGCCTGCGGCCATGACGGCCACATGAGCATCCTCCTCGGTGCCGCTAAGGTTCTGAGCCAGGTGAAAGACGATATTCCCGGTACGGTCGTCTTCATCTGCCAGCCAGCCGAAGAAAAATCGCCTGTCGGCGGCGCCAAGGGGCTGGTTGCGTCCGGCGTCCTCGACGGCGTCGATGCCGTTTACGGCCTCCACGTCTGGCCGGCCCTGCCCAGCGGCAAAATCGGCGTCCTGCCCGGCCCGATGATGGCTGCTTCGGATCATATCCGCATCGTCCTCAATGGTAAGGCCAGCCATGCCGCCATGCCCCATAAAGGCGTCGACACCATCGTCGCTGCGGCCCAGTTCCTGACAGCGGCCCAGACTATCATCAGCCGCCGCGTCAATCCCCTCTATCCGGCTGTCCTGACCTTTGGCAAGATTACCGGTGGCACGAGGTATAATGTCGTTGCCGATACCGTCGAAATCGAAGGGACCTGCCGGACCTACCATACTGAGGCCCAGGATGCCGTCGAAGCCCATCTCCAGGATACGCTCAAAGGCATCGATGCTATGTACGGGACGGTGAGCCATCTCGACTATGAACGGGGTTATGCCGCTGTCCGCAACACGCCCCAGCAGGCCGCTTTTGTCGCCGGTGTGGCCAAGGACTGCTTTGGCCCCGACGTTTTGGCTGAGATCGACGAACCGGCCATGACGGCCGAAGACTTTTCCGGATACCTGCAGAAGTTCGATGGCGGCTTCTTCTGGCTCGGCGCGACCAAGCCCGGCCATACGGTCTATCCTTTGCACAATACCCACTTTGCCGTCGATGAAGCCTGCCTGCCTGTCGGCGTCGAGCTGATGGTTTCCCTGGCCCTGGCCAAAATGACAGAAAAAGCATAATTATTTTTGAAAAAATGCAACTTAAAAAAGGAATCTGCCCCCTTCATCTCGAATATATAATATTAACTGAGATTCCATAGGAGGCGATTGTTTTATGAAAGAATACACAAGTGATAAAATTCGCAACGTTGCTGTACTTTCGCATGATGGCGCCGGCAAAACGGCTGTTGTTGAATCGTTACTGCTTGCCTGCGGCGCTGTCGATGCCGTTGGCGTCGGTAAAGACAACAAGCATATTATGGACTATGAACCGGAAGAAATTAAGAGAAACGTCACCATCCAGCTCGGCATTGCGCCTTGCGAATGGGAAGGCTATAAGCTGAATTTCCTCGATACGCCGGGGTACTCCGAATTCTGCGGCGAAGTCCGCGCTGCCTTGCGCGCCAGCGACGGCATCCTGCTCGTCGTTTCGGCCGAATCCGGGGTTGAAATGGATACGGAACGGGCTTGGGACTACGGTGTCGAATTGAAATTGCCGCGCATGGTTTATGTCAACAAGATGGATGCCGAACATGCTGACTTCTTCGGCTGCCTGGAAAAATTGCGCGCCGTCTTCGGCAAATCCATCATGCCGCTCCAGATCCCTATCGGCGAAGGCAAGGACTTCCGCGGCATCATCGACGTCTGCAAGATGGTAGCCTGGGAATGGAACAATGGCGAATGCTCGGAAATCAAGGTTCCGCCGGAATACATGGCCAAAGCCCGCGAAGTCCGTGAAATGTGCATGGAAGCCGCTGCTGAAGGCGATGACGAATTGCTGGAAAAATACCTCAACGGCGATGAACTGACTATCGAAGAACTGCGCAAAGGCCTGCGCCAGGGCATGCTTACGGGCCGTGTCTGCCCGCTCATGTGCGGCAGTGCCATCAACCATATCGGTACGGCTGAACTCCTGCGCCGTATCATTACCTACATGCCCGACGCTTCGCAGAAAGTCATGATGGGCACGGATAAGAAGACAGGCGAACCGGTCCTGGTCTATCCCAACAAGCCGTTTACGGCTTTCGTCTTTAAGACCCTCGTCGACCCCTTTGCCGGTAAATTGAGCTATGTCCGCATTTTCTCGGGCGAACTCAAAGAAGGGGACAAGTTATATAATATGTCCCAGGACAAAGAAGAAAAGATGGGTAAAGTCCTGACCCTCGTCGGCAAGGAACAGATCCCCGTTCCGGCTGCCATTGCCGGGGACATCGTCGTCCTGCCGAAATTACCGAGTGCCCGGACAGGCGATACCTTTGCCGCTCCCGATTTCCCCGTCATTTATGACCCCATCCGCTTCCCGAACCCACTGCACACGGTAGCCCTGGTTCCAGAAAAGAAGGGCGAAGAAGAAAAATTGATGAACGCTCTCCTGAAGGTCAGCGAAGAAGATCCGACGTGCCAAGTAGAAAAGAGTACGGAAGGCAAACAGCTCCTCGTCCGTTGCATGGGCGACGTCCACCTCGATCATATCCTGACTAAGATTGAACGGAAATACGGTGTCAAAGCGAAACAGGAAGACGTCTACATCCCCTATCGTGAAACCATCAAGAGCAAGGCGACAGCTGAAGGTAAGCATAAGAAACAAAGCGGCGGTCACGGTCAGTTCGGCCATGTCTTCTTGGATATCGAACCGCTGACGACGGGCGAACCCTTTGAATTCGTCGATAAGATTTTTGGCGGTGCCGTGCCGAAACAGTACATCCCAGCTGTTGAAAAAGGCGTCCGCGAAACCTTGGAAAAAGGCCTCATCGCCGGGTTCCCCATGATCAACGTCAAAGTCACGTTGACTGATGGCTCTTATCACCCCGTCGACTCGTCGGAAATGGCCTTCAAAGTCGCTGCCGCCCAGGCCCTCAAGAAAGCCGTACCGGAAGCTAAACCGATCCTCTTGGAACCGATTTACAACGTCGACGTCGTCATCCCGGAAGATTACATGGGTGATGTCATGGGCGACTTCAGCAGCCGCCGTGGCCGCATCCTCGGTATGGAACATCATCGCAACCGCAAAGGCATCATCGTCGTCAAAGCCCAGGTCCCTCTGGCAGAAATGAAAGATTACGTCACCGTCCTGCGCTCCATGACCCAGGGCAAAGGCACGTTCAACATGGAATTTTTCGACTATGAAGAAGTACCGAAGAAAATCATGGATGAAATCATCGAAAAAAGACAAAGTGAATAAGACTAGTGGCTAGCAGTTCGTGGCTCGTGGCTAGTTAAGGGCCGTCCCTTTGGACGGCTCTTTTTTCTAGCCACGAACCACGAGACCCTACAGACATATGCTCAAACGGCATACACGTGTTTACCCAAACGCCTTGCCAGGGTGCTTCCGGCGTCGTATAATAAGGATATAAGTAAACGTAAAACGTCGTACTAAAAACAAATCAGACGAAAGGGTGATTTTTATGTCCCAATGGACAGATATGTACAAACAGAAACTGATGACGCCGGAAGAAGCAGTGAAAGTCGTTAAATCCGGGGATTGGGTCGATTACGGTATGGGCACGACTCAGCCGATCCTCCTCGACCAGGCCCTGGCAGCCCGACGGGATGAACTGCAAGATGTCAAGGTCCGCATGTGTCTTTCCGTAGCGCCGCGGCAAATCATCGAACAGGACCCGGAACGCAAGGCCTTTACGGCTATGAACTGGCATATGAGCGGCTATGACCGGAAAAAATGCGCCCTCGGCCAGATGAATTTCATCCCCATGTGCTACCGCAACAAGCCGTCCATGTACCGCGACCTCCTCGACGTCGACGTGGCCTTGATTACCGTCGGCCCCATGGATAAACACGGCTTCTTCAATTTCGGCCTGGCCGTCTCGGCAACGGAAGCCATCACCAAGAAGGCCAAGAAGGTCATCGTCGAAGTCAATGAAGCCATGCCCCGCGTTCTCGGCGGCCGCGGCGAATGTATCCATATCAGCGATATCGACGGAATCGTCGAATACGGCAACCATCCCTTGGCGACGATTCCCTTTACGACAGGTGATGACATCGACGCCAAGATTGCCAAGACCATTGTTCAGCAGATTCCCGACGGGGCGACACTGCAGCTTGGCATCGGCAGCCTGCCCAACACGATCGGTGCCCTCTTGGCCGAATCGGACCTGAAAGACCTAGGCGTCCATACGGAAATGCTCGTCGATGCCTTTTACCTCATGTATCAGCACGGCCAGCTCACGAACCGTCGCAAGGCCTTTTGCCGTGATAAGGTAAGCTGGGCCTTTGCCCTGGGGACGCAGGACCTCTATGACTGGATGGACGACAATCCTTTCCTGGCAGCCTATCCGGTAGACGTCATCAATGATCCTTTCGTCATTTCCCAGATGGATAATTTCATTTCTATCAATAACTGCATCGACATCGACCTCTTTGGCCAGGTATCGTCTGAATCGGCCGGGACCCATCAAATCAGCGGCAGTGGCGGTCAGCTCGACTTCACCGACGGCGCTTATCGGTCCCGCGGCGGCAAGAGCATCATCGCCTTGCGGTCGACGTTCCACAACAAGAAGACCGGCCGCGACGAATCGCGCATCATCCCGACGCTGGCAGCGGGCACGACGGTTACGGACCCGCGCTCCCAGGTCAACTGGGTCGCTACGGAATATGGCATCGTCAACCTCATGGGTGCCTCGACCTGGGAACGGGCTGAACGCCTCATCAGCATCGCCCATCCGGATTTCCGGGAAGACCTGATCAAAGAAGCCGAAAAAATGAAAATCTGGAGATATAGCAATAAACGGTAGGGGATACGCCATTATTCTGGCAAGTGTCTCTCCAGGATACTTGTTCGTCGTAGGTCGTTCATCGTAGGTCGAAATTTCAAAAGCCATTACGATGAACGACGAACGATGAACTGCAAACTACAAACTCTGAACTCTAAACCATGAACTAATTTTTACCCTCTAGAGAAAACTGGAAATATTTGTTATAATATAATCGTATGCGCCCATTTGTTCATTTTACGGGCTGCCATATGACGATAACGATTCGGACTGCGGGTCCTTTGCTGGCCGGCAGTTATTTTCAGTTTGTATATGAGGTGAAATTTGTGGACGAACAACAAGTAGATAAAATTGTGCCGGTTTGTCTGGAAAGTGAAATGCAGACGTCGTACATCGACTATGCCATGAGTGTCATCATCACTCGTGCCCTGCCAGATGTACGCGATGGGCTGAAGCCGGTTCACCGGCGTATTCTCTATGCTATGCACGAAGCAGGCATGACGCCGAACAAGCCCTATAAAAAATCGGCTCGTATTGTCGGCGAAGTTTTAGGTAAGTATCACCCCCATGGTGACAGCTCCGTCTATGATGCGACCGTCCGCCTGGCTCAGGATTTCTCAACGCGCTATCCCTTGGTCGATGGCCACGGCAACTTCGGTTCTGTTGACGGCGACTCGGCCGCTGCCATGCGTTATACCGAAGTCCGTATGGCTAAGATTACCGGCGAAATGCTGGAAGATATCGACAAGGAAACGGTCGATTTCATGCCCAACTACGATGGCTCCCTGCAGGAACCGACGGTCCTGCCGTCGAAGATCCCGAACCTCCTGGTCAACGGTTCGGCTGGGATTGCCGTCGGCATGGCCACAAACATTCCGCCTCATAATTTAGGCGAAGTCATCGACGGCTGCGTCCTGCTCATCGACAACCCCGAAGCCAGCCTGGAAGAAATCATGACTAAAATCAAAGGGCCTGATTTCCCGACGGGCGCTAAGATCATGGGCCGCGACGGCATCATCAAAGCCTATTCGACCGGCCGGGGCAGCATCAAGATGCGGTCCTGTGCGACTATCGAACCGATGAACAAGGGGAAACACCGCATTGTCGTGACGGAAATCCCGTATCAGGTCAATAAAGCGCGCGTCATCGAGTCCATTGCCGACTTGTCCCGCAATAAGGAAATCGACGGCATTACGGCCCTGCGCGATGAATCGGACCGCAAGGGCATGCGCATCGTCGTCGAACTGCGGGCCGATGTCAACCCGGATATCGTCCTGAACAAGCTGTACAAGCACACGCAGCTCCAGGAAACGTTCGGCGTCATCATGCTGGCCCTCGTCGACGGCCATCCGCGCGTCTTGACGCTCAAACAGATTCTGAACTACTATCTTGACCATCAGAAAGACGTCATCACCCGCCGTAGCAAGTTCGAGCTCGATAAAGCCCTGGCACGGGCTCATATCTTGGAAGGCCTGCTCATTGCCCTGGACCACATCGACGAAGTCATCAAGACGATCCGCGAATCGGCTACGGACGATGCGGCAAAACAGTCTTTGATGAGCAAGTTCAATCTCAGCGAAAAACAGGCCCTGGCTATCCTCGACATGCGTCTGCGCCGTCTGACCGGCTTAGAACGCGAAAAGATCGAAGAAGAATATGCGGAACTGGAAAAACGCATTGCCTACTTGCGCAGCGTCCTGGCTGATGAACACAAAGTCATGGAAATCGTAAAGACGGAACTCCTCGATGCCAAGAAGAAATTCGGTGATGAACGGCGTACACAGATCGTAGCCGATTCGTCGGATTTCTCCATCGAAGATATGATCCCCAATGAACGCATGGTCCTCACGCTGACCCGTCGGGGTTACATGAAGCGCATCAACGCCAATGTATACCATACACAGAACAAAGGCGGCCGCGGCATCAAGGGCATGGGTACGAAAGATGAAGATGCTGTAAACCATCTGCTCTATACATCGGCATGGAATACGGTCCTGTTCTTCACCAACTTCGGGCGCGTCTATCGCTTGAAGGCCTATGAAATCCCGGAAGCCAACAGCCGTAATTCCAAGGGGATTGCCGCCATCAACATCCTGCCCTTGTCCAATGGCGAAAAAGTCAACGCCCTCATCGACCTCGATCAGGTCGACCCGTCGATGAACCTGTTCATGGTTACAGAAAAAGGCCTGGTCAAGAAGACGCTCCTCCAGGAATTTAAGAACGTCCGCCGTAATGGCCTCATCGCCATTTCCCTCATGGAAGGGGACCACTTGGCCAAAGTGCGCCTGACCAACGGCGACCAGACGATTATCTTGGCGACTAAATTGGGCATGGCTATCTGCTTCAATGAAAATGACGTCCGTCCCATGGGCCGGAATACCCGCGGCGTCCGAGGCATTACCCTGGCCGAAGGCGATATGGTCATCGGTGCTGACGTCCTTGAACCGGACTGCCAGGTCCTGACCGTCAGTGAAGAAGGCTTCGGCAAGCGCAACAATATCGATGCCTATAAAGTCCAGCTCCGCGGCGGCAAAGGCATCAAGAACTTCAAGATTACGCCGAAGACCGGCGACATCGTCGGCGTCGAAGTCGTCCATGAAGGACAGGAACTGATGCTCATCACATCGAATGGTATCGTCATCCGCACGGACATCGAAAGTATCGGCATCAAGAAAGGCCGCAATACATCAGGCGTCAAGATCCAGAAACTGGAAGGCGACGATAAGGTAGCGGCACTCGATACCATTGCTATCGAAGGCAACGATGAAGACGAAAAAGAACAGACGAAATTGTTTAAATAAAAAAGAGGCCTGCGGGCCTCTTTTTTTTGCGCCAGTCGCAGTTTGCCGGCCGCAGGCCGCCTCGGACTCAGATGCGGCGTCCCGCCGCGGCAGACTTAAACGGACAACGACGCTTCGGGGAGCCCTCAGCGCGTAACGGGCCGCCTTCACAGGACGGCCCCTACGGATGCCGTTACACCGCGGCATCTCAAAC
>JACXXQ010000120.1_pt1 | contig 52947 bp, 43 predicted proteins | sample 8621361 | NCBI WGS metagenome assembly JACXXQ01 (sample SAMN15503820, study PRJNA645414) | gut metagenome | isolation source: feces | host: Bos taurus | place: USA | collected 2016 | reverse complement strand
GCGAAGAGCGTTGCTGCCTAGGCTAGCCCCTTGTCACACAAACTACCGAAGCCTCACAAAAAGCTGATCATCTTCTCGACCAGGCCCACGGCGGCGGCGTCGACCAGCCCGCGGTGGTTGGCGATAACGGTAATGAACATAAACGCCACCTGGATGCAGCCGTCCTGTACGGCGACGGGCACGCCGATCTTAAGGATGCTGCTGAGCACCTCGGGTTGCGGGCGTAGGTCGCTACGCTTGACACGGATGTTCGTACGGCGGCTCTTGAGCCACACGAGCGCGAGGGCAACACTTGCCGTCTGCGCGATCACCGTGCCGAGCGCCGCGCCCACGGGGCCGAGCCCCATATGGCCAATGAACAGAAAGTCGAGCGCGACGTTGATAGCGCACGCCACGCCGATCACGTACATGGGCGAGCGCGAATCGCCCAGGCCGCGAAAGATGGCCGAAAGGATGTTGTATGCAGCGATACACGGAATGCCGATAAAACAGATACGCAGGTAGGCGGCAGTGCCTTCGACCGCTTCGGCCGGCGTGCCGATGAGCGCCACGATTTGCGGGCACAGCGCGAGCAAGAGCGCGGCCAGCACCACCGAGACGCCCATAAAGAGCGTGATGGTGTTGCCGATGGCGACCTCGGCGCGATCGAAGCGGCGCGAACCCACGGCGTGGCCGACGATGACCGTCGTTCCCATGGCCAGGCCCACGAGCGTCACGGTAATGATATAGAGCGTCTGTGCGCCGTTGCCCACGGCGGTGATGCCGGCGGCGCCGCTAAACTGTCCGATAAAGTACAGGTCGGCCATGCCGTAGAGCATCTGCAAAAAGTACGAGAGCATATAGGGCAGGGCAAAGACTGCGATGGTTTTGAGGACATTTCCGCGTGTGAGGTCGTGTTCCATAGGCGGGCACTTTCTGGCTTGGTTCGTTTACGTACCAGTGTAGTGAAAACCCTATAACGATTGTAGAGTCAAGGTTTGTGTTGAGGGCAGGGCGAAAAAAATCGCGCCTTCAATCATTTCCATTTGAATACGGGTACGCGTCGTGTAGGCTTAGCGCCTGCGCCAACCTTGCGGAAATCGGTTTCGCGTCACTTGACAGATCCAGATGCTCGCTTTTGGCAACTTGGACAACTACGATGCCAGTTCGCTCGTCACTCGCATGACCACCGACATCACCGTCATCCAAAACGCCATCGGCAACGGTTTCCGTCCCATAGTGCGCGGCCCAGTGACGCTCGTTGTCGGCCTTATCTACGCGCTGGCGCTGTCGCGCCCGCTTGCCACGGTCTTTGCGATTATCCTGCCTGTGCTGGCAATCGTGCTGGGGGTTATCGCCTACCGTGGAGCCCGCTCTACCGCCAGCTCCAGACCTCGATGGACCACCTCAACGGTGTGGTGCAGGAAGACCTCACCGCTGTGCGCGCCGTCAAGGCGTACGTGCGCGCCAAGCACGAGGAGGCCAAGTTCGACACCGTCAATACCGAGCTCGCTCGTGCAGCTCATCGCGCGCCTGTACGATGCGACTGAGGGCGCCGTGCTTATGGGCGGGTGCGACGTGCGCGATTACGACCTGGTTGCCCTACGCGATGCGGTGGGTATCGTGCTGCAAAAGAACGTGCTGTTTACGGGTACCGTGCGTGAGAACCTGCAGTGGGGCGCGCCCGATGCCACCGACGAGGAACTGTTGCGTGCCTGCCGTGCGGCGTGCGTGGACGAGTTCTTGGACCGCATCGGCGGGCTCGATGGTGAGCTGGGCCAGGGTGGCGCCGGTGTTTCGGGCGGCCAGAAGCAACGCCTGTGCATTGCGCGTACGTTGCTCAAGCACCCGCGTGTGCTCATTTTTGATGACTCCACCAGCGCGGTCGATATGGCGACCGATGCCAAGATCCGCGAGCACATCGCGCAGATTCCCGATACAACGGTGATCATTATCGCTCAGCGTATCGCGAGCGTGATGGACGCCGACCGCATCGTAGTGCTGGACGACGGGCGTGTCCATGGCGTGGGCACGCATGAGGAACTGGTGGAGGACGACAACATCTACCAGGAGATTTACGCTTCGCAGATGGAGTTTGCGGGTGATGCGAGCGATGCCGGTGATGCCGACGACGCGGATGATCCGTTTTCCTCCGTCCCCGGCGGATCATCCCTGAAAGGAGATGAGCGCCATGCCTAAGACTTCTGCTCAGGCTCGTCCGGCCAATCTGCGCCGAACGCTCCGCCGCTTGCTCAGCTATATGGGACACGCCAAGTTCTCGCTGCTTGCGGTGGGCATGCTCGCCTCCGTCGCTGCCATCGCGAGCCTCGCCGGCACCTACATGGTGCGCCCTATCGTCAACGGACTTGCCACAGGTGGGGAGGAGCTGCTTGCCAAGCAGGTTCTCTTTACGGCCGTCATCTAAGCCGCGGGCGTGCTCTCGGCCCTGGGCTATTCGCAAATCATGGTGCGTGCGGCTCAGCGGGTGGTGTCCGACATTCGCCGCGACCTGTTCGCGCATATACAGACACTGCCGATCAGTTATTTCGACAGCACGCGCTCGGGCGACATCATGAGCTTCTTCACCAACGACGTCGACACCGTCTCCGAGGCGCTCAACAACAGCTTTGCCAACGTGATCCAGGCGACCATTCAGGTCATCGGCACCACTGCCATGCTTATCATCCTTAACTGGCAGCTCACGATTATCACGCTCGTGTGCGACGTGGCCATTGTGTTGTACGCGCGCTACTCGGGCGCCCGCTCCAAGCGCTTCTTCGCCGCCCAGCAGGCATCGCTCGGCGACTTGGACGGATACGTCGAGGAGATGGTCTCGGGCCAAAAGGTCATCAAGGTCTTTAACCACGAGCAGGCCAATGTCGCCGGTTTTGACACGCGCAATCAGGAGCTGCGCCGTACCGGTGGCGCCGCACAGGCCTACGCTAACTCCATGGTGCCCATGACCGTGGTGATCGGCTACGTCAACTACGCCATCGTCGCGGTGGCGGGCGGCATGCTCTGCATCAATGGCTTGGCCGACGTGGGTGCGCTCGCGAGCTACCTGGTCTTTGTCCGTCAGGCGGCCATGCCCATCAACCAGTTCACGCAGCTGGGCAACTTCTTGCTCAACGCGCTGGCCGGTGCCGAGCGCCTGTTTGCCGCGATGGACCTTAAGCCCGAGGTGGACGAGGGCTGCGTGGAGCTGGTACAGACGGGCGATGCCGCGTGGGTGTGGAAGATTCCCGAAGGCCAGAGCGTGGGCACGTACGGGCATCTGCACGACGTGGTCTCAGTCGATGACGCGGGCCGTGCGGTGGCTGCCGACGGCACCGAGTTTGTCACCGTCCTCGTCCCGCTTGCCGGCGACGTGCGCTTCCATGCCGTGGACTTTTGCTACGTGCCGGGCACACGCGTGCTCACGGACCTCAACCTGTTTGCCAAGCCGGGACAGAAGATCGCCTTCGTGGGCTCGACGGGCGCCGGAAAGACGACCATCACCAACCTCATCAACCGCTTCTACGAGGTCGATGATGGTGAGATCACGTACGACGGCATCGACGTCAAGCACATCGCCAAGGCCAGCCTGCGCGGGTCGCTCGGTATTGTGCTACAGGATACGCACCTGTTTAGCGGCACCATTGCGCAGAACATCCGCTTCGGCAAGCTCGACGCGACCGACGAGGAGGTGCGTGCCGCCGCCGAGGCCGCCTGCGCTGACTCGTTTATCCGCCGCCTGCCGCAAGGCTACGACACGCCGGTCACAGCCGATGGTGCCAACTTGTCTCAGGGCCAGCGCCAACTGCTCGCCATCGCACGCGTGGCCGTGGCCGATCCGCCGGTGCTTATCCTGGACGAGGACACGAGCTCCATCGACACGCGCACCGAAAAGCTCATCGAGCGCGGCATGGACCGCATCATGCGCGGCCTCACCACGTTTATGATTGCGCACCGCCTGTCCACCGTCCGCGACGCCGACGCGATCATGGTCCTCCAACACGGCCGCATCATCGAACGCGGCACCCATGAGGAGCTCCTGGCCCAGCACGGCGAGTACTGGCAGCTGGCGCACGGCTTAAAGGAGCTGGATTAACCCATCCGAGCACGGTGTTTTGGCCCTCCGTGCTCCTCACCCCGCCTCAAACCGTCCCAACATTCGACGTTTTTTGCCGATATCAGGAAAAGCATCGAATGTTGAGACGGTTTTTCTGTCATCCGATCGGGTGGAATCGCTTTCTTGAGCGCGAAGGTGTGCGGACCCGTGGGCAGGGGAATAAGGTTGGTTATCCGACTCCATTGGAGGGCTCATGGACCTGCCGATCGTCCTGTCCCATAAGACTGCCTGGCTGTACCACAACGTGGCGCGCCCGTCCGAGCCGCTCTCGCGAGCAAGCAGCCTATACGATGAGGACTCGCTTGCTAGCGAGGCGGAGCCGACTGCGGGCCTGCCCAAATTGGGACTCGATGCCAAAGGGCTGAGGGCTTCAACGGCAGTTGGGATCGTTGCCGATTATCTGGTCTCGCTTGGTATTCCACGAGAAGAGCTCGATCATATCGATACACTCGTCAACTTCGATTTTGAGCGCTCGACGCCGGCTGGATTTAGGTGCCATGTGTTTGGGGCGCCGGTACCTTCAGGCCATCTTATCGAGGTGGCAGAGGGCCTTCTGGTGGTTGATGAGGCCATGTGCTTTGTCCAGGCGGGTTCGTGGATGAGCGAGCCCGAGCAGTTGGAATATGGCTACGAAATCTGTGCCCGATACCATTTGAATCATCTGTCAACAAACGATTATATCGAGATGGGGCAGAGGTATACCGTTGCCGACTTGATTGCTTATTGCAATGAGAACCGATCTCGTCAGGGGGCCATACGCGCGGCCGCCGTGCTCAGGCGCGTGCACGATGGCGCGCGATCGCCCATGGAGACGGCCACCGCAATCATGGTCGTAGCAAAACGTTCCCAGGGAGGGCTGGGATACGCCAAGGTTGAGCTCAACCATCGGGTCGATGTTCCCAACGAATTCAAGTATCTCGCAAAGGCCGGGTATTTCGAGATCGACGTATATGCGCCTGCGAGCGGTACGGGGATTGAATACAACGGCTCTGACCATCTTGATAAACAGCGCAGCGCGTCGGATGCGGAGCGTATGACCGTGCTGAGCGCGCTGGGCTTTAGGATGATCGTCCTCACCGGGACTCAGTTTGCCCATCAACTGCAATTGCATCGGGCGATGAATGCCATCGCGCTCGCTATGGGCCTTACGTGCGACCGAAGCGAAGCGTTCCAGAAACGTCAGAACGACCTACGAGAATTCGTGATTCGGCACTGGGACGGCGGCCTTTAGGGACGTTCCGGTCCTTCTACGGGGTGCCGTGGGCAGGCAAAGCATCACAACATTCGACGTTTTTTGCCAAAAACGGGAAAAGCATCGAATGTTGTGATGGTCTGTGTTGAGGATGGGCTTGGAAGGCCCGTTTTGTTCGAGGCGACCTGTCCTGACGTACGGGTGTCGGCATGATTCTCTCGTGGGGTATTATGTTTTCCGAAGAATAAAACGCCGCGTGAGGGGAGGGCTGCGTGGACGGGCACGTGCAGCATGACGGTTTTGGCCGCGATATCAACTACCTGCGCATTGCCGTTACCGACAAGTGCAATTTCCGCTGCATTTACTGCATGCCGGCCGATGGCGTGGCGCCCCGTGCACACGACGAGTTACTCAGCGCCGAGGAAATCGCCCGCTTTGTGCGCTTGGTGGCGGGGGAGGGCATTCGCCGCGTGCGCCTGACGGGCGGCGAGCCGCTGGTCAGCCGCCGCATCATCCCGCTCATTCGCGACATCCGCACGATTCCGCAGATCGAGGATATCTCGCTTACCACCAATGGCGCCCTGCTGCCCAAGCTGGCACCGCAGCTCAAAGATGCCGGGCTTAACCGCGTCAACATCTCGCTCGACACGCTCGACCCTACGCTGTTTGGAAAGATTACGCGCCTGGGCCGGCTCGAGCAGACCATGACTGGCATCGACGCGGCGCTAGCTTGGGGCTTTGAGCCCGTTAAGGTCAACTGCGTTGTTGTGCGACGGCTCAACCAGGATGTGGCGGCCCTTGCACGGCTGACCGTCGACCGCCCCATCCACCTGCGCTTTATCGAATACATGCCCATTGGCGACGAGCACACGAGCTCGCATTGTGCCGTAGACCCTCACGCGCCCACACTCAATCCCGAGCTGTGGGACGCGAGCGACACCGTGCCGAGCGACGAGCTGCGGGCGCGCATCAATGTCGGGGCCACCGCGGCGGGACTGGGCGAGCTCGAGCCGCTCGACATCAACGACGCTCCTGCCGGCGCGGGCCCTGCGCGCTATTGGCACTTTCCGGGCGCGGCGGGCACGGTCGGTTTCATTAGCGCTATGTCCAACCATTTTTGCGCGAGCTGCAATCGTCTGCGCCTGACGGCCGACGGCAGCGTGCGCCCCTGCCTGTTCAGCGATGCCGAGTATTCGGTGCGCGAGGCGCTACGCCGTGGTGATGATATGCAGGTGCTTTCGATTTGGCGCGATGCCGTGGCCCACAAACCGCAGGAACACGCGATAATTGAGGGCACGCAACGATTTATGTCCCAAATCGGAGGATGATCATATGGCCAAGAGCAGGTACGCCGATGCCACCAAGGCCGCTCGCAGGGCCGCGATGTCTGCCCACAAAGCCACGTCTGCCAACAAAGACGCCGCGTCCGCGGCCGTGCAACCGTCCGTGAGCGACAACGACACCGACTCCACCCGCGACGCACGCCGCGACGAGCTGACGCACGTGGACGCCAAGGGCGAGGTGCGCATGGTCGACGTGTCTGACAAGGCCGAGACGCACCGCATCGCCATCGCCGAGGGCACCATCCTCATGCATCCCGAGACGCAAGCCATGGTGCTGCAGGACCGCGCCAAAAAGGGAGACGTGCTTGCCTGCGCACGCGTGGCGGGCATTATGGCCATCAAACGCACGAGCGACATCATCCCCATGTGCCATCCATTGCTCATTACCAAGAGCAAGTGCGACATTGCGCCCATCGCTGCGGCAGGAATGCCGGCCGAGGACGCGCCCGAGGGCTGGGCGCCGGCGCGTCCGGACGGACAGGTCGGCTTCCATGTGCTGGTCACGGCCGGTGTGACGGGCAAGACCGGCATTGAGATGGAGGCACTGACCGGTGCGAGTGCCGCATGCCTGACCATCTACGACATGTGCAAGGCCGTTGATCGTGGTATGGAGATCGTCGATGTGCGCCTGCTGCACAAGGAGGGCGGACGCTCGGGCGTGTGGGATCGCGCGGAACGTCAAGCTGCTGCTGCCGAGGCCGCCGCTACTGATGGCACCGTGCCCGCGAGCGCATCCGCCCCGGCCGTGCCCGCAGCTCCCACTCCGGCCGCCCCAGCAATCGCGTTTATCGGTTACCAGAACTCGGGCAAGACCACACTTGTCGAGAAGGTCATTGCTGAGCTTACCCGCCGTGGCCTGCGCGTGGGCTCGCTCAAGCATCATGGACATCACGGCTTTGATATCGACGTGCCCGCCAAGGATACCTGGCGCCATCACCAGGCGGGATCCAAGCACGTGGGTCTCATTTGCGCCACGCGCTGGGCGGAGTACGCCGACACGCGCGAGGAGGACGAGATGCCTGCGCGCGAGCTGCTGTCGCGCTACAACGACGTCGACGTTGTGATCATCGAGGGCTACAAGACCGAGGGCTTCGACAACATCGTGGTCGCGCGCTCCGGCGTCGATCGCCTGCGCGGCAAGAGTTCGCTCGACCTGGTCGACGGCCGCACACTGGCGCTCGCCTGCAACGAGGCCCTGGCGCGCCAGGCCTTCGACGCCGGCTTCGCGACCCGAGCCATCAACATCAACGACGCCCGAGCCATCTGCGACCTTATCCAAGACCACCTTCAGGCTTGACGCTGCGCCGGCCCCAAGCACTCCATCTCGCCCTCAAGCCGTCGCTCGCGTACCAAAGTACGCGTCGCTCCTCTTTCGGGGCGACCTGGGGCACTTGGAACCGGCTCGCTGCGCTGCCATGGCAGGTTTTATCTGGTCAAACGTCATTTCCACCACATAGGTGCCTGACCCTTTGCGGTGGTTTTTTCTTTGGTAGACTCTTGGGACATGCCTTAAAATCTACCAAGTAGTTCGTGCTGGCAAAAACGGAGAGCAGGGGTTCGATGCGTCCTTAACGCTTCATGCGGATAGATTGAGTCGATGGTCGGCGGTCAATGCCCGCTGCCCGTATTCGTATGCAACAGGGAGCCCCCATGTCTACATCTCTATTTTCAAAAACCCAATCATCGCTGCCTACGCAGGCCAAGCGCCTGGTGGCGATGCGCTTTCTTATCTACACCGGCTTCCAGACCAGCTACTTTATCGGCGTTATCGGAACGCTCACCTATGCGGACGGCGCTTCGGTCGTCGCGACGTCACTGGCCGTCCTCTTTATGAACATCTTCGTAATCTTGGGGTCTTTTGCGGGCGGCGCCGCGCTTGACGCATGGGGTCCGCGCCACCATTTCTTGCTGAGTATCATCGGCACGCTGGCAACGGGTGCGGCAATCATCGCCTTTGGCAGCGCGACCGGAACAGTCCTTGCCGGCGCGGCGCTCTTGGGTTTTGTGATGGGGTTCGCCCAGCCCATCGCCACGTCCTATCCGGCGTATCTCACCGACGATCCCGTCGAGCTCAAAGACATCAACTCCACCATCACCATGTTCTCCAACGTGAGCATTGTCGTCGGACCCACGCTGGGCGGCTTTGTCGCGGCGGCCGCATCGTCGCGCGCGGTGTTCGTGCTCATGATGCTCTTTACCGTGCTTGCGTTCATCGCCGGTTGGGGATTTAAGCCGCAGGAAGATCACGTCGTTGGGCATGCGGATGCCGATTCGGCGGAGGAAGGGAAGCGTGCGGGCCAAAGTTCCAACCCCAGCACATCCACCCGCACCACCTTCGCGACCAGCATCAAGACGGTCTTCACCAACAGCGTCCTCGCATTACTTTTCTGCATCATCTTTCTTTCGAACTTTGGCTATGGCGCCTTCGATCCGCTGGAGTCGTTCTTCTACCGCGACGTTTTGCATGTTGGCGTCGAGTGGATGGGCTGGCTCTCGTCGGCCTGCGGTGTGGGCGCGGTGCTGGGCGCCGTACTCGCGCTCCGCTTGCCGCCGCGCTTCGTCAGCCTCAAAACGCTGCTTGTGGCGCTCATGTCCGTGGGCCTGGGAAGCCTGCTCTACGTGGGAACGCCGTACGTGGGTGTGGCTCTCATCGGCCAGATTGCTCTGGGCGTTGCCTGGGGTGTCGTCAATCCGCTCCACAACACCATCGTGCAAACGACGGCTCCACTTGAGCTACTCGGTCGCGTCAACTCGGTCATGGGCTTTGGCAACATGTTCGCCGGCGTGGTCCCGCTGGCGATTGCCCCCTGGCTGGCGACGACATTTGGCGTGCAGCAGACGCTCGTTGGTGCGGGCTTGGTCGTGACGGCGGTTCCAGCGGTGCTGCTGCTGTTTGGCCGCAAGCGTTTGGATCGCGGCGCAAGGAGCTAAAACCATCACAACATTCAGCGAAAATCGCGATTTTGCCGAAAAACGTCGAATGTTGTGATGGTTTGCGCTCCGGCCAGGCCATCTTGCGAGCCCGGCTCCTCTGCGGATCCGGTCACCACAAAGGGGCACAGGCACCTTTGTGGTGGTTTTTGCTTTGACAGGCCGCGCCTGCGCCTTGGTATACCATGTACACCATTTCCGACCACATTCAGCACCGCCGCACAACCCAGAAAGGCCTCCATGGACACCACCTTCAGTCACATCAAAGCCGTGTTCTGCGATATCGACGGCACGCTGCTCACGAGCCGGCACACGGTGTCCCCGCGCACCGTGGCGGCGATCCGCGCCTTGCGCGAGCGTGGCGTGCTCTTTGGCCTGTGCACCGGGCGCGACGCCCACGCGACCGAGGCCATGTACGAGCTCTGGGGTATCGAAGGCCTGGTGGACGTGCTCGTGGGCTGCGGTGGCGCCGAGGTCATCGACCGCGCGCACGACATCAACGAGCTGAGCTATCCGCTGCCGGGCGAGACCATCGCGCGCATTTGCGAGCACATGGCAGACCTGCCGGCAACGCCCGTTTGCCCTCGGGACGGCGTGCTCTATGTGCCCGAGAGCGATGCGTGCGTCGAGCACTTGTCGCGTGTCGACGGCGTGCCCTACAAGGTGGTCGACTTTGCCGAGTTTTTGCGCGAGCCGCAGACCAAGGTGATGTTTACTATGGTGCCCGAGGTGATGCCGCGGGTCATCGAGCGGGCGTCGTCGCTCGCCGACGACACCGTTAAGGCGGCGGCTCTTCAGACCACGCAGCGACTCTACGAATTCATGGATCCGCGAGTGTCCAAGACGCGCGGCCTTGTGCGCGTGGCGGAGCTCAACGACATGGAGCTCCAGAACATTTGCGTGTTTGGCGATGCGGATAACGACACCTGCATGGTGGCCGACGCCGGCGTGGGCGTGGCCATGGCAAACGGCAGCAACGCCACCCGCGCCGCCGCCGACTTTGTGACCGCGGGTAACGACAAAGACGGCGTCGCGATCTTTATCGAGGAGCACCTACTGTAGCGCTGTGCGTCAGAGCAGAACCACCACAAAGGGGACTGTCCCCTTTGTGGTGGTGCCGTCCTCGTTACGTTTTCGCTGCATTTGGGTAAAGCGCCTGCTCCAAGCCGGCGTTGCCTTGTATACTAGAACGGTTTAACTGTTATGCGGAAGGGAGCGCCTATGGCACTCAGCGAAAAAGACGTGCGCGGCATCGCCGAGTACGCAAAGATCGCACTGACCGATGACGAGCTCGCCCAGATGACGTCCTACATGAACGATGCCGTCCAGATGCTCGAGCCCGTCTTGCAATATGACTTGCCCGACGTGGAGCCCACGTTCCATCCCATCGGAAGCCTGTCCAACGTGATGGGCGATGACCTGCGCGAGCCCGAGCGCGACCTGCCGCTCGACGTCGCGCTCGAAAACGCCGGCAGCGCGCGCGACCGCTACTTCCGCGTGCCGTCCATTTTGGGAGAGGGGGAGAGCGAGTAATGGCGCAGAGCTTCGATTCCCTTACCGCTGTCCAGATTGCCGCGGGCGTTGCCGATGGCGACTTTACCGCTACCGAGGTGGCCCAGGCCTCCCTTGCCGCCATCGAGGCGCGCGAGGGCGGGGTCCAGGCATTCCTGCAGGTGGCGCCCGAGCTTGCGCTCGAGGCCGCCGCGCGCGTGGACGCCGACCGTGCCGCCGGAAAGCCGCTGCCCCCGCTTGCAGGCGTGCCGCTGGCCATCAAGGACAACATGAACCTCGTGGGTACGCGCACCACCTGCGCTTCCCGCATGCTCGAGAACCACCAGAGCGTCTACACCGCCACCTGCGTCCAGCGCATGCTCGACGCCGGCTGCCTGCCCATGGGCAAGGCCAACATGGACGAGTTCGCCTTTGGCAGCTCTACCGAGAGCTCGGCCTTCCACCGTACCAACAACCCTTGGGATACCGAGCGCGTGCCCGGCGGCTCCTCGGGTGGCTCCGCTGCCGCCGTCGCCGCGGGCGAGGTCGCGCTCTCGCTGGGCTCGGACACCGGCGGCTCCATCCGCCAGCCGGCGGCGCTCTGCGGCGTGGTGGGCCTTAAGCCCACGTACGGCGCCGTGAGCCGCTACGGCGTGGTAGCCTTTGGCTCGTCGCTCGACCAGGTGGGCCCCTTCGGTCGCACGGTCGAGGACGTCGCGCTGGCCATGAACGCGCTCACCGGCGCGGGCCACGATCCGTACGACTGCACCAGTCAGGACTGCGCCGTTGACTTTACCGAGCACCTCAACGACAGCATCGAGGGCAAGCGCGTGGGCATCATCCCCGCGTTTATGGAGGCCGAGGGCCTGACGCCCGAGGTCAAGGCCGCTGTTCAGCGCGCCGCCCAGGAGCTGCAGAACCAGGGCGCCGAGCTGGTCGAGGTCAACCTGCCGCACCTGGATGCCGCCATCGCCGCCTACTACGTCATCGGCCCGGCCGAGGCGTTCTCCAACCTGGCCCGCTTCGACGGTATTCGCTACGGCTACCAGGAGGAGGGTTGCGCCAACCTGTCCGACCAGAGCTCGCTGTCGCGTGCCCACGGCTTTGGTGCCGAGGCCAAGCGCCGTCAGATGCTCGGTGCCTACCTGCTGAGCTCGGGCGTGTACGACAAGTACTACTACGCCGCGCAAAAGGCCCGCACGCTCATCACGCAGGACTACGACGCCGCGTATGCCAAGGTGGACACCATCCTCATGCCCGCCTCGCCGCGCACGGCCTTTAAGTTTGGCGAGATCAGCGACCCCACGCAGATGTACCTGTCGGACCTGTACACCATTTCGCTCAACATTTGCGGCAACGGCGGCATCTCGGTGCCGCTGGGCCTGGGCGAGGACAGCAAGCTGCCCGTTTCTGCCCAGCTGGTGGGACCTGCCTTTAAGGACCGTCAGCTGCTCACGTTTGCCCGCGCCCTGGAGCGCGGCTTTGCCGATACCGCCACGGGTGCGCCCGCGCTTTCCGTCGCGCCCGATTTTGCCGGGAAGGGAGGCGAGCTGTAATGAAGGAGCTTTCCGAGGTCCTGCAGGATTGGGAGGCCGTAATCGGCCTGGAGATCCATACCGAGCTCACCGCACTCGATACCAAGATGTTCTGCAACTGCAAGCTCAGCCACGATGACGAGCCCAACGCCAACGTGTGCCCGGTGTGCCTGGGCCTGCCCGGCGCTCTGCCGGTGCCCAACAAGCGCGCCATCGAGAGCATCGTCAAGGCCGGTCTCGCCACCAACTGCGAGATCCAGCGCCACTCGATGTTCTACCGCAAGCACTACTTCTATCCCGATATGGCTAAGAACTTCCAGACCACGCAGGGGCCGGTCGCCTTTGCCATGTACGGCCACCTGGATTTGGACGTGACCGGTCGCGGCGCCGCCGAGCGCCCCGATTGCGCGTTTGGCGAGGCCGAGGCCCAGAGCCTGGCGAGCGCTTCGGCCAATGCCGAGGGCCTGTCCACGTCCATGACGTCGACCATGCGCGAGGGCAACCAGCGCGCCGGCCACCTGGCCAGCTACGATGCATCCAACCTGCAGATGCCCGAGCGTCGCGAGGACGGTTCCTACACGGTGCCCATCCGCATTCTGCGCATCCACATGGAGGAGGACGCCGCCAAGATGGTGCACGTGGGTGGCGCCGAGGGCCGCATTACCGCCGCGGCCGAGTCGCTCGTCGACTACAACCGCTGCGGCACGCCGCTCATCGAGCTCGTCACCGAGCCCGACCTGCGCACGCCCGAGGAGGCGCGCCTGTTTATGGAGAAGCTCCGTCGCATCTTTGTGACGCTGGGCATCTCCGACTGCTCCATGGAGAAGGGTTCCATGCGCTGCGACGGCAACGTGTCGCTGCGCCGCCGCGGCGAGACCAAGCTGGGTACCAAGACCGAGCTCAAGAACCTCAACTCGTTTAAGAGCCTGCACGACGGCCTTGCCTACGAGATCTGTCGTCAGGCCGAGGTGCTCGAGGAGGGCGGCATCATCTACCAGGAGACCCGTCACTGGGAGCCCAGCCGCAAGCGCACCGTGGTCATGCGTGTGAAGGAGACGGCCGACGACTATCGTCTGTTCCCCGATCCCGATCTGGCACCGTTCGATCTGGACGACGAGTTCATCGACCGCTGTCGTGGCGAGATTCCCGAGCTGCCCGATGCCAAGCGCGCCCGCTTTGAGGCCGACTTTGGCATTAAGGCCGCCGACGCCGAGCAGATCGCCGGCGACCCCGAGTTTGCCGAGTTCTTTGAGGCCGCCGCTGCCGGCATGGCCGGCAAGGAGGCCCAGACGGTCGCAAACCTGCTGGTCAACGAGATGATCGCCTACCTTAAGGGCGCGGGCGTGTCGCTTGCCGAGTCCGGCATTGCGCCGGCTCAGGTGGCCGCGCTTGCCAAGTTGCTGGCGACCGATGCCATCAGCTCCAACCAGGCGCACGAGGTCTTTGAGGCCATGGCCCAGACCGGCGACGACCCCAACAAGATCGTCGACGAGCGCGGTATGCGCCAGGTGAGCGACGCTGGCGCGCTGCAGCCGATTGTGGACGAGGTGCTGGCAAACTGTGCCGAGCAGGCTCAGCAGTACCGCGACGGCAACCAGAAGGTCATCGGCTTTTTGGTGGGCCAGTGCATGAAGGCGAGCCGCGGCAAGGGCAACCCGAAGCTCTTCAACGAGTTGCTGAGAACGTCACTCTCGTAAGCGGGAACCCGGGAGCCCCGGCGGGGCGGGTGCTTCCTCAAAATTTCAAACAGTCCTGCGCAAGACGAAGGCCACATTAAGTGGCCTTCTTTGCGTGCGGAACTCATTTTGAGCAAGCACCCGCCCCGCCGGGGCTCCCGGGTTCTGCAGCGACTCGGCCGTTCGGGTCAGGCGGGGCTGAATGGAATAGAGTGAATGAGGGCGCCGTTGGCGCCCTCATTCTTTATGGATGTGACAAAGGGACTGTCCCTTTGTCACATTGTGAGAGTGACGGAAAAGTATTAGACCACAATCCGTGGGGGTGGGGGAGAGTCCTTCCCTTGCGCCGTGAGAGTGCACCATGGCACAAGTGATCGCCGAAAACTGGGCGCTATGAGCCCGATAGTTTCCAAAAAGTTAACCTTTGTTGACCTTAATAGTTAGATAAACTAAACTCTTCCAAAAGTGTGCTCGAGCAAACTTATGTACTCGGGTGCTGAGGCACCGTGCCGCAGTTGTTGCGGAAAAGGGAGAGACAACATGAAGAAGTCGACGTTCAATACTCTACTTGTCGGTGGCGGTTTTCTGCTTGGTACGGCCGGCATCAAGCTGCTTACCAGCGCTCCGGTAAAGAACGCCTGCGTGCAGGGCATCGCGTGCGGTATGCGCGTCAAGAACTGCTATCAGGACATGGTCGAGCAGGCCAAGGCCAATGTCGATGACATGGTTGCCGAGGCTGCCTACATCACCCAGAGCGAGGCTGCTGCTGACGAGGCAGCCGAGTAACGCCCCCAGGCACAAACTGTGAGATTTTCGGTTATTAGCGAGATCCCCGGCAGGACCCGTCTTCAATTGGCGGGTCCTGTGCCAGAGAGCGATCTCGATGCACTTCTTAAGCTCAGCGGCGATATCGACGGCGTGCACAAGGTGCGCGTTTATGGCCGTATTGGCCAGATGGCGCTCGAATATGACGAGCAGTGTCGTGCGGGCGTTCTCGACGCCTTGGGTGCGCTCGATGCCCAGGCCATTGCTGACGCAAAGACGGGTTACGTGGTGCAGCTTGAGCCACGCAAGCACAAGCTCGTCATGGATCTTGCCACACTTATCGGCGCCCACTACGCGCGCCGTTGGTTTTTGCCCACGCCGCTGCGTGCCGTCTTTGTCGTGGCCGGTTACATGACCTTTTTGCGCGCCGCTCTCCACGAGCTCGCGCAACCGCGCCTGACCGTCCCCGTGCTCGACGCCTCGGCCATTGGCATCTCGTTTGTTAAGCGCGACGTCAATACCGCAGGCCAGACGATGTTCCTGCTCAACGTGGGCGAGCTGCTCGAGGACTACACCCGCGCCATGAGCGAAAACGAGCTCATCAACTCGTTGCTCGATGTGCCCGACAAAGCGCAAAAGGTCGTCGGCGACACCGAAGTGAGCGTTGCCGCCACCGAGCTTGAGCCCGGCGACTTGGTGGCCGTGCGCACCGGCATGTCTATCTGCATTGACGGCGTGGTCGAACAGGGGAGCGCCATGGTCAACCAGGCAACCCTGACCGGCGAGCCGCTTGCCGTCGAGCGCAGCGCGGGCGACGACGTGTTCGCCGGTGCCGTCGTCGAGGATGGCAGCATCCTGGTGCGCGTGCGCGCCAACACGGCCCAGACCAAGCTTCGCTCGATCGTGTCGCTCGTGCAGGCGGCCGACTCGCTCAAGTCCGAGGGCCAGTCGCACATGGAGGACCTCGCCAACAAGATCGTTCCGTGGAACTTCCTGCTCGCGGGCCTGGTTGCGCTCACCACACGCAGCCTCATCAAGACCTCCGCGGCACTGATGGTCGACTACTCGTGCGCGCTCAAGCTCACGGGTTCGGTCGCTGTCATGACCGCCATGAGCTATGCCGCCAAGATGGGCGTGATGGTCAAGGGCGCCAAGTACTTTGAGTCGTTTGCCAAGGCCGATACCATTGTCTTTGATAAGACTGGCACGCTGACCGAGGCCCAGCCGCGTCTGACCTGTGTACTCACGACCGACGGCTGGAGCGAGGACGAGATTCTGCGCCTTTCCGCCTGCTTGGAGGAGCATTTTCCGCATCCGGTGGCGCGCGCCGTGGTCAACGCCGCCCGCGAGCGTGGGCTCGAGCATCGCGAACGCCACGCCGCCGTCGAGTACATCGTGGCACACGGCATTGCCTCGTCCATTGAGGGGCGTCGCGCAATCATCGGTTCGGCGCATTTTGTGTTTGAGGACGAGGGCGCACAGCTCGAGTCCGACATCAAGGAGCGCATCGAGTCCCAGATGCAGGGTCTGTCGCCGCTGTATCTGGCGGTCGACGGCAAGGTCGTCGGCGTGCTCGGTATCGAGGACCCGCTTAAGCCCGGAGTGCGCGAGGCCATTGCCGATCTGCATGCGCTGGGTGTCAAGCATGTCGTCATGCTCACGGGTGATTCCGAGCGCACCGCCGCACGCATTGCGCGCGAGGCGGGCGTCGACGAGTTTAAGGCCGAGCTGCTGCCCGAGGACAAGTACGCCTACGTGGAGCAAATCAAGCTTGAGGGCCGTCACGTCGCCATGGTGGGCGACGGCGTCAACGATTCGCCTGCGCTCGGCTTGGCAGACGTGGGCCTGGCGATGGGTGGCGGAAGCGACATCGCCAAGGAGGTCGCCGATATCATCCTGACCGATACGGACCTTGCCGCGATCGTGCGACTGCGCCGCATGAGCCAGGGCCTCATCGACCGTCTGACGAGCTCCTACTCTAAGGTGATGCTCACCAACTCGGCTCTGCTGGCGCTGGGCATTACCGGCACGATTACCCCGCAGGCGTCGTCGCTGCTGCACAACGGCTCGACCATCGCCTACAGTTTGGGCAACGCGAAGGCGTACCTGCGCTAGCGTTTTCGATTGAGCTTATGGCCTGCATTCGGGCGGTACCGCAGCCGTCAGGGTGCAGGCCTTCTTTACGCAAGCACGGCTTTGATAGCGGAGGCTTCGGCGAGCTTCTCGGCAGCCTTTTCATCGGAATCGTTTAGTGCCGCCAAGCTACGGTAGACCCACTCGTTGACCTGGGTGTTCTTGACACCTGCGGTCTGCATAAGGACGCCGACTTCGCGAATCACCGCGAACAGATCGGCCTTGGTGCCCGCGAGCTCAGTAAGTTCGATATTGTGGTAGGCGGTCACGCCGCGGTTCTCACTCACGTGGTCGATAAAGCCCTCGACAGTCTCAAGCTGCTGGGCGAGAGCTGCACCATCGTCAGCGTTCAGCGAGACAAGGGCGTTCGACACCGTGAGGGCGGGATGCCCGCAGGGGACAAAGCCCTCGATAACATCCATTGCCTCGGTGATGGTTGAGCCCAGGCCTGCGAGGGCATTGATGAGTTGCTGTTTGGAATCCATAACTGTCCTTTCGACTTGGCTGTTTTGCTTGGCGCCAATATACGTGACGTGTTCGGTAACAAAAATGCGAAGTCGTGCGCACATTGGGGTCTTCACAGCTCGTGCATAGAACAGCTGTCCGCTTTCAGAACGTGGTAAGATAACACTCCACAAGCGGGGCTCGCCCCGCATGTTCCTTGAAAAGTCGACGGTTGTTGAGTGCTTGTGTGCCCAATAACATCCAGACTTTCCCGACATTCGGGGGCGACTGGTTTCGACACGATAGCTCTGAGAGAGGAAGCAAGCCGAGGTCTCCTCGCCTCGTTAAACAGGGGTACCGTCAAATTGAATTGACAACAACTCTTCTTATGAGCCTATGGCTCTCGCTGCTTAGTTTATAGCGGCACGTCAACCCGGTGATTTCCCCGACACCGGCGCGACGTCATGTTAGGGGAATGCTCCTGCGCACGTAATCGGTATGGCGCAGGCTAAGACCGAACCGGTTAGGACGCCGCGAGCGTGTCGCTGCGCGCAACGCGTCCGAGACAAAACCAGCGACTGAGCTTGGAGATGCCAAACAGGGGGCTTTCGTGGACCGGAGTTCGATTCTCCGCGCCTCCACCATAAGTAACAGGCAGGTAGATAGTCATATCTACCTGCCTTTTTATTACTTATAGATACCGCGGAGAATCGAACTCTGTGCAGGGCGCGGGCGTAAAGAAAACGCGTAAGCGTTTTCAGCCCGCGGGCGAGGACGCCGGCAGGCGGCCGAAGCCGGTGCGGATTTGCGAAGCAAATACGCGGATTCTCCGCGCAAACTATCAACCCAAAACGGATGCGATGTCGATTAAGCTCCGGCTGCCCATGCCCCGCTTCAACGCAAGCCCCGCACCGCGGAGAATCGAACTCTGTGCAGGGCGCGGGCGTAAAGAAAACGCCACAGCAACGCAGAGTGGGACGCGTTTTCCCAATGGCGGCCCAGGCGGAAAGTCCATCCCGGAATCGCCCCTCAGAACGGGACGTGCTTTCCACCAGCCGCCCCCTCAACTCCAAAACCCATGCGCTCTCTATCCCAAAACTGGGTAGAAGAAGGCCAAAACGAAACAGCAGGAGGTCAACATGACGGCAGAAGATAAGGCAAAGAACGCCGGCAAGGTCGCGCTCATCTTGGAGGGCGGCAGTTTTCGTGGGCAGTTTACAGCCGGCGTGCTCGACGTCCTCATGGAGGCCGGTGTCGTAATTCCAGCGGTGTACGGCGTCTCGGCCGGTGCGCTCAACGGCGTCAACTACAAGTCACACCAGATCGGCCGCACCAACCGAGTCAATTTGACCTTCTGCAACGACAGCCGCTACATGGGCGCTGTGTCGTTTGCGTCCACGGGCTCCATCGTGGGCTACGACTTTATTTTCAACGACGTTCAGGATCGTCTAGATCCCTTTGACAACGAGACGTTCGACGCCAGCCCCATCGAGATGTACGCCGTTGCGACGGACATGCTGTTTGGAACCGCTGCCTACCTGCCGGTCAAAAGCGCTGTGCTCGATCTCGACGCCGTGCGCGCATCGACCTCGTTGCCGCTGGTGACGCCGCCGGTCGAGATTGACGGGCACAAATACGTCGACGGCGGCGTGGCCGATTCGGTTCCTATCGAGCATGTGCTCGAGGAGGCGGGCTTCGACCGTGCGGTCGTCATCGTCACACAGGACCGTTCGTATGAGAAGAAGCCCTACGAGTTTTTGCCGGCCGCGCGTGCGCGTTATGCCGACTACCCCTATCTGCTCGAGGCTATCGAGACGCGCCACGACCGTTACAACATCCAACGCATGCACCTGTGGAAGTATGAGCGCGAGGGTCGTGCGTTGGTCGTCGCTCCGCAAAAGCCGGTCGAGGTCGGCCATGTCGAACATGATCCGGCAAAGCTTCTGGACCTGTATATCCAGGGCCGTCAGGAGGCAAAGCGCCTGCTCGCGGAAATCCAAGAATTCGTTGAGCGCTAACGACGGCGAACCCTCAAAAAATGACAACAGCTAAAGAGCTGGAAAAATCACGGCTCGTGGATGACATGTGCAGAAACTCTGGTCGGACCCAAAATACCTGTTGACTCGGTCGGCGAGCGGGGTAATATGGACGGGTTACTTGCAGAGCCCCGTGAATCTCTGTAACAACACGTACTGTACATGGAGGAGTCTAAGTGATTTCGAAATCGACTCACTACGCCAAGCAGGGCGAGGTCCAGCGCAACTGGGTTCTCGTCGACGCCGATGGTGCTGTCCTGGGCCGTCTTGCCACTCAGATCGCAATGATCCTGCGCGGTAAGAACAAGCCCCAGTTCACGCCCAACAGCGACTGCGGCGACTTCGTTGTCGTCATCAACGCCGATAAGGTCCAGCTTACCGGTAACAAGGCCGACACGAAGACCTATTATCGCCACAGCGGCTACAACGGCGGCCTCAAGGCTGAGAGCTTCCGCCAGGCTATGGAGAAGCACCCGGAGAAGGTCATCGAGCGCGCCGTTCGCGGCATGCTGCCCAAGACCACCCTCGGCCGTGCCCAGATGACCAAGCTTAAGGTCTACGCTGGTGCCGAGCATCCGCACGCTGCCCAGAACCCCACGAAGATTGAGCTGGAGGCTTAAAGATGGCTGAGAACACCGTTGTCTACCAGGGTACCGGCCGTCGTAAGAACGCCGTCGCCCGCGTCCGTCTCGTCCCCGGCACCGGCAAGGTGACTGTCAACAAGCGTGACGCCGAGCAGTATTTCGGCCGTCATCAGCTCGTTGAGAACGCCCTTGCTCCCTTCAAGGTGACCGACACCGCCGGTCAGTTCGACGTTATCGCTTTGTGCGATGGCGGCGGCATCTCCGGTCAGTCCGGCGCTCTGCGCCTGGGCATCGCTCGCGCTCTTCTGAACGCTGGCGACTACCGTGCTGACCTCAAGAAGGCCGGTTTCCTTACGCGCGATGCTCGCGTGGTCGAGCGCAAGAAGTACGGCCTCAAGAAGGCCCGCCGCGCTCCCCAGTTCTCCAAGCGCTAAGGTTTTATCTCCTTTCGAGATACAATGTACAAGCGGGGCCTGCCGATTCCTCGGCGGGTCCCGCTTTTCTTTTTCGACTAGGGCGGGCGGTTGCATATCGCCTGCTAGGGAAGGAGCGATCCTATGCCCCAGAACATCTTCGGTACCGACGGCGTCCGTGGCGTCGCCAATGCTGATCTCTCGTGCGACCTCGCGTTTCGCCTGGGCCGCGCGGCGACCAAGTTCCTTGGTCCGGATATCTGCGTCGGCCGCGATACGCGTCTTTCGGGCACCATGCTCGAGAGCGCTCTGACCGCAGGCATCATGGCCGAGGGCGGCCGTCCGCACTGCTGCGGCGTCATCCCCACGCCGGCCGTGGCACTGCTTACCGTCCAGAACGAGCTCGATGGTGGTATCGTCATCTCCGCTTCGCACAATCCTCCGGAGTTCAATGGCATCAAGTTCTTTAGCCGCAAGGGCATGAAGCTTCCCGATGCCGTCGAGGAGGAGATCAGCGCTTGGGTCATGTCCGAGGAGACCATGGCTGCTGATACGCTGCCGACCGGCGCCGGCGTGGGCCACATTATCAAGATGAAGGACGCCCGTAAGGCATACGTCGACCACGCCATCGATACGCTCGACGGCCTGAGGCTCGACGGCCTGGTCGTTGCCGTCGACTGCGGCCACGGCGCTTCTTGCCAGACCACGCCTGCTGCACTCCAGCGCCTGGGCGCCACAGTGCACGCCATCAACACCGATTATTGTGGCACCGACATCAATGTCGAGTGTGGCTCCACGCACCTCGAGCCCCTGCGTGAGCTCGTGCTGCGTACCCATGCCGATATCGGTCTGGCCCACGACGGCGACGCCGACCGCGTGCTCTTTGTGGACAGCGAGGGCAACGAGATCGACGGCGACTACATCCTGGCCATCTGCGGCTCCGACCTCGCCGCTCGCGGCAAGCTCGCCAACTCCGAGATCGTCTCGACCGTCATGTGCAACCTGGGCTTCTCCATCGCTATGAAGGAGCAGGGCTTCGAGATGGTTCAGACCGCCGTGGGCGACCGCTACGTTCTGGAGCGCATGCTCGCGGACGGCGCCGTCATCGGCGGCGAGCAGTCCGGCCACATCATCTTCCTGGAGCACAACACTACCGGTGATGGCCTGGTGACGGCTCTGCAGCTGCTGGCCGTGCTCAAGCGCACCGGTCGTACCCTCACCGATCTTGCCGGCATCATGAAGAAGTACCCTCAGGTGCTCGTCAACGTGCATTCCGACAACAAGGCCGGTCTGGACGATTGCCAGCCCATCTGGGACGCCGTCGCTGCTGCCGAGAAGGAGCTTGACGGCCGCGGCCGCATTCTGGTGCGCCCGAGCGGTACCGAGCCGCTGGTCCGCGTGATGGCCGAGGCCGAGACGCACGAGCTGACCCAGCGCGTTGTCGACGACATCGTCGAGGTTGTCAAGCGCGAACTTCCCTAATGGTCAAAAACCGGTGCCAAGTGGTAAACTGTTAAGGCTATTTTGTTTGATTGGTGTGTCCTGGGGGGAGCATGTTCACTAAAGTCCTAAGGTCTTTTGGTATGCGTGGACGAGTCCTTACGCTTGATGCTCCCATCTCGGGTGATGTCATTCCGCTTTCGGAAGTTAACGACCAGACGTTTGCCACCGGACTTTTGGGTCAGGGCGTGGCGATTCAGCCCACCGGAACGCGAGTGATCGCACCGGCGGACGCCAAGGTCGAGGCTATTTTTCCCACGGGACACGCAGTTGCGCTTAACACGGTCGATGGCCTGGACGTGCTCATCCACGTTGGCTTGGACACCGTACAGCTCGAGGGTGAGCATTTTACCGTGCATGCGCAGGTGGGCGATATCGTCCACAAGGGCGATGTGCTCATTGAGTTCGATCGCGAGGCAATTGCTGCCGAGGGCTACGATGTGACGGTTCCCATCTTGGTGTGCAACTCCGTTGAGTTCTCGAGCATTAAGGGCTCCGTTGGCGAGCATGTCGAGGAGATGGACCAGCTCATCGTTGCTCGCGAGCGCTAGCAAGTGCACGTGGCCATTAGCCTACAATTCAAACACGTTTACGGAGGGCGCCCTTGAAAGAGGGCGCCCTCCGTGGCATGATGGGATTTGTCCGAAGCTAAAAGACTTCGGGTCACCGTGGACGGGCAGGGGCCTCGACGCGGCTAGACACGAGACACATACATTACGCGACCTCGCCCTGGTGGCCGCACACGTTGGTTGCGGCCGACGCGGGCCGCGGGCAAGAGCTTGTAAGGGGAGCCTTGCCTCTCTTGTACGAGAAAGGACGCGTAATGAAGATTATTAAAGCTAAAGACTACGAGGATATGAGCCGCAAGGCCGCCAATATCATCTCGGCCCAGGTTATCCTCAAGCCCGACTGTGTGCTGGGCCTTGCCACCGGCTCCACCCCGATCGGTGCCTACAAGCAGCTCGCTGCTTGGTACGAGAAGGGCGACGTCGACTTTGCCGAGGTCAGCACCTACAACCTGGACGAGTATCGCGGCCTTTCGCACGACGATCCCCAGAGCTATCACTACTTCATGCGTGAGAACTTCTTCGATCACATCAACATCGACCTGAATAACACGCATGTGCCCGACGGTTCCAACCCCGACGCCGCCGCTGCCTGCTCTGAGTACGACAAGATCGTCGCTGCCGCCGGTTACCCGGATCTGCAACTGCTTGGCATTGGCAACAACGGCCACATCGGCTTCAACGAGCCCGATGACCACTTTTCCAAGGGCACGCACTGCGTCGACCTTACCGAGAGCACCATTCAGGCCAACAGCCGCCTGTTTGATAGCATCGACGACGTTCCCCGTCAGGCCTACACCATGGGTACCCAGACCATCATGTATGCCCGCATGATCCTGGTCGTCGCCAACGGCGAGGCCAAGGCTCAGGCCGTGCATGACATGTGCTATGGCCCGGTTACGCCCGAGTGCCCGGCTTCGATCCTGCAGCTGCACACCAACTGCGTTATCGTTGCCGACGAGGCCGCCCTTTCGCTCTGCGAGTAGCGCAAATTCTGCACCTCGACATAGCCTTGATAAAGGCCTCCGCTTTGCGGGGGCCTTTTTTGCTATCCCTTTCCGCCCGCTTGACCAAAATCTTGCCGCAAGCTTGACGGATACAGGATACCCAACAGCTTGATTCATTCCATACCAGATTCTATGCAAAAATGCCACTAAAAGGTCGCAGACGGTAGCGGGTGCTAGGCGAGTTGAATGACATGGGTGAACCGTGTTTATTTGCGTTACACTGCCGCTTAGATGGGACAAGCTGACAAGCTCATTTACCTGCTTAAAGACCGATTAGTCGGGGGATTAATAACAATCGGCCCTCGCTGTACAAAAACTTGCCGCTTGCGTACCAAAAGACAACCTAAAACACAAAGTCGCTCTATTTATAGCGCGACTTGTATGGTCTTGCGGTTACGGTGTCCATACGGTCGAGTTGAGGAGCAGGCATGGTAAACGATTTGAGCAGTATAGACGACCTCGAGCTGATGCCGCTGGGCGGAGGCTATATGGTGCGACGCGAACGCTTGATGAATGAGCTTATCGCCAAGGGCCGAAAGGCCGGCATCGTGGTTCTTTATGCGCCCGACGGGTTTGGGAAGACCTCGGTGCTGCTGCAGTACACCCAAGAGGTCAAAAGCGACCCGACGCGAGGCCCCGTGCGGATTATCGAGGCCGATCGCGCCATTGGGCGCGAGGTGTTTATGCAGCTCGAGGTGGTTACCGAAGAGCTCAAAGACAAACCGCACTCCCTGATTGCGATTGATAATGTGCCAAACCTCGATCAGCGCGATACCGAAGACCTCATTGACAGGATTCGCGGCCTGCGCGCTATGGGGATAGGGGTCTTTATCTCCTGCCGTCCGTCAAATCGTCAGCTGATTCATGGGCTAGGTGATTCGGTTAAGATCAATGCGCAAATGCTCAAGGTGCATGCCTATGAGTATTCGGCGTGGGCATCGGCGTTTTCGATTAGCACATCACTCGACTTTTATCAGCTCACGCAGGGCGTGCCCGAGCTCGTTTCGGCATTGCAGACGGGTCTGCATGGTCAAGGTGACGTTGCCGGCCTGCTCGAAAACGAGATTGTCAACGTTTATGGCGCGGCGCTTGTCGATCTGGCCTCGCTCGACAATAATGCGCTGTTTTGCGTGGCATGTCTCATGGTTCTGATGGGCGAGGGCAATATTGCGGAACTCGAGGCTTGCGGGGTGAGACTGTCGATGGTCGACCAGTCCTACCTTGTACGCGACTATCCGATCTTTGGCTTGGACCCCGCCGAGCGGAGTTTTACGTGTCTGGGCACGGAGGATAACGGACGCTTGCGTTTGCGGAAGTTGGTGGCCGAGATCCGCCCCGAGCTTGTTCCGAGGGCGGCCCGGATTTTGCTTAAGGCGGGCAGATGCGATGCGGCGATGGGCCTGGCGGACGCCTTTCTGGACCGTGAAGCGGTCCTTGAGCTTGCTGGGCAGTATGGGGTCGATCTTGCTCTGACGGGGCACGGGGCCGATATTTGCCGAGCGGCGCTGGGTGCAATCGATGCCGACGATCCGGCTCCGGAGCCAACGCCTGCCGAGGCGCTCGGCGTGTATCTGGCGGCGGTCAGTGTGTCCAACACAAAGCTCGCCCGCTATATGGCATCGGTCATCGAGCGCGAGGGCGAACGGGCGGTCTGCGAAATAGACCCTGTTTCATGGAGGGTGGCCCAGACACTGACGGCAGTTTGCTATGGGGACAACGGGCTTGGGCTTCCTACGAACCTGGCCATGCCAGAAATCGAGACGTCCCACACCGCACTCGACATGATGTCTGCGCATATCGAGGTCAAGCGCTGCCTGACCGAGCGGGGAGATGATGGCGGCGTTCTGCAGCAGCTCAAAACGAGCAAGGCCTATGATTGCGAGCTCGACATCGCGGGGATTGTTATACGGGCCGATAGCATGCTGGTGGAGCTCTTCGACGGGTCGTTTGCGGGAACCGACGAGCGCGACGACGAGATGGCGGTGGTGCGGGAGGCGCTCGACGTACGTGGGCTTAAGGCGCCGGCTATCTGGGTGCGCATGGTGCTGGCGGCGCGGCGGCTCCTTTCCGGCTTGCCGGTAACCGACGACGCGGCGTTCAGCGAGCTCGACCGTTTTGCCGTGCGCATGCGCGACAACCAGATCCAGCTATTTGGTCTGTTGCTGGAAGGCTGGCAGTCGCTGGCAGAGGGACGGCCGGTCAATGCAAAGTTCCGTGCGGTCCAAGTGCTCAAACTTGCCGAGGAATCGATTGCGTACATGCGCGACAACGCATTGCTACTGGAGCGCGCGGCGTATCTGCGTAACACCTCGATGGTTTCGGTGCGCGAGGAAGCGGAGCTGCTCGATATAAGTCAGACGCAGGTTGGTGGAGCGGAGGCCTGGATGGTGGCGCTGCATTTGGCCTGTGCGGGCCGAGACAGCGACCTTGCGGCCTGGATGTCCATGAATCGTGCGGGGATTCTAGAGCCATCATATCGGCTCTTTGCGCGCCTTGCCATGCATTGTCTGGGCGAGCCGGCGACCAGGATTCGCAAGAAGCTTCCCGTGCGCGAGCTGTCGCGGTACTCGCTGCGTGACGATTTGGAAGGGGAGGGCGAGCGCCTGTTCCAGGCCGGCGAGGTTAAAGTCGTTGATACCATCGACCATATCGAGATGCGCATGTTTGGTGCGTTTCGCGCCGAGCGCGACGGGTTTCCCATCACGGACAAAATGTGGCGCCGCAAGAAGGCGGCGACACTTGCCGAGCGGCTTGCGCTGGGCATGGATGCGCTCGTCGATCGCGAGACGCTGGCCATGGAACTGTGGCCCCATGCTGAGTTCAATAGCGCCCGCAACAACCTGTACTCGACCATATCGCGCTTGCGGTCGGCTTTGGGACCGACGTCGGATGGCAAGTCGTGTGTGCTCATCCAAAACGAATGCATTGGGCTCAACGGCGACTACGTAAAGACCGATGTGCGACTGTTTGACCAGATAAGCCGTGAGGTTTTGGGAAATCGCACGGGTGCGCGCGGGCCCCATCTGATCGAGTTGTGTCTTAAGATTGAGCAGCTTTATGCCGGACCGCTGTATGTGCCCAATGGCTGTAATCCAACCTACTTTTTGCGTATGCGGCGCATCATGCAGTCAAAGTATATCGATTGCATGATTAAGGGGGCGAATGCCGCTCTAGAAGAAAACGACCTGCAGTCGGCGATTTGGCTAGCAGAGTCGGGACTTAGGCAGGAAACGGCGCGTGAGGATATGGTGCGTTGCGCCATGCGCGTCTACAGTGCAGCGGGGCGGCGGCGCGATATCGTCGAGCTGTACAGCGGGCATATGCACCATCTGAGGGAGCAGGTCAATGGCGTGCCCGAGCCCGAGACACGGCGTCTATACGAGCGCTTGGTGGAAGGTCGGCTCAACCGCGTGCTGGTCGAGCGATAAAAACGGGCGCCCGAAATACTCGGGCGCCCGTAAGCTTGCTATGTGTTGGCTCGCCGGATCGTTGGCTCTTAGACGAGCTTGATCTTCTCGATGTCCTTGCGCGAGGACTTGCGATACAGCGAGAACTTGCGGCCGATGACCTGGACGACCTCGGCGTGGCAGCACTCGGCGAGCTCCTCGGCGGCCTCGCGGGCGGAAAGGCTGGAGCCATCGAGCACGGAGCACTTAACGAGCTCGTGTTTCTCCAGATAGGCGACCGTCTGCTCGACGGTGCCCTCGTTAACGTCGGACTTGCCGATGATGATGGCGGGGTTGAGGTGATGGGCCATGCTGCGAAGCTGCTTGACCTGTGCTCCTGTCAGTGCCATGGGTTCTCGCTTTCTATGTATGGGGCGCCCCGCGATGGGGCCTTAATCTACGTGAGCTGTCCCACGATAGCTCAGGAACGGCACGGTGTGGAGCGTGTTTGCCCAGTTCAAAAAGAATGCGGATGCCGAGTGAGTGGGCGGTGCGGGCTGTGAGAGGGCTACGAGCGGGGTGCAGAGACCGGCTCCCACGCAATAAACGCCCAGCGAACCTTACGGATATGATCGAGCATATAGCGCCCCTGCGGCACGCCCTTGGATCCCGGCTCACCGGCATGGGGATTCTCAATCATATGCCGGGCGATGTAATCGCGCAGGCGCCAATGGCGTTTATCAAGTGTAGATCATAACGAGGACTGGAGTTGGCGACCATCGTGACAGCACAACGCCGACGAGCCGTACGATCAAGCTTGGCAAGCGCGCCTTTTCGATTGGTCGTCGTAACCGACCGACTGGCAAAGGCAACATCCACCGCTTTCGCGACCGGCCCAACCAAATCCCAATCATTATCCCAGGCAAGTTCAATCGGCGTAATACAATCCTCGAGCCCATAGTACTCAATGCTGGCGTCAAGGGTGCCCAGCATGGCGGGGGAGAAATCAGCAACAATTACAGGATGTCCAGCCTGAGCAAGCGGAATAGCAGTCGATCCAGCCCAGCACCCCATATCCAGTACCGATTCACTAGGCAGAAGCGCCAACAGCTTCATAAAATCCCGGGCATACGGAGCAGTCTCAAGCGGCCGAAAATGCCGAGCCCGCTTATCCCACTCTAAAGAGTCATCAGCCCGCCGCCGAGCAGCTTGCATCCGCATCCATTCATCATTCCAATCAGTAGAAAGCAGCTCAGCGTGAGCGTCCCCATCAGCCACGGGCCATCCCCCTCACAACAAAAAAGCGACTCCTCCCAAAAGAAGAGCCGCAACAAGAATATCTCAGAAAAAGAACCGTTCCAACGCCAAACCGAAGTCACAACCAAGGCGGGCAGGAGCGAAGCAACTGCCACCGGGACAGAACCCAACCGAGGTCCCGATGTGCGGGAGCCCCGGGGGAGGGCAAATATATAAGGTCGATCGCGAGTTCCGCACGAGCCGGAGAGCACTTAATGTGCTCTCCGTGCGAGTCAGGACTGTCCGAGCAGGCGACCTTATATATTTGCCCTCCCCCGGGGCTCCTCGCCAGTCCCCCTCAGCTAGTTCTTCAGCGAGTTCAGCGGTGCCGGGAAGCGTCCACCGCGGTGGGCAAGCACGGTGCCGGCGTTGGGGTTCACCGGCATGATGGGTGCACGGCCGAACAGGCCGCCGTACTCGACGCAGTCGCCCACGCCCTTGCCGATGGCGGGGATCACGCGGACCGCCGTGGTCTTGTTGTTGATGACGCCGATGGCCATCTCGTCGGCGATGATGCCGGCGATGGTCTCGACCGGAGTGTCGCCGGGGATAGCGATCATGTCCAGGCCGACGGAGCACACGCAGGTCATGGCCTCGAGCTTCTCGAGCGAAAGCGCACCAGCCTCGACGGCGGCAATCATGCCGGCGTCCTCGGACACGGGGATAAAGGCGCCCGAGAGACCGCCGACGCTGGAGCTGGCCATAACGCCGCCCTTCTTGACGGCATCGTTGAGCATGGCGAGCGCGCAGGTCGTGCCTGGGCCACCGCAGGTGCCCACGCCGATGATCTCGAGGATGCGGGCAACGGAGTCGCCAATGGCAGGCGTGGGAGCCAGCGACAGGTCGACAATGCCCTTCTCGACACCCAGACGGCGGGCGGCCTCGCGGCTCATGAGCTCGCCGGCGCGGGTGATCTTAAAGGCGGTCTGCTTGATCTTCTCGGCGACTTCCATCATCGAGGCGGAGTCGGGGAGCGTCTCCAGGGCAGCAGCCATAACGCCGGGGCCCGAGACACCAACGTTGATGACGGCGTCGGCCTCGCCACCGCCGTGGACGGCGCCCGCCATAAACGGGGAGTCCTCGACCATATTGGCAAAGCAGACAAACTTGGAAGCGCCGACGGAATCCTGGTCGGCCGTGAGCTTGGCGGCGTCGATGATGGTCTGGGCGGCCATGAGCACGGCGTCCATGTTGATGCCGGCACGCAGGCTGGCGACATTGACGCTGGAGCAGACGCGGCTCGTGGTGGCGAGCGCCTGCGGAATGGACTGGATAACGCGACGGTCGGCGTCGCCGATGCCCTTCTGGACGAGCGCGGAGAAGCCGCCCAGGTAGTCGATGCCGAGGGTCTCGGCCGCGCGGTCGAGGGCGTGCGCGATGGGGGTGAGGTCCTCATCCTTGCAGCATGCGGCGATTTGCGCCACCGGGGTGACGGAAACGCGCTTGTTGACGATGGGGATACCGTACTCGCGCTCGAGGTTCTCGGCGGTCTCGACCAGATGCTCCGCCGTGTGCGTCACGTGGTCGTAGATCTTCGTGCACATGCGGTCGAGGTTCTCGTCACCGCAACCCATGAGCGAGACACCCATGGTGATGGTCCTGATGTCGAGGTTCTGCTCCTCAACCATGCCGCGGGTTTCCGCGATTTCTGCAGGCGTGATCGCCATCCTTGCGCTCCTATCTGCCAAAACGAGCATAGTCCCATCTATTTTAACGTGCCGCACGCGTCTCGTGGCGCGTACGGCACGTTTTGGTGCTCGGTTGTTTCCGTTGTGTTACCGGCCAAAGACCTCTTCGGCGATGCGTGCGCTCTCGGCGGCGTCCTTGGCGTAGTAGTCCGCGCCGATCTGCTTGGCGTATTCGGGGGTGAGCACGGCACCACCCACGATGATCTTGACGCCCGGAACCTCGGCATGGAGCAGCTTGATGGTCTCCTCCATGGCGACAACGGTGGTGGTCATAAGCGCCGAGAGGCCGACGAGTTTGATATCGCGCTCCTTGACGGTCTTGAGCACCTCTTGCGGATCGACATCACGACCCAGGTCAAAGACGGTGTAGCCGTAGTTATCGAGCAGCATCTTGACGATGTTCTTGCCAATATCGTGAATGTCGCCCTTGACGGTGGCCACGCAGATCTTGCCCTTGTCGGCAATCTCGCCGGCGGGCATCAGACGCTTGATGGTATCGAAGCCCACGCGCGCGGCCTCGGCCGAGGCCATAAGCTGCGGCAGGAAAAACTTGCCCTGGTCAAAGAGGACACCGACCTCGTCGAGGGCGGGGATAAAGTGGTTGTTGATGAGGTCCATGGCGTCGTGGTCGGCCAGCAGGCGCTCGGTCTCGGCCGCGATTTCGCCCTTTCGGCCCGAAACGACCATGTGGCGGATGGGGTCGTCATCAGCGCTGGTGGCGGTGTCTGCGGCGGGCGCGGCATCGCTCGATGCTGCCTGAGCGGCTGCCGGGTTCGCGGCGATCTTATACGGATCGGTCCAGCCGGCGTAGCGCTCGATGTATCCGGTCGAGCCCTCGTCCTCAACGCTCAACACGCGATAGCTGTAGACGGTGTCCATAAAGCGCTTGGAACCCGGGTTCATGATGGGGGCGTCCAGGCCCGCGCCAAAGGCAGCGGCCAAAAAGACCGAGCCCAGCAGCGGACGGGCGGGCAGGCCAAAGCTGATGTTCGACACGCCGAGTGCGCATTTGACGCCCAGACGCTCCTTGCACAGAGACATGGCACGCAGGATCTGCTCGGCCTGGCGCTGGTTGGTCGAGGCGGTCATGACCAGGCAGTCGATGAGGATGCGGTCCGGGCCGATGCCGTAGCGGGCGGCCTCGGTCACGATGCGCTCGGCGATGGCAAAGCGGGCCTCGGCGGTATCGGGGATGCCGCCCTCGTCGAGCGTGAGGCCGACGACGTTGGTGCCGTAGTGGGCAACCAGCGGGAAGATCTCGTCCATGATCTGCTGTTTGCCATTGACTGAGTTGATGATGGGCTTGCCGGCATAGCGACGTACGGCGGCCTCGACGGCGGCGGGGTCGGTGGAGTCGATCTGCAGCGGCAGCAGCGTGGAGCCCTGGAGCTGCTCGGTCGCCTGTTGGATAATCTTGACCTCGTCGATCTCGGGCAGGCCCACGTTAACGTCCAGGATGTCGGCGCCCTGCTCCTGCTGGCTGATGCCCTGGCTCACGACGTAATCCAGGTCGCCGTCGCGCAGGGCCTGCTGCAGACGCTTCTTGCCGGTGGGGTTGATGCGCTCGCCGATGACGGCAATCTTGTGGCCGTCGCAGGGAAGGTCCACAACCGTTTGGGCGCTCGTGACTGACATGCTGGGCTTGCGGTGACGCGGGCTGGGCGTGTGGTTATCGATAAGCGTGCGCAGCGCCGCCATGTGCGCCGGCGTGGTGCCGCAACAGCCACCGACAACACTCACGCCGTCCTCGATCATGCCGGCGACGGCCTCGGCGTACTCGGGCGCCTGGATATCAAAGACGGTGTTGCCGTCGTCGTCCACGTGGGGGAGCCCGGCGTTTGCCTGCACCATGATGGGCTTGTCGGTAACGGTGAGCATGCGCGCGGCGAGTCCTCGGAGCTCAGCCGGGCCCTGGCTGCAGTTGATGCCCAGGACATCGGCGCCGATGGCGTCGAGGGTGATGGCGGCGACCTCGGGGTTCGTGCCCAAGAAGGTGCGGCCGTCTTCCTCAAAGGTCATGGTGGCAAAGACGGGCAGGTCGGAGTTCTCGCGGCAGGCGAGGACCGCAGCCTTGATCTCGGTTAGGTCGGTCATGGTCTCGATAATAAAGAGGTCCACACCCGCAGCGACGCCGGCGCGCACCTCCTCGGCAAAGAGGTCGTAGGCCTCGTCAAAGCTGAGGGTGCCTAAGGGACGAAGCAACGCGCCGATAGGGCCGATATCGCCAGCGACGTAGCGGGCGCCGGCCTCGCGGGCGCAGACGACGGCCGCGGCAAAGACGTCTGCCACGGTGGCAGCACCGTCGAGCTTGTGGGCGTTGGCGCCAAAGGTGTTGGCGGTGATCACGTCACAGCCAGCCTCGACATATTGACGCTGGATATCGGTGATGACTTGGGGCTCCTCAAAGTTGAGCAACTCGGGCAGGGCGCCGGCCTTCATGCCAGCGGCCTGCAACATGGTGCCCATGCCGCCGTCAAACAGCAGGTGCCCTGCGCCCTCGACGGCTGCACGCAGGCGATCGTCCTTGATGTTCAGGTCGTCGATTGTGCGCGTCTTGTACGTGGCGCCGTTACAACGCGCAGTATTGACGGGCGCTGCCAGCGCAGTGCCATCGGAATCATGGGTGATAAGCGGACTAAACATCGGGGCTCCTAGCGGCTGGAATAGCAGGTGGTATGGGCGGCGCGGAAGCGGCAGTGCTCACGCATGCGGCAGATATTGCAGGTGGGGCGGCTCTGGGCGTCGTGGACTTCGCCGTCGAACAGACCAATCACCGCGGTCACACTCTTGGTGGGCATGAGCAGGCTGGTGGGTGTGACGGTAAGACCGATGAGCCGCGTGGCATTGAGCGCGTCGACGATCGAGCGCTGCGCCGAGAGCGGGCAGTCGCCATAGCCGGGGCTAAAGCGCCAGTTGCCGGCGAGCCCATGCGCGGCGGCGTCCGCCTTGACCTGCTGGTCCATCTGCTCAACGGCAGCTTCCACATAGGCCGAGCACGCGGCGTCGAGCACGGCGCCCTCCAGTGGCTGTTGGGCTCCCGTGGTGCGCAGACGGCGCTCGGCACCCATGCCGAGGGTGCAGGCCATGAGCGCTGCCATGCGGGCGTCCTTAAGATGGCGGTAGATATCGCGACCCCGCAGCTCAACATTGGTGCCAGCCAGGCGAATGCAAGGCTCGCCCTGCTCATCGACGCCCGTGGCATCGACGGCAAAGACGCGACGCACGCCACGGGGCCCAATGTCTAACTCCAAGCGCTCGACGACGAGCTCAATACGTTGTGACAGCTCAGGCTCAATCTGCTGACCGCCGTAGCCCAAGTAACGCAGCATCTCGGCGCGGTCGACGCGGGGGTGGTGGGCAGCATCGACACGGTAAAGCGCCGGCGACGCAAGGTCGGCCGGCACTTCGACAGCGGTTGTATCGATGTGCGGTTTTTCCATTACCCCAGGCGCTCCATAATGGTCGCGGCGATTGCAGGACGGTTCATAGTGTACAGGTGCAGGCCGTCGGCGCCGTGCTCCTTAAGGTCGCAAAGCTGGCGGGCGGCATAATCTACACCGGCTGCCTGCAGGCTCTCGGGGTCGTTCTCGTACTTGGCGAGGATCTTGATGACGGGGGAGGGCAGCGACGCGCCGCACATAAAGACCATGCGGCTGATCTGCGACTTGCCCATAAACGGCATGATGCCCGCGGTGATGGGCGCGGTGATGCCGGCCTTGTCGGCAAGCTCGCGGAAGCGGTAGAAGCATTCGTTATCAAAGAAGAGCTGCGTCACAAAGAAGCTCGCGCCGGCGTCCTGTTTTTGCTTGAGGTGTTCGACCGAGAGGTTGAGATCCTCGCAGGCAATGTGGCCCTCGGGGTAGGCTGCGGCGCCCACGCAAAAGCCGGCGTCGACGAGCTCGGGGATGAGGTCACGGGCGTAGGCGTAGTCGGAGGCGGGCTTGTCGTCCTCGGTCGCGCCAGCGGGAAGGTCGCCGCGCAGGGCCAGCACGTTTTCCACGCCGGCGGTGCGGTACTCGTCGATCTTGGCGGCGATGTCGGCGTGGGTGCGACCCACACAGGTGAGGTGCGCGACCGAAGGCGTATCGAATTCGTTCGAAATCATATGCGCGATGGGGGCGGTGGTGGCGCCGTTGCCCGAGCCGCCGGCCGAGCAGGTGACCGAGACAAAGCTCGGCGAAAGCTTGCACAGATTGCCTGCCACCTCGCGAGCCGTGTCGAGGGTTAGCTCGCCCTTGGGCGGGAACATCTCAAACGAAATGGGCGCGGTGCCCTGGGATGCTGCCTGCTTAAAAACCTCGTCGACGCGCATATCGTGCTCCTTTAGATATTTAGTGCGATGTGTTGTAAGGATTCTACAGCACCACTGTGCCACGGTGGAGTGTTACCCGCTATTTGGGGATACCAATCGAAGATGCTTTACTATCGGAATTACCTATAGCGGGACAGTAAATTTGGGACGTGTCTATAAAGACTGGTATCTGATGCGAAATACCAGTCTTTATAGCCCTGTCCAACCTTGACCGTCCTTAAACCATGCGGAGAGGTCTGCAATTTATACAGTTGATTGGCTGTTAAGGGTGGCAATGCTGCCGCGATGCGGTAACCTCATTGATTGGTTTCGCGACAGCAACATAACGGTAATGTCGCGGAAACACGACGAGTCTAAGCTAAGGCTCGTTCGTTAGTAATCAACACCGCATCTCACGCGGTGCCGATACGAAGGGAGTTCCGTATGGCCGATCTTACAGACCGCTTCGGGACCATGGTGTTCTCTGAGGAAGTCATGAAAGACTACCTCCCCAAGGACATTTGGAAGCGCCTCGCTGCAACCCTCGAGGACGGTGAGCCGCTCGACCTGGACGTGGCTAACGCCGTCGCTCATGCTATGAAGGTCTGGGCCATGTCCAAGGGCGCTACGCATTACGCCCACTGGTTCCAGCCGCTTTCGGGCATCACTTCCGAGAAGCACGACAGCTTCCTCGAGCCCAACCACGACGGCACCGCCATTACCAAGTTTACGGGCAAGAACCTCATCCAGGGCGAGCCGGACGCCTCCAGCTTCCCCAACGGCGGGCTGCGCGCCACCTTCGAGGCCCGTGGCTACACCGCTTGGGATCCCACCAGCCCCGCCTTCATCAAGGATGATGTCCTGTGCATCCCCACGGCTTTCTGCTCCTACACGGGCGAGGCCCTGGACAAGAAGACCCCGCTGCTGCGCTCCATGACCGCGCTTTCGCGTGAGTCCAAGCGTGTGCTTGCCCTCTTTGGCAAGACCCCCAAGAAGGTCGTGCCTTCCGTCGGCGACGAGCAGGAGTACTTCCTGATCAAGAAGGACGCCTACCGTAAGCGCAAGGACCTAGTCATCACCGGTCGCACCCTCTTTGGCGCCAACCCCTGCAAGGGCCAGGAGCTCGAGGAGCACTACTTTGGCGCCATTCGCCCCACCGTCTCGGCCTATATGAAGGACCTGGACGACGAGCTGTGGGCACTCGGCATTCCTGCCAAGACCAAGCACAACGAGGTTGCTCCCTGCCAGCACGAGCTCGCGCCGGTCTATGAGGAGGTCAACGAGGCCATCGACCAGAACCTGGTCATGATGGAGAAGATGAAGCTCATCGCCTCTCGCCACGACCTTGTTTGCCTGCTGCACGAGAAGCCGTTTGAGGGCATCAACGGTTCGGGCAAGCACAACAACTGGTCGCTGGGCACCGAGTCCGAGAACCTACTCGATCCGGGCGACACTCCGCTCGATAACCTGCAGTTCATCGTCTTCCTTACCGCGGTGATCGAGGCCGTCGATAATTACCAGGAGCTCCTGCGTGCCTCCGTTGCTTCGGCCGGCAACGACCACCGTCTGGGCGCCAACGAGGCTCCTCCGGCGATTATGTCTATCTTCCTGGGCGATCAGCTCACCGAGGTCGTCGAGAAGATCATCGACGGCAAGGCTTCTGTCCACGCCACGCGCGGCGTACTCGACCTGGGTGCCGACGCCCTGCCCAAGCTCATGCAGGACAACACCGACCGCAACCGCACCTCTCCGTTCGCCTTCACCGGCAACAAGTTCGAGTTCCGTGCCTGCGGTTCCGAGCAGAACGTTTCCGACTCCAACCTGGTGCTCGACGCCGCCGTTGCCAAGTCGCTCAAGTCCTTTGCCGACGCGCTCGAGGGCACGCCCGGGGACAAGTTCCAGGATGCCGCGCTCGAGTACTGCAAGAAGGTCCTGACCGATCACCAGCGCATCCTGTTCTCTGGCGACGGCTACTCCGACGAGTGGCCCGTTGAGGCCGAGAAGCGTGGCCTCGCCAACAACAAGACCACGGCCGACGCACTGCCCGCCTTTGTTTCCGACAAGGCTATCGCGCTCTTTGAGGAGACCGGCGTTCTGACCAAGGCTGAGGCCCAGTGCCGTTACGACTGCAAGCTCGAGAAGTACAACAAGCTTATGAACATCGAGGCTACCACGATGGTTCGCGAGGCACGTCGTACCTATCGCCCGGTCATCACCGCCTATGCCACCAAGGTCGCTAAGGGCCTGGAGGCAATCCGCGCCGCCGGTGCCGACGCTGCCATGCAGTGCGAGCAGAATACGCTCAACAAGCTCTGCAACGGCATCACCGCCATCAACGACTCCATCAAGGCACTCGACGCTGTGCACCAGAAGGCCGAGGCCCTCGATGGCCAGGAGCAGGCCAACGTGTACGCCCACGAGGTCGTTCCCGCCATGGATACGCTGCGCTCTGCCGTGGACGCCATGGAGGAGATCGTGGCCGCCGACTACTGGCCAGTCCCGACCTACGACGACATCCTGTTCTACGTGTAGGGCATAACCAGCATATCGTTAGGGTATTAAGCCGGGGTCCGCATCATGCGGGTCCCGGTTTTGATTTGCGAAGGACGCTTTGAAGCCCGTTTTGCCGTCGATTTGCCTTGATCATAAAGGGGCGTGGGCAAAAAACGTCAAATATGAGTACTGTCACAGGATATGTAGCATTATATTTGTGCAAAATATGCAGTGTTACGCAACATATGTCCAAGTATTTAGCAAACAAACGCCTGCAATTCTGCCGCCATAGGACGCTTTGACGTCTAAATCGCCTTCTGAAGGCATGAAATCTCTGTTACTAAAATGGTAACAGTACTCATATTTGCTATTTTTTGTCCACAGGCCTTTCGATGATGCCGGAATCCGCACCCTGTCGGGTTCGAATCCCGGCATTCGGCAGTGAAAAAGCCCGCTACCGAATTGGTAACGGGCTTTTCATTTCGAATGGTGCCCCCAACGGGATTCGAACCCGTGATATCCACCTTGAAAGGGTGGCGTCCTTGGCCGCTAGACGATGGGGACAGCGGGAAAAAGTATAGCAGACTTTTTTGCCGGCGCGTATATCGTTGGCAAACTGGAAAACCACCACAAAGGAGCCTGTCCCCTTTGCGGTGGTTAGGGGAGGAGCTTCATGGCGGCGTCGTGGGCGGCGTGTTCGTAGGCGTCGTTGAGGGGTTTGAGCGGCAGCAGCGCCATGGCTTGGGCGTCGCCGCGGCGCTCGAGGGCGTGGGTGATCAGCCAGTCGGCGAGTTCGGGATTCTTGGGTAGCGCCGGTCCGTGCAAGTAGGTACCGATGACGCCCTTGTAGATCAGGCCCTCAAAGCCATCGTCGCCGTTGTTGCCGGTGCCCGTGACAACAGACCTACCGAGCGGCGTGGCGTCTGCATCGAGCAGGGTGCGACCGCCGTGGTTCTCGAATCCCACAAAGGGTTCGGGTGCCAGGTCGGTCTTAACGGCGACGTTGCCGATTAGGCGGTCGGAGCCGCGCACGGTCTCGGCGGCAATGACCCCTAGGCCCTCAATCCGGTCCTCGCCCATGTAGTACGAACGACCGAGCAGCTGGTAGCTGCCGCAGATGGCGAGCAGCGAGCCGCCGTCCTCAACATAGGCTGCGACCTTGCCTTTTTGGGCGAGCAGTTCGTGCGCCACGGCCAGCTGGTCGCGGTCGGAGCCACCACCCATCATGACGATATCGGCATCGGTCAAATCAAGCGACTCGCCCATGCGGACCTCGTCCACGCGCACGGGAATGCCGCGCCACGCGCAACGGCGCTCGAGAGCGATCACGTTGCCGCCGTCGCCGTAGAGGTTGAGGGCATCGGGGTACAGGTAGACGATGCGCAGTGGGCGCGAAAGCTCGACCGGTGTGACGTCGGCGGGAACGGCACTGCCATCGGCGCACGTTGTGGCGTGGGAGGCAACCGAGCTCGCATCGGCGCTCTTCAGCTCGTCAAGCTCCTTGACCAGTGGCGGGAAGGCCGTGTAGTTGGCGACGGCGTAGAAGGTGTCGTCCGTGGCCTCGTCTGCCACGGCGCCAATCGCCTGTGCGACGTCCGAGATAATCACGGCATCGATACCGGCGTACTTCAGGCGTACCTGCATGTCGTGCGCACGCGTACCGCCGGCAAAGGCGATAAGGCCCGGGGTATCGGCAATGCGCTCGAAGTCGACGTCGTAGATCCACGAGACATCGTGGCCGTCGGCATCGTTATCGTTGAGGAAGAAGGCACAGAACCTGCCGCCCGCCGTTTTAATGGACTGAATCTGGCGATCGAAGCCCACGGGATTTTTGGCCAGGTTGGCCTCGACGGTGCGACCGGCGATATCCCAGCGACCCATGCGACCGCCAGCGGGCACGTACGCATCGAGCGTGGGCTGCAGGTGCGCCGTATCCACGCCCAACTCGCGTGCGGCAAAGAAGGCGGCGGCAACGTTGTAGACCATGTACAGGCCGTTGTAGCGCGTGACGATGTGCGTGGCGGCTGCGTCGGCATCAGCGCCAAAGACCAAGTCAAAGCCGTAGCCATCACAGCCGAGCTCCACACCCGTCACGCGACGGACCAGTGCGGGGCGACCCCAGCCGCACGAACGGCAATGGTATGCGCCAAGCTGGCCGTACTGCACGTAGTCGTACTCCAGGGGCGCATTGCACTGCGAGCAAAAGCGCGAGTCGCTAATGCGGTCGGACTCGGTGCCCGTGGCGCCGTCGATACCAAAGGCAATGCTTGCGTTGGGAACGCGAGCGGCAATTGAGGCACACAGTGGATCGTCGGCGTTGTAGATGAGCGTTGTCGTCGGCGAGAGCTCCAGCGCGCGGGCGATGACGTCCTGGGTGTGGTCGATCTCGCCATAGCGGTCCAGCTGGTCACGGAACAGGTTGAGCAGCACAAAGTACGTTGGCTTGAGCTTGGGTAGAACGCGCACGGTGTAGAGCTCGTCGCACTCAAAGACGCCTACGCGCTTGCCGCTGCCAGCTCGCGTAAGGTCACCGCGAGCCTCGAGCAGCGCGCCCACCACGCCCGGTTCCATGTTGTTGCCGGCGCGGTTGCATACGACGGTGGCGCCGCTGGCGGCAACGGCGTCGGCGATCAGGTTGGAGGTGGTGGTCTTGCCGTTAGTACCGGTGATCACCACGCTGCGGTCGACCAGGCCGGCAAGATCGCTCAGCAGCTCGGGGTCGATCTTCATGGCGATGCGGCCGGGGAGTACGCCGCCTTGGCGCTTAAGGACGGAGCGCAGCCCCCAGCGGGCGATATCGCTCGAGGTGCAGGCAAGAGATGAGCGGAAGTTCATGAAGGCGTTCCTAACGTAGATGACATAGTCGGGGTAATCGCATCGCTAGAAGCCGTAGCGGCGCGCAAACTCCTGGGCAAGCTGCGAAACATCTTCGCAGGCGTTGGCCCAGGGGGCAAAGTCGGGGGTATCCGAGATGATGCCGTCGGCCTCCCAAACGGCCTGGTGCGAAAGATCCCAGGGGTCGCGTGGCTCGGGGCGGCAGGGGAGATACGGCGTCTGGTACATGGGGTTCAGCAAAAAGAACGCACCGCCTTCGCAGCGGTTGACAAACTCGCGCAGCGCACGTGTCGCCGGGCGCATCTTGTTCGTTTTGAACAGCAGAATGGTGCGGGCGAGCAGGTACCAGGGGGAGTTCTCCAGTGCGTCGGCCCCCATCTGCTCCTCCAGCTGGTGGGCCAGGGCAAAAAAGCCGTCCTGGTCTTCCAGACGGGCGAGGGCAAGCAACACGGTGCCGGCGGCCCGGGTGGGATAGCCCTCCGCCTTAAGGACACGGCGAGAATAGTTTGCGGCGGCGCGGTAACGAGCGCTCGCCATGCACAGCTGCGAGATGGCCTCGAGCGTGTGGAGCCACCCGATAAGGGCTGGCTCGCTCACGGTAAGGTCTGCTGCGGTGACACCGTCGGCCAAAACATTATTGGCCCAGTAGTGCGGGGCCTCCATATCAAACCCGGGCACGCTCTGTTGCAGGTAGTCGGCCGTGCTCGCCTCGAGCTTCATCAAGTCGCCCAGGCAGGCATCGACGGGCGTGTCCGCCAGGATGATGGCGAGCAACTGGGCATCGACGGCCAGCGCATCAACGCGAACAATCTTGAGCAGCTCGTCGCGCATGTCGTCGAACAGGCGGTTGCGCGTCTGCTCAAACTCCTCGTCGCTGCCCATATCCTCGATACGGCGAAGCTCATCGAGCAGATGACGATGAACACCGGCATAGGACAGCAGCGCCTGGGCATGCTCGGTCTGCGCATACTTTTGAGGATTCGCACTGATGTCGTTATGGACAAGCTCGCGTGCTGCATCGGTGAGCTCGGGGTGCGACGCCAGATAGGCGCGCTCCAGGTAGGCGGGGATGTAGACGCTCGGATCCATTAGAGGTCCCCTCCCTTAAATGGGAGCCCCTGCTCGGCCGAGCGCAAAATGCGCTCGTCGATTTGGGAGCGCACGATGTCGTTGGTGGCGACCCAGGCGGCAAAGCTGGCGTTGTCGGGGGCGCCCAGACCCTCTTGCAGCACCGGTGTTGCTTCGGACAATGCAAGGACCAGCTCGTCGGTGGAGCCTGCGCCCACGTTGACTCGGGCATAGACGCCATCGGGAAACTCGGTTTGGAAGTAGAGCGCTTCGGCGGCGTGGGGGCACGAACGCACGAGGATACGCAGGTAGTGTTCGGCGCCCTCGTAGTCCAGCTCGCGCCAGGCAGCGCTCATCAGCGCGATGAGCGTCCACGGGTCCAAATCGCGCTCCGCATCCTTGGGGCGGCGGCGCAGCGGGGTATTCGCGAGGTACGGCACGGAGTGGGCGGAGCGAAAGCGCCTGAGCTCCTCGGCAGGGTATTCGAGCTTTGCCATGGCGAGCATCGCGGTGTGGCGGACACCGGCGGGGTCGTTGGGCGCAAAGTCCAAGCTGCGATTCGCGGCCTCCAGTGACATGCGGTAGCGACCGCTAATGAGCGCGCGCGATGCCAGGGCGGCAAGCCAGCGCAGGTAGGGACGGCGGGTCAGGTCGCCTGCAGCCTCACGCTCGTAGGGGTCCTGCGCCGAGGCAATCTTGAGTGCCAGATCGTGCTCCACCTCGTCGCACTTGGACACCAGGTACTGTACGTATTCCTCGTTGGATTCGGCGGTGAGCGCCGTCAGCATGCGCTGGGTATCCCAGTTGGCCGGATCGAGTGCGGCTGCCTCGCGGAGCATGTTCTCGGCCGCGGCCTCTTCCTGCTCTGCCTGGGTGTCGTCGGGGATAAAGGGGATGCGGTAGTCGACAGCCTCGACGACCTTGGCAATCAGGTGCCCGGCGCGGTCGCGGTCGTGCACGATGAGCGGCGCGGGGTTACGGGTGAATTGTTCCATCAGACGCTCGACGGCGGGGCCGTCGGTGAGCGGGATATTGTCGCGGCGCAAGGCCTCAAGAACGAGGCGATGGCAATCCTCTTGAATGGGATCGAATGCCATGGGGCCTCCTTTGCTGCGGTTAAGGTTCAAATGTCTCTATATAAAGTTCTAGTTTACCCGCATGTGGCGTGCTGGGGGCACCTCGCTCGGACATGCACTGTTGCACCACGAAGGCGGTTGTCGCAAGGGCGCCTGCGTGCCGACAGAGGACTGGTATCACAGCGCCGTAAACGGTCGATTTTGAGCGGCGAACGGCGTGCGTTTTGAAGAGGAGGGCTTCCGGAAATCGAGTCTGTCCAACCTTGATAAAACGTTTGCCCAGCTTGGGACAATAAATGCAATGCAAGAGTTTCCAGGGATAGAAAAAACGTTTCATCATTGGTAGCTTTGGATGAATATCTGCCCAACCAGGACGGTAAAATAATGCACGTCCGAGCGTTGAGACGTTTAGATATCGTGTGCCGCCATCGCCGGCGGTGTGCACATTAGGTCCTGACGGAGCCAATTGGGTGCTCCGTTATATACGCAAGTCTAAGAGGGGCTTGTTTAGGAGGCACAGTATGGGACGTTTTACCAATCCTCGCGATCTGTACTTTGGTGAGGGCGCTCGCCACGAGGTCAAGAACCTCAAGGGCAGCAAGGCCATCATCGTGACCGGCGGCGGCTCCATGCGTCGCGGCGGTTTCCTGCAGGACGTCGAGAACGACCTCAAGGAGGCCGGTTTCGAGGTCAAGCTGTTCGAGGGCGTCGAGTCCGACCCGTCCGTCGAGACGGTCATGAAGGGCGCCGAGGCCATGGCCGAGTTCCAGCCCGACTGGATTGTCGCCATTGGTGGCGGCTCGCCCATCGATGCCGCTAAGGCTATGTGGCTGTTCTACGAGTATCCCGAGGAGACCTTCGAGCAGGCCGTCGTCCCGTTCTCCTTCCCGGAGCTCCGTCAGAAGGCTCACTTCTGCGCCATCTCCTCGACCTCCGGTACTGCTACCGAGGTCACCGCGTTCTCCGTCATCACCGACTACGCCAAGGGCATCAAGTACCCGCTTGCCGACTTCAACATCACCCCTGATGTTGCCATCGTCGACCCCGAGCTCACCTACACCATGCCCGCCAAGCTGTGCGCTCACACCGGCATGGACGCTCTGACCCACGCCATCGAGGCCTACGTCTCCACCGCTGGCTCCATGTACACCGACGCCAACGCCCTGCACGCCATCCGCGAGATCGTCGAGTGGCTGCCCAAGTCCTATCAGGGCGATCATGAGGCCCGCCAGCACATGCACGACGCTCAGTGCATCGCCGGCATCGCCTTCTCCTCGGGCCTGCTGGGCATCGTCCACTCCATGGCTCACAAGACCGGTGCCGCCTTTGAGGGCGACCACATCATCCACGGCTGCGCTAACGCCATGTACCTGGGCAAGGTCATCCAGTTCAACGCTAAGGACGCTCGCGCCAAGAGCCGCTACGCCTTCATCGCCAAGGAGGTCCTGCACCTCGCCGGCGAGACCGAGGACGAGCTGGTCGAGGCTCTGGTTCAGGAGATCCGCGACCTCAACGACAAGCTCGACATCCCGCAGGGCATCAAGAACTACGGTGCCAAGGGCGTGAAGGCCGACGAGTCCATCATCGATTACGATGAGTTCGAGACCAAGAAGCACGACGTTGCCGCCAACGCCATCCTCGACGCCTGCACGGGCTCCAACCCGCGCCAGCCGTCTCAGGAGGAGATGGAGCAGCTGCTCGAGTGCGTCTACACCGATACCCCGGTCACGTTCTAATCAGCATACATTGTTCTGATGAGGGTCCCGCGCTTTGTGCGCGGGACCCTTTTTGCTATGGTGCAAAGATGCCTGTCCCCATCGCACCAAGTTGGTGCAAAGGAGTCAGGTTAGTTTGCGCCAATGTTGAGTGAATGAAAGGGCGGGGTCTCGTATGTCGCTGCCTATGGTTTATGGCGGTCCCGGCCGGTATGTTCAGGGGCCGGGGGAGCTTTCGCGCAAGGGCAGGTATTTGTCGTGGTTAGGCTGCGCCGCCTATGTCTTGTTTGACCAGGGTACTGAGGATCGGCTGTGCAAGCAGATCGTCGATGGATTCCTAGACGATGGCATGAGTGATCCGTTCTTTAAGGTCTATGACGGTCCATGCACGGAGGCGGCTGTTGTCGAAATGGCCAAGGAGGCCCAGGCCGAGTATTGCGACATGGTGGTCGGTATCGGCGGTGGCAAGATGCTCGACATCGCCAAAGCCGTTGCGCACTTTGCCGAACTTCCGCTGTGCGTGTGCCCCACGGCGGCATCGATGGACGGTCCGTGCAGCTCGATTTCGGTGTTGTATCACGAAGATGGGTCGTTCGACTACTATCTGGCACTTGCGAAGAATCCCGACCTGGTCGTGGTCGATACCGATGTGGTCGCCGCGGCGCCGTTGCGCATGACGGTTGCCGGTATGGGCGATGCGCTGGCAACATACTTCGAGGCGCGTTCGTGCGTTGCGGCACGGGGCACGAACGAGCATGGTGGTACGCCGGGACACTTGGCCTTGGTCGCTGCCCGCGCCTGCTACGACACGCTTATGGAGTGCGGTGTGGCTGCTAAGCGTGATCTCAAGAAGGGCCGCATGTCACCAGCCGTTGAGCGCCTGATCGAGTGCAACATTCTGCTTTCGGGCATTGGATTTGAGAGCGGCGGCTTGGCACTAGCGCATGCCATCGCCAACGGCCTGACGATTCTGCCCGAGTGCAAGGCCATGCACGGCGAAGCCGTGGCGTTTGGCCTGGTAGTCCAGCTTCGCCTGGAGCGTGCGCCCGAGCTTGACCAGGTGCTTGAGTTTTGCCAGCGCGTCGGCCTGCCGACGACGCTTGAGGACCTGGGGCTTGGTGAGATCTCGGATGCCGATCTGTTGAGCGTTGCGGATGCGGCTTTTAGAAACGAACGCAATATGGCCAACGAACAGACCAGGGTGACTAGACAAAAGCTCGTCGAGCTTATGCGTGCCGAGTAAGGAGGAAGGCGGAACAGACCTGCGATGAGGTCTGTCCCGCCTTTGCCTGTCTACAACTCGCAGACGTTCTGGGCGCGGCCCTCGACGTAGGCGACGACGTTGTCGAACTCGATCTTGGCGCGGCGCTGCATGGCCTCATGCGTCAAAAAGCCCACATGCGGCGTAAAGATGCAGTTCTTGGCGTTGACGAGCGCGTAATCGGCAGGGATGGGTGGCTCCATGTCGAAAACGTCGATACCGGCGCCGGCAAGCTTGCCATCGTTGAGCGCCTGGGCAAGGGCGTCGTTATCAACGATGGCGCCGCGGGCGCAGTTGATAAAGACGGCGCCGTCCTTCATCTGGGCGAACTGCTGGGCACCAAAGCTCTTGCGCGTGGTGTCGTTGTTGGGTAGGTGCAGGCTCACGATATCGGATTCGGCAAGCAGCTGCTCGAGCGAAACCTGCTCAATGCCTGCCTCGGCGGCCTCCGGGTGCTCGTGACGCGCGTAGCCCAGTACGCGGGCGCCAAAGGCCTTAAAGAGACGACCCGTGGCGCAGCCGATTTTGCCGCAGCCCACGATGCCGACGGTTTTGCCGCAGATTTCGGTGCCCATAAGACCGGCGCTCGTTTTACCGGCGCGAACGGCGGCGTCGGCTGCGCCAACCTTGCGAAGTACGTCGATGGTAAGGCCAAGGGTAAGCTCGGCCACGCTCACATCGGAGTAGCCGGCGCAGTTACGAACCTCAACACCGCGCTCGCGGCAGGCGGAAAGCCCCACGTGATCGATGCCGGTAAAGGCGACGGCGATCATCTTGAGCGCGTCGGCACCGGCGACGACCTCGGCAGGGTAGGGGTTGTTGGCGATCATGACGACCTCGGCGCCCTCGCTGCGGCGGGCAAGCTCGGCCGGATCGGTGGTCTTGCTGTCAAAGTAGACAAACTCATGCCCGGCCTCCTTGAGCGGGGCGGCGAGCTCGTCGATGGTCTGCGTGGGTACTCCCAGCGGATCGAGCAGTGCAATCTTCATCTATGGGCTCCTCTGTATAAACCTATTCGTTAGGGCTGGCATTAGATTGTAGGGTTCTTTGCCATCAAAGGTGCTCTGCGTGTAATTTGGCCGAGGTGCGAGCTGTTAGCGTATCATTATCTATCGCTTGTTTGCACTGCTCAGGGAGGGGCCGCGCATGGCGCAGGAACACGATCTGTTTGATGACATTATCGAGATCAGCAAGGGTTTCGATTTCCTTAAAAACCCGCTTGGCGGCGTGACCGACGCACTCGATCTGTCGGCGCCGCAGTGGAATCCTGCCGATTATAAGGAGCGCCCGCGCGGAAATACCATTCCGTGCCTGACCTGCAAAAACGAGAAGAGCGGCTGCACCGCGTGCATGGATGTGTGCCCGGTCAACGCCATCGAGGTCGAGGAAGACGCCATCGAGATCCTCGATACCTGCCGTAAGTGCGGCCTGTGCGCCGCCGCTTGCCCGACCGAGGCGATTATCTCGCCGCGCCTGGCGCCCAAAAAACTGTACGACGACATCGTCTCCGCTGCAACGAGCCACAAGACTGCCTACGTCACCTGCACGCGCGCGTTGAAGCGCATGCCGCGCGAGAACGAAGTCGTCGTCGCCTGCGTGGGCGATATTACTGCCGAGACCTGGTTCTCGGTGCTGGCCGATTACCCTAACGTGAGCGTGTACCTGCCGTTGGGCGTGTGCGATAAGTGCCGCAACATCGGTGGCGAGGACATTCTGGGCGAGGCGATTGCGAAGGCCGAGGAGTGGTCTGGCACGGGTATGGGCTTGGAGGTCGACCCCAAGAGCCTCAAGTGCCATAAGCTTCGCGAGTACGAGCGCAAGGAGTACATGGAAAAGATCGCCCGCACGACGGGCCTGACAGTGACCAAGCTCAATCCGGCGACGGCGGCGCTGGCCTCGGTGACGCAGAAGTTGAAGGCCCACCGTCACCAGATCACGCAGCTCGAGCGTACGCTCAACACCATGTGCGGCACCACGACGACTAAGCGCCGCCGCACGCTCACGCACGGGCGCCAACTGGTGCTCTCGACGCTGCAAAACCACCCCGAGCTTGCCCAGAACATGCAGGTGAGCACGCCTGAATGCGATTTTGACAAGTGCACGTCGTGCGGCGAGTGCATCAATGTGTGCCCCACGTTTGCCTGCGATCTGGTGGGAAGCGGCCGTTTTGCGCTGGAGTCCACGTATTGTTTGGGTTGCGGTGCCTGCGTCAAGGTGTGCCCCGAGCATGCGCTCAAGCTCGTTGAGCACGACGCATCCAACCTGGTCGTCGTCGATCCCGAGGCCGAGGAAAAGGCCGCTCAGAAGGCCAAGGCTCACGAAGAGGCCGAGAAGGTCAAGGCCGAGGCAAAGGAAAAGCTCAACAAGATGCTCGACCAGGTGGAGAAACTCGCGGACTAGCCAGCGACCCCAATCTCTGCTTCATTTGCGCCGCCGCGGTGTCCGGATTCGCCCGGATGCTGTGGCGGCGCTATACTTATGCAGTTTGAAGTACCTGTACCAAAAGGAGCTGTCGTGTCCCTTTCCATCGGTATCGTGGGCCTGCCCAACGTGGGCAAGTCGACGCTGTTCACCGCGCTTACCAAAAAGACCGGCCTTGCCGCCAACTACCCGTTCGCCACGATCGACCCCAACGTGGGTATCGTCGATGTGCCCGATGGCCGCCTGCAAAAGCTCGCCGACATTGTCAACCCTGGCCGCATTGTGCCGGCTACGGTCGAGTTTGTCGACATCGCGGGCCTGGTGAAGGGTGCCAACGAGGGCGAGGGCCTGGGCAACCAGTTCTTGGCAAACATTCGCGAGACCGACGCTATCTGCGAGGTCGTGCGCTATTTTAAGGATCCCAACGTCATGCGTGAGGTGGGTCGCACGGGCGAGTTCGTCGATCCCGCCGGCGATGCCGACACCATCATGACCGAGCTCATCCTGGCCGACATGGGCACGCTCGAGAAGCAGCTGCCCAAGCTCGAAAAGGAGGCCAAGCGCGACAAGGAGCTCATGCCCAAGTTCGAGGTTGCCAAGCGCCTGCTCGCCTGGCTCAACGAGGGCAAGCGCGCCGCATCCATGGAGATGACCGACGAGGAGCGCGCCGCCGCCAAGGGCCTGTTCCTGCTCACCATGAAGCCCATCCTGTATGTGGCTAACGTGGACGAGGATATGCTCAACGACGATCTGGCGCCCATCGATGGCGTCAAACCGCTGCCCATCTGCGCAAAGATCGAGGCCGAGCTTTCCGAGCTCGATCCCGAGGATGCGGCCGACTACCTGGAGAGCCTGGGCCTGGAGCAGCCCGGCCTGGACGTGCTCGCGCAGGCCGCCTACAAGCTGCTCGGCCTGCAGTCGTTCTTTACGGCCGGCGAGATGGAGGTCAAGGCCTGGACGGTGCGCCAGGGCGCGACCGCTCCGCAGGCCGCCGGCGTCATTCACACCGACTTTGAGCGCGGGTTTATTAAGGCCGAGGTTATTGGCTACGACGACTACATCGAGCTCGGCGGCGAGCAGGGCGCCAAGGCTGCCGGCAAGCTGCGCATCGAGGGCAAAGAGTACGTTATGGCCGACGGCGATGTCGTCCACTTCCGCTTTAACGTGTAAGGACGACGTATATGTTCAAATATGGCAAAAAAGCCGGCTACATGGGCATTGCGCTGCTCGTGCTCGCGGTGCTTCCGCTGGTGGTCGCGGCGTTTGTGCTTCCTAACATTGGCCCCGAGGTGGCCACGAAGTTTAACGCCGCCGGTGAGGCAACGCGTTGGGGCAAGAGCTACGAGTTGCTGGCGCTGCCGGTGCTCAATCTGCTGCTCGGCGTGGCAACGTACTTTACGGCGGGACGCCAGGCAAAAAACAATGATGACTCCGCAGCCATGGCGCGCATCGTGTGCGAGCGCTACCTGCGCAACGGTTGCATCACGGGCGTGTTCCTTAACGTGATCAACGTCTACTTTATGTATTCGGCGATTACCGGCACGGGCTTTGGCCTGGGTTTTTAACTTTCCCCTTTAGGCAACGAGCCTACAAGCATATTCGATGGCTGCTGCGAGGCCGCCGCTCGATCGTGTTTTAAAGACCACATCGGCGGCGGCCTCGTTTTCGTATCCGGCGCCGCGGAGGGTCAGGGCGATGTTGGCGTCTAGGAGTAGGGGGAGCCCCCGCGTAGTAGTGGCGATAACGGTAGCCTGGTCGAGCGAGCAGCCGTGTGCTTGGCACAGAGTGGCGAGTTCGCCTTGTGACGGGGTGGAAGTCAGGACGGCGGCGACACGACTCGCTAGCAACGCAAATGCTGTGCGCTCGTCGGGCGAAAGATAATCGGCTTCAACGATAACGAGCTTGGGCGGCATGCCGTTGGCAAGATGTGCGGTCCCGCGCGGCCAGACCGAAGAATCCGGCATAGAAAACTCCTGTGTATTCGGCAAAACGTAAACTATAGTTTACGTTCTTGTTTTGCACCATTTCAAACTCGTTTGCATGGATGAACGTGCGAAACAGATTCTTGGCGAGCGAGTCGAGCAAAAGCGTGAAGGCCTTGGTATCTCCAAGGTCGATTTTTGCGTGGCGGCAGGAATCAGCCGCCCCTACCTCGATCAGATCGAGGGCGGAACGGCGAATATCACGCTCAAGGTTCTCTTTAAGATTGCACCCGCGCTCGGCATGACGGTGTCGGAACTTCTCGAGGGAATTGGATAGAAGATGCCCGCCGATCGATGGTTACGCCATCGGGATGCGGTCGTGGTTGACTTGGCTGTAGAACAGGCGCTGGATTTCGGTGGCGTCGCGCGACTGACCGAGTGCCCACATGGTTTTTGCCACGAGCGTCTCGGTGGTCATGTCGTCGCCGCGCAAAATGCCCGGGTGATCGGCGTAAGCACGACCAACCTCATAAACACCCAGGTCAAGGCCCTCTTCGGGGACCTGCGTGGTCATAACGACGGTGCGACCCGAATCGACCCAGCGGAAAATCGCCTCTTGGAACGACTCGCCCGACTCGCCAAACTCGGGGATGCCGCCAATGCCAAAGGTCTCCAGGATCACGGCATCATAGCTATCGGCAAGGGCATCGAGGATGCCGGGGTTCACGCCCGGCGTGAGCTTAAGCACAAACACGCGCGGGTCGATGCTGTCGTAGAAACGCACCGGGTTCTCGTCCTTATGAACGCCGTGAAGCCCATTGCGCACAATGCGGTCGTTGCGGATATAGGCGATAGGCGGATAGTTGACGCTGATGAACGCGTTGAAGCTCATGGTGCGCTGCTTGCGGGCACGCGTGCCGGCAATCGCCACACCGCCAAACACGATCGACACGTCGTGCGAGTGTTCGTCGAGCGCATAGAGCAGGCTCTGGTACAGGTTAAGCTTGGCGTCGGTAAAGGGGTTACCCATGGGCTTTTGCGAGCCGGTGAGCACGATGGGCTTAGGGCTGTCCTGAATCAGATAAGAAAGTGCCGCGGCGGTATAGCTCATGGTGTCAGTGCCATGCAGGACCACGAAGCCGTCGTGGTCGGCGTAGCCCTCGACGATGACGTTGCGGATGCGCATCCAGTCACTGGGGCGCATGTTGGTGCTGTCGATGTTCATGGGCTGCACGACGTCGAGCTCGCAAAGACCCGAGATCTCGGGAACGCTTTGGGCGAGCTCCTCACCGGTCAGGGCGGGGGAGAGGCCGTTGCCGTCCTCGGTCGATGCGATGGTGCCGCCCGTGGCGATGAGAAGGATGCGCTTCATGCTGGTATTCCTATCGTATTTACCACTATAAGAGCAGAGTCGTTCGGCAGTATTGTGGCACAGGGCGTCCAATGTTCAAACGTATTACATCATCTGTAACGTTTGGTAACACTTCAATAGCCGTTAAATAGGGACCCAGGTCGTGCGTTTGCCGTGCGCTGATGGCTGCGAGGGACGAGGAACCCCATATAACGTGTAAACTATGAAAGTTATTTTCGTTCATTCACGCGGGTGGGCACCGGCTCCCCGCCAACAAGAGGGGGAACCATGGATCAAAAGGCTTCCGCAAAGGTCCTCGTACTCGACTTTGGTGCGCAGTACGGTCAGCTCATTGCCCGTCGCGTCCGCGACCTCAACGTGTATTCCGAGATCGTCCCCTGTGACATCTCGGCCGATGAGATTCGCGAGATGAATGCCTCTGCGCTCATCCTTTCCGGCGGCCCGGCCTCCGTGTATGCCGAGGACGCTCCGTCCATCGACCCCGCCATCTTTGACCTGGGCCTTCCCGTCCTGGGCTTTTGCTACGGCCATCAGATCACGGCCGTGACGCTCGGCGGCAAGGTCGGCCACTCCGAGGTGGGCGAGTATGGCCGCGCTACCATCACGCGTACGGCGGGCGCCAAGCTCTTTAACTCCACGCCCATGGAGCAGACCGTGTGGATGAGCCACCGCGACGCCGTCTCCGAGGTGCCCGAGGGCTTTACCGTTACCGCCAGCACCGACGTGTGCCCGGTTGCCGCCATGGAGTGTGCCGAGCGCAAGATCTTCACCACCCAGTTCCACCCCGAGGTCAAGCACTCCGAGTATGGTCAGCAGCTGCTGAGCAACTTCCTGTTTGAGATCTGCGGCCTTGAGCCTAACTGGAGCATGGATAACCTAGCCGAGACCATGACGGCCGAGTTCCGCGAGAAGGTCGGCGACGACCGCGTGATCCTGGCCCTGTCCGGCGGCGTCGACTCCTCCGTCGTGGCCGCTCTGGGCGCTCGCGCCGTGGGCAAGCAGATGACCTGCGTGTTCATCAACCACGGCCTGCTGCGCAAGGGCGAGCCCGAGCAGGTGGAGGAGGTCTTCACCAAGCAGTTCGATGTCGACTTTATCCACGTTCACGCCGAGGACCGTTATGCCGAGCTTCTGGCCGGCGTGACCGAGCCCGAGGAGAAGCGCCGCATCATCGGTACTCAGTTCTGGAAAGAGTTCTTCGCCGTGGCGCAGCAGCTCGAGACCGATGGCAAGCCGGTCAAGTACCTGGCTCAGGGCACCATCTACCCCGACATCATCGAGTCCGGCGCTCGCAAGACGGGCGGCAAGACGGCCACCATCAAGAGCCATCACAACCTGATCCCGTTCCCCGAGGGCGTACACTTCGACCTCATTGAACCGCTTGATCACTTCTTTAAGGACGAGGTCCGCGCGCTTGGTCTGGCACTGGGCCTGCCGGGTCATATCGTGTTCCGTCAGCCTTTCCCGGGCCCGGGTCTGGCCATCCGCATCATCGGTGCGGTCGACAAGGAGAAGCTCGAGATCCTCAAAAACGCTGATGCCATCGTGCGCGAGGAGCTGGATGCCTACAACCAGCGCCTGTTTGAGCAGACCGGCGAGCGCAACTCCGAGCACAGCTGCTGGCAGTATTTCGCGGTCCTGCCCGACATCAAGTCCGTTGGCGTTATGGGCGACGAGCGCACCTATCAGCGCCCGATCATCCTGCGTGCCGTCGAATCCAGTGATGCCATGACCGCCGACTGGGCCAAGCTGCCCTACGATGTGCTGGCCCGCATTTCCGGCCGCATCGTTGCCGAGGTCCCCGGCGCCAACCGCGTGTGCTACGACATCACGTCCAAGCCGCCGGCGACGATTGAGTGGGAATAACGGGAACTGGCTTCTGAACTCGCGTTTTGGTGCTGCCGAGTACCGCCTGATACTGTTTCGGCATCGCCGCAGGACGAAGCCACCAGCGAAATAGTGGGAATAACAGCCCTCGAACCCTCTGGTTCGAGGGCTTTCTTTTTGTATCTCTACCTGGGAAAACGACCCAATTATTCCCGTCTATCCCTACTGGGCGGTACAGCGGAGTACTCGGCGGTACGGGAATAATTAGGCCCTGCGGGAATAATTCACAATTCGGGTCCCCCGAAGGCCGGTTTCGAACGGTCGAAACTGAGTTGAAACTGCGAGGCGGATTCAAACCCTTTTCAATTGTATTTGCCCAGGTCAACAAACGGGAATAAAGAAACGCGGAAATCGGTTTCCGCAGTTTCGACAACCCCGAATGCGGCCGAATAACGCCGTGTATCTTGCTGTATTTTAGCGCGCAATTATTCCTCGAACGGGGCTTCAGGGGTGCCGATTTCATACGGGAATAATGGGCTCTTCGGTGGTTTCTGTGGGAGAGATTCCGGCATAGGCCCAGCTCAGCGGGC
>JACXXQ010000116.1_pt1 | contig 56035 bp, 80 predicted proteins | sample 8621361 | NCBI WGS metagenome assembly JACXXQ01 (sample SAMN15503820, study PRJNA645414) | gut metagenome | isolation source: feces | host: Bos taurus | place: USA | collected 2016 | reverse complement strand
AACGCTCGTTTTCTATCTGATTGTGAAAGATGGTACGATCAGCCTATTCACATTATCCGAAGCGATAAATACACTTGCGTAGCTGATGTCCTACGGAAAGGTTTTATCAATGGTGCGCATGGTGCTGCTTGTACTCTTGAACTTAAAAAGAAAGTCCGGTACAAGTTGGAAAAGGAACTTGGTTCTTGGGACGGTCAAGTTTGGGGATTCGATTATGAACCAAAAGAGATTAACCGAGCTATCCGATTAAAGCAGCAGTACCCAGACACAAAGCCACTGTTCCCGCTTATTGAAAAGCAGATTACGAAGCCGGATGCCATGGGGATACTTTGGAAAGCAGGGATTGAAATCCCTGCTATGTACAAGATGGGCTACAATAACAACAACTGCATCGGTTGCGTGAAAGGTGGTATGGGATACTGGAATAAAATCCGGAAGGATTTCCCGGAAGTGTTTGCTCAAATGGCGCAGATTGAGCGTGATGTTGGAGCTACCTGTCTGAAAGATAAAGATGGGCGTATCTTCTTGGATGAACTACCGACATGGCGGGGCGATCCAGTGGAAGAGATTATACCGGATTGCTCGCTTATCTGCCAAATTGAATTTCAAGAGATCATCGACAGGCAGGTAAAACGAGTTTTGAAAGGAGAAATTAGTATTAACGATGTAGTCTGAAAAGGCTCAAAACAAATTAGTAATGAAGAAAATATTAATAATTCTCGCAGTCACCTCGCTGATAGGCTGCACTACCCCCAAAGCCTCACATACGACATTTAAGAGAGAATATAAAGAGAACCGCTTTACAAAACAGTTTCAAGAAGCGGATTCAATGTTTAATCAAAAATATTTATTAAAATGAAAACATTAGATGAAAAGGCTGCTGAATATGCAGCGAGTGTAGTATCGTGTAATAAAGAAGCAAAAGAGTGTGAGGGACTTATTCAAACAGCTTACATTCTTGGAGCAACAACGGAAGGAGAATTGTTGAGAGAAGAAACAGGAACCTTCGGGCAAGCACTTGAATCCCTCAAACGGGGGCATCTTGTTACTCGTAAAGGATGGAATGGCAAAGGTGTGTTTATATTCATACGTCCTGCTGATGAACTTCATATTGGCTTTGTAGCCAAAGATATTAAGTCTTTACCTCAAAAAGTGAAAGATTACTATTATCGGGATTGTGTTGACGAAAACGGTAATCCTATCGAACTGGAAAAGGATGACACAGTAAAATTCACAGCATACATTTGCATGAAAGCCGCTGATGGCTCTATCGTAAACGGTTGGCTTGCTTCCCAAACGGATATGCTTGCTAACGACTGGATGATATTTGAGTTTTAACATACTGCCATACGGTGGCTGAACGTCCGCCGTATGGCTCAAAACGAATAAGAAATGAATAAAATTAAAGAATCAGAATTAAACATCCTATTAGAAGAAGGTGAACTTTGTGATTATTGTCCGAATGTTAGAGGCGAAATATCTAAAGGGCTTTATGATTTATGCGAAGGATGTTATTGTGAACAGGCAAAGGATAATTACGTAATTGAAAACGATTTAGATTATGAATAATAGATTAACTTGTTAATGTGTCCCAACATTTAGAGTAACTTATAATACACCCACCAACGTTTTTTAGTTGTGTGGGTGTTTTTTGTACAGCACGATTCTGTGCAGTCTGTCTATACCTAATTATCAGATATTTGCAAAACAAAGAATGTTAAATCATAAAAAATAGATGTTTTCCCATTGCAGTATATAATAATAAATGATATATTTGCAGAGTAAAATTTAAAACAGTATGTATATGAAAGTAGAAAACTTAGTTAAGATTAAGAGTTATGCCGATTTAAAGGGAGTTACAGTACCTTGGATATGGAGGCTTATTAAGAGGGGAAAATTAGAGTATATTCAAATTGATGGTGCATGCTTCATTGAGTTAACGGATGAAGAACTGAAAAAGTATGCGGAGTACAAAGAACGGATAAGTTCATTTTTGAATAGCAAATAGTATTAATCATTAAAATTTTAGAAAATGAAAGATTTAGTTTTTAAGGGAGAATCAAATCAAGTTTTAACAAGCAGCTTATTGGTAGCTGAGAAATTCGGTAAAAATCATAGAGATGTGTTAGAATCTATTAGAGAGATGATTAAGGGTAGAGCGGAAAATTCCGCTGTACTAAAAATGTTTGTTCCATCTACTTATATAGCATCTAACAATAAAGAAAACCCGATGTTCATAATGAATAGAGACGGTTTTACATTGTTGGCGATGGGCTTTACCGGAGAAAAGGCGCTGCAATTTAAATTGGAGTACATTAACGCCTTTAATAAAATGGAGGAAGCTATTAAGAACGGAGGTTTTAACGTACCTAAATCTTTCCGTGAAGCATTATTGCTTGCTGCCGAACAGCAAGAAGTTATAGAGAATCAGCAAAAGCAGATCGAAGAAAAAAACGCAAAGATCGAAGCTGATAAGCCGAAGGTTTTATTCAGTGAAGCGGTATCCGCATCTAACAAATCTATTTTAGTGCGTGAACTTGCAAAACTTATCACCCAAAACGGTTATCAGATCGGGGAAAAGCAGCTATACGAGCGATTGAGGAAAGCCGGATACCTTTGCAGTTCGGGTGAGTCGTATAATCAACCTACGCAAACATACATGAATATGGGCTTATTTCATTTGAAGAAAACAAGCGTTATTTGTGACGGGGAAAGTAAGGTTTATACCGTTACCAAAGTGACACCGAAAGGACAGATATACTTCATTAATAAGTTTTTAGGGAGGGGAATGAAATGACGCATTGTTTTGACGATAAAGTAGCAACAAAGTTAGGAGTTGAAGCGGCATGCGTATTGCACAACTTCGCTTTTTGGATAAACAAGAATATAGCCGATAACCACAATTATTTTGAGGGCAGATATTGGACTTATAACACAAGGGAAGCGTTATCTAAACTATTCCCGTATATGAGTCAATCTAAGATATATAGAGTGATAGGAAAGTTGGAGGAAGAAGGCTATTTGTTGAAGGGGAATTTTAATAAATCGGGTATAGATAGAACAACGTGGTACGCATTAACAGATAAGTGTATAAAATTCCTTTTTGAGTGCGGATATACGCTTATAGGCTATTCTGAGCCGATTTTGCAAAATTGCAAAATGCAAGTTGCAGAAATGAACAATGCAAGTTGCAGAAATGAACAAACAATACCAGATAGTATATATACAGATAGTTATACTAAATCTCCTACCGGAGATTATAGTATAGCCACGCACGAAGAATCTGTTTTGTTCCCGGTTGAAAAGAAACCTTTAGCCTCAGAGATATTCGGCTTTACCGCAAAAGCCTTAGATGTGACTAAGAAAGTGATAGAGCGAACAGATAGTTTTTTCGATCAGCTAACATTCCCGTTCGAGTCGGAGGAATTTAAAAAAGCCTTTTATGTGCTAATGACCCAACCAAAGTGGAGGGTAAAGACTAAGACTCTAACAGCTATGCAAGCAAACCTAAACGAGATTGCGCAATTTGAAGAAAGTTTTGCTATGCTATTGATAAATCAGAGCATATCTAAAGGATGGGCGTCACTGGTATACGAGTCAACGCCAAAACAGTATATGCAATGGCTACGGGAAAAGACGGGAGTCTCCGGAAATACACAGCCTGCAAACAATACTAAATCGTATTTTCAGAGTGACGAACAGCGCAGGATGTATCAGTCTTATTTAACGGAGGACTTTATATAGCATTTTAAGGCTTAAATTTCAATTTTAATCACTAAGACAATAAAAGTATCATGTATTTGGATAAAATAGAAAATTTGGGCGGAAAATTAGCAAAATACGAGGGTTGCGGATCGTTTATAGAGAGGAATCGCAAATTTTACGAAAGTGGCAACTTCGGACAGCTATCAAAAGTAGATCAAAAGATATTCCGTGATTCAACTTTGCTTTTGGTGTCCGAATGTACAGACGAAAGAAAAAGAATAGATAATTTTTCTAAGGTTCTTAACGGAGTATGTTTAGAGACTGGTTTAAAAATGCCGGATGTCCGGGACGCAGGAAGTATATTTTATGCTGTTTGTGATGTGATAGATATGTATTTCGATGATCTATCGTTCAATGAAATTCGTTTGGCATGGCGGTTACTTGCTGTTGGGGAACTCGACCCGTTTTTGCCAAAAGACAGATACGGTAGTCCGGACAAAAATCACTATGGCTCTCTTTCGGTTGATTATATTTCAAAGGTTCTAAAGGCGTATAAGAAACGAAAGATTGAAACGATGGAACGAGTTTCTCAGATTATGCCGGACGAAAAGCCAAAGCCGACACCCGAACAGGAAAAGATGTTTTTAAATTTGCAGGCATACAATTTTGTTCTCGCTCTTTTGAGGTATAAGTATTCGGGTCGTTTCCGCATGGAGCGTGACAGGATAATAAACGAGTCTATATTTGCGTACATGGAACGGTTGGGTTATGATATGTCGGTAGTACCTACGTTAGCTGATAAGAAAGAAGCCTTATTTCAATTTCAAGGCAGACCCGCTACGAGTTTTGCGCAAATTTTTGAAAAAGAGTGTATTTCGAGGTTCGGTATAGATCACGAAGCGGTTTATTTCCGTGCGGTTCTAATAGCAAAGAAAAGAAAGTTATTCCGATATTGGGATGAAATGTTAGCTTTCTCAAATGAAGGTGACAGATCGGAGGATAATATTTGGAGGTTATATTACTACATTCAATAAAAAGAAAGTTATGAATAAAAGAAAAGTAAAAAAGGAAACTTATCGGATAAGGCTTACAAAGCCTTCCGATAAATTCGTTTATGTCTCTGACTCGTTAACATACGAAAGGAGAAAAAAGGAGGGAAAGAGATGTTATACTCTGTATTGCAAATATGCGTCTATTAACTATTTGTGTGTTTCTCGAAAACAGGCAAAATCTTTAATGAAAGGGTTCTTGTTACTATGGGAATAGATATTATTTGCGCAATTGATCCCGGTGTGTCAGCTGGTGGAATAGTGGTATATAAGCCGGGTAATAGTCTTATTACTATCCCAATGCCACGCACGGCAAAGGGTATTTTTAACGTGTTTCAAAAAGTGAAGCGTTCCGGTAGCCCTGCAATATTCATTGAGCGTCTTTCGGTTCGTGGGGGTGACTCCGGAGGCGGGAAAGAATTTAGAATAGCAACTATGTTGGAGAACTACAACTACCTTGTATGTTGTGCGCTCGTTCTTGATATTCCTTTATTTCTGTGTGCGCCTATTTCGTGGCAAAGTGGTTTAAATCTGAGGGAGAAAGGAGAGAAAGAGGAAAAGAAGGATAGAAAAGAAAAGTATCTGAATTATGCGATGAAGCAATTCCCACTCGCAAACGTGAAATTATGGAATAGTGACGCTATATGTATTTTGCGCTTCGCACAAATGAAGATGATTTGTGATGTCGATTGGTTTTCAAGTAACATGCAGAACGAAAACAGCACAGAAATAGCATTTTCTCCCCCTCTGTTGGACGATAGTATTAAATTCGTAGAAAGATATGGATTCAAAAGAAAACGATCTAAAAAACGCTCTAATTGAGTCGGTGAAAGAACTGAGAAGCGCACAGAAGCGATTTGAGCGATTCGGGGAGAGATACAGAGAGAGAAAAGAAAATGCGGAAAAGAAAGTAGATGAAATTCTATTGGTTATCGAAGATAAGCAGTTATCTATTTTCTAACAAAAGTTAAATAACGGGTATTTCGGAAAGATTTACCCGTTTTTATTTGCGTGAATTTAAAGTTTTGCTTTAATTTGCAGCGTAGAAATAAAAACAGTAGTAACAATAAAATCAATTAATTATGCAGGAAATTAACAAGAAATTAAGTGAACAGTCAGTAGAAAAGGTTTTGGATAGACCGGAGTATAGAAAAGAGCTTTCTATTTATTGGGAGGGCTTAAAAGAGCAACGGGAAAAGGTATCTTTCCAAATATTGAGGAATGGCGGCATACCTAAAAGGATAACAATAGACAGAGTTTGGAAAATGGATGCAGACCAACTTGTGTCAGAATTCAAGCTAATACTTGACAGAAAGAGTGAGTTGCCTGCAAGTCTGAGGTACTTTATTTCGGATGTATGCGGAAAGGTGTTTATTAGTTGGTTTACAAAAGTGATCGAAGATGAAGCAAAAGAAAATAACGATACCCGGGAAGGTAACTAAGGACGGTAAGTTATCCATCTACATGGGCGAGCTTAACGAGTTTATGAAGAACAACGCAGGGAAAAATATTATTGCGGAGTTTACGGTATTAGAACCGTCTGATTCTTCATCCTTGCGTGGATACTACTTTAAATACGTTGTTCCCCAATTTCAGAAAGGGATGTGCGAAAATGGGTACAGGTGGAGCGAAGAAGAAACGGAGGCTTATATGCGTAGTATTTGCCCTATTACGATGGGTGAAGTTGTAGATATTGAAACTGGTGAGTATAGAAAGGACTCAGTTAAAGTAACCGATTTAAGCAATAGCGAATTTGTCGAATACATAGAATTTTTAAAGCAGTTTGCGGCAGAAGAATTTAGTATTTATATTGAAGAACCAAATAGATTTGTAAGATGAAAGAAAATGAAGAAATGACTTTAGAGGAAAAGTTCAATTTGATGTGCGAAGCATTAAGCATATCTCCGGAGAAAATTATATCACGGGATATTACACGTTATGTATCCCTTCGTAGAAATTGCATTATACACCAACTTTACGCATACAAAAACTATGGTTTGTCCGAATTGATAGGGCGTACAAAAGTTCTAATAATGAAAGCACATGAACGTTTTCAAGGTGGGTTGGATGTGAAAGATATGACAGCCGTAGAGTTTGTCCGGCTTATAGACGAACGACTACAAAAGTATATTGATGGCAAAGAAGATTAAGAATCTTGTTCTTGTTCATTGCACGGAGTGTAGGTTCAGTTCAGATCACCATAATTTGATTTGCTATTGCAAAAAGAGAGATAAAAAGTTATGCAGTTGCCCGAACATTGGGCGGGTCTGTGAGTTTTACATTAAAAAATAAAGTATCATGTTAAAAGACAATTTTGAATTAAAGAAAGTTAAGTTCTTGAATAACGGTTTAGAGGTTGATTACAATGATTGCCGTTTGGTTGATGGTGAAGAAACAAAGACGTTTCACAAGGTAAAATGCCCCGAATATCCGCATAGAGATTTAGGAATTGCGGCAAATGAGCTTCGTTCATACATAGTTGAATTGATGGGAATAATGAATTTTAGGAACATCACATATTTGTCTGATTTGGAAAAACAAGACAATGAGTTAAGTAGACAATTCGATGAATATTTTGAAACGCTTGCCACACGTATTGCGATTAGTGAGATCGTTTACGACCCCGAAAAGAATACAATCGTTTTCAAATATATTTTCTCGGGCGTTGATTTGTCCCGGTTGAAAATGCAAACGAGCAAAATTATGTTGGACGGCGAGGGGCTGAAATTTGAAATAGCCCTACAAGAAGATTTTGAAGCGCTGAAAGATGAAATTTTCAAGTATCTTTTTGAGAATAAGCGTGCACAATTAGAGTTGTTTGGTGAGACGGCAACGGCAGAACCGGACGATAGCTTGACACCCGAAGACGATTTGGAGGGTGACGATACGTTTTTTGACGATGAAGAAGCAGAGCAGCCGGAGTTGATCGAGGAAGATGTACACGCTTGATACGTTTGAGGAAATAGATTATTGTTTAAGCAGGGGATATAACCCCCTGCTATTCAATAATAATTTCGATATTGAACCTAAAACGAGGTATGAATATTTAAAACGTATGTTCGGAGAGGGGCACGGACAGAGGGAAAATGGACGTTTCTACCGGTACATGTGGGATGTTAAGCCTCACTATTGTGAAGAGTGTTTAAAGCCGTTGACAGTATACTCAGCCGTTTATATTTCCCATATTATAACGAGGGGGTCTAACCCTATGATTGCGCATGATCCTCGCAATATAAACATACTTTGTTTTAATTGTCATAATCGTTGGGAGCACGCTAATACCCGTAAAGGGATGCGGATATATCAAAGTAATTTAGAAAAAATAAAAGTCCTCAAAAGGGACAGTTTAAAACTGCAAAAGAAATGAAATTAGTAAAATTAGAACATAAGTCAGGGAATGAATTTATGATTAACGCTAAAATGGTAGAATCAATATTTCAACATAGTGAAGATACAGTATACCTATATGCGGTAAATCAAGAACAACCCTATGTGATTAAAGGGACTGTTGAAGAAGTTAGAAAGAAGCTAACCGAAGGTAGCAAGGTTGATTCAATAGCCGGAATTATAGTTATCGTATTTATTGGAATTTACATATTATCAACATTAGCAAATTTATTTTCATAATGAACTTAAACAAAATCGAATTGATCGGGCGTGTTTGCGCTGATCCGCAAGTTAAAACCTTCGACAACGGAGGAAAAGTGTGTAATCTTTCCATCGCAACAAACGAAAGAGCATATAAAACGAGTAACGGCATCGAAGTTCCGGAAAAAACAGACTTTCATAATGTAACATTCAAAGGTAAATTGGCTGAGATTTGCGGGCAGTATGTTACCAAGGGAATGGAGTTATACGTAGAAGGTAGTTTGCACTATCGAAAATATACCGACTCCAATAACGTTGAAAGAACTATTTCTGAGATCGTTGTTAGGTCTATGCAGATGGGAAGAAAAGCAGGTGAGGGAAACCAGCCGACAACCGGAGGCAACGGAAACCAACAGCCGACAACCGGAGGTTATAGCGGTCAACAGCAACCGCCTCAGCAGATGTTTACGCAAAATGATGATTTGCCGTTTTAATGTAGTTTATAAATTGGGGATGTATATTGCATCCCCTTTTTTGTTAAATACGTGTTAAAACTTAAAGTTTCGCTTGTAATATCAAATTAAGCCCTTATATTTGCAGTGTCAAAAGGAAACAAAGTACTAACATTTAAAAATAAATATTATGGTAACAATGACATCAAAACAATTTTGTGAGAGAATGTATGGAATGTATAAATTACTTGGTGGTGGTGAGTCTGGGTGTGCCCAATGTTCAGACGATAGATTTTCTTGCGGATATAGAAAGGAGAATACGGTTTTAACAAGTGCTCTTATGAAGGCGTGCGATAATCACAAAGTTCCTTATAAGATAGAAGCAAACGAATATTGTATCAATTTCGTAGTAGAATTTAAATAATAATAGCGGTAGAAATACCGCTTTAAACTTATAGTTATGGAAAGAAGAAGATTATCCGGTCAGTACAAAATAGCAATGTACAAAAACATAGGGAATGACACATTTAAGGGAGTAGTAAGAACAGTAACAGGCTTCATGTATCAGTGTGGTGCATATCAGTATTTTACTTATTGGGAGAATGACAATAAAATATCGGTTACCGAATCAAGTACTGGTTTCCGTGTAATGTCTTTGGATGTTGAAAAGGGTGATACTCCTAAAATTGCACATCATAGGATAGTTGATAAGTTGAAAGGTTTTGATCCATCTTTAGCAAACTGGAATAGTGCTAAAGAGATGATGAAGAAATATAATATTCCCTATCCTCTTAATGAATGGATCGTAGGACTAAAAGACGTAAACCATGAATGAAGAAGTAGAGAAAGCAAGATCGGTGAGTAACGAAGCTATTTCGGAAACTATCAGAAAATCGACTGAGAGTATAAAGGCAATGGAGGACGATTTCAGATTAGTAAGAAAGAAGTTACGGAAAATTGGCGATAGAATAAAATTTGAGAGAAAGAAACTTGATATATACAACGAAGAAATAAAAAGGAGGTCTAAGTATGGAATTTGGTAACTTACTGTTAGATAGATTGAAATTCAACCGTGAAATGTTGGACGCTAAACTTTCGGAAATATCCACTAAGGAGAAAGAGATAAGAGTTCTAAAGAAAGAAGTTTCCGGTATAATGGATCACATATCAAAATTGGAAAGTACGTTAAATCTTGGAAAGCATTATTATTGCGGTGCTTGCTGCTATCTTGAAAGTAAATGCAATAAGGGGAAATATAAGTGCCTTGAAACCGGAGAATACAAGGAATATCACTGTAAGGCGTGTGAGAAATTTAGAGATTTACCATTTTAATAACTAATTATAAATTAAATATTATGATTGATTTTAATCAAAAAGTAATTTCCTTAACTAAGGAGTGTGCAGAACAGCATGAAAGAATGAAGGCAAAAGGTTTTTATGACTCAAATGTTTCAGAAACTAAAAAATGGGCATTGATAGTGTCTGAGTTCTGCGAAGCTATGGAGGCTGAAAGAAAAGGAAAGGTTGTAGAAAACGATGTTTACGATTTTGTTTTAGGATGTGAGGAAGATTTTGAGGATATATTTAAACAGTGTGTTAAAGACACTGTTAGCGATGAACTCGCAGACGTGTTTATTAGGTGTATGGATGCGATAGGTCATTATAATGGAAAAATAGAATGTCCTTCTGATATTTTTGTTTTTCAAAGTATGGTTAGTGACCATTTCAATAAATTGTTGTATTTTGAAAAATCTATTTCATCCCTTGTTTATTATGCTATTCAATTTGTTCCTTTTCCTGTGTTGGGCAATGATTATCGTATTAAAGATTATGTTCAACTGATGGCAATAGCCATTGCAGCCGCAAAGATTTATAACATAGACCTATCTAAAGCCATAGAGGCAAAAATAAGATATAACGAATTGAGAGGTCAAAAACATGGAAAAAAATATTAATTCAATTGATATGGAAGAGAAAATTATTGATTTAGCAAGAAGAAGCGTTTATTGCGGTGATCCGGAAGGTTACCAAGTTGGGGGGTGCCATTACAAGGCACCCGGCATGCAACTTTCTGAGTTTTTAGAAAGGAATAAAGTTGGTTTCTTGGAGGGGAACGCAATGAAATATGTGTTTAGGCACGATAAGAAGAACAAAGAAGAAGATCTGTTAAAGGCTATCCAGTATATCCAGTTTATTCTAAAGTACAGATATGGCAAATACTTAGTAGGTGATACGCTGTTTAGTGAGGAAGAATATAAAAAGGCGATTGAACTTATTGAAAAACAAGATACGATTGAACTTGATACTACTTTTATCCGAAATGCGTTGAAAACCCAATCAATTGTTTCGCCTAAAATATCGGTAGACAAAGCAACTTTATATGTTGCAAAGCTAAGAGAGGTTAAAGCCGAATATATCGAAAATTTTGTTTTGTCGGATATAAAAAAATGCAAGCTTTTAGATATGGGACTACGGTATAGTGCGGCAGGTGGTATCTATGTTCGTTTTGATTCTAAGAGAGGAGAAACAATATGTGTTAAGCCGGGTTATTATGTTGTTCTAAATGAAGATGGGAGATATGAATCATACTCAAAAGAAAAGTTTGAGTCTACTTTTCAACCAAAATACTAACAAAAATAAATAATGATAGGTCACGTTGCAAATATAGCAGCGTGACTTTATTTTTATATTATCTATAATAGTGTTATTTTTGCGCATATTGAAAGATTATATAATTTGTAGTACAATATACCTAATAGGAATTATAACTTAAAAATACGTCTTAAAATGGATAAAAAAATAGGTTCAATGAAAAGAGGGCAGGGAAGGCACAGCCGGACGGACGAACAGACTGAAAGAGATCGTTCCTTTGCCTCTGATTTGTTTTTGAAAGGTTATTCTTATAGAAGAATAGCGGAAGCGATTAACGAGCGAAATAAGGCGGATGAAGTGCCGTATACCGTGACTTATCAAACAGTGTATAATGATATTCAGTTTTGCCTGACTCAGTGGAAAAGAGAACAGTTCGATAATATAGATCAGTATATTACGCAGGAACTTCAATCTTTGGATAATGTAGCCCGTGAAGCGTGGGAAGAGTGGGAAAAGTCTAAGCGTCCCAAATGTAAGACAAAGTATATTTTAGGGAAAGCTAAGGAGGTGCAAAAGGAAACAACAACGGGTGATCCTTCTTTCTTGAATGTAGTTCTCAACGTGCAGCAAAGAAAAGCAAGGTTATTGGGATATGATTCTCCGCTATGTATAAACTTGGTAGGAGACAAAGAAAAAGAAAAGCCTAAATACGATTTTTCGGATGTTCCGGAGGACGTTTTAGAACAATTGGCAGATTCTTTGCAAAATACGGAGGGTAAAAAGTGAAAAAAGTAAATGAAATACCACCGGTTGAGATTGTGAAGTATGTTGCGAGGAAGAAGTTTAAGAACTATGCCAAATTCATAGATGATAAAATAGTTCTGAGTCAGTTTCACAAAACTTACTACGAGATTCTCGATAGGTTTGCACATGGTAAGATCAAAAAATTGATTGTTACCGTTCCGCCTCAAACTGGAAAATCAGAGGGTAGCAGTAGAAAGCTACCTTCTTTCCTTTTGGGGCTTAACCCGTCTTTAAAGATATTGATCGGTTCTTATGCCGCATCACTCGCAGAGGGGTTTAATAAGGATGTACAAAGAATCATGGATACACCTGAGTATAAAAGCCTATTCCCCGACACCCGGATAATGGGAGAGGAAAAAAAAACGAGGTATCAAGCGTTTGCGAGAAATTCAAAAATGACTGAAACAATCGGAAAGGGTGGGTATATTATATCCGTTGGTCGTAATGGTAGTTTGACTGGTAAATCTGTTGATATAGCCATTTTGGACGACTTATACAAGGACCATATGGAGGCAAATTCTCCGATTATCCGGGAAGCTGCTTGGAAATGGTACACCACCGTTGTAACCACCCGTCTACACAATAACAGTCAACAGCTTATTGTATTTACGAGATGGCACAAGGATGATTTAATAGGTAGGATCGAAGATAAAGAGAATGTTATCAATGTTGAAAAGTGGGAAGATTTGGATAGTATACCGGAAGGTGCGTGGGTTAAAGTAAACTTTCCAGCTTTAAAGGTGGGAGAACCAACAGAGATTGATCCACGTTTGCCGGGTGAAGCACTTTGGGAAGAAAAACATAGCGCTAAGAAATTGAACGCACAAAGGGAACTTGATAGAAATGAATTTGAATGTTTGAACCAAGGAAACCCGGGTAGCGCTGAGGGTATTCTATACGGTAACTTTAAAACGTACACCGATAAAAACGATTTTGGTGTGTTGGTCGGAAGGGGTAACTATACGGACTGTGCAGATACAGGTAGTGACTACCTTTGTTCAATTTGCTATGATAAGTATCAATCAAAAGAAGTGGTTTGGAATGAAAAGGAAAGAAGGTATAAGCATCTTGTTTTCTGCCTTGTAACGGACGTTATTTATACGACTGAGCCAATAGAGGTCACGCAAGTAAGTGTTCCCGATATGCTAAATAGAAATGATACAGATTATGCAAATATAGAAAGCAATAACGGAGGACGCTCTTTCGCTGTTAATATAAGCCCTAAAACAAAGACTGAAATAAATTGGTTCTGTCAGAAGTTAAATAAAGAGGCTCGTATATTGTCGAACGCTGCAAACGTTACTCAGTCTATTGTAATGCCGTACGGGTGGGAGTCACGTTTCCCAAAATTCCATGAACATGTAACAAATTACCTTCGTGAATTTTCAGCGAACAAGCACGATGATGCGGCAGATGTTTTAACTGGCATAGTCGAGAAAGAAGTTATTCCAACTATATATCAAAAAAGAAGAGGAATAAGGGTTATAAACTGATAAAGTAGGAAAATGTATCAGACTTTCAAGTTTATACGGTATATTTGCAAAGTAAAATCAATTGTTTAACTAAATTTTTATAATTATGTTGTATTGTGATTGTCCTTTAGGAGCAGCACTTCCGGATATTCCCGCATTTAGCTGTCCCGACAATTTCGGGCAAGTTCAAAAACTTGCTTTTCAGAGACTCGAAAAAACGGCAGGAACTGCAAATACTATGACTGCAGAAAGTATCGCAAAGTTGGCTACATGGACTCCCCTACTGTCAGCAAAAGACGGTACTAAAGTAGTAGTTACGCCTTATATTTACGAGCCGACAGTAGAGGCGGGCGCTGCCCTTACTTATGGAGGTGGAAACGCAACTCCCGGAGGTATTGTAGAAATTTTGGGGTCGGAGTCGACACCGTTTACGGCTTCGTTCAAGAAGTTGCCGCAAACCATTATCAAAGCTATGAAAGCGTTGATGTGTGAAGCGGGTCAAATCGGTGTTTTCCTTATCAACGGTAACGGACAAATTGCTTGCGATAAGACGGGTGATAATTTGCACGGTTTCCCGGTTTGGTCGCTGTTTATCGGTGATAAGACTATCGGAGGTTTGGAAGCGCCGGATAGCAATGCTATTACGTGGAACTTCATGCCTAATTGGTCGGACAACTTCACTATCGTGAAACCTGAGTTTAACCCTCTGACTCAGTTAGTGCCTTCTACGGGTGTAGGCGGATGATAGCTAAAAAAACGTATATTTCCCTCAGTTGTGAAGAACTGGGGGAAACTCGTTTATTCGATATTGAACACGCTGAGAGACTTTTGGGAATGGTTAATAATGGAGGGTGGCATATACCGGAGGACTCAGAATTTAAATTAAATGAAAATGGGAAAATCATTAGACGAAATAAGGGAGATATACAGACATCCGGAGGGGATCAGTCAAATAGCGAAAGCAAAGGAACACGAAGAAAGAATAGCGTTTCACACACGGGTGAGAACGAGTGATGATCGTAATAAGCCAGTAATTGACTTTCTTTCTAAGGTTAAGACGTGGATAGCGAAAGATAAATATGATATTTTCCTATCTATGTTCCATTTCCCGGTTAAAACAAATGGTGTTACTTCTGAGATATTCGACAAACTGAGCCGTGTTTTCGATGGTAGGAATCCGGTTTATAACTATCAGTTTAAATCATCTGAGGATCGGGATGACTGGGAGTATTACCGAAAGGATGTTTTAAAAGAACCTTCGGTTTGGAGTACGGACGGTTGGGATAATTTCAAGCATAGAATTAACTCTGTTTTGGTCGTTGATATGCCGGAGGTACAGGTAGGCGAAAAACCTGAGCCGTATTTTTTTTGGTTGCCTATTGCGAACGTTATTTCCTATCGCACATGTGGGAAAGACTGTAATTTGATGGCTTATATCATGTACGTAACGGACGAAAATAAGATCGTCTATATTGATGAAGAACGTTATGTAAGATTTGATAAAACGAGGGAAAACGACTTGATTTTAGAGGTAGACAATATGCACGATTTGGGCTATTGTCCGGCTCGTTTCTTTTGGTCTGACTCTATATCATTGAGTGAACCCGACATTAAAATAAGCCCTATAACGAGCGAACTCGACTCTTTCGACTGGTATCTTTATTATTCCACTGCAAAGAAGCATTTAGATTTATACGCATCTTATCCGATTTATTCCGGTTATGAACGTGATTGTCACTATGAGTCACACGATGGCAAAGAACGTTGCGATGATGGTTTTTTAAAGAACGAAAAAAACGAGTGGATCACAGGTGCGGACGGAAAACCGATGGCGTGCCCGATTTGCTCAAGCAAGCGGTTGAGGGGTGCAGGCTCTTATGTTGAGATACCCATCCCGGACGAAATGCACAACGTACCCGATTTGAAAAACCCGATCACTATGCTATCCGCTGATACCGGATCACTCGAATATAACGTAAACGAGGAAAAGAGGCTGAGAGAGGAACTTGTAAGGTCGGTAACCGGTGGAGAAGGGGAATTAAACAGGTCTGAGGCTATTAACGAAAAGCAAGTTAAAGCGGGTTTTGAGTCCTTGACTACCAAACTAAACAGAATCAAACGAGGCTTCGAGGAAGCGCAAACATTCGTAGACTCTACTATCTGTTTACTCCGTTATGGTGATAGCTTTGTTTCTTGCAATATTAACTACGGGACTGAGTTCTATATCTATACACCGGAAGAGCTTTCAGAGCGTTATAAGATCATGAAGGAAACCGGAGCCTCCGAGGCAGAACTTGATGCTCTGAGGCAACAGATAATAGAAACGGAGTACCGGAACGACCCTACACAGATGCAAAGGTTATTAATCCTTAACGAGATAGAGCCTTATTCACACTTAACGAGAGAAGAAGCGGTAAATCTGTATAAAGAAAACGTTATAAGTGAGGAAGATTTGCGAGTTAAATTAAACCTTCCTACATTTGTGCGTAGATTTGAAAGGGAGAACATGAATATCATTGAGTTCGGTTCTGCACTTGACTATAAAAAGAAAATTGAAATAATTATTAACACTTTAAAAAAGTACGCAAATGGTTTACAGAACGGATCAGTTAGATCAACTGAATGAAAGTAATTACGTTTGCCCGCAGGATGAAGTTAAATTGTATCACGTTATTCAAGAAGTGAAAGAGTTTAACCCGAAAACAGGGCAAAGAATCAGCGTCCCGGTGTTGCAAAAATACAAGCGAAAGACTTTTGAACTTGATATTTTGCCGAGACTGCCAAGATTGGGTTATACATTGAGAGTTGTTTTCGACCCGGTTAAATATGAATCTACAATTTCAGAGGCAAGACGAGCCGCACAACTGGCAGCGAGAGCCGAGGCAAAAATGAAGGCAGACGAAGAACTGAGAGAGCAAATTAGACGTGAAGAGGCTGCAAAACTTCGTGCGGAATTGAAGAAACAAAAAGAGAAAGGAGAAAAGTAATGTTAACAGTAGAATTGCTTAGGCAGAATAAAGCGTTATCGGAGCTATCGGATGAAGTTCTTAACGCTATTTCGGAGCTTTCAAAAAACGATGAAGCGCAGACGGTTGCGGCAAAGGTGAGAGAAGCCGAAAACAGTATTGCTTCTCAAATGAAAGAGGCTTTTGGTATTGAGGGTGTAACCGATCTCGATTTGAAAACCGCAATTGAGTTTGGCAAAACAAAGATTTCTAAATCTGATACCTCAGCTTTTGAAAAGCAGATTAACGATCTGAAAGAAGAGCTAAAAGCGGAGAGAGCTAAAAAGGGAGGTGATCGGGATACAGATAAAATCAATCAGCTTACAGCCGAGCTAAACGACACCAAGCAAAAATTTGCTGAGTTGAACAACCAACTTTCAGAGAAAGAAAAGGAGTTTAACGGTAAGTTGAACGATTACAAGATCACTTCTTACATTTCAAGCGCAATGCAGGGGATGAAGTTTAAGAAAGATATTTCAGAGCCAGTTCTAAACGTTGTGAAGCAACAGGCGGTTAACTTGCTTAAAACTCAATTCTCACCCACTTTGCAGGGTGACGAAGGTTCTGAAAGTCTTATTTTCATGAAAGACGGTGTACCTTACAACAACCCTGCAAACAGTCTGAAACCGTTTACCGCATCAGAACTTCTGTCTCAACAGTTTGAACAGTTCGGTGTGCTTGACAAAGGTAGACAGGCTGGCGGTGCAGGAAGTTCCGGAGGCGGACAGGGTAACGGTAGTTTGCTTGATTTAAGCGGCTGCAAAACCAAAGTAGAGGCAAACAAGGTTGCGCAGGAGTATTTAGCTAAGAAAGGTTATACAAGCGAGTCGGAAGAGTATCAAACGGAGCTTGATAAAATTTGGGTTGAAAACAAGATCGCAGATTTGCCAACAGAATAACTAAAGAGGGGATTAAACCCCTCACAATATAAACTTTAAAACAATAGATTTATGTCGTTAATTGCTACAAGAACACAGGAGTTTAGATTAAAAAACCCTAACATTGACAAAAATATGGCACGCATGACCGAATGGGGTGCGTATGACTTCTTTTTGTCTCAAACAAATGCGATGGACTCAATGCTATCCGATGAAACGAAGCGCAGAGCATTCGCATCTATGGGAAGCGATATTAAGATTCCCGTAATTGATTACGATAAAAACGTAACAGTGTCAAACGCTCGCACATGCGTTATCGCAGATGCGGAGAACACTTCTCGTTTGATCGGTGTAACTTGGAAGACCTATGCTTTCGGTTTCACTATGACACCGAACATGTATTCAAACAACGAAATTGATTACCAACAGGACTGGAACAGAAAGCTACAAAAGCACATCCGTAAGTTCATGGATACCGTTGATAAGGACGCTATTGCGGCTTTGGAGGCAAACAAAACACAGGTATTCGGAAACTTGCTGTATTACACAAAAACGGGTAACGATGTGCAAGTGAAATTCACTCAGCGCAACGACATCCTCAGCGACTTGCACCCGATGTTCCGTGCAAACGACTATTCCGGTCAACTTCATATCATTGGCGACACTGGCGTAGACTCAATGTTGCGTAAACTGGAACAACACGGTTTGTACAATGACGTTAACAAACAGTTGGAGTATGCAAACAAGGTGTTCCATTTCACCAACAACATGACTTTAGAGCCGGAAAACTTCGCTCAGATGTATGCCGTTGAGTCGGGTAACGTTGGTTTGTTGACCCGTGTAGACCGTGCAGCCTACAACAACACTAAGTCGGGCACGCATGAATTTGGAAAGGTTGTTCTTCCTTATTTCGGTAAAGAGGTTGGAACACACTACTACGAAGAAGTGGGCGATCAGTCAGCTATCGCAGGCGCAGCAACTGCCGATATGACTTGTGACGTTAAACATTTCTACGGTTTCTCAGTAGATATTGCTTTCGTAGTAGCTTTTAACTCCGATCCTTCAACAATCGCCAACCCGATTATGAAGATCGAAGTAAACAAAGAAAATTCGAAGTTTGGAGGTACTCCGGTATTTATTACCAATGCTGAGCAGATCGGTGGAGGTTCTCCGGCTGGCGAATTATCGGTTAACCTTGCTAAAATCGGAGGTAGTCCGGTTGCTGAATCTGCTTTGAAAGTAGATTTGGATAAAGTTAAAGGTGCAGCGGTTTCGGCTACTGGTGGCGTAGTTGATGTTAAAGTCAATGCGCAGGCTGCAAATCTGAATGTTGAGGTGAAGAACTCAACAGATTCACCCGTTAACACAAAGGAAGTTCCGGGAGCGTAACGAGAAAGTAAACTAAGTATTAACAAAGGGAGGGGGACAAAATCCCTTCCCTTTTTTTATTTATAACAATGTACAGATTAAAGGATATACAAAAAGAACTTGCCACGCTCGTAGGATGGCGGCAGTCGTACGATAGAGACGCTAAGATAGACGAAAGTTTAACGGTGTCCGATAGTGGTGTTATGTTTCAAGACGTTCACCCGCTTGTGACGCTAAGAAACATTGAATCTATTATGCCACTTGATTACTATTTACGTTATCCGGAGTATCGGGATACCGACACTTATAAGCCGGGTGACAAGGTAGTTTACGGCAAGGACGTGTTAACGCTTCGTCCGGACGTATGGGAGGCAATAACAGAGAATGTTGGTGTAGAGCCTTCCGATGGTGATAACTGGAAACGGTACAACCCACTAAGCGATTATTTGCGTGAATTGAACGAAAGAGCGATCACCAATACCGTTACTCGCTTCATTAATGAAAAGTTGATTGCAGGGGAAACAAAGACGCTTTTAGAGCGTACAAACTTCTTCGATGGTTCGGGGAAGATAAATAACGAGATTGACCCTACCGATAGTATTGTAGGATATGAAATATTGCCAGTCCGTTCTATGGGAGTAACAGCCAAGATCGAGAAGATAGGTTTGCAGTTTAACAAGCCGGGAAGGGTAAAACTTTACCTTATGCACACCTCACAGGTAGACCCGATTAAGACGTTCGATTTGAATTATACTAAAAATGGTTCTTATCAATGGTTTGATGTCGGTAACGATGTGTTACTCCCTTATATGTCTGAGGAAACCTCACCCGGTGGTTTGTGGTACTTGTGTTACGATCAAAAAGAATTGCCTTTGGGTATGTATGCTATAAACGTATCTAAGGACTTTTCACGTGACCCGTGCGGTACTTGTAATATCGGAAGTGTGCAGGCGTGGAGAGAGCTAACAAAGTACATCAGAGTGTCGCCGTATAGAGTTGACTCTACGCAGTCGGAGGATGGTGTAAAGATGTGGAATATAGAAATGAACATGTATACGTCCGCAATCTGCTACGGTTTAAACGTTCAATTGTCGGTAGGATGTGATATAACCGACTTTATCATTCAGTCTAAGTATGCCTTCACGCATGCCGTTTCTCTGCAAATGGCTTCTTATGTGCTGCGAGAGCTTGCATTAAATCCGAACGTTCGGCAAAATGCCAATCAATTGAATATCGACCGTGAAACACTATTGTACGAAGTTGACGGAAACTCACAAGGACGTGCGCAGGGTATCGGATACGAACTAAAGAAGGCTTTTGAGGCTCTTTCTATTGATACAAAAGGGATGGATAGAATATGCCTTTCTTGCCGGAACAACGGGATAAGATTTAAAGCAACATGATAAGCGGTCTAATAGATAAGTTTAAAAAGGTAGGTGAGGAACTCGACACCGGAGAGATAGCAAAAAAGATTGTGCGTGACAATGATAATATACTTATTGACATGAACGCACAAGATCAGCTATACGCCAAGGGTGTTAACCGTTTGGGCGTTCGTATAGACGAATACCAGCCCTACCGACCCTTAACTATACAAGTCAAAATAGAAAAGAGGCAACCGTACGACCGTGTGACGCTAAAAGACACAGGCGAGTTTTACGACTCTTTTTATGTTGAGACGGCAGAAGATCGGTTTTACATAAAAGCCTCAGATGAAAAAACTAATTGGCTTATCAAAAAATACGGTGCTGAAATTTTCGGGTTAACAAATGATTCACTTGCTGAGTTTATTAACGATTATGTGAAGGACGAAGCATATAACAGAGTAAAGGAGATATTAAATGAACGATAGAGCTATAATTAGACCAAATGCGACACTTTTCGATAAAACGATAGCCGATGTACAGGTAAGCCTAACAAAATCGCTTAAATGGCTTAATTTCGCTTTCGGGAACGTGGTTAAATTGGTAGAGAGAAACGAGAGGGGGAAATTTGTTACCCCATCAGTGTATTTTAAGGGAAATGATTATTTGCGCTTAGAGCCGGACGATAAGCGGGGCAACGTTTGTTTTTTCTATATGCACGACTCACAAGATTATGAAGGGGGAGACTCTTTGTCTGGCTTTGGCGATCTGAGGGGGACGGTTAGCATTATCTTTTGGTTCGATACCCGTAAAATCCCGGGTGCGGAATACTACAACGTGGAGTTTGTAAAGTCCGAAATACTAAGAGCCTTAACGCATGAGCTTTATTTGCCATCCGGTGATATACAGGTGAGAAAGATATTCCACGACGCCAACAACGTATACAAGGAGTTTTCTATCCAAAAGACGGATAATCAATACTACGTTTATCCCTATGCGTGTTTGCGGTTTGAGTGTGATATTCATTGCGAAGAAGGGTGTTATTAAAGGGGGAGTTTCCCCCTTTTTGTGTTAAATACATGTTAAAACTTAAGGTTTCGCTTTCAATATTAAATATTATCCTTATATTTGCAGTGTCAAAAGGAAACAAATTACTAACAATTAAAACCCAAGGTTATGAAAAGATATTTTGTAAACGGAAAAGAGATAAGCGAACAAAAAGCAAAAGAGATTGAAGCTAATAATAAAAAGTATATGGAAAGCAATGACCTTTCTCTTTGGGCGAAATGTGAATTTATAACAGTTATTGGAAAGTAAAACAAGTGGGGGTAATACCACACATAAAAATTAAAAATATGACTACTTACATTTATAAAGGACAAAAGATAAGCCACTCCAAAATATTATCCCTATTGCGTAGTGCAGGTATTTACGGAGGAAACAAACTATCATATTATGAAGTTTTGGTTAAAGCTGCCGAGAACGGCAACGAAAGAGCCACATATATTTTGAGAGACTTAAAAGTGATATAATAACCGTGGGAAACCACACAAATTTTAAAGGTATGTTTAACGAGGAAAGAATTGAGAATTTAGAAAAGAGAATTTCAAGAATTGAACAGATTCAAAATGCAGAATGTAATTCTGCGCAAATGGAAAGAAGGGTTCAACGTGCTTTGATTGATTCCAACAACGAAGTAGTAAGAAGAATTTTTGATGATGTGTCCGTTAGTTCTGTATATGGTGTAGATGTATTTTCACCGAAAACCGGAGATATTCAAGTACGTAATGCGGTGTTTAGTGGAGAGGTATTCAAACAAGCGGTGTCTAACGGTATACCAGATTATTTAAAGAAGGTAGAAGAGGATAAGACGGAAGCGCATACCATCGCAAGCGTGTTGGAAAAAGCAAGAAGGAATACGGTTGCGATACAGGAGCTTTTAAAACGAACAGGATGTTCGAACGTGAACGAAGTAATAAGCAAGTTTGAACTTGGAGTTTCTTTTAAAAAGATGTATGATGAAGAAGCACGCAAAAGAAAAGAGCTTGCACGGCAAAGAGATCTTTTAGATCGCGATTTAAGAAATCAAATAGCTAAACTTTCTGATAAAAACCAATCTTTGATGCAAAGTGAAAAAAGCCTTATTTGCAAACTCGCAGACAAGGAGGTAGAATTAAAGAGAGTGGAAGAACTTTCAGACGGTAGATATAAAGAAGTCGTTTGGCTTCGTGGCGAACTGAAAAATCAAGAACAGGCGGTAGAAAAACTAAAAGACGAAAACAAACAGCTTAAATATGATAATTCGAAAATGGAAAAAAGAACGTTAGATTCCATTTGCGGGGAATCTGATGCGGTAGTAAGATATTTAGATTTGAAAAAGAGATGTGAAGAATTGGAGAGGGATAAAAAAACATTGCTTGCTTCTGTGAAAGAGTTACAAAAACAAGTGTTTGATATTTCGAGAGATAAAAAATACTTGGAGATGGCAAACACTTCACTCCTGCAAGAAACTCGTAAAATTAGAGAGTCTTTGAATGAAAGAATCAAGAAGCTAAGACAGAGACTTAAAAAATCATCTATCCGTTACAGAGACTTAAAAGAAAGTATTTCACGCAATGGTTTGAAAGTAGATATAAGAGGGTGAGAAGATGAAGAGATTTAAAAGAGTAGAACTGTATGACACCTTCACAATGGATCACCCGATAACAGGTGAAGTTATCAGAGTCCAAGCAATTGAAGGCAACAATGTAATATCATGCCGGGAATGTTTATTCAGACAAAAGGGGTTTAAAAAGATATGCCCACTTATGAGATGTTTAGATATGTCTACGGGAAAGAGTCAAGCGTATAAACAAGTAAAGTTATGAAGAAATTAGATTTATCAATGATACCGATTGACCTAAAGGTAGGTGAGGAAATGGAGGTATTAACGCCCGAAGGTGATAAGGTTACAGTAAGGTGCGTTGAGGATGAAAGGGAAAATATGTGTGATTATTGCTTCTTTGGGAAATCGGTTTCCAGAATTTGTTATAGCGTTAAATGCAGCGTAGATGAGCGTAAAGACAGTGTAAGTTTCAAAGAAGTAAAAAGGGAGAGACTCGAGAAAGGAAAATTATTATGAAAGAAGTGATAGACTTTAAAATCGGTGACGAATAGATTAAGATAATCAAGTGTCAAACCTATAAATAAGTAAAGTTATGAAAAGATTAGATTTATCATGCCTACCACTAAAATTAGATGTAGGAGAAGTTATGGAAGTTATAGACCATGAAGGGAAATACCACTTAATAAAGTGCGTACAGTCTAAAAATGGCGGTAGCTGGTGCGAAGGATGTTTCTTCGCTAAAACAGCTAAAAACTTTAGTTGTACTCAAATCAAATGTTCGAAGAGAGAGAGGGAACAGGATGTGAGATTTATAGAACTTCCGGCAAAGAACGAGTTCAAGGAAGAAGAAGAAAACAATATGAAAACACTCACATTTGAAGATCCATCAGAAACGAAGCAAAAGAAAGTGAGAGATTTTGAGGTGTTCAAAGTAGTACACCCGATCACAGCAAACAAAGTGACAATTCAAGCAATACCACGGGATACAATTTCATGCAACGGATGTGCCTTCCGAAAAGGAGATTTAGAAAGGATGTGCAAGGTATACGCATGTGTGAATGAACGAACATTGGATTGTTTGGTTTTTAAGGTGGTGAAGTAATACTTTAAGTAAAGTTGGTAACTAATTAAAGATAATATATTAACTAAAATGTGTTGACTTATGAACAAAGAAGTTATTTTAATGCTCTCAGAGCTAAGATCGCAAATTGATGATACAATTAGTCGTGTTGAGAAAGAAAGTGCCGCAGAGGGCGAAGAAATCATGTCTACGTTGAAAGATTGCGGTTTAATTGAGGTGGGCAATCATTTACTATTTTCACACGCCTTTTTAGAGTGGTGTGCTAACTGTGGTTTTTTGGAGATGAAAGAAGAAGTAGTTGCTATCAGAGGGCGTTCCTTAATTACGCATAAATACGTCTCAAAAAACGATCTAATTAACTTGGATAAAAACGGCAATTTGTCCGTTCATCCTTCGTTGCTGTATGTCTATTTAAACTGTTGGAAGAATGAATAATACAAAGGACTGGGAGGACTACCGCAAAGATGTGAGTAACTCCGAAAAGGTGGGCGAATATCTTGCCGATATGATAGATCACGATGAAAGGGAGAAGCTAAAGTTGCTTTTATATATTTGCGAGAAAAGCAAGGATAACAGCTACGATCTGCCTATCGACTGCAAAATATACCTCCCTTTATGTGATTTGTTGTTCCCATCTCAAACACTTGATTTTATGACGTGGGCTGATAAGATGGGCTATATTCGATGCGAGGAAGGTAACCTTATCATTATTTCATCTATGATTAAAAGGCGGTTTAATGGCTCTCTTAAAGTCATGCCGGAAATCGTTGAGGCGTTCGTTTTGTACAGAAAGCACGTAGGTTAGGAGTCTTCGGACTCCTTTTCTTATTTATAAACATTTCGTTTTTATCCGCCTCCTGGGCCTCTGAGACTAATGTTTTAATAATCAATATCTTTGCAAAATTGCTTTTTATTCATACTTTTGTACAAACTAATATTTGAATTATGGAGATTTATAATTATTTTCTTTCTTGCGTGCTACTTGTTTCGTTTGTAGCGGCATTTTGTGTTAACTTTGCCCGAAAGACGGGTGTAATTGAACGGATGTCAGTGTTTGGTGATTCTTGGTTATCTAAGGTGTTCCGGTGGTATGGTGATAGATCACTGATTAACGAGCTAATCAACTGCGATTTCTGCCTATCGTTTTGGGCGTGTGTAATTTGTTCGGTGATTGTGTCGATCGGAACGCTAAGCCCTATTTTCATCCTTACACCGATCTTTGCAACACCTATTTGTAGAATTTTAATTTAATGATTATGGAGATTAGAAATTATGTATCAATTATTCCGCCCTTCGAGATCGTGAGGGCGGTTAAGTTTAACGGTGATGTTCACGAATTATCGCAGTTATTGCCAAGTTTTGAGCTACTTTCCGCAATGGATGGCGTAATAATGGCACGAATAAACGGCAACACTTTTCGGGCGTTTGATAACGACTATATCGTTCTTGGCGAAAAAGTTACTTACTCAGTAGATGAAGAAACGTTTGCCATATTATACGAGCAGGCAGATAAGGAGGTGACGAATGAACACGATTAAGGTAGGGAATCACACGGTAACGGTATACGAAGGCATTGATGAAATGCCTATCGTCCGTTATCAGAAGTTTAACCGTCTTATGCTGATTGAGTCGGGTGTTGGAAGCACTATTGAGGAACTCGATACGCATTTGCAACGTGCTATTGTCTATTGCAGGACACAGCCGGAACATACGTATAACGAGCTAATGAATCTAAGGCAGTGTTTCAATATGGCGTCGAATGGCGTACATCCGGGAATGATGGCTTTTGCCGCCTTCGTTAAATCGGTCGATGGCGTGGAATATCCGGTTAATGCGTCCGACTCTGATCTAAAGGCGATATTTGACAGTCTCAGCGATGCAACTATTAACGAACTTTCTGAACCGTTTCAGAAGGTCAAAAAAAAAATAGAGGCGGAAGTATCGGTATACTTCCCACGGATGGCGGACGATCCTCTGATTAAAGAGTATTACGACATTAAATTATCGCTGATAAAAGCAAAGTTAGACAAACTTGTGAACAACGTAGATAACAGTGAGGCGGTGAAGGAAATAGAGGATAAGTTACTAACCTTCTTCCCGCCTCGAATATTCTACGGTACTGATTCAGTAGAGATAAAGACGGACAAGGAGTTTCAAGAAATGTGCTTAGTTATAACGCAGAATATGCACATAAATGCACGTGAAATGTCGGTGTCTGAGTTTTACACCGCTTTCGAGATGATTAAGAGACAGGCAAAAAGAAGTAAGAACAAATAAATTTAAATCAAATGGCGAACGAAGTAAAGGGAATAAAGTATAGCGATCTTATACAGCCAGACAGCAGTATAAAGGACGCTATTACGCAGTTGGAAGGACTGCAAAAGATATATGACGCTATGTTAAAGCGTATCGAGGAAGGCGCAAAAGGTCTGCAAAAGCCTATTTCAGAAGGTGGAGGCGCAACGGAGGAAGGACGCAAAAAGATAGACGCCTACGAAAAGCAAGTGCGATCCTTGGCGAACGCTGAGATACAATTGAAATTGGCGTTGACAGAGACAGCGCAGGAGATCGCAGTTTTAAAGAAACAGACAGCCGATCAAAACTATCTGAATAAGTTGCAGGCTAAGTTAGCCAACAGCATGGCAGGAAGCTATAACGCATTGTCTGCACAATACGAGCTAAACAAGATAAAGATGAACAATCTTTCACAGGCTTATTTGGAGAATACGGAGGCAGGAAAGAAGCTTGTTAAAGAGACTGCGGAGATTTACGCAGCGATGGATAAATACCAAAAAAGCACAGGAAAGCACACGTTAAGCGTGGGTAACTACAAACAGGCGTTCGATGGTTTAGGCTTTTCTATATCACAGGTAGCTCGTGAACTTCCATCCTTGGCGATCAGTGCAAATACCTTCTTCCTTGCTATTTCCAATAACATTCCGATGGTTATAGATGAAATACAGAAGTTGCGTGCAGCAAACGAGGCGGCAGCGAAAGCAGGGGAAGCACAGGTAAGTATAACCGGGAAGCTGGTTAAATCTCTGTTCTCGTTTAATACCGTGATGGTGTTGATATTGACCGCCTTTTCTATTTGGGGTAAGGATATAACCAACTGGATAGGTAGCCTATTCAAAGGTAAAACAACAGTAGATCAGTTGAAGCGATCTACTACCGACTTGAAAGATTCCATGTTAGAGGCTGGAAAGAGTGCCGTAAACGAGTCTGTGAGGTTGAATATCCTGTATAAAGCGGCTACCGATTCCACACGCAGCCAAAACGAGCGCTTAAAGGCTGTTAAGGAACTAAAGAAAGAGTATCCGGAGTACCTTAAAAACCTCTCTGATGAAGCTATTATGACAGGAAACGCATCAAAGGAGTATAAGGAACTTGCAAAACACATTCTATCGGTAGCAATGGCACGTGCCTACGAGGAAAGGATACAAAAGAACGCCAAGGAAGTTATTGACCTCGAGGAAAAGAAGAACCAAGTATTAGAGGAAGGTAGAAAGACTTACCAAAAGCAACAAAAGGAGATCGAAGAACTTAAACGTTCGTCTAAGGGTATCGGTGTTGGTGCGGTGGCTTTGGAAGCGGCTTTACAAGGGCAGGCGTCCGCATGGAATACCGCCAAAAAGGAGGCAAAGAGCTATGACGAACAAATAGCAGTTATCAATAAGTCAAGTGAGGAACTTGCTAAAAAGGTGGTTATTCCCGATCTTCTTGCAGGGGACAAAGGAGGTAAGACGAAGGAAAGGACAAAGAAGGACTTTGACCTACAAGCTGAGTATGAAAATAGCCGTATAGCACTTATTATTGATTCCCGTTTGAAAGAGCAGGAAGAACGTAAAAAGGCAACGGCTGACGAACTGAAAAAGCTAAAGGAGAGCACAACGGAGAAACAAAGAGCTACGCAGTTATATGCTGATACCGTATACAATATCGAGGCAAAATTGCGTAGAGACTTGGAGAAACTGCAAAACGACTGGCGGGTAGAGGACTTGCAAATCACGCATGACCGATTGAGTGAACGCCTAAAAGCTGTTAGACGTGGCACGGCTGACGAACTATTAATTCAAGTGCAGCTACTCGAAAACGAAAGAGCGCAGGACGAATTGCGCATTAAGCAGTCAACCGATAGCGAACAGGTAAAGAATGAACGTTTGCTTATTCTGCAAAGATCGTATCAGCTTGCATCTATCCAACTGCAAAAGGACTTCACGGACAATCAAGATAAACGTATTATTGATCGGTCTGTGTTCCGCCTTAATCAGCAACAGCAGGCGGAAAGTGCAGCCTTTAATATCGTGCAGCGTTCGGAGAAAGAACAGAGCCGTTTCCGGTTGAAATTAGAGCGTGAAAAGTGGGAGCAAATATTAGAGTTAACAAGGCAGTACGGAGAGCAAATCACGGGATACAACGTAAAGACGGTAGAGGATACCATTAAGGGAATAGACAATGCAATTAAGCGTGATACTTCCGGATGGGACAGCAATCAAGGCGTATTTGGCAATCTGTTTGATCTCGTTTTCGGTGACGCCTTTAGCGCAAAAGATGGTAAGTCAGGCGCAGAGCGTGCGGAGCAGTTTAAAGGCTCCATTTTAGAGGCTTCGGAGTTCGCCATAGAAAACCTAAAGAGTGTTGCGCAGGCAAGGGTCGAGGCGGCAGAAGTGGCGGTACAGGCAGCAGAGAAAGAAGTTTCAGCCCGACAAAAGGTTTTGGACGCTGAGATACAAGCAAGGGCGAACGGATACGCCAACAACGTAGCAACCGCACAAAAAGAGCTTGATTTTGCACGCAAACAACAGGAAAAAGCGCTGAGGGATAAGAAGAAGGCGCAGAAGCAGCAAGAACGCATAGATACACTTATGCAGGCAAGTTCTTTGGTAACAGCAACCGCTAACCTATGGAAAGATTTAGGTTTGGCAGCGATCCCGGCTATTGCGTTGATGTGGGGATCATTTGCTTTTGCTAAGATAAAAGCCTCACAGCTATCTAAAGCCTCGCAGGACACAGAGGAATACGGGGACGGTACGGTAGAAATGATTGATTACGGAGGTTCGCACGCATCCGGAAACGATGTAGATTTAGGTACGACTAAGGACGGTAAGCGTAGACGGGTAGAACGTGGTGAATACTTCGCAGTAGTGAACAAACGTTCATCTCAGAAATACAAAAAACTCGTTCCGGACTTGATTAATTCACTGAATAAAGGTACTTTTGAACAGAAGTACTTAAACGCCTATTCCGGTAGCGATGAAGTAACGAATATCATGCAAGGTTCAACGGTTGATTTGTCTAAGGTAGAGAAAGATTTGAAATCAATCAAAGAGCAGGGACGTGTTAAGTACATCACAGGTGCGGACGGTACGATAATTGAGGTAAGGGGAAATATTAAACGAATAATTAAATCATAATGAACGTTAAAGATTTGCGGTTTAAATTGGGGGGTGTAGAAATACATCCCCACTATTCAGAGCTAAAACGGAAGTTTGGCAAAGAGAATCAACAGGAGTTTTTCAGAGAGTCGATAGAAGGAAGTTTAACGCTGATCGGGGCGGACTACCTTCTTGTTAAAAATGCAAGTATCGAAGATATTTTGTACTTGCAGATAGAACAGAAGGACAAAGGGCAACTATCAACGCAGTATCAAGTTATATTTGAGGGCTATTTCAGTAAGACAGATTGTGAGATAGACAGCGATAACCGGACGTGCAAAGTCAAGATAAGCCCACGAGATGAATATACCGATATAATGAAGGGTATTGATAACAAATACGATCTTATCAAGCTTGCACCCGCATTGTCTCAAATAGGGGTATCCAAGCGTCCGATTGTGCAAGTTTACATCGCGGGTGCATCTACAATATCGAACTATCTTGCGGGTACTCACTACGAAACTGAGGTTTTCAACGTTGTAACGGATAACAAGGAGCTAACGGATAAGAATTTCTTTGCCTTCTTCGCTGCATACAACGAAATAGAAGTAAAGGCAGTGCCTTATCAGTTCTTTAACGGGAAGTACTACGGAACGAATGGAACGTACACTAAATTGGATGGCAATTTCTCAATAAAATGGACTCTAAGCGAAGGTTTAAATATTGGTTTCCTTCACTTGGAAAATAAAGAGGGAACTATATTGTACCGATCAGATAAAATCAATTGGAGCGATAAAAGTTACTACTACATAGACGTTTCTGAAATAACATTCACAAGAATAGTAGATGATCCGACACTTCCTCAAAAGTTTGGCGGAAACACTGTTCTTTTGCAAAAGCTATTTCAAAGAATGTTGCTTAACCTTCCGGAGTTGGACGGTAACCCTACCGGGAAACTATCATCAGATGACGTTTACCCTACCAATAGCAACTATATGTATGCCGCACCATTAAAGGGGAACTACTTTTATACGTCTACGAAGGTTCAGAACGAGCCGACAGAGTACGGTGTAAATGATGAAGGCAAGTATTTTACCGATAACTTCGTTCCGGCTGTGGCGGGTGCAGGAAAGCTATATCCGGTATGCCGTTCACGATGGGGGAATATGTCGATTTGGTTCGAGTTTGATTTGTCCTATGCGCCATTGGAGGAAAGAGCGAGAAAGGAGTATGTTTTAAAGGACTCGTTCGCCATACAGGACGCTATTAGGGCGCTTATTAAGCAAATTGATCCCACTTTGACGCACGAAGCTACGGAAGAATATAGTAAGTTTTTGTATGCTGCCAATAACCCTATTTCCGGTGCACCTTTTAAGGTGTTCATCACACAGAAAAGCAACATCCTAAAGGGTGAGTATGACCGTCCGGCAAAGAAGGCGGAAACAACCCTCAGCGATATAATGAAGATGTTGCGTGACACGATGAAACTATATTGGTTTATAGATGGCGATAAGTTTAGGATAGAACATATTTCTTACTTCATGAATGGCGGAAGTTATACCGGTAGCGGGACGGTCGGCATAGACTTAACAAAGCTTAGATATGCAAAATCGGGTCAGTTAATGACGTGGAAAACTAACACGGTCAAATATGATAAAACCGATCTGCCTTCACGGTTTGAATTTTCTTGGATGGACGATACAACAAATACGTTTGCGGGTTTCCCTATTGATGTGAAATCAAACTACGTGCAAGAGGGAAAGAAGGAAGAAATAAGGGTGTCTAACTTTTCGTCCGATGTAGATTATATGCTACTATCACCGGGTGACTTTTCACAGGATGGTTTTGCGTTGTTGGGGGCTACACAGGTGGGCGGAAAATGGAAACTTCCGTTCGTTACATTCAATTTGGTAGACAAGAACAATAAGAAGTACACCGTAAACCCCCAAAACGGCTACATGTCGTTCTTGCACCTCGTTAAATACTACATGCACGATATGCCAGCCTCAGAGATTGAACACGGAGGCGATCAGACGATAAGAGTGAGAGGAATAAAGCGGAGTATGACGCAAGATTTATCTTTCACATACGACACCACACCAAACCCCGTGCAACTGATAACAACGGATATAGGCAACGGGAAACCGATAACTATGACTGAGGATCTAACAACTCGCCAAATAACCGTATCTTTATCTTACACCCCCTTATGATAGGGGGTGTTTTCTTTTAAATTGCTATCTTTGTGCCTATAATCAATTTTTTAATCAAAATGGAAGTACATAACAACTTTAGTCCTTTGGCGTTTAGAAAGAAAGAATCTAAAGCCACATACGAAAAATGGTACGCTTTCGGAAATAATTATGCTATCCCCGCAAGCGCAAATACGCTTATACCTTTCCAGTTTACCGATGTAAATGTAGGAAATGTTCAGCCCGATTCTATTGAGATTGTAGCGGTAAACCAAGAAACCGGAGAGGGCATTAAAACAGGTGTGTATGTTAGTCGTGACGACATGCCCGAACATGGCAGCGTTCTGTACGTGTCACCCGGTAAGAACTCGTTTCGTGAGGCTTTGCCACAGGGTACATATCGGGCGGAGTTTTCAATCGGAACACAGTTTTATATTTCAACTCCTTTTTGTGTTATTCCCGGTATCGAAACAAGTAGCAAATATCTGTTGATTGAGTATTGGAATGATGAAAAGATCGCATATCCGGGTGGCTTTATTACAACGGGTGCGAACAATGACTTCAGGTATCAGATGTATGTTCCTGCAACGATCTGCAAACCTAAATACGAGTTTGAAGAAGAGCTAACCAAACGTGCCGGATACAAGTTTTTGGAACTGCAAACGTCTACGAAGGTGTACGCCTTTACATTCGTTGCACCGGAGTTTATTTGTGACGCTATGCGATTGATTCGCCTATCTGACTATATCCGAATTTCGCACGATGGCGAATATTACAACGCTCTCAACTTCGAGTTTGATGTTGATTGGCAGGAACAATTATATTTGGCTGCTGTTGACTGCCAGTTTGAGACGGACTCAATCATACAAAAACTCCCTTCTTTCAATAGACGAGATAAAGCGTCTTTTTATAATGCCCTATTAGCGAACATTGACACCCCGATAATGTTCTCTCCCGATACCGTAGGGCTGTATTACAAAGAGTATCGGGAAACAGAGCCAGTAGTCAAGGGTAAATTGATACGGGAGTTATCCCCTATTGACTTGATAGATGAAAATACAACTATTGCCGTTGATTTGGGTACAGGTGAGGCGAGAAAGTTTAACTTATACCGAATGTTGCAGGACTACATTTCTAAAACCCATGAAGATGCAACAGACTTTTTGTTACACCTTCGTGGAGGCGCAACGTTCGGTGAGGGCATAACTGGTTCTGCCGCTTCTATCAACGCAGTAGGAGATGCGGAGGTTCAAGGGCTAAACGCACGTGTAACCAAAGTTAAATCGCTTGATTCGGAAGATTATGTAACTGTTAATAAAACAGCATTCACCGTAAACAAACAAGGTGATACGGCTTTAAATGCGCTTAATGCGAGGGGAGATTCCCACTTGCAGCAAGATGTGTATACCGGAAACAATACCGGAAAGATCACCAAAGAAGGTCAATTGCAATACCTTTCTGCAATTATCCAACAGTTCCTATCATCCCCTACGTTCGTTTCTGGTTTTCTTGGAGAGGGCTTTAAAATATGGGTTGAGAATGGCAATTGGCATATAGAATGTGACAATTTGACAGTAAGACAGACTATGAATATATTTGAACTACTTATCCAAAAGATAAGGAGCGTTAACGGTGCATTGGTCGTGTCTCAGTCGAACGGAAAGATTAAAAGCGTGTCGGAAGATGAAACGAACTACGTTATCACAATGGAGGAAGAAGGGGAAACGTTCCAGCCTAACGATTTAGTTAGGTGTCAAGTTTGGACGGGAAGCAAAGCCAAATTCTATTGGGTCGAGGTTGCAAGCGTTTCCGGCAACTCTATTACTGTGAAAAAGTCCGAATTTACAGCCGGAAATAAGCCGGAAAAAGGCGATGAAGTGGTACAGATGGGTAACACGCAGAACGCACAAAGGCAGGCTTTAATCTATATCACAGCGCAGGAAAGCGGACATCCGTACATAGAGATATTGAACGGAGTTAAAACAAAATCGTTATCCGGTACGAATAGGACACGTCTTGGCGATTTAAGTAACATACAGGACTCTGCTTTTCCGGAAGGACAACAGCCATCCGGTAGCGGCTTGTATTGCGATAACGCTTTTCTTCGTGGTATATTCTTGCTGAGAAACGGAAAGTCAGTTGAGGATGAAGTAAACCAAGCGAAGGAAGATGCAGCTAACGCAGCGACAGAGGCGGAGAGAGCACAACAGACAGCGCAGGAGGCGAAAGATCGGCTTAATAAATGGGCTGACGATGGTTTTATATCTCCTACTGAAAAGCCCGCTTTGATTGATGAAGGAAAGCGCATACAGGCAGAGTTTTTGCAGATAAAAAATAACGCTGACAAATACGGTGTACCCGTTACTGAATATACCAAGGCTTATGAAGATTATTTAAATGAACTTAGATACCATTCCGCCCAACAGCCGGAAGATATTGCAGTGCGTCCGGAACTGGCACAGAGTCAGACGGCTTACTACGACAAACGTAACGGAGCGTTGAATGCCATTGCTACGGCTTCAAAGAACTATGTGGATAACGCTGACAAACAGCTAAAGGAATACTTAGATACTGAGATAACTGCTATTCCCGGTAAGATTGAACTTGCTGTACGGAGTTTGAAAACGGCAAATTACAACTTGCTGGCAGAGAGCAATAGGGTGTTAAATGGTAATCCGTATCAACTTGGTGTTTATAGATATGAAACACATTTGGTTGTTGGCAAATCGTATACGTTGACAGTGTGTTATAAATGCGCAGATTCAAGTTCAATTTTAGCATATAATAACGCAAATGGTGGGAATGTGGCTGAGTTTCCTAAATCAGATAACGAAACCATAGTTTCAGTTAAAATATCTCCATTCAATGAAGATTTAACGTATTTCGAGTTTTATAAGTTACCCCAAAAGGAAACAACTCAAACATATGTAAAATGGGCTGTTATTACTGAGGGTGACATTGGCGTGTCTAATTGGATACCGTCTAAATCTGAAATGTTCTCCGGAGGTAGCAATTTAGTGTTAAACTCAGGTCTTTGCGTAGATCATTACACCGAGTTTGGTTTAAGTAAAACGTATTATGAATTAAGGGGTCAAGATGTTGTAATTTCGTTTGATTATGAATATAGTAATCTTGTTTTAGGTAGCAATAATCGTTTCGGAGTTGAAACGGAAGTTCCTTTGTCTACTGGTGGTGTTCAGTATTTCGGGGGTTTTGTATATGTCGACTCTCGTTCGCCTTCAAACGGAAAGGGTCGATACTTTCGTGTCTTAAAAGTAAGTGATAACGTTGTAGATAATGGTTTAAAATACATACAGGCGCATGTTCAAGTAGGTAGCGGTACGGTAGTGAAAATATGTAATTTCCAAATCGAGAAAGGGAATACCCCTACCGAGTGGAAGCCCGCACCGGAGGATATATTAAACGACTCCAAAAAGTATACCGATGCGCAGATTCTTGTTGTTGATGGGAAGATAGAGCTGTCTGTTAAGACTCAGTTAGAGAAAACAACTATCGGAGGGAATAACTTAATAGACGGTTCTAAGGACTATTGGTTTAACCGGTCCGACTATTTGGGGAATGTTAGCTTAAACTATAGCCCCGCTTCTAACGGTTGGATGTCCGTTCTTGGAAGTGGTGCGTTCAATTGTTACAAACAATGGATGAACGTAGATAAGACGGCAATAACTCCGGGAAAGCAATATACTTTAGGTATAGATGTTAGCATAGGAGGTAATTACATACATGAAGCTGGTTTGTTTTTCAATATTCGGTATTACGAAGGCAGTACGGCAAAATTAGTGGCAGATAAGACTATTAATTTAACTAATGACACGAAATGGACTCGTTATTATGTCACCTTAGAACTTCCCTCTGTCCTTCCTTCCGGAGTCACAGTAAACGATCTGTTTTTCTTGTGTGGGTTTACTGGGAACAATACGGGTACAGGTGCAGGACTTATCGTGTCGTATAAAAACATCAATTTGGTAGAGGGTGATATCGGTACTTCGTGGAGTCCTTCTGCAAACGATACGTTCGGGAAAAGCGTAGAGTATACAACATCTCAGATTGATATAGTAGAAAAGAAGATTGAATTAAAAGTTTCGTCTACTGTATACGAGCAAGGAATAAGTAATACTCAAAGAATTGCACGTTATTTGTCTACCGGAAAAATGTTAGACCAACATAGCGATGTTTGTTTCTCCAAAGGGCTTAATAATATAACACGCTATAATAATGCAGGAACAGAGGGGGTGAAAATACATAGAGCATCTTTTTCTGGTATTCCAAATAATACCGGATATGCTGCCGTTATAAACACAAATACGTCACATGGAAATACATCTCCGGGTGCAGGTGGTTTTGGTTTCGGCAATCGTGCGAGGTACGGAGCGAGGTTTATGTATAAGTTGGTAGCTATGATTCCTTCCGGAAAGCATTTACAATTTGCATCAAATGCCATAGGTGACGGAAGTACACGCGAATGGTTAACAGATAATGTAGGTACAGGAAAGTGGGAAGAGTATTATTATCTGATTAAATGCGGTGACTCTGGCGCTTTATCCAATAGTGGTTTTTTCTATATCGAAGAGTTCGGCTACGTTGAGTGGTATTTGGCTTATGCAACCGTTTACGATGTTTTCGGTGATAACTCTCAGATAAACAAAACAACATACGAGACTAAAATAACTCAGTTAGAGAGTAGTATATCGCTAAAGGCGTCTCAGACTGATTTAAACAGCGCTACTGAGAGAATCAGGCAGGCGGAAATTAAATTAGACTCCACAAGTATTAAACTTGGTGTTGTTGAAGGTACTGCCAATGACGCTAAATCTACGGCAAGTTCTGCAAGTGGTGCTGCAAGTTCGGCACAGTCAACCGCAAACGCTGCTAACTCTCTTGCCGGAACTGCCAACAACAAAGCAGAAGCGGCAGACGGTCGAGTTACTGCCACACAGAACGGTTTGGTCGAGACAGGAATAAACATCACATCCCGCAAAATCGTGCTAAAGTCTGATAACGTCCTTTTCCAAAACAACGCAGGACAGCAGACAGCCGCCATCAATGCGAACGGAAAACTTACTGCAAACGCAATTGAAGTTGGTGAGGTTGTTGCCGGAGGTTTTGCGGCTCAGAGAATCACTACCGGGAACTTGACTGTGACGGATGGGGCGGTTATCGGTGGTATGACTATTACAGGGGGAGTTCTGACCGGGAAGGCTATCAATATACAGGATGGCGCAAAGATCGGTAACTTCACAATAGAAAGCGGTATTTTGTCCGCTAATGGTATGGTAGCCGGGATGCAGATGCGGCTAAGTAATAACCTTATGGAGATAAGTAGCTCAGGACTTCGAATAGATCACAATTCCGGTGGTTACGCTGTAAATGTTACAGGCAACGGACGTTGTTATATGCAAGGTGTAGAGTCCTACCGTAAATTTGGCGTATACGAGTTTGCGGGTGCGACACAATGGAAAGCCCCCGGAGTACATTTTGCGTGTACTATTTCCTCAGCAGCGGCAGTACGCCAAAAGTGGGGAAACCCCTCTATCGGTGTGAGTGCCTCAAAGTTATCTACCGGAAGATATACAGTTCGGTTTACCGGAGTCCATTCACAGGGCTTTATTCCTATGGTGATGGCTCTAAATGCTACCAAGTGGGTAAACGCTTGTGTAGAGGATATTGTTAGTACGACACAGTTTACCGTCAAACTGATGGACGTTAATACTGGAATGGTAGATAGTGACTTTGCTGTATACATTTGCGGCTTTGTTTAATAGTTAATATTTGCGGTAAGTTGGTTTGTACCTTCTTACCGCTTACCTTTGTACCAAACATTAATCAATTAATATAAAATTATGGAAAAGAAAAGTTTAGATTTTGATTTAAAGTCAGTAGTTTACACGAAAGAGACAAAAGTGATGGACTACCATTTTGAGACGGAAAACGGTAAGTACGTAGGTCAATTAACCACGGTATCGACAGAGCCGGATAAGTACAATATTACCCACTGTACAGCCGATGTATCTGAGAAACAAATGGTAGAAATGCCGGGTACTTCCGGTAGTGTTGTTATGCAGGAGCAATACGTTCCGGTCGGATCGCTTGCCATCCGTGACGGTCGCTTTGAGGCAAACCAGTTCCCTCTATCTACTAAAACATCCGTCTATGTGAACGACTTTCAAAACTTCATCTTTGCGTTAACCGCACCTAAAACAGTAGAATAATGAATGTCACACAAGAACAGTTAAGGTTAATGCTTGTATCGGCAATTAGTCCGATACTTGCGTTTCTCACCCCTACGAGCGGTTTTATAACCGCCCTTGTGTTCATGTTTGGCTTTAACATTATTTGCGGCATGCGTGCCGATGGGGTTAATTTGTCGGTGAATGGCGTGCGTAGGTTTTCTATGCTAAAATTCATCTCAGCCGTGCAGGAGCTTATTTTGTATATCCTTGTGATAGCCGTTATCTTTTCGTCTGTGGCAAAGATGGGGGATCATGATGAAGCTATTTTATCGGCAAAGACAGTTACATACGTCTTTATGTACGTATACCTATCGAACGGTTTTAAGAATCTTTGTATCAGTTACCCGGATAACAAATCTTTCCGACTGATATACTACATTATCCGGTTTGAGTTTAAGAGGCTGATGGGCGAACGTGCCGCAAAGATAGTCGAGGAACACGAAGAAAAGATTGAGATTGAAACTAAGTAATTAACACGGGAGGTTTAACGCCTCCCTTTAAACTTTATCAAAATGAAGTATTTCACATTAAAAGAGCTAACACGCTCAACAACAGCAACGGCAAAAGGCATTGATAATACGCCAACACCGGAAGTTGAAAAGAATTTGACCTTATTAGTAGAAAACGTATTAGACCCTCTACGGGAGATTTACGGAAAACCGATCACGGTTAATTCGGGCTATCGGTGTCCGGAGCTAAACAAAGCCGTTGGCGGCTCTAAAACATCGGATCACGTTAAGGGTTTTTCGGCTGATATTACGGCATCTAATAAGGAGGATAACGCTAAGTTATTTGAGATTATAAAGAATAACTTCGTTTTCGATCAATTAATTTGGGAGAAAGGGAATAGTAAATACCCCGATTGGGTACATGTGTCTTACAACCCGGATAGATTAAGAAACCAAATACTAAAACTATGAAACGACAATTATTTGCGTTTTTAGCGACTTTTGCTCTTTGCCTTGGCATTGTGTCGCTATTACTGATAAACGCTGATTTACGTAAGAAAAAGGCTATTGCAGAAAGAAATGTTAGCGTCCTAACAACTCAGAACGTTGCGTACCGGACGAAAGGCGGTCAAAGTGCCATGAAAGTAGAGGAATTGAATCTGACTTTAAAGCAGTACCGGAACACTATACAAGGGAAGGATAACACTATAAAAGAGCTAAAGCAGTCTATTAAGGACTTGAAAAGTCACACAAGCGTTCAAACATCAACTGAGACGCATTTTAGAACGCCAGTACGGGATAGTATTGTTATTCGTGATAGTTTGGTTATCGACACAATGAAATGCGTAAATATGCGCTCTAAATGGCTTGATATATCCGGCTGCATAGATGGCAACGGCACTTTTGCCGGAACAACCGTTACCCGTGATAGCTTGGAAATATTAAACATAGAGCATAGAAAGCGGTTTTTGTGGTTTCGACTAAAGAAGGTGAAGTATAGGGAGTTTATCGTAACGAGCAAAAACCCACATACAGAGATAACAGGTTTTAACGTAACTACGATCATAAAGTGATAATTCAATGTTAAAAAGGTTAATGAACGTTAAAGTATTTGCCACTGAGGAATATATCCGTATATTTGCAGCGTAGAAGTTATTACTAACGTCATTAACAGCGGTTATTGATTTTCATAGAATCATGTTTGTAGAAGATTTGTATCACATTTTATCTTAAACTGTCGGTATGCGAATATAGACAGTTTCTAATTAGAACATTTTCAATAACTATATATATTGGGTTTTTGTCATAATTACATTTTTCCCCCTCCGCTTGTGAAAGTAGAGGGGTTTTTTATTGCCTTATCCGAACACGCCTAAAAAGTTAAATTCGTGTTAAACATCAAACTTATGCTTTGATATTTAAAATATCTCCTTAACTTTGCAACATCAAAAGGAAACGAATTACTAACAATAAAACTTAGAATTATGGAAGAAAAGGAATTTATTTATTGCTTGACCGGAGAGATTAACGTATTAGGCACTGTCAAGGCTAAGACAATAAAAAGTGCTATGAAACTTGTAGCGGCTATTCAGAGAACGAGAATATTGAATGATCCGGAAAGAAAATCAATCTTTTGGAGTGTTTCACGTGCTGATCTTCCGTTTAAACTTCGTATTGTGTATACAATATGCTATCCCGATGGTTCTATCCGTTCACATGTATGCTAACAATAAAAAATTAGAATTATGATACGATCGTTTAATAAGTCGGGTTCAACATCTATGCTGACAGATAAGGAAAAAGCGTTTAACCGATACTGCCTAACTAACAAGGAAGTTTCATACAACTTAATGCGTATAGAAATGGCAGTTGTTCAAATGTCGTATTACGGCAACCGTTCATCGGACGTTACGTTAACAACCGATAGTTCTGAGGTTTTGGATGCTATTTATACAGTACTAACAAACGAAGGGTTTAAATACTCTTTCAATTTACCTAATAAAGTATTAACCATAAGTATTTTTTAATTTAAAATTTAATCAAAATGAAAGAAGAAGTAAAATTGTTCAGAGCGTTAATTATTGTTTTTGTGTTGCTTGTATTCACCTTCGTAGTAACTTCATGCAGTGATGATAGCGACAATGTGTATCAAACAGAGTATTCTATTGATGTACCGGAATGGCAAACTGTTTATGTGAATGGTGAGGTTACAACGTCTATATCACCATATGTTTGGGAACATGTGGACTTATCAGATAAATGTGTTAGGGTATTCTCCGCAGGACATGTTAGTTATCACAAGGTAACGAGGGTGTCACGTGATGATTTAGGCTTTACCGTTTATTCAATAGAAGGTAGCAATAACGAAAGGTTTGCATACAATAAAAATAAAGGTATATTGCAATATTGGTGCACAAGAAACGGTATTGAAACAGTTGTTGTTTATCGTGAATTAAAGTAAGTTTCATTTTACCCTCACCCGGTGGCGGTTAACCGGGTTATTAAGTATGAAAGTAAATGTTCTATTAGAAGAGAAAAAGATTCCATGTTTCGAAACTAAATACGGTTTAGATGTATATAACGATAAAGGACAAAAATATACTATCGAGTTCGATATAATGGGAAATTTAGTAGTTAGTAGTCCAAAAGGTACGTTATTAGTAAGACCCGAATGTAACAACAAAATATCAATTAGAATTGAATGATATGAAAGAGATAAACGAAACTCAATTACAGCTATCTACTGAGGGAAAAAGACTTCCCGATATGATAAAGCAGGCGAACGGCATACACGAACTTGTTAAGCAGAAACTTTCTGAGTATAACTCAATAGAGTATACCGATGATAATATAAAGGTGGCAAAAGCCGATAGAGCCACTTTAAACAAGGCGAAAAAGGGACTTAACGACAGCCGTATAGAACTTGAAAAGGCTTGGATGAAACCGTTCAACGAACTAAAGGATGTTGTTAACGAAACTTGTAAGCTGATCGGTGAGGCTTCTTCACGCATAGATAGCAAGATAAAGGAAACGGAGGAAAAGGAGAAGCAAAAGAAACTGGATCAAATAAGGGAGTATTTCGAGGAACACAATGAAAATCTTATCTTGTTTGATTTTGCTTTCCGTCCGGAGTGGCTTAATAAGACTAAAGCACTTTCAGTTGTGAAAATGGAGATAGACGAATTGTTCAAAACAGTAGACGATGATCTTAACAGACTGAAAGAGCATTTTGCGGGAGAGGCGTTTTATATTCCGGTTATCGACAAATATACGTCTACACTCGACTACAACAAATCATTCGACTATGGAAACCACCTAAAAGAAGCTGTAATACAAGCCGCAAACAGACAGTTTGAACAGAAGGCGACAGATAACACGCTTCAGCAACAAAAGCCAGAAATTAAGCCTCAAAACGAGCCAAAGACTAACGAAGAAGAAGTTTATATACGAGGCTTTAAAGTCCATGTAACGAGAAAGCAGGCTTTTGCGCTTGCTGAGTTTATGAATAGCCACAATATAAAGTTTGAAAGCATATCAATATAGACGGTAGCCCAATTGGGCTACCTTTTTTTTGTTTTGTTTGCAATGGTTAATCTATTGTTAAAACTTAAAGTTTCACTTGAACTTTTAAATAATGTGCTTATATTTGCAGTGTCGAAAGAAACAAAGTAGTAACAATTAAAAATTAGAATTATGGAAAATGTTAGATTAACAAAAAAGCAAAAAGGAGATAAATTTAAGAGTGAACAGTTGGTGAAAGCACTCGAAAAGAGATTCAAAGGTAATATTAACAATAATTTATTTTAAAATGGAACAGTATTTAGACTTACTAAAAGAGACTTTAAATTATGGTGAAAAGAGAGCAGACCGAACCGGAACGGGAACTATCAGCTTATTCGGTTTGCAACGATCTTATGATCTGCGTGACGGTTTCCCTCTTGTTACAACTAAGAAGGTATTCACGAAAGGAATTATACATGAACTCCTTTGGATGTTGAAAGGTGATACTAATATAAAATACCTAAATGAAAATGGTGTTCATATTTGGGACGAATGGGCAAAGCCTTCCGGTGATCTTGGACGCATATACGGTAAACAATGGCGTGACTGGCGCATAAATAGCAAGTTAAGAGTAGATCAAATTGAGTCAGTTATATATATGATTAAGTTCAACCCGAATTCAAGAAGGATAATTGTTAGTGCTTGGAATGTTGGAGAACTACACATGATGGCACTTCCTCCGTGTCACTGCTTTTTTCAGTTCTATGTGTCTGAGTCCGGTTATTTGGACTTGAAACTGTACCAAAGAAGCGCAGACCTATTTTTAGGCGTTCCTTTCAACATTGCGTCTTATTCTATCTTGCTGTCTATGGTAGCGCAGGTTTGCGGCTTAAAGCCTCGTAGATTCATTCACACTATCGGGGACGGACATATATATTTGAATCACGTTGAACAGGTGAAAGAACAATTGAGTAGAGAGCCGTTCGCTCTTCCAAAATTGGAACTAAACCCGAACGTTCGTAATATATTCGATTTTAAGTATGAAGACATTAAGATAGTAGATTATAACTGCCATCAGGCTATAAAGGGGGAGGTTGCTGTATGAATGACGAAGAACTTTTCAAGTTTTTATGCCGTAATAGAATGATCTATTATGAAAGATACCTTCACATGGAATCTGTATATTATCTGAATAACTTGCTAAAGAAAACATATAGTTCGTTTTTAAGGAATAGGATACTGAACGCTATAAATCATAAATTAGCTGGCTTATAATTTAAAAGGGATGTGCAACGCTTTGCCATCCCTTTTTAGTTTCTATATATCACATACCGAAACTATCGTTGCTCTATGAAACAAATCTAACAATATGTAGTAACAAGTATGAAAGTGATACAAAGGTAGGCTTTTGATTCTATCCAATAGTTAAAACGATTCGTTTTACATTTCATTAACAATAAAATTGAAGAATTTCTTTGCGTATTTAGAGTTTATCCTTAACTTTGCAACATCAAAAAAGAAGTAGTAACATTAAAAACGAATAATATGCAGATTAAAAAAGATCAAATTTACAAATTGCTTGTGCAAGTTTGCAAGAATGAAGGTATTTCATTCTCCTACGAAAAACTTGTTTTGTCTCTTAATAAGTACATTGATGAAGACGAAGAAGATTCAGTATTCGGGTATAAAATATCTGATATTGATATTTCAATCGCCAAACATATATCAGTTGATATTTGCGGAACGCTTGCATTAAGCAATGTTATTTGCCAATTAACTTGCATCGGTGCGGGAGATTGCCCAAATTGCGGAGGTTTACTCAGATTGATAGAATCTTATCCCAAATTTAGCAAACAGTATTGCGATCGTGATTGTGAGCCGGAGAGAGAGGAAGAAAATGTATACGAATGTTTAACATGTGGAAAGGAGGTTATTTTATGAATATTGAAAACACAATGATCCGTATCAATGATGCGATTATAAGCGCACGTATGAACGGCAAAAAGATTACGAAAAAGGATATTGCAGCGTTGTTGTGGAAGGACTCAAAGCAAAGAACGCAGGCGGTAAACATGTCTGCCTTGTGTAACCACAAAACCCAAACTATAAAAATAGAGTGGGTGAAAGAGATATGCGAGGCTACCGGAGTCGATGCGAATTTCTTGTTTAATATTAACCCTAAAAAATAAAAGTTATGATTAAAAATTTACCCAACATTCAAAACGAAATGAATGTTCAAAAGTCGAGATATAACCAGTTTGGAAAATACAATTATCGTTCGTGCGAGGATATTTTGCAAGAAGCGAAAAGAGTGTGCGAAAAATACGGATGTTATGTTATGGTGACTGACTCTATCGAATTTATCGAAGGGCGTTTTTACGTGAAGTCAACCGCAAAGATTGTTGAAACTGAAACCGGGTCTATTGAAACGTGTTCGGCTTTTGCACGTGAAGAAGATAGTAAAAAAGGGATGGACTTAGCACAACTAACCGGAGCGACTTCAAGTTATGCACGAAAATACGCCTTATGTGGGCTTTTTGCGATAGACGATAGCATAGATAATGATTCAACGAACGGAGAGCCGGAGACGAAAGAAAAACGGCAAAAGACAGCATCAAAACAAGCTACCAACCAAAGTAACACCGGAGGCAACTCAAATTATTTGGGCGTGCTGCTTGAAGAAATAAAAAAAGCAACAACTTATAAACATTTGGGCGATATTCACAAGAATAACGCTAATTTCCATCAAAACAGTGAGTTCATGAACGCTTTAGTCGTCCGCAAGGCGGAACTTGAAAAGGCGGAAGCGGAAGCAAAGAAAGTATAAATAACGTGGGGGATGCGTTCCCCCAATAAAATAAAAGCAATATGAAAGAACTAACATTACTCCCCAAATTGGTTAATGCTGATGTAACGTATATCAGCGAAACACATGAATATTTTTCAAGCGATTTTAGAAAGCTGAGAGGAATAACAGGTTTTATCAACGATCAATTATTTCCAGGGAAACTTGATAATATACCGGATAATATTTTGAGATCGGCAACTGAGAGAGGGAAAGCAGTTCACGATGAAGTAGAGAGAATCGACAAAGAAGGCATTGATCCGGAAACGGTTTACGGAGAGAACTATTTGGATTTAAAAGCCGAAAGCGGTTTAATTCATATCGCATCTGAGTATATTCTAACTGATAACGAGTTTATCGCCTCACCGACCGATAAAGTGTATTTGGGTAGCTCGGAAAATTCCGTCGTATTGGGAGATGTTAAAACTACCTACAAACTTGATTTGCTTTATTTGTCTTGGCAGCTATCAATATACGCCTATCTTTTCGAGAGACAAAACCCAAATTTGAAAGTAGAGGGACTTATCGCAATTTGGCTAAGAGGTGACAAGGATAAGGACGGAATTTTCTCTGTTGAACGCATACCGGACAGCGAAATAGAATTATTCCTTAATTGCTGTAAGAATGGAGTTCGATATGTAGACAATGCAAGCAAAGATAGCTACGTAGCAAAATTGGAATCATTACCCGCAAAAGTAGCACATATTGAAGAAGGCATTTACGAACTTCTTGAAATGCAAAAGAAGATAGACGAGCATTTAGGCAAGTTTAAAGAACAGTTGTTAGGTCTTATGTCTGAGGCGAAAGCTGACAATATAAAAGGGGAACTTATTTCAGTCACAAGAAAGAAATCGTATAGCCGTGAATCACTTGATTCTAAAGCGTTGAAAGAGCAATACCCCGAAATATACGATCAGTTCGTTAAAACATCTAATGTCAAAGAATCAATTCAATTAAAAGCGTTATAATTATGGTTATAAATGAAAATTTAGCAAAAGAGATCGGTTTAGATAATTCAGTAGTATATTCAGTTATGGTTCTTATACTTTGTATTGATACATATAAGGATAAGTTTAAGGGGTGTAGGGTAAAGAAAGAACCTAATACCGTTTTTATTACGATTTCTAAACTTAGAGAATTGATCCCTTTTATGTCTAAGAGCAAGTTATATAATTCTGTAAACAGATTATTAAAACTTGGATATATAAAAGAGGCTAATTATAGACTACCCGGTACTAATACAACTAAATGTTATACGATCGGAAAATTTAAAACAGTTTAGAAAGGAATCAAATGATAATAGCGTGGTTTTCTTGCGGTGTAACATCCGCAGTCGCTTGTAAGATTGCACTTAGTCTATACGATGACGTGCAGCTCTATTATATTGAAACTGGCTCCGGGCATCCGGACAACGCTCGTTTTCTATCTGATTGTGAAAGATGGTACGATCAGCCTATTCACATTATCCGAAGCGATAAATACACTTGCGTAGCTGATGTCCTACGGAAAGGTTTTATCAATGGTGCGCATGGTGCTGCTTGTACTCTTGAACTTAAAAAGAAAGTCCGGTACAAGTTGGAAAAGGAACTTGGTTCTTGGGACGGTCAAGTTTGGGGATTCGATTATGAACCAAAAGAGATTAACCGAGCTATCCGATTAAAGCAGCAGTACCCAGACACAAAGCCACTGTTCCCGCTTATTGAAAAGCAGATTACGAAGCCGGATGCCATGGGGATACTTTGGAAAGCAGGGATTGAAATCCCTGCTATGTACAAGATGGGCTACAATAACAACAACTGCATCGGTTGCGTGAAAGGTGGTATGGGATACTGGAATAAAATCCGGAAGGATTTCCCGGAAGTGTTTGCTCAAATGGCGCAGATTGAGCGTGATGTTGGAGCTACCTGTCTGAAAGATAAAGATGGGCGTATCTTCTTGGATGAACTACCGACATGGCGGGGCGATCCAGTGGAAGAGATTATACCGGATTGCTCGCTTATCTGCCAAATTGAATTTCAAGAGATCATCGACAGGCAGGTAAAACGAGTTTTGAAAGGAGAAATTAGTATTAACGATGTAGCCTGAAAAGGCTCAAAACATAACAGAAATGAAGCAAAGTGAACTAACGCACGGTTCTCTATTTAGTGGGATCGGTGGCTTTGAATTAGGTGCTGAGATGGCCGGAATTGATACTTTGTGGAATTGTGAGATAGAAAAATTTCAAGGTGAAATATTAAAAACCCAATTTCCTTATGCAGAAAGATTCACAGATATTACAAAAACAACCGGTCTCCGATATGTGGACATCATTAGTGGAGGATTTCCGTGTCAAGACATCAGCGTTGCCGGAAAGCGTGAAGGTATTAAAGGGAAGCGTTCCGGGTTATGGAGCGAAATGTATCGAATTGTACGGGAAGTTAGACCTAAATACGTCATCATTGAAAATTCGCCAGCTCTCACTATTTCCGGTCTTGAGCAAGTCTTATGCGATCTTTCCAAAATCGGGTTTAATGCGGAATGGCAATGTATATCAAACTACGCTTTTGGATACCCGCACAAAAGGGAAAGGCTTTACCTTATTGCCTACTCCGACAAAATCGGATTACAAGGCGATATTTGCAACGATGGACGCTTTAACTCGATATTTAAAGAGTGGACATCAGATACGAGTGTCGGATATACTTGCGCAAAAAGGATTCTTGAAATCCCAGCGCATAGCATTGTTAGAAATGATGATGGGTTTCCCAATTGGACACACAGAGTTGGCTCGATAGGAAATGCTGTTAATCCTTGCGTTGCAAAATACCTATTTGAATGTATTAAAGGATTTGATAAACAATTAGTGTAAAACAAGATCAGAACTGGACCAATAAGATGAAGATACAAAACTTTAGTATTCCCCCCGAATGTCGGCATGCCTCTGTTGAGGCTGTAGACAATAGGTTAATAATCACATTTGAACCGGAGAATCTTTCAGATTTCTTCTGTCAGGAAACGGACCATATAGAGCAGACTCCCAGGATCGGTGATTTAGCTTTGTTTTGGGATACCGCCTATAGAGGTTCCGCCATTATTGCCCGACTGATAGATGAAGACCGTATAAACGGTGTACAGGCGTATCAGGCCGCCAATGATGTCTGGTACGAAAACGCCATCCGCTTTCGAAGTGACGAACAATACCGCTTAATAACTCAAAGGCATGATGTGGAAAAAGAAAACGACTGATTTAAAGAAGAAGTCTCCTAATCTGAAGAACAAGTTGGATACTGTGTTCAGTCGCTTTATCCGTTTACGTGACGCCAGGAAAGACGGAACATTTCAGTGCATCTCCTGTGGGAGAATTTTGCCTTTGGATCAGGCGGATTGCGGGCACTACATAAACAGGCAGCACATGTCCACCCGATTCAGTGAAAAGAACTGCAATGCCCAATGCCGATCGTGCAATCGTTTCGATGAAGGCAACATGCAGGGTTATCGCCGTGGTCTGATATTGAAATACGGTGAACCTGCGGTTCTGTTGCTTGAATCCATGAAGAATCAGACAAATAAGATCTCCGACTTTGAGTACAGTGCCATGATCAAGTATTATCAGGGCGAGGTTAAACGTCTGAAAGAAGAGAAGCAGATACGCCAAATATGACATATATGGAACTTTTGAAAATATGAAAGTGATACATGTGTATTTGATCTTCAAAAAGAAGAACTACTACTTCGGTTCTCTCAGTGCCATTTTTGAGCATTTGGATGAAACCGACATAGGAATTAAGAAGCGCACATTGCTGCATCGTTCGGATGAATCCACCATCTTGACAGATAGGGCGATCATCATAAAATCAACCCTGCTTAGATGCAGGAAATCAACAAAGAAAATATGATTATGAAACCAAAAAAACAATTAATTGAAACAGCCGTAAAAGATGGCAGTATAGACAGAATGAACATGCTCCTCTCAGCCGCGCATCTGTTGAATTGCGAGGCAAACAGCCTGATAGAGGAAGCATCTGATGTCATGTTGGCCAAGGGTCTGTTACTTGGAAACCTGAAGAAGCTGCATAATGATTTTGTGAAATGTGCTGACCGCTATTTCAGAGAGTTCGCCACGCTTGTAACTACGGATAAATCCAAGATGGATATGTTTGGCGATTTGGATGGCTTCGACAAGTCATTCAGGGAGTGGGCCAAGGTATCGGCCGATTGGGAACCTAAAAAGGAGGTTGAGTAATGAAAGAATATATAGATTTTCTAAAAGATAAGATGGCCATTAGCCATCAAACCGGGTTTGAAGTCAAAGCGGAAGAACTGACTTCGTCCTTATACCCCCATGTGAAAGATACCGTTCGTTGGGCGGTGTCCGGTGGTTGTCGTGCCATATTTTCCAGCTTCGGCATGCAGAAGACCGTTACCCAGTTGGAGATATGCAGAGTTATAATCAATCAGTATTTCGGTAAAGCTCTTATCGTTTGTCCTAAGCGTGTAGTAGAGTTTATTACCCAAGCTAAGGAGCACATGAACATGACAGTTAAGTATGTCAAGAACATGAGTGAAGTCAGAGCCTGCAAGTGTGATATAATGATTACCAATTATGAGCGTGTCCGTGACGGTGAGGACGGGGTAAGGATAGAACCTTCCTATTTCACTGTAACCTCTTTGGATGAAGCCAGCGTATTACGTGGTTATGGCACGAAGACTTATCAAGAGTTCCTTCCATTGTTTTCCGGTGTCCCGTACCGATTTGTCGCTACGGCTACACCATCGCCCAACAGATATAAGGAACTGATACACTATGCCGGCTATCTCGGTGTGATGGATACCGGGCAGGCGCTTACAAGATTCTTTCAGCGTGACAGTACCAAAGCGAATAATCTTACCCTTTACCCACATAAAGAGAAAGAGTTTTGGTTATGGGTGTCTACATGGGCATTATTCCTCACTAAACCATCTGATTTAGGCTATCCCGATATCGGCTATGAATTGCCGGAACTGCGGGTGCATGAAGAAGTGGTTGGCGTTGACAACTCCACTGCCGGCACCGACCGTGACGGGCAGGTTAAAATGTTTCGTGAAGCGGCATTAGGTTTGGCTGATGCAGCAAGAGAGCGCCGAGATAACATGGCTGCGAAGATTGCCCGTGTGGTGGAAATCATAGGTCGTCCTGAAAACAAAGATGAACATTTTCTTTTATGGCATGACCTTGAAAGTGAACGTGAGGCACTCTGCAAGTCTATTCCTGGATGTAAAGCTGTCTATGGTTCCCAGGATGATGAAGAGGCGGATGAGGTAATTGCCGATTTCAAAGATGGTCGGTTGAAGTATTTGGCTGCTAAACCTGAAATGCTTGGTGAGGGTTTGAACTTCCAGTACCACTGCCATAAGGCAATCATGTTCATCGACTACCGTTTCAATGACAAGTTCCAGGCGATAGCCCGTATATACCGTTTCATGCAGAAATACCCTGTTGACTTGTATTTAGTGTATGCCGAAAGCGAGGGCGAGATATACAAAAGCTTCATGCGGAAATGGATGCAACATAAGGAGATGGTAGCCAAGATGACCGATATCGTCCGCGAGAACGGTTTGTTCGGTTTGCAGGCAGAGGAGAAGATGATGCGCTGGATGTTCGCCAGTCGGGAAGATAAGTCCGGTAAGCTGTGGAAAGCGATCAATAACGATAATGTTCTGGAATGCCGGAAGATGGAAAGCAATTCGGTGGATTTGGTTGTAACCAGCATCCCTTTTTCCAATCATTACGAGTACACGCCGACCTACAACGATTTCGGACATAATGAAAGCAACGATAAGTTCTTTGAGCAGATGGATTATTTGACGCCGGAACTGATGCGTATCCTTAAGCCTGGCCGCTTGGCCTGTATCCATGTGAAAGACCGTGTATTGTTCGGTAACGCTACGGGTGACGGTATGCCGACGATTGACCCGTTCAGTGAAATGACTGTATTTCATTACATGAAACACGGATTCCGTTATATGGGGCGTATTACGGTTGATACAGATGTGGTAAGGGAAAATAACCAGACCTATCGCCTCGGTTATACCGAGATGTGCAAGGACGGTTCAAAGATGGGTGTTGGTTGTCCGGAGTATGTTCTTCTTTTCAGAAAGCTGCCTTCTGATACTTCCCGGGCCTATGCCGATTTGCCCGTCACTAAGGATAAGAAGGAATATTCTCTTGCCCGTTGGCAGATAGATGCCCATGCAAGCTGGAAATCATCGGGTGACACCTTGTTGAGCTACGAAGATATGAAAGGTATCGGCATTGACAAGATACGTCATTTGTTCAGAAACTACGAACGCGAACATATTTACAGATATGAGGAACATGTTGCATTTGCCGAAGAGTTGGAAGCCTATAATAAACTACCTAAAACTTTTATGGCCGTTGACCCTGTAAGCAAGAAGCCTTGGATATGGGATGATGTCACCCGAATGCGGACATTAAATACCAAACAGTCACAGAAGAAACGGCAGAACCATATTTGTCCTCTTCAATTGGATATTGTTGAAAGATTGATTGAACGTTATTCAAACAAGAATGATTTGATATTTGATCCCTTTGGCGGCATTGGTACCGTTCCTTATTGTGCCATCAAATTAGGGCGTAGAGGTCTTTCCACTGAACTGAATTACGACTATTGGAAGGACAGTCTTTCGTACTTGTGTGAAGCGGAGATGGAAGTGGGTGCGCCGACGTTGTTTGACTTATTGGATAATGCCCTATGAATATCCCCCAAACCATCCCGCGTATTGATTGCAAGGTATTCGCCAAATGCGGAAAGAAGTCTTTATCCCATTGCAGGCGGTATAAACTTACGGACGAAGAGTGTATAAATTGCCGGTTGATCCATCGACGGGAAAGAAACAATTACCGTACTTCCCCCGACGGTCGTTTAATGAAACGGTGTTCCATCTGTGGCGAGTGGTACTATCTTCACCGTTTTTACCCCAGAACTTTAAATCGGGGAGAGAAGGTCTATTCCACCTTCAGTTCTGAATGCAGAAGGTGTAAGTCTTTGAAAGCATCAACCTATCAAAAAGCAAGGCGATGAATAAGAATAAGGGAAAAGAAGAGGAAATCAGGCAGAAGGTAAAGTGTGATTGCCGGCAATGCAGACGCGCCGGCCCGGTTGAGAATTTCATGGTGTATTGCCCGATACATGACTGTGGCCGATCAACCGGCCTTAGAATGTGTGAGTATTTTATAGAGAAGAAGAGATGTTCGACAAGATAACCATAAAGGCAACGATTGACACGGCGGATATTGAGACGATTGTCTTGCGAAATTATTTGGAGGAGTGTACGGAAGGTGATGAAGTCTATTACAAGTCTACCGCTTACGCCAACTTTGACGGTTGTTTCATCGAGATTCGCGGTAACAGGTTACGGTGTACGTGTTCCATTTGCAAGCTCTATTCCAAGGGAAAGACCGGGAAACTGGATAACAGCCGCCCGATAACTTTCGCAATGGCTGTAAGGACAATCAAAGAGCTGCTGTTGAGGCTATGTGTCCGGATTGAGAATGCCGTGGTAACGTATTACGAGATAGGTATCACAATGAAGATGTCCCTTCCTGCCGATTCTTACATAAAACAGATGTATGAAGTCTCAGGAAAGCTCCTTTGGAACGATGCCAACTATTCGGCGTTCAAGCAACAGACAACGGAGAAAAGCAAGTATTTCCGGAAGATCCTGAAGGTCTATGATAAGAGCTTTGAGGCCGGGGAGAAAGGACGGAATGTCGGGGCTAACATTCTTCGTATCGAAACGATATACAAGCACCAGTCTGTTTCGTTGATGGAGCTAACGGACAACCTCTTCTTGTCGAGGATCGGCCGTATATTCTATAAGGACTGGTCAGAAATATGCTTTACCAGAGAACTGTCTGCGGCCAAGGGCGTAAAGGTGTCCCAGCTTGAAAGGGCCAGGGAGATATACCGGATAGGAGTTACCCGGTACAAGGAGCGTTACAAGAAGCTTTATCTTTCGGGTAAGCTGACTAAAAAGCAATGGGAGACTATACGCAATTTTGCCCGTAGCTGGCCGGAAGAGCGTGAGAAGTACGTGGAGGAAATCGGTGACATGGAGCGTGAATTTAAGGACAAACTTTTATCAGGCTACCAGACAGGGATATTTACGCCCATTTGCAGAAAAATATAACATATTGAAAATCAGTATTTTATCTGTAAATACAAAAAGCACCTTATGGTGCGCAATTAAAATGTTGAAAATTAAGTGATTACGTTTTTAAAATCTAAAATTTAACACTTTTCGGCAACTTGTCCTATACAGCCCGCAGGGTTGTCGGGAACCGACTTATAAGGGCTGATAAATTATAATTTAAAAACTGAATATATGAAATGTGAAGCAGAAGGCAAAGTTTTGGTGGAGCTGCCATCCACCGGTGGAGTTACCAGGGATGGTAAAGACTGGGAGAAGAGAGAGTACATCATGGAAACCAGCGAACGTTATCACAGCAAGATGCGCTTTTCCGTTTGCAGTTTCGATGGTCCTGTTGAGAACCCTCCCAAAGTAGGAGACAAGATCAGAGTTAACTTTACCGTTGAGGCCCGCGAATATAAAGGGAACTGGTATAATGAAGTAAGAGCGCATCGGACGGAGAATATTGAATGTTAAACTTATAAAGATATACGTTATGTTAGATTTGAACACCCTTCGTAACAGGGCTTATCAAAATGCCTGTGATCATGGATTTCATGATAGAGAATTGAGTGACAATCATTGTTTCATGCTTGTAATAACAGAGTTGTCCGAAGCTGTAGAAGCTGACAGGAAAGGCAGGCGGGCTGACAAAGCGGAATTTGAATTGGTTGTCAGTTCCAATTCCGATCATATGTCTGAGGCTTTTGTGGATGCTTTTGAAAGGCTGGTCAAAGATACGGTTGAGGATGAATTGGCCGATACGGTTATTCGTATGCTTGATATGGCCGGTCTTCGGGGTATTAATTTGAATGGTATATTCATTGTTGCATACATTGTAAGCAGGAAGAAGTCATTTACCGAGAACTGCTATGCTATCATCAAAGATATTGTGAATTACAAATACACAACGGAGGAATGTCTTAATTATGCTATTCGTCAGGTGTTTGAGCTTGCCGAATTTTACGATATGGATTTGGAGTGGCACATTGAGCAGAAGATGAAGTATAATGAACACCGTGGGAAAATGCACGGGAAGAAATATTAATTCTCGATACAGCAATGGAAACAACGATAGATAGTAATGGTCTGGGTGGATTTCAAACCAGGCAGGATCGGATACTGTGTATTCGTAGTCAAATTAATCGCAGCAGTGAAGAGTTAGACCGGATCAATGAAAAGCTGGGAGCTAAAGACACTCCCTTGGAAGAGTGGTTGCGTCTTTCGGATATCCGTAATAACCTGACGGTTTCTATACACCGGAAGGAGGAAGAGTTGTCACGGCTGACGGATAGCCGCCGGCTTGATCAGCCTAGGCGGGCGAATTATAATTATTGATATGTTTTAGAGGATTAATAAGTCGTATTGGAATGGGAAACAAAAGAAGGTCAGTCCGATTTGATGAACATACTTGGATGCTATTGAAAGAGGTATCTGAGAAAATGGGAGTCAATATGTCAGTTGTAATCAGGAGCATGGTTGCGCGCAGTTTGAGGGAAATAACGGATGATTCCGGTAATCTGATTCTAAATGAGAAACAGGTACAAGCGAAATAGTTATTATCCTAAGGTGGCCGAAGCAATCGGAAAGAATTATCTTAAGCTTCGATCGCTTTGTTGTGTCGAATTCGATACGTTTCATGGCTCACTATCTCGTGAGGACATCTTTCAGGACACGGTGCTTTATGTCATTCAAGATGTTGAGGCCAGCCTGTTAGAATCGGAAGAGGATATTATAAAACACTTTTGCTATCGTTACAAAATGATAGCATTTCAGATAATTCAAGATTCTAAACAATTAAGAGAAATACCATATGCCGACTATTTACAAACCCAAAAAGAGGGAACAGAAGAGCAATAATATGTATGATGATGCCCGTCGTAAGATATATAATTCAGAGCGATGGCGCAAGCTTCGAGCATGGAAGATGGTGAATAACCCTCTATGTGAGGTATGCTGGCAAAAGGGATTGGCTACACCGGCTGAGGATGTTCATCATATCGTATCATTCATGACTACGAATGATCCTTTACAGCGTAAATCATTAGCATACGATTATGACAACTTAATGAGCCTTTGTAAGCAATGCCATCAGAATATACATAACTCAAAATAATAACAAAAAAGTTATTGGAATATTTGCTTAATAACAATAATGTTATTATATTTGTAGTGTCAAAAAACAAAAGCCATATGGGAGAAAAACCGGTAAGTAAAGAACGGATAAAGTTAGAGAAGGATTTGCTGTTCTACCTTCGCTACTACAAAGAGCTACAGGACAGAGGGCATTATAAACAAGAGCTTGATTATCAAATCGAGTTATTAACGAAAAAGTTAAAGGAAATGTAAGTTGTCAACCGCCTCCCTTGAAAGACAGGGAGGCTAAATAAAGAAGTTATGAAGACAGATATAGAAAGACTAAAGGAACGCTTTGCCAATGCTAATACCGAAGCGGAGATTGAGGCAGTAGACAAAGAGATGAAAGCTTTGGCGGATCAAGATATGGATCAGTTTGCGGAAGGTTTGATAGAATGCATCAAGGACACCAACAAAGAAGCGGATGAAATATTACTAAGAGAGAAGTTGGAATCGGTGTTGCCGTTTATCTCTGTTTCAGCATTAGCCAAAACATATTTTAAGAGGTCTCCCCAGTGGTTTTACCAACGTTTAAATGGAAGTATTGTCAACGGGAAGCCCATTCGGTTTAATGATGCTGAGTTAAAAACCTTGGCCGGTGCATTGACCGATATAGGTAAGAAGATAAGTCAAGCTGCTTCTTTTTTTTTTTGACGATAACTAAGCAATAGTTTGTGGCCCCATCTGTAAAGGTGGGGCTTTTTTGTTCCACTTTTCGTGGAACTATATGTTAAAACGCAGTCTGCTATGTTCCACGGCAGTGTTTTCGTGAAACAATGTGTTAAAATCGAATTAATATTGTTCCACGGGTATGGGGTTGAATTTTGAGCAAATCGACTTCCGAAACCTCGCCCAACCCTTCTTCACACGCACGGAATTTTTTCAAATTTTGAATTTGTTAAAGCATTAACGTTTTATTTGTCGGACATTCATGTGGTTATTATAAAAAACAGAATATGGTGAAATTTGTAATGCCCGATAATTTATCCGATGAAACACAGAAGTTTATAAAGGATGTGGTAAAAGAGCTAAATGCTAGAAAAGCTATTCAGAATATTGATCTCGGAGCTATTAGAATGCTTGCAACCAGCTACGAGATGTATATGCAGGCAACTGATATCCTGCTTAAAGAAGGCCCCGTTATTGAGATAAAA